>Ga0210043_1000199_pt1 | contig 66039 bp, 76 predicted proteins | sample CryGeymet201501t_FD_183990 | JGI IMG/M metagenome (GOLD analysis project Ga0210043, IMG submission 183990) | Groundwater microbial communities from Crystal Geyser aquifers in Utah, USA - Crystal Geyser metaG 2015-01t (SPAdes) (version 2) | ecosystem: Environmental > Aquatic > Deep subsurface >... | reverse complement strand
ATAGAGTTGAACTAGTCGAGAAAACAGCACTAAATAGCCCCAGTCGTGGTGGATATGGAAGTACTGGAAAGTAGTTTTTGCTTGTTCCAAGCGCAAGATCACAGCACATATAGTTTTTCAAGAGTTGAATAGGTACTAGATATTGTGGTTTTGTAGATGCTGTTTATGTCACATCCAGCAGAAAATGCCGACAGAGTTCCAAATTTAAATAAAGGTGATGCAGGGCGTTGGTGGGGAGGAAATGTTCCCGAACGAGTGGTTATTGCAACTAGTAGTTTGCGCAAGGCAGCAATGATCTATTGGTGGCTTGCAGGATTGGAAAATGAGGACGTAAGAAAGCCTGAAAATAACCCGGATTTTTTACATGATGTAGATTACTCTACTAATGAACCCATAAAGCTCCAACAAATAATTGAAGAACATATTCGCAATGGCGATGGCCATTTAGACAGGCCGCTTTTCTTGGGTCATATTCGTGGAGTGCCAGTATTTGTGTATCCACAGAATGGGGAGTCTCCAGGTAATGATCCAACTCAAGAATCTCAAAATAAAATTAAATTCCTTAAAGATAGTCAGGAGTTTAAAGATAAAGACGTGGTATTTATTGCGTCCGACACAATAGGAGCAGTTGGTGAAAAAGACATTGTTTTTGGGAAACCAAGAAATATGGATGGTTTTCCCAAAGATGGAAGTGAGGAGGAACATGAGGCATTTAAGAATAAAGAACTCAGATGGGGATTATTTTGGAATGAAGATGGTGGTCCAGTCCCTGTCTTTCACATCAATGCTTTGGTGGTTGAAAGACCTAAGAAAAATCAATTAGTTAACCTGTCGACAGAGTTGGAAAGTAAAATCCCACACGATAAAGTTTTTGTTGAGGCATTAACAATTTTTTCTGAATCTGGATTGGGCGGTGTTAATCAAGTTTTGATTGATTGGATTGCAGAGGGAGATGAGTTTGCGAATCAATTTTCTGATAAGGATTTTAAAGAGTTCCTCGCTTCTTTGGAGCATATGAATATGCCAGAACTTCAAAAACTATATGCAATCTTTCACTACATGGGCGTTCCAGCATGGCAATTTATACAAGCTCTTGATAAACTGAATCAATCTTCTAGCACGATTGAATCGAATATATGAAAAATCAATCTTCCCCCGGCCTCCTTATCACCCTCGAAGGTGGAGAGGGTGGTGGTAAAACTACCCAAATTGTTCGTCTGCGCGATAAATTGACCGAACTCGGTAAAGACGTCATCGCCCTGCGCGAACCAGGTGGAACTACCGTTTCGGAACAGATTCGCGAAGTCGTTCTTTCAGCCAAAAACGCTGGTATGGCTTACACCACAGAAGTTTTACTTTTTCAGGCAGCCAGAGCCCAAATTTATAGAGAAATTGTTTTGCCAAGCTTAGCAGCGGGCAAGGTTGTTCTCATGGATAGATCGCGCGACAGTAGCGTTGTTTATCAAGGCATCGTTCGTGGTTTCGGTAGAGATCTCATCGAGCAACTAAATAATATTTCGACAAAGGAAACCTATCCAAATCTGACCATTCTTTTTGACATTCCAGTGGAGCAAGGCCTTGAAAGAGTCGCCAAGGCTGGTACTGCCAACCGCATGGAGATGCAGGGGACTGAGTTCCATGAAAAAGTTCGAAAAGCTTATTTAGATCTGGCGAAAGAAGATAAGTCCGGCCGCTGGAAAATTGTAGACGCTAGCGCCGATATTACTCAGGTAGAGAAGTCTGTTTGGAAGATAGTTGAGTCGATTCTGTAATTGTTTTTTCAAAATATCGTCCCCGAAAAATGTAGAGAATGGTCAAGGCTACTATGATCAGCGGTAGCAAGAGATGAGTTTGGTCAAACTCAATAGCTTTTTCTGTTACAAAGAATAGTGGGGCTGTGCTGATGATGTGCGCAGCATGATAACCGATAAGAAATTTTATCCGAGGGAGTTTCAGAAGTGGTGCTGACCAAATTAGGGCATCTGAAAGTAAGCCTGAGCCAGCAAGTCTAAGAACGAAGGCAGATTCTAAGGCGCGCGACTGTCTTGCTTTGATTTTTTGGATAAACTGCAGGGTTCTTTCTCCAAATAGTTTCAAAATTATTTTCTCTCCATGGCGTTCCGCGAGTGTGTATGCGATATTCGCTGCCAAGAGACTACCTGTCAGATCTATAAGATAGGCAGGTATCCAGCCAATGACAGGAATGGCGCTAAAGGTGAAGAATCCTCCTGGAATCAGGGGGAATAAAATGCCAGACATTTTAGCTATAAGTAAAAACGGAAGATAGAGAACAAGATGCTCTTGGAGTAGTTGAATGAGAGGAAGTAATGAGTCTGGCATCGTTTATTGCAGTCAGTCGATCCCTCGTGTAGAGTGTGATTCTTAGCCTAACCGCGTATTGTAAAGTATCTATGTTTAAATTGCCGAGAGCAGTAAGAGAACTAACGGAAACATTCGAGCGCCTTCCTGGGATTGGTCCCAAGTCTGCCCAGCGCTTGGTGTTTTATCTTCTCCACAACCCAGAAGAGCGGTTGCAGCAGTTCGCTGATCGGCTGACCGCCCTGAAACGTGGTACCGTTCTTTGTAGCCAATGTCACTCGGTCTCAGAACACGAGCCCTGTAGCATTTGTAGTGATAAAAACCGCGATCAGACAGTCATGTGCGTGGTCGAGCAGCCCTTGGACTTAGTAGCGCTGGAGCGGGCGGAGTCTTTTTTTGGTCTTTATCATGTCTTGCATGGTTCAATTGCGCCTCTGAATAACATTGGACCTGACCAGCTTTTTCTTTATGATTTAGCCGACCGTCTGGAGGGAGTAACAGAGCTAATTCTTGCCACTAATCCCACTATGGAAGGAGAAGCGACGGCGCTTTATATCAAGGAGTTTCTTGAACAGTCAAATAAGGTCGACACCACAACTATGAAAATCACTAGAATCGGTCATGGTCTGCCTATTGGGGCGGATATTGAGTATGCCGATGGCGTGACGCTGAAGAGGGCCCTGGAAGGGCGGCGACAGGTCTAGTTTATCGACCACAGCTCTGCTACTATTGCCTTAGTTAACATAGCGAGAAAGGGACTCATGCAGGTGATTGTTGAATCTAAGAACCTTGAGGTGACGAAAGCCATCAGAGAGTTTGCAGAGAAACAAGCGCGCAAGCTTTCGAAGCTCAGCGGCAGAATCACTCGAATTAGACTTTTTCTAGAGACTATTCCGAAAAAGCGCAATGATCCCCACGCGAATACTGTTACATATGAAGTTGAGGTTCCAGGAAAAAATGTAGTCATTACCAGCAAAGCCGTCGACATGTATGAGGCCATCGTGGCAGCAACAAACACGGCAGCAAGAAGAATGCGCAAACAATTTGAAAAGAAAATAACTAAGCGAAGAAGTAAGATTGAAGAAGAATAAATATGAATGATGCCCAAGATCCGCTAAAAGCTTTGGAGGAGTTAATCGCTAAGCGCAAAGCTAGTGCTCCCGCTGACGATTCAGCCGCAGCCGCTCCAGTTGAGCCACCCGAGCCGTTGGTTGATCTAGAAAAACTAGAGGAAGAAGCACGAGTCCGCGACGAGATTAGCATCAAGGCCCAGCAAGAAAAGCTTAAAGGTATCGATTCAACTCCTGAATACCAGGCGAGGGTCCAGCAAGATGCCGCCGCCGCCGAAACAAAAAAGAATGATATGGATCAGGATCCGATTACCCAGCTTTCGCGAATGAAGGTGGATGAAGAGGATCTCTTATAATGCCAAGTAAGCCTGCCCAAGGCTCACGTCCTCGTCCAGGTGGAGGTTTTAATCAAGGCTTTGGTAATTTCAGTGACGAACATCTTAATGAATCTGCCATGCAAAACGCCATGCAGCAGAAGCAAATGACGCAACAAGCAGCTCAAACCGCAGGTACACCCAATCCAGCCCAAAAAGCCACTGGTAAGCCGATGCAACAAGGTGCGGGACAAGGGGCTCAACCACGTCCAGATCGTCAACTGGGTACACTTGGTGAAGAACTGGTCAAGCGACCTTTGGCTGATCTTTGGAGTGAAATCAAAAAGTTTTTTGACATAAATAGTATTCTTGGTGTGAATCCCGTTACTGATACACCAGAAGAGCAAGCCAAAAAAAAGCAGCTTCATCAGCGCTATCAGCAACTTGATCAGGAGCAACAACAGATAGCACAAGAAGAATTTCAGAAGCGCATGCAGAAGAAACAGCAGGAGGAGCAGGAAGAATTGCAAAAAAAACAGATGGAAGAGCAGAAAAAGAAGGAGCAAGTAGTCATGCCGTCTTCTCCGAAAAAAGGTCCAGTGGGTCCAGCCAGTGGTAAATCAAATAAACAAAACATGATGGACAAAATGCAAATGGATAGGAAGACAATGAGCCAGGCTCAGGGGGCCGGGTGAGATTAATGTTAAAATAGTTTTATGCGTCTTTACAATACACTTTCTCGCTCCGTTGAGGACTTTACTCCGATAGCACCTCCAAAAGTGAGTCTCTACGCCTGCGGTCCCACCGTTTACGACTACACCCACATTGGCCACCTCAGAAAATTTGTCATGGATGATGTTTTAATCCGCGTTCTAAAACACGCTGGCTATCAAGTTAAATTTGTTAGAAATATTACAGATGTTGGTGAGCTGACCTCTGGCAGTGACACGGGAGAAGATAAACTCGAAAAAGGGGCGAAGAAATATAATAAATCTGTCTGGGAAATTGCCAAAGAGTTCGAAAATTATTTTCATAAATCAATGGAGCTTATGGGGAATTTAGAACCCAATGTTAGCTGTCGGGCCACAGACCACATTAAGTCCCAACTTGCCCTAGTAATCGAATTAGAGAAAAAAGGCCACACTTATATTATCGAAAATGATGGTGTTTATTTTGACACCAGCACGCTTTCAGATTATGGGAAACTAAATCCACAGTCACTTGATGAGCTGCAAGAAGGCGGGCGTATTGGCGTCGTTGAGGGGAAAAGAAACCCGACTGATTTTGCACTTTGGAAATTTGAGAGACCTGGAGAAAACAGAGCTATGTCTTGGCCAAGTCCCTGGGCGGAGCGCAGTTTTCCAGGCTGGCATATCGAGTGCAGCGCTATGAGCATGGAGTATTTGGGTGAACAAATCGATATTCACACCGGTGGCATAGATCACATTCCGGTTCATCACACTAATGAGATCGCGCAATCAGAAGCGGCAACAGGAAAAGTGCCTTTTGTACGCTACTGGGTGCATCATAATTTTCTTCGGGTCGAAGGCGAGAAGATGAGCAAATCACTGGAGAATTTCTATACTATTGATGACATTGTTAAAAAAGGTTTTAGTCCTCGCGCCTTACGCTTACTTTTTATGGGTAGTCAGTATCGCGATGAGCTGAATTTCACATGGGATTCATTGGCTGCAGTCCAAAAATCCTATGATCGTTTGGGCAAATTGGTCGCGAATTGGGGAAGTAAAACCACTGAGAATTTATCAGAAAAGGCAGAAAAGTTACACGCTGATTTTTTTAACTATTTAGAAGATGACTTGAAAACTTCGCAAGCAACGGCGATCCTTTGGGAAATGGCAAAGTCTGATTTGAGCAATGAAGAGAAGCTGAGTTTATTCAGAGATTTTGACAGTGTTTTGCAGCTTGGATTTGACCAAGAAAGTGAAAAGCCTGATAAAGAGGCAATTCCTGAAGAAATAGAAAGAATGCTGACGGAGCGCGCCACTGCCCGCGAAATGAAGGATTGGCAGAGAGCTGATGAGCTGAGAAATGAAATCTTGATGGCAGGTTACAAAGTCGAAGACGTTGCTCTCGGAAAGCAAACAGTTGAGCCGATTGACTAGAACTGTATACTACTTAGTATTATGCCAAAACAAACAAAACCACAAAGAAGATTAGTGATCCCAAAAAAGGGTAGGAAAGTCGCCGGCGTTGCCGCTGCTTTCGCCAATTATTTTGGTGTTGATGTCACTCTGATTCGCATAGTTTGGCTGATTCTATTTGTTCCAGGCGGATTGCCGGGGCTTATTCCCTATGTTTTGTGTTGGATTGTGATTCCGCAGGAAGAGTAGGTGAATTCTTTTCACCAAGAAATCTTTAGATTGCTTCTTGAAAATAGCAGTCGCTATTCTGATTCAAAAAAAGCTCTCTTCGTTGAAAATTACTGTGGTACACCTCGAAAGTTACTTGAGATAAAAACTGCTGATAGGCGCAAGCTTATTAAGTCTTGGTGTAAAGAAAACGCAAGAATTTCTAATAAACAATTTCTTGATTTGCTAGATTCTTTGTATAGTGGTGAGCTTTATGATGAGAGAGTTTTAACGGCAGATTTGTTACGATTTTATTCAGAATACAGAAAAAAACTGCCACTTAACTCACTTGGAAAATGGTTACTGCGCCTTGAGGGCTGGGCAGAAATTGATAGCACCTGCCAATCGAGTTTTGGCGCAGAAGAAGTTCTCGCGCGTTGGAACGACTGGCAGCCGTTTTTGACAAAAATGTCAGAAAGTAAGTCGACAAGCCAGAGAAGAGCGAGTTTGGTTCTTTTGGTGAAACCAACAAGGGAGTCTGACGATAGTAGGATAAAAAAACAGGCATTTGTCACCATCGAAAAACTCATGCATGAGAAAGACATTCTCATAACCAAGGCTATCTCTTGGTTACTTCGCCAGCTTATAAGCCATCACAAGGAGGAGGTTGGTGCATTTCTTGATGAACACGAAACTAAACTCCCAAAGATTGCTCTGAGAGAGGCAAGGCGAAAGATCGCTACTGGTAAAAAGTAACGAAAGACTTATTTTTTCTTCTCGAAAAATACAGCCAGAGCTGTGGTGATTGGTACAGCAAGAATAAGGCCAGTACTTCCAACAAGAGTGCGGGTAATTTCTTCTGCAATAAGCTCGTAAGAAAGTAATTGGGTCAGAGTTTGGCTGGAATCAAGAAACAAAAGAAGAAGTGGCAGAGATGCACCGGTGTAAACCAACACCAAGGTGTTGATTAGTGAGGCAATGTGATCATTGCCTACTCGCATTGCTCTGGTAAATAACTCACTGTTTGGCATTGATTTTTTTGCAGACTTTAATTCATGAACAATACTTGCCTGAGAAATGGTGATATCGTCAAGAACTCCAAGTGTGGCAATAAGTACTCCCGCTAAAAGTAGGCCACGAGGATCGAGAGATTCTGATGATATAAATTGTAAAAACATCATTTCTTCACTGCCAAAGCCTGTGAGATGTAGAAGCTCGATGCTCCAGTGAGCTAAGAGGCCGGTGAGAATAAGTGTGACAATTGTACTAAGCATGGCGACTGTTGTTTTTCGAGAGAATCCATGGGAAAGAGTGAAGGTTGCGGGAATGATCAGCGCGCTGGCTAGACAGGCTGCAAGTAAGGCGTTCATTCCACTCAGTAATCTGGGTAATAAGAATAGAAAAATTACTGCAAAGGAAAAAACCATTCCAAGAAGTGAACGAGCTCCCCACTGCTTTGCTACTAACAGCGCGATCAGTATAAATACAATACTAATTATCAGCAAACCATCTGACCTAATATAATCGACCACAAAAAATTGCTCTGATCCATCTGGAAGAGTAATATTCGAGACAAGCAGTTTATTTCCAGGTGAAAAACAACGAGCGTCCGAACTAAGCTCTGTTCCAGTTGAAAATTGCAGCTTTTCACCAGATCGCTCTCCAGAAAGCACTTCTACTAATAAAGCTTGATTGCACCCTGAGTTGGTCTCGAGTTTGCGCGCCTCAAGAACTTTGGTGGTGAGGAGCGCTTGTGTATTTCGCACTGAATCTTGCGCTTTCACAAACCCATGAAGCATGGGAGTGGTGGTGAGTGTAAAAAGGAAAGTGGCCGCAATGATGAAGTGTCTCATGTATGAATCGGTGATTTATAACCTCTAGTGTAGAGTACTATACACTTCGCGTAAGCTTACTGCAGTATTCTTTCTCAGTACTATTGACGATATGATGAAAGTAGACTAGACTTAGTCTAGTTATGAAAATGATGAACATGTACATGGCGAAAACTCAATTGTCCAAGTTAGTAGATTTGGCGTTGAGTGGCGAAGAAGTTGTTATTGCAAAATCTGGAAAGCCACTAGTTACCCTCATTCCTTACGAACCAAGTACCAAAAATAGGGTTCCAGGAAAATTTGCAAACAAAATAACTGTTCCTGAAGATTTTGACGCTCCAATAGCGGAGATTGAGGACCTATTTTATGGGGACACTCAGTCATGAAGTCATATCTTCTAGACACACACGCTTTCCTGTGGTGGGCCACTAATGATGACAGAATGAATGTTAAAACAAGGAGGCTGCTAATAGATGGTCAGAATGTAATATACCTAAGTCTTTGCAGTGCTTGGGAAATTTCCCTGAAGCAGGAAAAATTAAAGGACTTTGTTGTTGGTATTTCGATAAAGAAGCTATTTTCAGAAAGTCAGTTCAAGATTTTACCAATCGAGCTAAATCACATAGCTGGTCTTAATAAATTGCCAAAAATTCACAAAGACCCTTTTGATAGATTACTTGCTTCTCAAGCAATGTCGGAAGAGTTGGTTTTAATTACTAATGATAAAAAACTAGCTGAGTATCCGATTGAGACAATTATTTGCTAGTCAAATGTGCAAAGGTGATAGAATAACCAGTCATGTCACCACTTTTTCAATTACTATTACTTGCTTCTCTAGGTAGCTTTGTGGGCCTACTCGGAGGCATCGTCATGCTCTCCAGCAAAAAATGGTCAAATGTTCTAGAGCACCACGCCATTTCTTTCGCCGCAGGAGTCATGATCACCGTCGCCTTGGTTGGGATTTTGCCGGAATCTGTAGAGTTCATCGATCACGAGGCATATGTTGCGGTTCTCATCACTTTTTTGGCGACATTTCTCTTCGAGAGACTTTTCCTCGGCATTCATCACCATGACGAGCATGAAGGTTGCGCTTCACACACCAGTTCGATTCCTTCCGTATTGTTGGGCGATACCATTCATAACTTTATTGATGGCATTGCCATTGGAGTTAGTTTTCTTGTTTCTCCCGGACTCGGACTCGTAACAGCTATTTCGACATTTCTTCACGAAGTTCCTCACGAGATCGCAGATTTTGGAATTTTCCTAAAAGCGGGCTGGAAGAAGTCGCGCATTATTCTTGTAAATATTATTTCTGCAGCAGTGACGCTGGTCGGAGCACTAACCATTTATTTTTTCCCAGTCAGCGATTATCTAATAGGAATTCTCCTCGCTGTTGCAGCAGGAATTTTCCTCTACCTTGGTGCCAGTGATTTTCTGCCCCAAACCAGGGATCATGACCACGAAGGCTCTAAAATTAAAGGTATTTTGCCTCTGATTTTGGGAGCGCTGATTATGCTCGCAGTGATGGAAATTGTGCCGCACGGGCATTAAAAATTTGTTCTTTTTCTCTTTGCAACCAAAAACTGTGCCACCACAAATACAAGCATCAAGGCACCCAAGAACACAGACGTGGTTTTGGCTGAATAAGTATCGGCCATCATGCCGATAAAGTAGGCAGTCGCAAGGTAGGGAATATTCTTTATCATATTGAAAGTTGAGAGCGTGGTAGCTCTGTACTTGGACTCAGTGTTATTGTTGATCACCACACTCGAGATGTTGGAAAATACAGCTTGGAGTGCGGATCTTAAGAGTAGCGACAATCCACCCACTACAAGGCCTGCAACAGGTGAAATGATGAATGTAGCTGCCATTGTTAGTCCTAAGAGTAAAATGGCAGAATTTGCCGAAACATACTTTCTTAAGAATGGGGTGGCCTGTGACGCAGCTGCGGAAACCAGGAAAATCACCGACCACAAGACGCCCATCTGAGTTTCACTGAAACCAAACTCTACACCAAGAAAACTATTGATCATCTCATCAGCAATAACAACAATCACGCCGATGGATAAAAGCAGAATAGTCTGTGTCTTAATATCAACAGTTTTGGTAAGTTCTAGTAGTCCCTCCTTTGTTTGCTTAACAAAATTAGCAAGAGAAAACTTAACTGAATCAATGGCTGGTTCAGTTAAGAATAGACCAAGCAGCGTTCCAATTAAATACATTATTCCTGCAGCAATAAATGGAAGCCCTGGTGAGATGGTATAAAGATAGCCACCAATGACGCCACATACGGCCGGAGCTATCAGTTGCAAGGTATTCATATTGGATATGACTTTGTCGTACTCGTCCTCTTTTTTCTGTGCTTTCAAAGAATCATAGACGAGAGCCTCAAGGGTTCCTGATAAAAGTGTCCCGCCGAGCCCAGCTACAAACACTGATCCGACTAAGAATATAAAGCTTGGGGCAATCCCCATAAAAATATTTCCCGCGGCCTGGACAAAAAATGCGAGTATTATCGTTGGTTTCTTTCCGATAAGATCTGCAAAAGCCCCAGTGGGAATTTCGCTCAGAGTCATTGTGGCAATAAGAACTGTCTCTATTACGCCAATCCCAGCGTAATCAGTGAAGCGCAAATAATAGAAAATCCAGATTCCGAGCCAAAACCAGGTGTTTTTCAGAAAAGACAGATAGTAGGCGAGCCAGATGTTGTGGCGCATGAAGTGTATTCTACACTTTGTGTAAGGTTGGGTGGGTAGAATGTGGGAATGACGCCCTCACAATTGCCGTTAATAAATGACTATGCTAGTATAGTCACTATAATGTCAGCAACAATTTCAAAATCCCAGTTTAAGCCAAAAGCCTTGGAATATCTGCGAATGGTTGAAAAAAATAGAGAGCCACTCATATTGACTCATGGGGGCAAACCAGTAGTTCAGATTGTTCCCTATGTTGATGAATTTGAAAAGATTCGCAAAGAACTGAAAAATTCAGTTATTAAGTACGAGGATCCTTTGCTTCCAGTAGGGCTTGAGGACTGGGAGCTACTTCCATGATTCTTTTGGATACTCATTCCCTAATTTGGTGGGTCTCAAATAAGGAGAAGCTTTCGGCTATTTCGAAGAAAAAGATTTCATCAGCTGCTCTGAGTCAGAGCATCTATATTTCCTCGATTAGTATCTGGGAGATTATGTTGCTTGATAGAAAGAAGAAAATCTCGCTTTCTATGGATGCTACCACATGGTTGCAGCAAATAACTACTTTGCCAGAAATCACCTTGAAGCCGATTGATTTTGAGATTGCCCATTTGGCAGCCACTCTTGATTATCCTCATAAAGATCCAGCAGACCGCTTTATTCTTGCCACAGCGCAGTCATTAGCGATTCCTCTCATTACAAAAGATAAGCATATGCACACCTACTCACAAGTAGAAACAATCTGGTAAGTGCTACAATCAACTCATGTCTTTACAAGTCGGCATTGTCGGCCTCCCAAATGTTGGAAAATCAACTCTCTTTAATGCACTCTTAAAAGAGCAGCAGGCTTTAGCGGCGAATTACCCTTTTGCCACCATTGAGCCCAACGTTGGCATTGTCCCGGTGCCAGATATTCGCCTGGATAAACTGGCTGAAGTGGTGAAAACCACGGTGATTAAGCCAGCCACGGTAGAGTTCGTCGATATTGCAGGGTTAGTCAAAGGCGCTTCCACAGGTGAAGGTCTTGGCAACAAATTTTTGGCCCACATTCGTGAGTCAGCGATTATCTGTCACGTTCTTCGTGATTTTAGTGATGAGAACGTCATTCGTGAGGGAGCAGTGACGCCAAAGGATGATCTTCACACCGTTAGACTAGAGCTACAACTGGCCGATCTTGCCACCGTAGAAAAACAGCAGGAGCCAAAAGGTGCAGTCGACAGGGCTGGAAAAGAGCGTTGGCAGATAGTTTCTGCTCTAAAAAGGATACTCATAGATGCAAGAAGTATCAATGAAATACTGGCTTCTGAAGACAAAAAGTCGTCTTATGGTCTTACCCAGTTCACACCCGAAACAATTACTAAGGTAACTCACGAGCTTTCGCTCCTAACAGCCAAAGAAGAGATCTTTGTGGTGAACGTCGATGAGTCCTCCTTAGGTCGAGATTTAGCTGAACTCACGGCAGAACAGGCAACGCTCTTAGGCGAAGATGCTAATCGAGTGATTGTCATGTGTAATCAGATCGAGAGCGAGCTCGCAGTTCTTTCTGATGAAGATCGTTTCGCTTACCTAAAAGATCTCGGTCTTGATAGCGCTGGACTCGATCGCCTGATTATTACTGCCTATGACGTCCTAAAACTCCAGAGCTTTTTGACAGCAGGAGAAAAAGAGGTGCGAGCCTGGACGATCCCGCAAGGAACAGTGGCTCGTAAGGCAGCTGGCGTCATTCATACTGATTTTGAAAAAACCATGATCTCGGTGCGCGTAGCCGAGTACGCAGACTTTATTGCTCACAAAGGCTGGAAAGGTCTCAAGGAAATCGGTAAAATGAGGACAGAGGGTAGAGATTACATCATGCAAGAAAACGACGTAGTCGAGTTCCTTATTGGAAAATGAGATGAAAAGAGCAGTTATTACAGGGGCTAGCAGGGGTATCGGCAGCGCTTTGGCTCAGAGCCTGGCTCAGACAGGCGAGTGGCAGTTGATTCTTGTTGCCAGAAGTGAAGAAGAGCTTAAAAAATTTATTAAAGAGAATGGCGACACCCATACATATATAGTTGCTGATTTTGCTAGGGAAGAAGATGTCGATCGGGTGATTGAAACGGTCAAAAAACAGAGTGGCCAACTTGATCTTCTTGCCAACGTAGCAGGCATTGGAGTTTATAAAACTCTTGAAGAAGTCGAGCGCCAGGCCTGGCATGATTCTCTGGCGGTGAATGTTACGGCTCCCTTTCTTTTGACCCAAGGCTTAATGCCTCTTTTGGAAAAAACGGAAAATTCACTAGTTTTAAGCATTGGCTCTGGAGCTGGTTGCATGCCGATGCCTGGAAGAAGTGTCTACTGCACCACTAAGTTTGCGCTTCGTGGAGTCATGCTCAGTCTTTCAGAGGAAATGGCCGGGAAAAGCCCTGATATTTCTTTGATTACTCTTGGAAGCACGATGACTGACTTTGGCCCTCTTTCACTTGAGGAAAAAGAAAAGCAGGAACTCCAAGGAAAAACCTACTTGACCATAAATACAGTTATAAAAAAACTCATGGAAATTATCGTTGCTCCAAAACGAGAGAGCGAGTATACCTTGTATCCCTCGGCATATGAGGTACAATACTCGACTACATAACCAAAAGTTCGTCAGGCGAGAAATCGCTTGAACCAGTAGCTCACGAACCGGAGGCCTGACAGGAGCATTATGTCAATGAAATTATTACCGAAAAACGAAACTCGTCTCTATGAGATGACGTCCCTTATTCCAGCTAGCTTGACTAGTGAGGAATTTGAAAAGGTTAAAGCCGAGATTCTCGCAATTCTTAAGAAATACAAAGCAGAGGTTAAGAATCAAGAAGACTGGGGTAAACAATCTTTAGCCTATACCATCAAAAAAGCCGGCACTCGTTACGACGAGGCTCGCTATATTCACTGGCTGATCGAGATGCTGCCAACAGCTGTCTTGAAAATTGACACTGATCTTCGCCATTCAGTAACTAGTCTCATCCGTCACTTGATTGTCTTAGAAGAGAAGGAACAGCCAAAAACTGAAGAAGTTGCTGCTGAGCCTGTTGAAGAAAAGGAGCGTGAATAATTACGTCTTTGAGTTCTACACTTTATGTCATACTGACGTTGTAGGATTGAAAACAGTAACACGTAAGAAAGGATAGAAATGGCAGTGCCTTCACTAAATAAAGTACAACTGATCGGAAATCTCACCAGAGATCCAAATCTAAGATATACGGCTAAAAATACGGCTGTATGTACATTTGGGGTTGCAACCAACAGAACCTGGGCTGGAGCCGATGGTGGCGAGAAGCAAGAGAGTGTTGAGTTTCACAATATTGTCGCCTGGTCAAAATTAGCCGACATCTGTGGACAAATTCTTCACAAAGGCGACAAGGTCTATGTCGAAGGTCGACTACAAACCCGCGACTGGAAGGGTGAAGATGGAGCAGATCGAAGAACTACTGAGATTGTCATTGATAATATGATTTTACTCAGATCTAGATCTGGTGGCGGTGATTATAATGCTAGCGACGATGACTATGCTAGACAACCATCTGATGACGGAGCTTCCAAGCCAACACAGAAAAAAGTTAGTAGTAAAAAGAAAAAAACACAAAATGACGATGAAGATCAGGTAATGGAATCATCCAGTGCCGAAGATATCGCCGACGATGTGCCATTTTAGTAATTTTTAAGGGGAAAAATGATAAGAAAACCAATGAAAAAACCAGTTCGCCGTCGATCGACACCGATCATGACTTCGTTCTCGTATAAGGAACCAAGGCTTTTGGAGCAATGTTTGACTGAGCAGGGAACAATTCTGACTCGCCTCGAGACAGGCTTGTCCGAAAAGAATCAGCGTCGTTTGGCTGTCGCCATAAAGCGCGCGAGGTTCTTAGCAATGTTGCCGTTTACACAAACACTCTAATTGCTAGTTCTCAAGAGAGTCGATTTGCGTACAATGGTGACTCGCGATGAGTAAATTCTTTCACTGGCTTCAATGGTTCTTTGGCGTAGCCACTCTGGTCTTACTTGGTATCGCTGTCCAATTCCAATTTAAAGTAGCCGAAAAATATTTGCCTATAGAGCGCATAAAATCCGTTAGTGTCGCCGGCACATCTTTGGGTAAAGTCCTAAATGAAGCTCCTCCGCAAGAAATTGCTTCGCAGGTAGACTTTTCTGTCTTTTGGGAAGCCTGGAACTTACTTCAACAGGATTTTAATCAGACCGATAAGCTTGATCCAGTCAAAATGACTGATGGCGCTATTGCCGGCATGACCGCCTCACTAGGCGATCCTTACACCATGTATCTAAACGTTCATGATAACGAACGAACCGGCCAAGATTTGGCTGGAGCTTTTTTTGGAGTTGGCATTGAACTTGGTTATGTTGACGGAGTTCTTGCGGTTATATCTCCTTTGAAGGGGAGTCCAGCTGAAGCAGCTGGAGTTCAAGCGGGTGATCTAATTATTAGAGTCAAAGACGTGGCCAAGGATCTTGATGTCGCCACAGTAGATTGGACTATCATGGAAGCAGTTGATGCCATCCGTGGTCCGGAGGGCTCACCAGTTGTTTTGACATTGTTCAGAAAAGAAAATGGCAATGAGCCTTTTGAGGTTTCTATAAATAGAGGTGAAATTGTTGTTAAATCGGTTGAATTAGAGTTTGTAGAGAGCGGTGGTAAGAAGTCAGCTCACGTTTCTGTTTCTCGCTTCGGAGGCAGAACCATGCAAGAGTGGGATCTGGCCGTGGCAGAGATCCTCTCCAAGCGTAGTGAGATAGATGGCATTGTTATTGATTTCCGCAACGACCCAGGTGGATTCTTTGACGATGCTTTAAAAATTGCTAGCGACTTCATTCCTTCTGGCACGATTGTGACTCAGCGAGGAAGATATAACAGTCAAAGCTTCTCCTCTACAGGGATTGCTCGTTTGGTAGATATTCCAGTCGTTGTCTTGGTGAATCGCGGAAGTGCGTCTGCCTCCGAGATTGTCGCCGGAGCCTTAAGAGACAGATTGGGTGCTCCCATGGTTGGTGAAAAGACATTTGGTAAAGGTACAGTTCAAGATAGGAGAGAGTTATCTAATGGCGGCGCTCTTCATGTCACCATCGCCAGATGGGAACTTCCAGGGGGTGACTGGATTCACGAGACCGGTATTCCTGTTGATAAAGAGATTACTGACGATCGTGAGACTCCCGCAGACGAAGCGCTCAACGCTGCGATCGAAATGTTATAATTAATTCATGCCCAAGCCAACTACGCGGTCTTTTTTACTCGGTTTATTAGTTTCTGTCGTCATTCTTTCCTCGTTTTTTCTGGGGGGTTTGGCAGACAGAATTTTCGTACTTAGGCCCCTAGATTTTTTTGCAAGTCGTTCTGGTGGTATTTCTTTTGGCAATCCCAGTCGGGCCGAGGGATCTAAGCTTGGTCAATTGATCGAGACTGGAATGATGTCTTCGATTCCAGATGTAGTTGATGCTGCTTCGGAGTCAGTTGTGACAGTCTCAGCAAAGACGCAGCAGCAAGTTTTTGATCCATTCTCATTTTTTGGCATTAATCGTGGCGGGGCACAGGTGCAAGAGATTCAACGCGATATCGGAACTGGTTTTGTTGTTGGCACCAATCTAATCGTCACTAACAAGCATGTAGTTTCTAACCTTCAGGCCTCATACAAAGTCATTGATTTGAACGATGTTGAGTATGAAGTTGGCAAAATTTATCGTGACCCAAGTAATGATATAGCTATTCTTGAGGTTATTGGTTTTGATCATCCGGCCTTGCCGCTTGGGGATTCAAATATGATTCGCGTCGGTGAGAATGTGATTGCTATTGGTACAGCCTTGGGAGAGTTTCGTCATACGGTGACGACGGGAGTTATTTCTGGTCTTGGTCGCGGCATTGAGGCTGCCGGAGGTCCGCAAGTTGAGACTCTAGAAGGTGTGATTCAGACTGATGCTGCCATTAATCCTGGTAATTCCGGCGGTCCACTTCTTAGCGATAAAGGTGAAGTTATCGGTGTGAATGTAGCGGTATCTACAAGTGCCCAGAATATTGGTTTTGCCATTCCAATCAATGTAGTTCGAGCCTCGGTTGATAATTTTAATGAGACCGGTCAGTTCGACAGACCATTTTTGGGAATTCAATATCAGATGATTACAGAACAAGCAGCTTTGTTTAATGACGTCCCGCAAGGAGCCTATGTTGTTGCCTTGGTGCAAGGAGGCTCAATTGAATCTGCCGGCATTAAAGCCGGTGACATTATTGTGGCCATTGATGGAGTAGCGATCAAAGACACTGATCTAGCAACAATTCTCAATACTAAGAAAATTGGCGACGTAGTCACGGTGAGATTTTGGCGAGATAAACAGTTTAGTGAGACTAAAGTTACTCTGGTTGCGGCTCAGGGTTAAAATACTCTTCGCGAAGTTCTGTAAGCATATCTAAGATATTCCCCTCAAGCATTCCTGAAAGATTATGCCAAGACTGCTTGGTGCGATGATCGGTGATGCGATTTTGAGGGAAGTTATAGGTGCGAATTTTTTCAGCTCTTTGAGCGCGGCCGATAGCGCTTCTTGCATCGCCAATTTCTTTGAGTCTTTTTTCTTCTTCAATTTCCCAGAGTTGGGAGCGGAGAAGCTCCATAGCGATTTTTCGATTTTGTTCTTGCTTCTTTTCCTGGCGAGCAGTGATAGCAATGCCAGATGGTTTGTGAGTCAGGCGAACTGCACTACTGGTTTTATTCACCGATTGTCCACCAGCTCCACTAGATCGCATAAATTGCCACTCGATATCTTCATCGCGAATGGTAACAGCGCTAGCAGCTACCTCTGGCAAAACCGCGACAGAAGCAGTCGAGGTGTGAATTCGACCTTGAGACTCTGTTTCAGGCACGCGTTGAACTCGATGTACTCCGCACTCTAGTTGAAAAACTTCGTAGGCAGAGCAAACATTCTCACCAAGTTTTACAGATCCACGAATTTTGACAACCATGTCGTCGATGTAAGTGACGGCCAGTCTTTGCGTTTCACAAAATCTTAAGTACATGCGCAAAATATCATTGGCCCAAATTTTGGCCTCATCGCCTCCAGCACCTTGGCGAATTTCGATAATGCATGGTCCCTTAGTTGGCTCTTCGCTAGCCTCATCTTGTTGTTGGCCAGTGACATATTGTTCAGCAGCCGCATCAAGGGCATCTTTTTGAGCGTTTAATGATGCGAGTTCAGCCTTCGCCATTTCGGCAAAATCTGGTTCAAGAGCAAGCGCTTCAGTTTCAGCGATCTTTGTCTCTAAGTTTTTAAGTTGTTCGCTGTAGGGATGAAAATCAGTCATAGAAAATCTTCTGTCAGTATACGCGAGAAGCTTGCGTAAGACAGGGCGAGTGGTTAGCTATTGGGTGACAGCGGCTGGAGCAGCTTGTGAATTTTTGCTGGCAGAACGAACTTTTTGGCTCTGATCGCGCAAAATATCTTGGTAGGTTTGACGTGGTCCAGTAGTTGTTGGTTTTTTGGCTTGTTTTTTGCTGGCTGCCGCTTGTGCTGCCTGAGCTGCTTGCTGTTTCTTAAGGAATTTTTCGACACGACCCTGACGGTCAACAAATCGTTGTTCACCAGTGAAAAATGGATGACATTTGTTGCAGATATCTACTTGAAGAGAATCAGAAGTAGACCCGGTTGTGAAAGTATTCCCACAACTGCAGGTTACTGCACAGTCATCATTCCAATTTGCGGTTACGTGTTTCATAAGAGTAGCAATTATAGCATGGTTTGTTCTCGAGGGAAGTGGGGCGTCGGTGCTGTATACTAAAGCGCAATATGGACAGACTTTCAAAATATCTAGAAAAGAACCCAAAAAAAGCTCTGATTTTCGATTTTGATGGGACTCTGGCGACTATTCAGGTTCCCTGGGAAGTTTACGCAAAAGAGATGGTTCCAGCCATGGAGAAACTCTCTAAGAAACACAAGCGAGCTGATTTTGCCAATACTCATTATTTTGAAAATGCGGTGGTGGCTGAGATTGGTGAAGAGGCTGCGAAGAAGCGCTGGCAGATTTGTGAAGACTTCGAGGTGAATGAGTTGACCGGATTTATTGAGCATCACGAAATGACTAATTTTGTGAGAACACATTCTGAAAATTATGCTTTTGTTATCTGGAGCTCGAATGCACGAGTGACGATCGAGAAAACTCTAAAAGAACTAGATATTTTTCAGCATTTTAGCTTACTCGTAACAAAAACCGATGTTTGGATGACTAAGCCTAATCCAGAGGGCTTTAATCTTTTTATTAAACAAGAACTCGACACTTTATTACCTGGCTGGGAGCTAGAAGATGTCCTTATGATCGGTGATAGTTTGTCGGACTCAGGTGCCGCCAAAGCAGTCGGGATGGATTTTTTTCAGTGTACTGAGAGCGCGGAAGAAGACTAGAATTACTTCTAGAAAATTTGTACAACAAGTTGTACAATTAAATCATTATGAGTACAGTTCAAGCACTACCAATTTCCCAAGTCAGATCGCAATTACCCAGTCTCGTTGATGATGCCGCCGTGTTGTCTCGCAAGGTTCTTATTACCGTGCAGGGACAAGTTCGGGCAGCCTTAGTCAGCGCTGAAGAGCTTGAATATCTTGAGGAAACAGTGAGTGTTCTAACTGATAGAGCGACAATGAAAGCTATAGAACAGAGCAAAAAGGATGTTATTGCTGGAAAAACAAAGAGTTGGCAAGATATTAAGGCTGAGTTAGATCTGTAGTCATGTACGGCATTGAATTTACTAGGTCAGCCGAAAAGTCGTTTTTAAAGATTTCCAAGAAGGAGCAGTTTAGGATCTCAAACGCCTTAGATAAATTGGTTTTGGATCCGATGATTGGTAAACCCCTTAAAGGTTCCCTAAAAGATTTTTGGAGTCTTCGAATTGGAAACTATCGAGTAATTTACTACATTCAAAAAGACAAACTTTTAATCATGGTTTTTGATGTCAGACACAGGCGCGAGGTATATCGTCAACGCTAACAGTTTTCTGTTCACCACTCACCAAATTTTTCAGCGTCATCATTCCTGACTTTGCCTCATCTTCACCAATAATCACGGCAAATTTTACCCCGATTTGATCGGCGTACTTGAGTTGTTTGCCCAAAGAATCAACGCCTGGATAGAGAACAACATTGCAGTCTAACTCACGGAGCTTTCGTGCCACCTCGGCTGACTTTTGACGAAGTTCTGGAGAAAATACTGTGACGACGACATCTGCGGTCGACTTATCAGTTTTGAGTAGTCCAAGTTCCTTGGCCGCCTCGACCATGCGATCGAAGCCGAAAGCGACCCCAACTGCTGGAACTGTCGTACCGCTCAGATCGCCAATGAGATTGTCATAGCGACCGCCACCACCACATGATCCGGAACCATATTCTGGAACTACGATCTCAAAGATCATGCCGGTGTAGTAGTCGAGTCCGCGCGCCAAGGTTGGAGTAAAGACGATAGAGTCGGTTGGGATACCGAGAGAAATTGCTAAAGACTTGATCGTAGCTAGATTTTCAGAAAGATTGGTTTTCTGTAGATTAGAGATTGCTTCGCCAGCGTCGCTTCTCTCTAAGCCTTTGCCGACTAATTCATCAATCACTTCTGACTGACTTTTTTTATCAAGCTTATCGACTGTCTGAATGATCGAGAAAACATCGACGGTTTTTGTGGCAAAAGGCGAGAGCACTGAGAGTAGAGTCTGGCGATCATTGACGCGAAGTTCAACTTTGCCAAAGCCAACTTCTTTAAATGCGGCGTAGCTGCAGGCTAAAATTTCTGCATCGGCTATGGCATCTTTGCTCCCGAAAATATCAAAATCACATTGAGTAAATTCGCGGTATCGACCTTTCTGAGGTTTATCTGCCCGGAAAACATTCTGAATCTGATAGCGACGGAAAAGTCGTGGAAGCTCGTTTTGATATTGGCTTAGCAGGCGAGCGGAGGGCACCGTCTGATCGTAGCGCAAAGCCACGGCCCGACCGCCTCGATCCTCAAAAGAGTAGACGAGTTTATCGGCTTCATCACCATATTTGCCCAAAAGCAGCGATGCATACTCGAGAGTAGGAGTCTCAATGGGTTCAAAACCAAAGCGAATAAAAGCCTTGATCACTGAAGCCTGGACGGCATCACGGGCGCGTTTCTCGGCGGGGAGAAAATCTCGGAAGCCAGCTAGATTTTGTACTTTTTGTGTGTTTTTCATAGTTTTATCTTTTCTCTACGGATGTCGTGATTGTTAGTGTATCACCCGTAGTTTGTATTTGTATTACTTTTTCAGATGGTTGCTTTACTTTCTGCACATTTTTTAAAAGTGAAAATGCAAGTGACCCAGAGCCACATGCTGATTCCCAGACAACGCTGTTCGTTTCTTGGACATAAACAACCGGACAAATTTCATCAGCTTCATAGAAGATGAACCCAGCTGCTGAAATCATTTTGCTTGTGCTCTTGAGTTTTAATAGCTGTGACTGATTTAGCACTTTCTGTTTTGGGATACCGCGTACGAGTGTATACATTATTCCTTTGAAGACAACTCTATTATCTTGAATTAAAACAATGATACTTCTTGGTAATTCAACTAATATTTTGCCTTTCTTATATGTGGCAACAACAGGAGATTCAAGTCCCGAGGGAACTAGAGAGATAACGTTTTTTTCACTCAACTGCGATAGAACAAATGCTCCCGCCAAAGTACCGTTAATATTAAGTTCATTTCCCATCATTTGAAGACGAGGAATTACTCCAGATTCAATAAAGGCAACTTGTTCGCAAATTTCTGCCTTAAGTATTTCGCTTGCAAATTTTGGCTGTTCTGCTCGTTTAACCTCATCAATCACCACGGCAGTTATTTGCCCTGCGGTATCAATAAATTGTATATTTGTCATTTCTTCTTTCATCACACCAAACCATTTTGATCAGGAAGCATAAAAAAGCTCCCTGGTGGGAGCGAGTCTTTGGTTTGGTGTATTTTATTAATTAATTAAACACGAGAACGCACTCCCATTATATGGAGGGAGTGATGGTGGATGGCTAGTGTTTGACGATAATTGTTAATCATGCGTGGAGGGGATTGTAGCAGCCTATAGTTGGGGAGTCAACTTACTGGTACCATGAATCGTCTTTATGGCATGTTCTTCCCAGGCTATTTTAGCCTGTTTCGAGTCTGAAACAGGGGTGCTGATAGACTCACCAATTTGAAATATTCTCTCTAAAGCAGAGTTTTTGCTAGTTGTTTTTTTAGTTTGTTTCATTGCAAGTTAATATTAAAACACATCAAGGATGGAATCAACTTTAATATTAAAGTTCACTAAGAAATCGCCGTAATTTTATACTTTACTTCACCTCGAGGAGTAACGACGCTGACTTCATCACCCGCGCGCTTTTCCATGATTGCTGAGCCGATGGGGCTGGTCATAGCTAATTTATTATTTTCTAGATCTGACTCATGTTCACTGACTATGAGATAAGTTTTATTTCCCTTTGGTCCACTAAGAGTGACGCTGGCGCCAAACTCGACAATCACGTGGACGCGTTCCTCAACTACAACCGCGTCATCAAGTAGTTGATTTATTCGTCTAAGCTGCCTGCCGATCGAGCCGAGCTCGAACTTGGCGTAGGTGTAGGCGCCGTTCTCGGAAAGATCACCCATTTCTCGCGCGACCTTGAGGCGCTTCATGACTTCGACTCGCTCTTTTCGAAGGCGAGAACGATCACTAAGTAGTTTGTCATGTGCTTTTTTGGTGAAGGGGATCGGGTTGCTGATTTTTATCATAAAATAAATGCCTTGTTTTCTAGTATTTTCTTTTCATCTACATAAACGGTTGGCTGACTCACTAGTCCATCAATATGTATTGGCACGTTGTTTTCGCCGCCAATGGCGCTGCTATTGCCGAAGGCGACATGCACAGTACCGTAAGCTTTTTCAGCTTCAAGAAGGTTATCACAGATTCTGGCATTTATATTTGTTCCTATTCCGATTTCTGCTACTATCATTCCTTTTTCACCATATTGAGATAATTTATTATGCAAATTTTCAGCGGCCACACCACCCGAAAACTTAACTGCAATTCCGTCTCTAATTTCAACAGTGATTGGCGAATCAAGCACGTCATCGGCGATAGAACCATCGATCACGAGTGTGCCATTAGTAGTTCCTAGAAGTGGGGCAAAGAAAACTTCGCCACTCGGCATATTTAAAATATCTCCCTTAGAAAGAAAACCAGTTTCTGCAATTACACCGAAAGGACGGATGATGGCTGTGATATCCGTGCCTTGCTCGCTAGTGATGTGAATTATGTTGCCTTTTTGCAACTTTTGCTCTAGTGCTAATCCTAATTCTCTAAGAGAAGCATAGTCTGTCTCCAGTGCCATCTTGATTAGATTTAAGTCGGCCCCAGGGAGACTCAATGCCCGGCCACCAGAGAGGAGAGCGTTCTTCCCAGCCTGGGTGTGTGTGAGAGAAAAGTCAGTCTGAAAGACGGTCACACTCGCAACTGTGGCAGCAGCAATTATTTCCTCAGGTGGTTCTTCCCCAGAGTGACTCATATCATGTAGGCAAATAAGCTCGACGTTTTCTGAAAGTTCTTGGGCGGCTGCCGTCCAAATAGCGGCTTCAGTCTCGAGCATTTCGGTGACGGTGACGATGAGAATTGTTTCGTTTTTACTAAGTGCTAAGTTGTTTATTAAATATTGTGTGGCCAATTTAACAAGATCTATGTTGATCTGCTGGTCTATGGTTGGAAAGTTTGGTCGGGAGAGATACATGGTCAGCCATTGTAACAAACTTTGCTACAATACAGCCTGACAGAGTAGGGCCGGTAGCTCAGTTGGTAGAGCGCTGCATTCGCATTGCAGAGGTAGAGAGTTCGATCCTCTTCCGGTCCACAAATCGTTAAACCACCCGCGTCTCCTCATACCGATACCCAAACTTCCCAGGCAAATATACCCCTGGTTCTATAGTTATTGCCATTCCCGCAAGGATTTTCTGAGAGTTATTGGCATTTAGGGAGGGGGTTTCATGAATCGACAAGCCCAGCCCATGACCAGTGGTGTGGATGAATTCTTTGCCGAATCCTGCCAAAGAGATGCTATTTCTGGCCGCATCATCTAACATTTGTGCAGTGCAGCTCGGTTTTTCTAAAATGCTTACTGCGACAGAAAAGGCGGCTTTAACAATTTTTTCGATTTCCAAAAATTTCTCATCAGGTTTATCGCCAAACCAAACAGTCCTAGTTAAATCAGAACAGTAGCCATTGAAGCGCGCTCCACAGTCGATGAGTACGGCTGTGTTTTTTGTTAACTTACGATCAGTGGGTTGGTGATGGGGAAGAGCGCTGTGATCGCCAAAGGCGACGATAGTAGGGAAGGCTAGCTCGTCACTGCCTAGGTCGCGGAAGGTTTGCTCGAGGAGTGTTTCGACTTCTTGTTCGGTCATGCCGGCGGTTAGTTTGCCGATAGTCTGCTCAAGACCTCGTTCTGTGATACTGACTGCCTTCTTAATTGCCCCCTGTTCTTCGACATCTTTGATCATGCGAAGCTGCCAAAGCCTATTTGTGTTTAAGCTTTTTATCTCAAGGCTAAGTGCGCCTAAAAGTTCATACTCACTGACAAAAATTGCTTCTTTATCTATGGCTAAGGTTTTCAGATTTTCAGACTTTGTAAGCTCTCGAAGTTTGGCAGTCATAACCGTGGGGGAGATCGAAGGATGATGAGCGAGATTTTCCTGAATTGACACAGGAGAGAAGGCGCCATGACAGAGCAAGGCAGTTTTCCTTGTAACAATGAGAAAAGCTTCCCTCTCTGGCGTGAGGGTCTCAAAGCCAGTGAAGTAGCGAATGTGATCTGGATCAGCAATGAGAAGAGCCTCAGACGAAGCGACTCCTGTTTGGAGGCGTTGCAAGCGGTTAGTGAAGGACATGATTATTTTTCTTTGGACAGAGGAGCGAGGGAGCGGATGGTTGTGCCTGTGATGCCGTCTTCATCTTGGAAGCCGGTGACTAAAACGGTCAAATCTTTTTCGAACATTTCGGAGTCGATTTCGGTGCCGTCGGAGTCTTCGAATAAAGCATTTTTGGTGACGGTGATTGATTTTTCTTCGCTGTCACTTCTGCTAACAATGACCAATTCTTTGGAAGTAAGGCTTTTTAGTGTTCCAAGCAAGACCACTGGTTCTGGAGGACGCAAGCTTTTTGAGGAAACTAGAACAAAGCGGGGTTCAAAAGTGCCATTTTCTTCGACGCCAAGAGTAATAGCCCATTCATCAACAGCAATGTCATCGATAGTCACGTCTTTGCCGTTCTTAGTCACTGAAACATTTGCCGAGAGGGGGACGATGAGGACACCCTTGTGGGTTTCTAGAGTAATGGTTTCACTGGTGACGCGATCAATTTTGCCAACGAAGCCTCTTTTTTTAGTGGAGATTTTTGCGACAACTTCACCAACTTCTTGTTTCTTTTCCTCGACTACTTTTTCGATTCGTTTTTTCAACTCTTGAGTAGTTTTGCCGCTATCAGTGGCATCATCAACTGCAGAAACCACTTGAAACGTACCTAGTAGTAAAACTACGCCTAAGATACTGCCCAAAATTTTGGTTTTTTTCATAAATTATTTAGTTTCGGCTGCCGGAGAGGCTTCTTTATCGGCTTGAGGCTCTGGTTGCTCAGATAATAATTTGCTAACAATAATAACTCGCTCTTGGGTGGCGCCGACTCCACTTTCATCGATAGCGTGAACACTCAGTATAGTACTTCCTTCCTCAAGTGCAACTGTAAAACTGAAGCTACCCGAGGCGTCGGCAGAACTTATAAATTCTTCACCATTCACAAAGAGGACGACGATTGAGTCTGGTGTAGCGGTGCCAGTGACAGTGACTTCATTTTCTTCTTGAACATGGCCATCTTCCGGACTGAGAATGGTCAGCATAGCTCCAGCCGGAGTTGGCGTAGCTGTCGCATCCGTAGGAGCAGTGATAGTGGAGCTTGTATTCGGAGTAGTTACTGCCTTGCGAACTCGATATAAGCCGTAGGTAATAATCAAGCCAAAAGAGAGACCTATCAGGATGGCTATGACTACTTCTTTTTTCATAAGGTAGGGTGCATTATAAACCAAGACAGGCCAAGAACAAACGTCAGTCAGCGTGGTATAGTACTGGCATGATACTCACATTCCACGGCCACTCATGTTTCAAATTAAAGGGCGCTGACGGCACAGTCGTCACCGATCCGTTTCACGAATACATCGGCTATCCTTTGCCAAGCATGAGCGCTGATATTGTCACCGTCTCCCACGATCACAAGGACCACGCTTCTTCTGATAAAATTCGTGGTACTGCAAGAAGAAAAAATCCATTTATTGTTGATAAGTCCGGTGAATATGAGGTCTGTGGGATTTCTGTTTTTGGTGTTCCTTCATTTCATGATGACTCAAAAGGCGCAGAGCGCGGACCAAATGTTATTTTCACGATCTTAATAGACGGCCTCAGAGTCTGCCATCTTGGAGATTTGGGTCATGAGCTTTCACAAACGCAGATTGAAGCCATCGGCAGCGTCGATATCTTACTTTGTCCGGTAGGTGGAACTTTTACCCTTGATCCAAAGACTGCTGTTAAAGTCATTCGGGCCATTGAGCCAAGCATAACAATTCCTATGCATTACAACACACCAGATCTTGATCAAAAAGTTTTTGCTGATCTAAAAACTCGCGACGAGTTCGCGAAGGAATTTGGGGCAGAAATTAAGCCTGTGGTTTCTCTTGATATTTCTCGAGCACAATTGCCAGAGGAGAACGAATTAGTAATTCTTGAAAGAACATAACAAGACATGGCACAACAACCGGCCAGGGTGCCACCCCATAATTTAGAAGCAGAACGATCCCTACTGGGTGCGATTCTTATTGATTCAGAGGCGATTATTTCCGTGGCTGATCGAATCAAGGCTGATAGTTTTTACGACCCCAATAATCAATACATATATGCAGCCATGCAGGAACTTTATGAGTCACGTCAGCCGATTGACGCGGTGACTTTGACCTCGCAGCTGAAAAAAAATAAAAAGCTTGGTGCCGTTGGTGGCTCCGCAGCCATTGCTGAGCTTTCCAATGCCGTCGCTACCGCCGCCAATGTCGAGCAGTACGCCAAGATGGTCTCCGAAGCGGCTATGCGTAGGCGATTAATCTCGATTTCTGGTCAAGTTTCGCAGCTGGCTTTTGATGATAGTAAAGAAGTTCAGGATGTTATCGATCTTACGGAGCAAGAAGTTTTTGCTGTATCCCAGACTAATACGACGAAGAGCTTCGCTCCTGTCAAAGACACCTTGGTGGAAAGTTTTGAGCGTCTCGATGAGCTCCAGAGATCTGGAGATGATCTCCGGGGAGTCGCAACTGGCTTTGCTGATCTCGACAATACTTTGGCTGGTTTACAGAAATCAAATCTGATTATTCTAGCCGCTCGACCTGGTATGGGAAAAACCGCCCTGGCTTTAAATATTGCCCATGCTGTGTCTGTTAAATCTAAGAAGAGAGTTGGTATTTTCTCGTTGGAAATGAGTCGAGAAGAGCTTGTCGATCGTTTGTTAGTATCTCAAGCAGATATTGACGCTTGGCGACTAAAAACTGGTCGACTTAACCAACAAGATTTTTTGAAGCTTTCCGATGCAATGGGAGTTCTTGCTGAAGCACCATTGTTTATAGATGACACTCCAGGTTTATCAATTTTCGAGATGAGAACCAGAGCCAGAAGGTTGATGGCAGAGCACCAGATTGACCTTCTTGTTGTTGACTATCTGCAGCTAGCTCATGGTCGAACACGTGATAATCGTGTTCAGGAGGTTGGTGAAATTTCGCAGGGACTAAAAAATATTGCTCGTGAACTAAAAATTCCAGTTCTTGCCTTGTCGCAACTGTCTCGTGCCATCGAGAACAGAGGCGAGAAGACCCCGCAACTCTCCGATCTTCGTGAATCTGGTTCGATTGAGCAGGATGCTGACGTGGTTATGTTCCTTTATAGGCGTGATGATGATGTGCCAGAAGCCGTCAATATCAAGGTCGCTAAGCACAGAAATGGCCCACTCGCCGACGTCGATCTCTTCTTCCGTGGCGACAGAATCAAGTTCTACGGCATGGAGACGAAGAGGTAAAATTTTGATTGCGAAAATTTATTGGGCAGCAACTACCGGCGTCATGCCGAAAAGTAGATAAAACAAAGTTCCCGACAAGACAAAAAACATCAGTAGAAAACCGACGTTTCTCTTGATTGCCAATGAGGACTTATCTGGATTTGGATTATCTGTGCTGACAATGATAACAGTCGCGATAATCACCCAGATCACGGCTCTGAGAATCAGCGACTGCAGGGTAGTGATGTCAAATAAGACGTGAAAAATTTCAGCTGCATTCATAAGTGCAATAACTATGATCTAAAGACGAGAAAATTGCAAGTTTTCCTCAGGTGAAGGTGGTATATAATGCAAATCTAGAGCCGAGATGGCGGAATCGGTAGACGCGTGGGTCTCAAAAACCCATGAGCCAAAACTCGTGAGGGTTCGAGTCCCTCTCTCGGCACAAGACAAAATTTTCCTATCTATAAATATCTTTTCGATGTTGGACGGCCTCAATGACTATCAAGGATTGCTTTGGCTGTATGGAGTACACAACGCGATATGGCCAGACTTTCAAAGATCTTTTGCCATGAAGCCTGCCAACCAATGATTTTCCTGAATCAGGTGTTTTTACAAGAAGTTCGATAGCCTCAAAAATTCGTGGTAAGTATTTTTTATCTATCTTTTTGAGATGTTTTTTTGTTTTAGGCAGGTAAACAATCTGCATTTTACAGTCCAAATTGCTTTTTCATATCTTCGTGAGAAGTAAAATTTTTGGCTTTTATATCTTTAATTCCCGCTGCAATATCTTTCATGAGCTCGGTGTCTTCTTGAATAGCAAGAGTCTCTTGGTACATTTCGAATTCGTCGGCCGACATCATCACCACAGGTTCATGACCGCGCCTGGTAATCTGATATCTTTTGGTTCCCTTGGAAGCATTCGTCAGAAGATCATAAAAATTGTCGCGAGCAGTGCTTGCAGAAAGAGAAGTGCTTAATATTTTCATAGTACTGCTAATGGTACTATTAACAATCTGTTTTTTCAAGTGTTAACGAAGAAACGCAATCGCCAGTATCACCACCACCTGCGGTGCTAAACCCACCCACATATTGGGAATAGAGTGATGGAATTTGCCATGGAAATTATTCAGAGGTTTGAGAAACTTTGGCTCCCACTTTAGAAAATTGCGCGGTGCCTCAAGAAAATCGGGGAGAAGACCAAAAAACGCTCCAATCCAAATATGCCACTGAAATAGTGACTCGCCACTTTGCCACAAGAAAAAAATTAATAAAGCCGTGAGTCCAAGATCGACAAACTCAAGCTTCAATGCCGTAGATTTTTTCCGAGTGCCATTCGAAAGGCCCGTGCCGACATCCCAGTGGGGGATCCAGTCTTGGACATAATGAAGGCCTATGGCTAGGGGAATATAGATGAGAGGATGGGTGAACTTGGAGGCGACAAAAGCGCCAGTGGTAGCGTGTGCGAGTGATAGCATGAGGGCTTAGTATACCTCACTCCTCGAGAATGATACAATACTTTAGCATGTTTCCTGTTATTTTCTCGATTGGACCTTTTGTCCTGCATACCGCTGTTGTCTGTAATATTCTGGCATTTGTCTTGGCACTTTACACTTTTTGGCGCAAAGGTCGCGAGGAGCATTTTGAGGAGCATCAGATCTTTGATACTTTCTTACTTGCAATTATTGCTGGTTTTTTGGCAGCCCGCATCGGCTACATCGCCATACATTTTCAGAACTTTGGATTTTCAGTTATTAAGTGGCTCGATATGTGTCAAGCTCCGGGGCTGATTGCAGAAATTGGAGTGTTGGCGGCTGCACTTGTGATTTTATATCGCGCTGCCCAGAATAAATGGGATCGTTTCGAGGCGTTGGACTTCTGGACGTTAGCGGTGGTGACAGGTTTTCCCCTGGTTCTACTTGGAATGTTTTTCTCGGGAAATGGCATTGGCAAATCTACAACTATGCCATGGGGAGTGGTCTTTCCAGGCCTAGTCGACCCACATCATCCCGCCCAAATTTATGCCTTGGTATTTTTCTCAGTTCTTAGCTACTACCTTCATTGGGTGGAGTCAAAGTACCGCACTTTCGTCTGGTATAGAGCCAGTCGCACTGGCGCCCAAACAGGCTTTCTCCTTGGAGTTGGCAGCTTGACCACAGGTGTTTATTTTTTGCTTTTGACGCTGGTTCGCCCCGGACAACTCGTGGTAGGTGGCCTGACTCTCGACTGGCTTCTTTTCGTCGCCTTAGCGATTTTTGGCTTCGTGGTTTTATATATTCGCTCTGGCAGGACGCTCTTTAGAAAACATCAGACTACCCCGGCACATTTCAATGACACAACGGTTTAAATTTCTAGTTGCCAGCTCCGCGATATTTGCTTTATTCCTTGATCAGCTCAGCAAGTATTTTTCGTCATTGGCCCAAGTGAACACAGGCGTTGCTTTCGGTTTATTGGCTGATAGTTTTTTCTCTGTCAAATTAGCAAGTCTTTTCTTTTTCGCCGTTACCATCTTTATCGTTTGGCAGTTCTGGTCAAATTGGCAAAAAATTCCCGTCGCACTGGGGATGTTTATGGGAGGGGTTTTTGGCAACTTACTTGACCGCCTTGTTTATGGCGGAGTTCGCGATTGGCTAACTTTACCATTTATAAATCTAACAAATAATTTAGCTGACTGGTTTATTTTTATCAGTCTATCTTGGTTGACCATGCAAATTATTGGTGAGAGAAGGAGAGCGAAATGAAAATTTTAGAATATCTCCTCTACGAAGATGAGGACATGCTGGTTATAAATAAGCCTTATGGCGTGGTGGTGAATCGAGCAAACACGGTGAAAGTGCCGACTGTCCAAGACTGGATGACGGAGTACTTAGCTGCGCAGCCAGAGCACGAGTGGCAGTCGCTGGTTCCTGCAGATTTCTCAACAGAGTACGGTACGCCAGAAGAGATATTTAGAGAGCGAAATGGCATTGTTCATAGGCTTGATAAAGATACCAGCGGCGCCTTGGTCCTGGCCAAAAATCCCGGTAGCTTAGTGGTACTTCTAGAGCAATTCAGAGAGCGAAAAATTCAGAAAACATACACTGCGCTTGTGCACGGCCATTTTCCTTTTGGGAAAGAAGTTATTACTTTGCCGATCGCGCGTTTGCCAAAAAATACCAGTAAATTTGGGGTTGTTCATGATGGTAGGCCGGCGGAGACGATTGTTGAAACACAGAATCATTTTTCAATTACGAAAGTAGGTTGGCCAAGCTACTATGGTAAATTTTCACTGGTTAACGCCATGCCAAAAACAGGCCGCACACATCAGATTCGCGTCCACTTGGACCACTATCAGCACCCGATCGTTTCGGATAAGCAGTATGCGGGTCGAAAGCACATGAGGCTGGATCTTTCTTGGTGCCCGAGGCAGTTCTTGCATGCGAGTCAGATCACGTTGACCAACCCGCGCACGAAAGAATCACTGACGGTGGAGGCGGAGTTGGCGCCGGATCTTAAAATGGCCCTAAATTCGATTCAGTAAGTTTCAGTAAGTCTGGGTTGCTTCTTAGGCTAATACCCATATAATACATACCAATTCTCTGAAAGGAGAATTGAAGCGAGAGCACCAATCCAGGTTGCTTTCGCTCCCAAGTAACAATCCCTGATTTCATAGGAAATAGGGGGGGTAACCAAGAGAGCGAACGTATCTTGAGGAGGTGTTTTTTTGTTAGTTGCTGATGCCGATCCAAAACGCGATATATTTCAGGTTACTCATGATGAATATGAACAGGGAGTCTTGTGGCTAAAGACATTTTTTGCAGAAATTGTTCGTTCGACTGCCCAAAAATCCAGTGAATTAGAAGTTTTTGCTGAACCTCTAATCATAATATTGATCGAAATCTTAGATGACCTAGAGGGCAGGGCGAATAAGATGGCAATTTTCTTTCGCGCTTTGTTGGATAGTTTGTTATCAGAAGAAGCGTTCGAAATATTAGATGAGGAAGCAGAAACAGTTGTATTTGATTTAGAGTCATCAGTAATGGAATTAGCCAATTGTGAGGAAGAGCACGAGATATATTTTTCTGTATTTCAAGAAATTGAAAAAATGTTTTTGTTTCAAGAGCTAGAGGGCTTGAATCCAGATTTAGCTAGTGCAAAAATTGCCGAAAAGTTGGAAAAGTTTTCCATTTTTAAATTTATGACCACTATGAAAGCCGGTCCAAATTCCCAGCATCAAGGGAAAACTCCCGTTGAGCATACAGCTAGAGCAGTTTATGAGTGGTTCCAAACAGCAAGTACTAGATTTAGTTGTTTGTTAGAGTCCGATGATTCAAGTGATCAAGAGCTAAACGTTGTGATTAGACAGTTTCGTACCGAGCTCCTTTCTGCAATGAGTCATGACGTTGGCAAGTTTCTTAATCCAAAGTTTGAAGGTCATCACAAAATGTCCTGGAAAACTATTGAGCCGACCATTAACTTTATTCTTGGTCGTTTATATAGCGATGAAGAACGCATAATGCAGACAAGACAGTCAATTAAGTTTTTGATAAATTCTCACGATTTGCCTGGAAATATTGACGCAACAGAGTCTGGGAAACTTGAGGGTCAAGCAAAGAAATATCACTTTTCATGGGCTATAGAAACTCTTAAAAACTTTGATTTGACTTCTGAAGACATTAGAGCATGGGCGTACTTGCAGAAAGCTGACATGGACTCAATTCCTGGAATGAAAACAGAGTTCATGGTAGCAAATTGGGCAATATTTTTGAAGCTGGTGAAGGATCTTGGTTTCTCTGACCTAGCTGATGGGCTAAAACTCGAACTTTCTATTTAAAAAACCATGTATACTGCACCAAGTGCATGACTGAATCCACAGCCCTTTTTGCTCTTACTTCACTTGACGGTCGCTATCAAAATAGCACCAAAAAACTTGCCGAATATTTTTCCGAATTTGCTTTAATTAAATACAGAGTTAGAGCGGAGGTAGAGTATTTGTTGGCGTTTGCTGAGATTACTAAAGTTGTTGAAATTTCTAAAAAAGATACGAAAAAATTGCGAGATATTTATCTTTCTTTTTCTGAAGAAGATGCTCTTGTAGTAAAAACTCATGAGGCCAAATGTCACCACGATGTCAAAGCTATCGAGTATTTTCTTCAGGATAAATTTCGTGAGCTAAGCTGCGAAAATTTGATTCCTTACATTCATATAGGGCTCACCAGCGAAGATACAAATTCAGTTGCGTACGGCCTTGCTCTAAAAGAGAGCAGAGATGAGATATTATTACCAACTCTTTGGGAGTTGATTGAGAAATTGGCAGATTTTGTGAAACAACATGCCGATTTACCAATGCTGGCACGAACTCACGGCCAAGCCGCCGTGCCAACGACATTGGGGAAAGAGTACGCTGTGTTTTTATCACGTCTCTTGCCTGAAATTGCCACTCTCGCTGAACAACCGATTGCTGCCAAAGTTTCTGGAGCAGTCGGAACTTTTGCTGCTTTAGAACTTGCATATCCGAAAACTGATTGGACAGAATTTGCTGAAAAATTTCTGGATAGCCTTGACCTAAAAGCTGACCCGCTCAGCACTCAGATTGTTTCGCCAGAATCATACATTCGTCTTTTCCAGAATATGGAGCGCATTAATAACATTCTTCTTGATTGTGCTCGCGATTCGTGGCAGTACATCTCCGATGGCTGGCTGGTGCAAACAGTGAAAGCTGGAGAAGTTGGTTCTTCCACCATGCCGCAGAAAGTGAACCCAATTGATTTTGAGAATGCAGAAGGGAATTTTGGTCTCGCCAATGCGCTTTTCTCACATTTCAGCGATAAATTGCCGATTTCAAGACTCCAGCGCGATCTCTCTGATAGCACGGTGAAGCGCTCGATTGGATCAGCCTTTGGTTACTCATTACTTGGTTTTGAGTCTCTAGTTCGTGGACTAGGAAAAGTCGCTCCTGATAAAGTTGCCTTAAAGAAATCCTTAGAAAACCACCCAGAAATTATTGCCGAAGGTTTACAGACTTTGCTTAGAGCCGAAGGCCATGAAGACGCATACGAAGCCCTGAAAAATGTCACACGAGGGAAGAAGATGTTGAGTACTTCTGAACTGCAGGCAATGACAATAAAACTTGCCGCAGGTGTTTTGACCAAAGAAAAAATCGCCAACCTGACCCAAGAAACATACACTGGCCTTGCGACCAGACTTGCCAAAGAGACTCATAAACTCGTAAACAACTATAAGAAGGGGAGGAAGCATGCCAAGTAGACCGAACAGTTTTGCCTTTTGTGGAGGCGCTTATGGCGACGAGGGAAAAGGTAGGATTGTCGATCAGTATGTCAGTGATTATTCGGCCAAGGGTCCGGTTTTCGTTTATCGCGACAATGGCGGCTCTAACGCTGGCCATACGGTGGCATTTGGTAAGACCAAAGTCGCGCTACACCAGCTTCTTTCTGGTACTTTTATAGATTCTGCGACGACGATTCTCGGTAAAGGCATGGTTCTACACCCAGGAGATCTTCTAGAGGAAATTGCGGTGGTGAAGAAGGCTGCTGGCGGGACAATTCCAGCCAAAGTTTTCATTGATGAAATGGCGGTGGTTCTTCTAGATACGCACAGAGCTTATGAGGCAGTTCTACAGGACTGGCACACGGGGAATCGTGGCACGACGGGCCGGGGAATTTCGCCAGCTTACGTAGACGTTTTACTCAGACACCCAATTCGCATGCGCGATTTTAAGCCTTTTGACAGTGAAAAACTAGCTAAGCATTACAGACTTTATAGAGATATGTGCAAAGGGCTTGGCCAAGATATCGCGGAAAAAGAGGTATCTACTATGAATGGTCCGAAGCAAAAAGTCGGTACAGAGAAAGAATTTGTCGCCAGGGTGAAGGCGCAAGCCGCAGAACTAAAGCAGTATATTAGCGGAGTTTTTGATCTTCTTTCCGATGCTTGGTCAGATAAAAAAACTGCATTTGTTTTTGAGAAAGGTCAAGCGATTGGCCTCGATGTCCGTTGGGCAGCTTATCCAGATTTCACCGCTTCCGACACCACCTTCCATGGAATTTTGGGATCGACTGAGGGAATTGTGAATCCGAATGAGATAGAAATTCGCGCCGGTGTGGTTAAGGCGACCTACATGTCGAGCGTCGGAGTCCGTCAGCTCCCAAGTGAAATGGACGAGGCGCACGCTCACCAGATCCGTGAGGATGCTGATGAGTACGGGGCGACGACGAAACGCCCGCGAGATATTCTGTACTTCGATGTGCCGGCAGTTTCTTTTTTCACTAGAGTTGGGAATCTTTCACACGTGGTTGCGACGCACATGGATATTGTTTATCCAAACGAGCCGATTAAAGTTTGTGTGGGGTATACGCAGAATGGCAAAAAAGTAGGCTATCGCCCAGATCAGCTTTATCTAAATACTGTCAAAGCAGTTTATCGTGAGTTCGCACCTTGGGATGTTAAAGCTCTCAAAGCCGCAAAAACGAAGGCAGAACTTCCAAAAGAAGCACGAGACTACATTAAGTTTTTAGAGAAAGAACTCGGCGTGCCGATGCTGATGATTACTACTGGGGCGAAGAGGAGTGAGGGGGTGAGATTCTAGTAGAAGCCAAGTCGGATTTATGCTAGTCTACCTCATCTTATGATACTTCGAATTTACCATGATTAAATCCTCCCTCCCATCCCACACCTCCCGTTCCACAGCCTGACAAATCTTTCTTTGTATTTGTAATTGTCCCGTGTGCTAAACTCGGGTCATAGGTTGTTTGAAAGGAAGAAATGAAGAAAGATATAGTTTACAGTTTGGTCGCCAAGGAGCTTAGGCGCCAAAAAGAAATGATTGGGCTCATTCCATCGGAAAATACAGTTTCGCCAGAGGTTTCTCGGGTGTTGTCGTCGTGTTTGTCAAATAAATACTCGGAAGGGTATGCGGGCAGGCGCTACTATGAGGGGAATCAGGTAATTGATCAGATTGAGTTTTTGGCGATGGACCGAATAAAGAAATTATTCGCCGTGCCGTATGTGAATATTCAGCCATATTCGGGAAGTCCAGCCAATTTTGCCATTTATTTTGCCTTGATGCAGCCGGGAGATACTCTGATGGGGCTAAAACTCTCGATGGGTGGGCATCTTACTCACGGTCATCCAAAAGTGACGGCTTCGGGGAGATTCTATAACTCTGTTCAGTACGGGGTGAAGAAAAACGCTCGCATCGATTTCGCAGAAGTTGAAAAATTAGCTAAAAAACATAAGCCAAAAGTGATTGTGGCTGGAAACACAGCTTATCCTTTTGAGATCGATTTTAAGAAATTCAGAAAAATCGCTGACATGGTTGGCGCATGGCTTGTGGCAGATATTTCTCATGTGACTGGGTTGGTTGTCGCTGGTGAGCACATGTCTCCAGTGCCTTACGCAGATGTGATTATGAGTACGACTCACAAGACCTTTCGTGGTCCACGTGGAGCGATGATTCTCGTCACTGATCGTGGGATGGAACGTGATCCAGATCTTGGGAAAAAGATTGACTCAGCCATTATTCCAGGCCTTCAGGGTGGTCCACACAATGCCACCACGGCTGCGATCGCTATTGCTGCCGCTGAGGCGAACGCGCCTAAGTTTAAAAAATACGCCCAGCAGGTTCGTAAGAACGCGACCGTCTTGGCAGAGCGACTCATGAAAAATGGTATTTCTTTGGTCGGGGCAGGGACGGAAACGCACCTGATGGTCATTGATCTGACTAAGTATGGTCCAGGTCTTGGCACCCAGGCCGCTTTTGCCATGGATGTGGCTGGTATGTATGCCAACAGGAACACGGTCCCAGAAGAGCAGGGCTCGCCATTTTATCCGTCCGGAATTCGCATTGGCACGCCCCTGGTGACTTCTCGCGGTATGAAAGAGAGAGAGATGAAAAAGATCGCTGACTGGATCACTGAGGTGATTCTTCATGTCAAAGATCAACCGCTTCCTGCTGATAAAAAAGAACGAGCAGTTTTCCTGAAAGAGTTCCGAAAAAATGCTTTGAAGGATCCAGTACTAAAGAAAATCAGACGAGAAGTGAAAGCTTTGACGGCTGGGTTTCCATTATTTCAGTCTTAAGGAAAAAATGAAAATTCAGAAATTTGACCTTCTTGTCGCGCTTTATACTTTATGCATCATGGTGGCGGAGCTAATGGGCGGGAAAACAATTCCACTTATTAATATTGGCTCGATTCACTTAAGTGCCAGCGTGGCGATTTTTGTGATTCCGCTTTTATTCACTATCAACGATGTGATTACGGAAGTTTATGGTCCGGAGCGGACACGCAGCGTGATTCGCTCTGGTTTAATCATGATTTTCTTGGTTATGCTGGCTTCACTGTTTTTCACTTGGCTGCCGCCTTCTGGGAGATTTGCTGCATCAGAAGCTGCCTACGACACTATTTTTGGTCTGTCAGCAAGAATCTCTGCTGCGAGCCTGACTGCTTTCGCTTTGGCGGAGTTCTTGGACGTGGCCATCTTCGTGAGGCTAAAAAAGAAAATGGGCAAGCACGCGCTTTGGTTTCGCAATAACGTCTCGAACTTTGGAGCCCAATTTATCGACACTGTCGTCTTCATGACTTTGGCATTCTATGTTTTTGGCACGCCGATAGGGGAGAATGTGACCTTTTTGTTCGGACTGATTTTGCCGTACTGGCTTCTGAAGTGTGCTTTGTCGGTGATCGAGACACCGTTGGTGTATCTTGGCATAAAGTGGCTTAAAAGTGACATTGAATCGGGAAAAAAGCAATGAAGATAACTCTTGCCATGGTGATGTCGGCCGACGGCAGAACGACCAGGGGAGATGACCCGAATATCTATTCTTGGACTTCACCAGAAGATCAGGAGCATTTTTTCTCACTCATTGCTGAAAATAATCTGATTATCATGGGCAGAAAAACCTATGAGTCTGCAGCCGAGAAGATTCGACTTGCTCCCGAGAGGCTCAGGGTAGTGATGACAAAAAGTCCAGATTCGTATGCCGATTTTGTAGTCAAAGGCCAGTTGGAGTTTAGTGATGAAGAGCCCGCGGCACTGATTGATCGACTAGATGAGAAGGGCTTTGCTCATGCTTTACTTGTCGGTGGCGAAACCCTGAGCTGGCATTTTCTAAAAGCAGGACTAGTTGACGAGCTTCTTCTGACAGTAGAGCCACAACTTTTTGGCTCAGGGGCTGGGCTTTTCAGCGGTCCACTTGATTCTTTGAGGCTAGAGCTTCTTGAACAAAAACAACTTAATGAGCAAGGTACGGTCTTATTTAGATATAAGGTATAATAATCATATGAGAAATTGGTCGACAGATACGAGTAAAATGAACAAAAATTCATTGGAATACCAGACTTGGAAGCTTGAAAACCAAATAAATTTTGGTTTAGAGAATGGTGAGAAATTGCAAAGATCAAATCTCTCACTTTTACTTCCAAAAATAAATATAGACGAACACAAAAGAACTTTTCTGCAATTTATTCTCAATCATGCTCAAGCCAACTAAAATAAACAGAAAAATTGGAGCTCATGTATCCGCAGCCGGAGGCATAGATAAGGCCATCGTTCGGGTCTCCGAAATCGGTGGAAATTGTCTCCAACTTTTTTCTGGTAGTCCGCGCGTTTGGGCGAAGAAATCTTTAGAAGAACATCCGGTAGATAAATTTGACTCGAATAGAAAAAAATACAATGTCTCACCAATCTTTACACATGCCCTTTATCTAGTGAATTTAGCCTCCGACAAGGAAGAAAACATTCGTAAGTCTTTCGCGTCCTTAAAGTACGAACTGGAGTTCGATAGTCTCATAAAAGGATCGGGAATTATTGTTCATTTGGGCAGCCATCAGGGTCGAGGTTGGGATGATTCTCGCGAGCAGATTGTGGGTCACATTGATCAGCTACTTTCAGAGACACCAGATGACTCAACATTCCTAATTGAAAACTCAGCAGGGCAGAATGGCAAAATAGCTTCTAATCTTGAAGAAATTCGTTGGTTATTTGATGAGTTGGAGAAAAGAAATAAGTGGGTGAGTAAGGGAAGACTAGCCTGGTGCTTTGATACTTGCCACGCCTTTGCTACTGGATATCGCTTGGGAGATCCGGCCAAAATTGCCAAAGATGAAAAATCAGCTATTAAGGCTATTAGCGATCTGAAGCTTTGGGAGACTCTGAAAGTTATTCATGTTAATGACAGCAAAGACCCATTTGGTAGTGGGCGAGACAGGCACGATAATATCGGTGATGGCACGATTCCAGCTCACGAACTAAAATTTTTCCTGAATTACGAGAAGCTTACTGGAATTCCACTTATTCTCGAGGTGCCTGGGATTGATAAGAAGGGGCCGGATAAGGAGAATGTTGAGAGAGTAAAAACACTAATAAAAAACTAAATCAAATAGTCAGTTATTTGTTTTTTAATTTTCTCTAAGTTTATGGTGAACTCAACACTTGAGCTATCTTCTGGAACATGGCTTTTATTGGCGAATTTTTGAACATTTGCTAGAGATGGAGCGTTGTGAGACATCACTGATGCAGTAAGATTTTGAAGAGTTGGTATCCCAGCAGAAATAACAATCCCAACTTCTGAAAGAAGTTTGCCCAGCCCCATATTGGGAGGCCAAACTCCCATACCCACTGTTGTGGAGGTCATATCTTCTGAAAATGATGAAGACATGTGTCCTAGGGGCACATGTGGGTCGCCAGGGCAGACTGCCCAGAGAACGGTTCTATTTTCAGGATTTGAGAAATAATGAATAAATTCTCGAATTGAAACAGTTCTTCCTGAATCACTCGTAAAAGGAGTGTTCGGGTGTAACACATCTTTGTGTGCAGAAAAAAAATGTTTGAAATGTAGTTCTAAATTATTTAAATGCTGACTTGAGTCATAATAGGCAAGTAAAGCCGACATGTCTTTAATTTTGATACCGAATGGGACAACGTAGACGGGACTGTCTGATCCTTTCAGCAGAGGATGGTCGCCTTGAAATAGCCACGGACTAATCAATATTGGTTTCGTGTGAAGATTGAACAGGGATGTAATTTGGAGGGTATCGATAAGGTTGCGGGCCAATAATTTCAAGATATCTTGATTTGGTCTTTGAGTGATATATCCAAGATGTAGTCTGTGAACAGTCTCTAATATGGCTTCCGCTTGAGGAGATTTTAACCCATGGGTATAGATACTTCGAAGTGCTGTTTGATAAGCTACAAGATCAGTTGGTGATTCCCTAATAATTTCAGGGAGTTGTTCAGTCAGGTATTCTAAATATTCTGGCGAGTCTTTTAAGAACCTTGACATTCCACCAAAGGCAATGCCGGATAATAATTCAACGAGCCTATCTCTGCTTAAAACTTCATTATTGCGATCTTGCTCTTTAGGATTAATCACAGGTTTAATGGTACACGATAGATCTGCCACTTGCCCAACACATCTCAAAACTGCTATGTTTCACTTGCTGTGGAACACGGTGTGAATCCGTGACTGTGCCGCAACGGTATTGGCGAAAGCCTGAGTCCGATCTTCAGCACACTACAATCTGACGCGCATCGGGACATTGGTTTGCTCCCTCTTTCGGGAGCTTTTTCATCCAAAAAAAAGTAGTGTGAGCCTCCACAGCTGTATATATTGATCTGTCAATTTTTTGGCAGTGAGGAGGAGTATGGTAGAGCGAGCAAAAATGTATGCTGAAGTAAACCCACTGGAGCAATTTAAAAAATGGTACGGCGGCTTTAGAGATTCCTTTGCGTTAATAGCTGAAAAACAAGGGTCTGCAGCTCTTTCAGTACTGTCAAATTTGAGAATTCCAGTTGAGGGGAGTCGCAATAAATTACCTCGTTGGGTTGAGGCTTTACTTCAAGCTAGAGCAGCAAAGTCACTTGTGGAAAAATTCGGAAAGGCAGAGGGATTGGCATCAGAAGCAGTGGCTTTTAGATTAGAGTCAAACGCGGCCCATTGGTTAGAGTTTTCTGAAGTCCTTGGGTCTGAGCTGGCGCAGCAATTCGAAGGATGGATAGCGGCTGTGTTTCAACGGTATTTCACATTGCTAGCAAGGCAAGAAGAAGCAGAGCATGAAGTTGAAGAAATGCAGCGGGCCGCAGTAGACGTACGACCTGAAGAAACTCATGACTCCCTTCGGTCCAGAGCTCAGGAGGTATTTTCGAGAGTGAAAGATAAACTGCAAAAGTCATTGATTGCTAAAGATGATATCTCTTCGCAAATTGAACAAATAGAAATTTCCGCTGTTGGTCCGCTTGCTCGCGTTATGCGCTTGCTCCATCTAGATAATTCTCCAACTCTAGTTGCCACCCCAGCCTAACGCGCTACAATGGTGAAACTATGAAACAACTCGGACTTATCGCCCTAGGCCTAATTGCCGCTTTACTTGTGGTTAGCCAAGTGGGGGTTTTTACAGGGAATTCCAAAAGAGATTCTCTTCCTATGGATCAGATCCAAACAGAAGAGGTAGCGGATGAAGCCACAGAGGCTTCTCCAGAACCAGTGGTGGCTTTCGAGTTTGGTGCCATAGAGGATGACACGATCGCGTTCGACCTCCTGAAGGAATCTGCGGAGGTTGTCTACGATGAATACGATTTTGGGGTGATGGTGACTAGTATTAATGGCATGGCGGCCGACGACGACCACTATTGGGCACTCTATGTGAATGGAGAATATGCGCCAGCAGGTGCTGATGCAACCGTGCTTGCCACAGGTGATACGATGCGATGGGTATATGAAAAAATTGACAAATCTCCATTTTAATAAACGTTTTCTGAACATTTCCGGTGCCGCGCTTGTCTTTGCGTCGCGGTTTGGATTTTTGCCGGCCAACGTCAGTCCTTTGGGAAGCTTTGGTTATTTCAGTCGCCAATTTGGCTGGTACTTTCTTAGCATTATCGCTTTTGACGTTTTACGCGGAGGTTTTTATCCCGGCTTTTTGTTTACCTATCTAGGATTTTTAATGTACCCATTATTTGGCTTTTTTGCCGGTAAATCGATGAGAAAAAGATCTATACTCTTACCACTTGCATCGCTGAGTTTCTTTCTAGTCTCGAATTTTGGCGTCTGGTTATCATGGTATCCACACACCTTAGAAGGTCTGATTAGTTGTTACACTTTGGCTTTGCCATTTTATCGAAACACCCTAATTGGAGACGGTTTATTCGGAGGTTCGATGCTGATTTATCAACTTCTAAAAGAGCAGAGGACGCTGAGCTTTATTTCAAATAAATTGGGTTTCTCATTATGAAGATCTTTGATGGATATCAGAGAGCAGGGGAGAGAGAAAAACTTTTAGCAGAGCAAGTGACTAATTTGCAGTTATCAAAACCTCTGGTTGTTAGAGCCATTCTATTTTCGGAAGATGCGGGTAGTGTTTTATACACGGGTTTAAAGAGAGAAGCGGCTGACAGGCTTGGGATAATTTACGAAACAGATGAATTTTCTCTGAATGACTTCACGGAGTTGGTTGTCTCTGCGATTAAAAAGGCCGATGACGATGAAGCTGTGACTGGAATAATTGTTCAAAAGCCCAGTCGTGCTGTCTGGCAGCGGGTGACTGGAGAGACCTCTTACGATTCTTACAAAGATTGGTGGTTGTCTCTGACTTCTGAGATTGACTTAGAAAAAGATGTCGACGGTCTTCATCCAGACCAAAAAGTGATTTTGCCAGCGACCTGCAAAGCTGTTTTGTATATTTTGGCGGAAGCATTGGGTGGTGGTCCAGACAAAATTGCTTTAGCCAATCACAAAGTTATTATTATTGGCAAGTCTGATCTTTTGGGAAATCCTCTTTATCGCGAGTTAAAAAAGCAAGGCGCTCAGGTTGAATTACTTGGTAAAAAAGAATTGTCTGCGCGAATGGAGACTGGCGAGAAGCTTCTCGATGCAACGGTGATTGTTTCTGCTACAGGAGAGCGTGGTCTAATTACGGGCGATATGATCAGTGAGGGAGTCGTTTTGATTGATGTTGGTGAGCCTCATGGAGATGTAGATAGACTGACTGTTGGTGAAAAACCAAGCTTTATTACCCCGGTCCCTGGTGGGGTTGGCCCGATGACGGTGGTCTCTCTCATGGAGAATGTGGTCGATATGCTACAATACCCACCTAGTAATAATTTGTAACCAGTGTTCGCTTATCCGTCGTCCTGAATTTGGATATGCGCGCACCACTAGCGAGAGCTAGAAAGTAAGGACAGTATGAACGCACAATTTTCCAATCTCCCAGAGAAATCCCCAGAGGCAGATTTAGCAGAACTACTTGAGGCAGGATGTCATTTTGGCCATCAAAAGGTCAAGTGGAATCCAAAAATGCGCGAGTGGATCTACATGGAGAAGGATGGCATTCATATTTTTGATCTTGTCAAAACAGCTTCGCAATTGAAAAAAGCCTATGATGCTGCCTACATGTTGGGTGCAGAAGGCAAAAGTTTGGTTTTCGTTGGTACAAAAAGACAAGCCCGGGATCTTATCCAAACTGCGGCAACAAGCTGCGGCGCTTCATACATTTTGTCTCGCTGGCTCGGAGGACTCTTAACTAACTGGACACAAGTTCGAAAGTCTCTTAAGAAAATGATTAAGATCGAGGAAGGTCTCGAATCTGGTGCTTACAAGGGTTATACCAAGTACGAGCGCGTTCAATTAGAAAAAGAGATGAATAAGCTTAAGCGCTTTTTCCAGGGTATCCGCACTCTTTCTCAAATTCCAGATTGTTTATTCGTTATCGACACCGTTCGTGAGGACATTGCCGTTACTGAAGCTCAAATTACTGGAGTCCCAATCATTGGTATTTGCGACAGCAACAGTAATCCAGACGGAATTGACGTGGTTATTCCAGCTAACGACGATGCGCGAAAAAGCATTGAGTTAATTGTTAACTTTGTTGCCGCCGGTTATCAGGCAGGAAAACTTTCTAAAGCTGCGGGCAAAAAGCCAACTCCTAAAAAGGTTGAGGCAAAAGTCGAAGAGAAGACCGAAGAAAAAACAGTCGAGGTAAAGACTGAAAAGAAGACTGAAGCGAAAAAGGAGAAATAATATGTCAAATTACACTTCTGCAGACGTAAAGAAACTTCGCGAAGAGACAGGTGCTGGAGTCATGGACTGCAAAAAAGCTCTTGAGGAATCTAAGGGTGATTATAAAAAAGCCATCGAGCTAGTCCAGGCACGTGGTATGGAACGCGCTGAAAAGAAACAAGACCGTGAGACAAAAGAAGGCTATGTAGCCAGTTATGTCCACACAAATGGCAAGATAGCTGCTTTAGTGGAGCTACTTTGTGAGACAGATTTTGTGGCCCGAAATGAAGAGTTTCGCGCGCTTGGTCAAAGTATCGCTATGCAGGTGGCGTCGATGTCGCCAGAGACTGTTGAAGAATTACTCGAACAAGAATTTATTCGTGACGGCAAGTTCACCATTGAAAAGCTTATGAAAGCACTCAGTGGCAAGATTGGTGAGAAAATTGCTGTGGCGCGATTCGTGCGTTACCAAGTGGGTGAGTGATATCATCCTCTTGTATGCCGCCATTCTCATTTAAGCTTCAAGCAACCCTCGGAAAAGCCAGAGCTGGTCAGATTACTACTCCACACGGAGTGATTAATACTCCTATTTTTATGCCGGTTGGTACGGTGGCGAGCGTCAAGTCGCTAGATTCAAATGATCTGGTTGGCGCTGGCGCGGATATTATCCTTGCCAATACCTATCATCTTGGCATCCGTGAGAAAACACTCAAAGCTCTCAAAGTCAGCGGAGGTATTCATGACTTCATGAACTGGCAGAGGCCGATCCTCACAGATTCTGGTGGTTTCCAGGCTTTTTCACTAGGAAATAAATTCCCGCATAATTCACGCAATTTTCTTGCGGGAATAACCGAAGACGGTGTTTCATTTCGCTCACACCTGGATGGGAGCGAACATTTCTTTTCGCCGGAGTACTCAATGGAGCTTCAGAGGGTTATTGGTGCAGATATTATTATGGCTTTTGATGATTTGATGCCAGACGCAACAAATTTACCTGATGGAAAAACTTCCTTGGAATTGACTCACGCATGGGCAGAGCGTTGCAAAATCGATTGGGAGAAAAACTCTCGACAAAGTCTGTACGGAAAATACCAAGCTTTGTTCGGAATCGTCCAAGGAGCTCTTCATCCAGAACTGAGGCAGCAGTCTGCTGAGTTTATGGGAAAACTTGGGGTCGATGGAGTGGCTGTTGGCGGCGAAACGATTGGCTACAATACGGAAGGTACTAAGGATGTTATGAGTTGGATTGAAAACATTTTGCCCAGAGAAAAACCCCGCTATGCCATGGGTATGGGGAGAGATCTCTCAGATGTCGCAGTCGCGGCGGGTTTGGGATTCGATATGTTCGATTGCGTTGGTCCGACTAGGTTAGCTAGAAATGGCTCACTGCTTGTAGGAAATCTTGTTTGCGAGGGTGAATCATTTCGCATGGAGTCAGAACATCCGCGTGGTCGCCTCAGCATTGGTCGCCAAGAATTTTCATCTGACATGAGAGTTTTAGAAGAGAATTGCGACTGCGCTACCTGCAGAGCAGGGTATGCCAGAGCATATCTTCATCACCTCTACAAGGCAAAAGAACTTAGCTATTTCCGCTTGGCCACGATTCATAACGTCCGCGCCATGCTTCGAGTCAGCAGCGAAATCAGAGAACACATTTTAGAGAACGGAGTAGGGGAGTGAAAAAAATAATTTTGGGTTTATCTATAGTGTTGACGGCAGTTTTGCTAATAGCGCTAACCCCACTTTTTCTTACAAAATTCGGGTCAAAATTGCTCTCAGGATCCGATGAATTGTATGTACTCACTTCAGACCAAATACCTGAAAATACCAGTACTTTGTACGTCGCATATACGGGCTCTGATCAAATCCAACCTCGGCTTTTTGCCATTGATGGATCAGAAGAAGTAAAAGTTTCTGGAGGGTACGGTCAGTACAAATTGGCGTCAGTGGCGCCGCTTCTAAAAATTGAAGGTAAGTCGGAGCAAGAAACAACTGCAGCTCTTGCTCGCGCGCTGGGCTTGCCTGTTAGTAGAATAATCACTCTAAAAGAACAAATTCCCCAACCGGCCACAAAATCGGAGTTAGTCAGCGTTTTGTATAAAAGCTTATTTAAACAGTTAGCTAATTTCACCATACCCAGAGAAGAACTCCTTTTTTTGGAGGCGGTGCGCCAAGCCCCTGCCTTGGAAGTTTCCTCACTCGAAGAATCTCAGAAGGCAATTGGTAGACTCCTCGATTTAACTGCTCAAGTTCAGCAGTTTTCTCTTTGTTCTGTAGCAATTGTGAACACGACGGGAGAGCCAGGGCAAGCGAGACTGCTTGCAAATATGTTGGAAAGAAGAGGTGGTAGAGTGATTAGAATAACTGATATACAGGAACAATCAGAGCGAACAACAATCAATTATCATTCAGAAGAGAGCTCGTGTGAGAGTATTATTTCAGTGGTAAAAACTTGGTTTTCAAAACCTCTGGATATTTCTGAGAACCCTCTAGAGACCGAAAAATACAGATCTCAGCTGGTGATTTTTATAGGAATGGATTCGATTTAGGAATCGTCATTATTGCTGTATGACATGCCGCTGTCTGGCTGCTTAATGTCATCAAGCGTTTTCTCAATATCAGAATCATGATTTAGAATCTCAACTGGTAGCTCTTCATCAAGCAAAACCAAATCATCCATATCTGAATTAGTGTTTGCTGTCGTTCTTTGAACCGGAAAAGAGAGCACATCGCCATTCTTTTTCGAAGCAAACTTTTCTTTAAGATAGACACTGCAGTTCTTAGTGCTGGCTGAGCGGATAGAACAGTGGTAAATATTGCCCGCCTGAATAAGTCTAGATAGGCGAAATGAGATATCTTCAGGAAGTGAGCCAACATACTGACCACTTGTTTCTATTGATATGTAGCGCTTTTTAATTTTTAGATCACAAATTTGACCTGTAATCAATGACTCGAGAATTTCTTTTCCTGATAAACGATGAAGCTCGACAATCTTAGTTTTTCCAGGCTCCTCAATGAACTGCTGAGCAGAAAATGAAGGTACGGCCACGGTTTTCTTTTGTTTGATAGTGGTGAGGTGTTTTTTTGCCAAAATATTAGTTTTATCTAAACCAATGACAGTTTCGAAGATACCCTTAGCTTTTTGAGTTTTGCCAAGCTGCAAGTAGGCTACCCCGAGACGGTTGAGCGCTTGAAGGTCGTGAGGAGTACTGTCGATGATCTCTTCGTTCAGAGTCGCCACCAGTTCCCAATCATTATTTTTTGCGGCTGAAATCGCCTGTTGTTTTAGCGAAAGCGGGTCGTTCATATGCTGTATCTCCCAATCTTTTCTCGGGGAAGGATAACGTCATGTCGAGCCAATGTCAACACGAAGTTCGAGGTATACTATGGATACAAGTTATTGTAGCTAGGAGGATGCATATGTCAGGACATAGCAAATGGAACAATATCAAGAATCGCAAGGGCGCAATGGATGCCAAAAAGGGTAAAGTTTTTAGTGAAATTGGCAAGTTAATTCGCATAGCTGTTAAAGAAGGCGCTTCTGATGATCCAGCCAGTAACCCTCGACTACGCCTTATCCTTGACAAGGCTAGGGCAGCAAATATGCCAAAGGATAATATCCAGAGAGCTCTCGACAAAGGTATGGGGAGGGGAGCTGAAGGAAGAGTAGTTCAAGAAATACTTTATGAAGCCTTTGGTCCAGGCGGAGTGGCGCTGATCATTGAGACAGTGACTGATAATCCTAATAAAATGAGTTCGGAAATTAAATTTGCCTTGAGTAGAAATGGGGGATCGCTCTCAGGTCCCAACGCCGCTCAGTTCCTATTTACTAAGGAAAATATTGATGGATCACTACAATTTATTCCGAATATGATTTTACCTTTATCTGAAGAAGACGCGCAGGCCTTAGAGAGCTTAGTCGATGCGATAAAAGAAGTAGAAGACGTAGAGGCTGTTTACACGACTGCTGGATAGAGTTTTATGCGTAGGAGAGAGAAGTTTGTTCTAGCAGCTATTGTATTGAGTCTTGGCTTGTTGGCTGTGCAGTACGTTGATTTAGAGCAACGCTACTGGGCGGTGCTTATCCTGAGTCTTATTTCTTATGCGGTGGCGGCGTGGGCCTTGTCAGAGGATCTTCAGCGAGTCGAGTTATCAATGCTAGTGCCAATTCCAGCTCTTTTTGCTGGATCAGTAGGTCTATTTTATTTCTTGCTCCCAGCAAATGTCGTCACTCGCTTCACCATTTTGGCTGTTTTTGGAATTGGAGTATACGCACTACTTCTTACTTCAAACATATTGTCGGTCGCAAAGGGAAGGACCATTCAATTATTGCATGCAGCTCACGCCATAGGCCTGTTTTTTGCCCTCATTGTTTCATTACTCATCACTAATACCATTTTTACGGTCCACCTGCCTTATTATCTAGTTGGTGGCCTTATTGGCCTGAGTCATTTTCCACTGGTAATCACTTCTTTGTGGGCAGTGCGCCTGACGAAGAATATCGAGGGAATCGTTTGGAAAACCAGCATATTGTTGACTTTATTGTTAATGGAACTCTCTATGGCTTTAACATTTATGCCAATAACCGCTTGGTTCGCGGCGCTGTTTATTATGTCTTTCTTGTATCTTGGGGTCAGTATCATCCGAAGCTTCTTGATTGAGCGTCTATTTACTCGAGCATTAGCCGAGTATGCCTTGGTGTCGCTCTTTATTATCATTTTGTTTATAGCCGAATTTCCATTGAAGTAACAGCCTTTTTCCGCATTTAATGCATAAATGGGGGAGTCTGGTGGGGCATTTAGGCCCAAATTCAACAGTTGGCGTTGAAGGAAATAAGCCAGCTTGTGGCATCTAGGCAGAAAAAACAGATGTTTTCATTTTGTGAAAGCCTGGCTGAGTGCAAAAATTCAATATAAAAGCACAGAGTAGGGGGAGTCAAAAAAATTTCTTCCCAGGCAAAAAAGGGGAGATGATATAGTTTGATATACTTGATAAATGTGGATAACTAAAATAGTTATAGGACTTAACCAGGCAGAAAATGCGTGAAATATGCCAGAATTGCTGGTGTGAAACCCTTGCGTATTAAACACTTTTGAGCCTGAAATTCAGGGTCTACCAGGCTAAATAGAGGTATTATCGTATATAACCCGAATACCTGTTTTGGTGTTTACTGGGTGAGAGCTTAATCCAAAGAGATAACTATTTTTGCTTTTTTTTAATTTTTCAAGCGAGTCCTTCTGAAAGAGAGATGTTAAATGACGCGCGTGCGTACTCGTTTCCTCTCCCCACACGGAGAGGCGCTGAGTGCTTGCTGAGTGGCTATTGTCTGATTGTTCTATGTCGCACAATATTACTTTTACGACATAAACTCAAGTATGAAACATGAAGTGAAAGCTTTACTTTTTTTGTTGTGTTTGGCTGGGTGTCTTTATCTTTTTGTTTTGAGATTTGTTTTCGCACTCTCTTTGATTGAGCTTCTTTGTCTTTTTAGTATTTGTGACTTTTTTATTTTCTTTCTGACGATGTCTAGGTCATCTTATAAATAAAAAGCCGTTTCTGAGCCATTTAGAAGCCTCATCATTTACCTGATATAAGATAAGAATTGATATATCAACTTATACCTGAGCGCAGAAAAACGTACTTTTGCTCAAAATGCCCATTCTTCTTTATTTAAAGTTGAGTTGATGACTATAACGATTGATTCTAAGAAAATAAAAAATAATTTTTACTGAGCATGACCAGTTTTGATTTATCTATTTTCAAAAATTTGATGAAAATGACTCGCCACAAAATATTATATTTAGGGTTAAAGACTGCTGAGAATTGAACAAAAACCAGCATCAAAGAATATCTTAAAACATCAAAGTATATCATTTATATTAGTTTGATGTATCAATCCCGTTCTTCAGTATTCTCTTTTAGCAGAATACAACACTATCTGCTAGAATAAGGGGAGTAACCTGATGGGTATTTTTATGGCAGTTTCTACTCTCCCCCATTTGGCTTTAGTTGCTTTTCTAGAGCATCTCGAGGTAGAAAGAAACGTGAGTAGATTAACTATTCGCAATTATACATTGTACCTCAGGCGTTTCTGCGACTGGTTTCAATCGACTGGCAACACAGATCTTTCAGAGTTGGATCAGGAAAAAATGCGGAAGTACCGTGTATATTTGTCACAATACTGTGATCAATATGGTAGAACCCTATCTAAGAGAACCCAGAGTTATTACGTGATTGCCATGAGGTCTTGGTTGAAATTCTTGGTTAAGCAAGACGTGCCAGTTTTACATCCTGAAAAAATTGATTTACCCAAGGCTGAATCTATACCAATGAAATTTCTTAACTCAGAAAAAGTTGAAAAACTACTGACACAGCCGTCTATTTCTACTATGGCAGGACTTAGAGACAAGGCAATTTTAGAGGTCCTCTTTTCTACTGGCTTGAGAGTAAGTGAGCTTATAAATCTTAATCGTGATCAAATAGACCTGGAAACCCGAGAATTTGGAGTGATCGGAAAAGGTCGACGACCTCGAGTAGTGTTCCTAAGCGAGAGAGCTTGCAAGTGGCTTGATGCCTGGTTGCGACATAGGAGTGACAATTGGAACCCTGTTTTTATTAGGTTCTCTGGTAGAAAAGCTACCCCTGTCGATGATGGTGAGTCTATGAGATTAACAACCAGAAGTGTTCAAAGAATCGTTGACAAGTATGCTAAGAAGGCTCATTTGCCGATTAAAATTAGTCCCCATGGAATAAGGCATAGTTTTGCAACTGACCTGCTTTCTAACGGTGCTGGACTGAGAGACGTCCAAGAAATGCTTGGCCATAAGAATGTTTCAACGACTCAAATCTATACTCACGTAACAAGACCCCAGCTGCGCAAAATTCATGATAAGTTTCACACCCAATAAACTAGCAGACTCTATTCTAGACTGCTAAAATGACAAATTCAAAACATTAATTGATATATCAAGCGTTATTTTCTAGAAAACTTAATCTCATCAATTTTAGATGAGACTTTCTCAAAATCTCACCTCTGGAACAAAAGCAAAAGCTTGCTGTCATATTTCTCATAATAAAAATACATCAATAGGTGAACTAACATACGAAAAGGCATCAGAGAGGCATTATATATATACTAATGTAATTATATATTAAGAAAGATATCAAAAGAAAAGTGATACAATACTCTTTGTTGAAAAATAGTTGGGCTCATAGCTCAGTTGGCTAGAGCGCCTGCATGGCATGCAGGAGGCCGCGGGTTCGAGTCCCGCTGAGTCCACCCTTTATTTTATTCGCTCTCCTCTGGAGAATCCTCAAGTTCCTTGAAAGTAAGTGCCACAGCCACGATTCTATCGGTTTTTTTCAAGCGCATTAAAATTACGCCTTGAGTTGGTCGTGTCAGCACGGGAATAGACTTCTTTGTCAGCGGTAATTTAATTGTTTGTCCTTCTTTAGTACTGATGACAATTTCTTTGCAAGAAGCATCTACCAGGCGTGCAGCTGCAATGGGACCCGTGCGTTTGGTGACGTCTGATACCTTTACGCCCAATCCAGAACGTTTTTGGGCTGGATACTGGGTTAGCTCAGTTCTCTTGCCCATACCAAATTCTGTGATCACTAAGAGGTGCGAATTTATTTCAGCCTCCCCCACCGCTTCAACACCAACGACATAGTCATCGCTCTTGAGGGTAATTCCCTTCACTCCCTTGGTATCACGCTGAGATGATTTGACTTCCTGCTCACTAAAACGGATGCATTTGCCAGAATGAGTAATTAACAAGATGTCATCATCTCCAGAGGTTAACTTTCCCCAGACTAACTCATCACCTTCGTTCAGGGTGATGGCAATAATGCCATTTTGACGGATGTTGTCGAATAAACTCACTGCTGTCTTTTTGATTAGACCATTTCGTGTGGCAAGACTAATGAATTTATCTTTGTCGGCGGCTTCATCAATTACTAAGAGTGATTTAACAGTCTCTTCTGGCTTCAGATTGACCAAATTAACGACGGCTGTGCCTTTTGCTTGCCTACTAACAGCAGGAATTTCATAAACTTTCAGTTTGAATACTCGACCAAAGTTCGTGAATAAAAGGACCATGTCATGAGTATTAGCTGACAGGAGAGTAAGAACTACATCCTCATCCTTCATTTTTAGGCCAACACTCCCCTTCCCACCTCTAGACTGTGAGCGGAAAGCGGATGGACTCAGGCGTTTAATATAACCTGTTTCTGTAAGAGTAATCACTGCTGGTTCGTTAGGAATTAAGTCTTCTTCGCTGAATTCACCAATCTTACCCTTGATGAGCTTGGTTCTTCTCTCGTCACCGTACTGGACAATTAGACCCAGGGTTTCATCGGCAATAACTTTGATGATGCGCTTGGGGTCTTGCAGGAGTGAAATTAGGTCACCGATTGTTGCCTGGATGGCGTTGTATTCATCTTCTATTTTTTGTCTTTCAAGGGCAGCCAAGCGCTTGAGCTGCATGTCAAGAATAGCCAAAGACTGAATTTCGCTTAGGCCAAACTTTGTCATGAGGGCATCTTTAGCGACGTTGCTGTCTGCTGATGCGCGAATTGTTGCAATGACATCGTCCAGGTTTTTCAGGGCGATAAGTAGTCCCTCGAGGATGTGAGCCCTCTTGCCTGCCTCGACTAGATCATGTTGAGCTCGGCGGACAATGATGGTTTGACGATGTGCTAAGAACTCCATTAGCATCTGTCTAATATTCATGAGCTGTGGTGTGCCTTCGCTATTTAAGGCCACCATATTTACTGGAAAACTTGTTTGAAGTTCAGAGTATTTAAATAATTTATTTAGAACAACTTTTGGCCTAGCGTCGCGCTTAAGTTCGATAGTGATCTGCATACCCGTTCGATCGGAGTCGTCGTTCAAATCTTTAATGCCAACAATCTTTTTATCTCTGGCTAGATCGGCAATTTTCATGAGTAATCTAGCTTTGTTGACTTGGTATGGAAGTTCGGTGACGATGATTTGGAAGCCGCCTTTTTTGGATTCAATGATTTCGGCTTTTGCTCGAGTGACTACGCGGCCTTTGCCTGTGCGATAGGCATTTGTAATTTCTTTGAAGTCATAAATTATTCCGCCAGTAGGAAAGTCGGGACCATTCACATGAGTGACGATGTCGTCAATTGTTGAGATTGTGTCAAAGGTACCAGCCAGAAGGGCTGGATCAGTTTCGGCAATTTGGGAGATGAGCTCTTCTTGCTTTGGAAGTGCGGCGATAGCCTTGATTTTTGAGACCGTTTCTTCACTTTGTTCAGCGCTACCGTTTTCGATCATGGAGATCAGAGCACTACAGATTTCAGTCAAGTTATGAGGGGGAATTTTTGTTGCCATACCAACGGCAATTCCTTCCGACCCCATCAAAAGCAGATTGGGCAACTTGGCTGGCAAGACTCGAGGTTCTTGAAGCGATCCATCAAAGTTATCGGCAAAAGGTACGGTTGTTTTGTCAAGATCAGTTAGAAGCTCAGAAGTGACTTTTGCTAATCTAGCCTCGGTGTAACGCATAGCAGCCGGACTGTCTCCATCAACTGAGCCGAAATTACCTTGGCCATCAATGAGTGGGTATCGCATGCTAAAGTTCTGAGCTAGTCGAACCATAGCCATGTAGACCGGGGCGTCACCGTGTGGGTGGTACTTTCCAAGTACGTCTCCAACAATACGTGCGGACTTCTTGTAACTGCTATTATGATGAATACCACTCTTGTACATCGAGTAGAGAATTCTACGATGGACCGGCTTGAGGCCATCTCGAACATCAGGGAGAGCTCTAGCTACAATGACACTCATGGCGTAGTCGAGGTAGCTCTGGCGCATCTCGGTTACGATCGATGTGTACTGGAGTTTGCCGTAGCGAGACTCTTCCACCGTGCCGATTTTTCCGGCTCTAAGTTCTTGATCTTCTAGTAGTTTTTGTTCTTCGTCAGTCATATTTATTTTCTTTAACTAAGCGCGGTTTCAATTGCTGGAGCAATTTCCTTTTTACGTGACATTTTTGCGCCTATATCAAGAATATTATCTTTTGTTTTTCCTCCAAATGCCTTCTCTGCAACTAATTGCTCAGACTCTGACAAAATTAGGAGTTTGGTATTCACCTTCAAGATGTCGGTGATGGCTAGAAATAACAAAGAAACTCCAAGCTTTCCTTTTACTTCCGTCATGGCCGTGAGTAGTTCTGTTTTTTTATTAGAGAGCAGCTCACCTTGTTCAACAGTTTCCAGCTGGCCGATCATGGTTTTCTGGGAAAACTCAAAAACTTTATAATCGTTTGTGACCATTTTTTCTGGACTGAGTGAGCTTATGTCTGACTTTGCCTTAAAAATTTCCAGGGCAAATGACTCAAGATCCTCAATTTCTGCTATTTTGGCTAGCTCAATTCCGAGTTCTCGATCTTGGCTTACGGTCGTAGCGCTTTTGAAGCCAACCGTGTCTGACAAAATTGCGGCCAACATCAGAGCAGCAAGTTTCTGATCTGGGACAAAGTCATTTTGTTTCATTAGGTAGTAGGCGATTGTTGTCGAGGAACCCCAGGGTTTGCACGTTAGGTAAATAGGGTTTTTGAAATTGCAGTTAAGTTTGTGATGATCAATAACTTCAACTATTTGCTCCGGCTTAAGCCCAGCCAGTCGTTGGCTTTCTTCGTTGTGGTCCACTAGAATAACGCGATCTTCAGGCTTTATATCTTCGAGGGTAACGAGTCTTGGAGTTGATACGCCAAATTTTTCAAATAGAAAAGTAGTTTCTGGATTTAGGGGATCAATGATGACGACCTCGGCATCGGTGTGGCCAAAGCATTCTTTTTTATGAAAAAGTTCGGCAAGAGCCATTGGAGCTACAACGGCATCGGTGTCCGGTTTGATGTGACCAATGAGATAGGTTTTCATAGGTTGCCTTATTAAATGTCCAACTCTGCCATCTTTGCGTGAGTTTGGATAAATTTCTTTCTTGGTGCGACATCATCGCCCATCAGCGTGCTGAAGGTTTCGTCTGCTATATCAGCGTCTTCAATGGTGACGCGCTTTAACGTTCTTGTTTCTGGGTTCATGGTTGTGTCCCAGAGCTGAGTCTCATTCATTTCTCCAAGACCTTTGTATCTTTGGACGGATACTTTGGCACTTGATTCGTGTTTAGAAAAATCTTCAATCATGGCGTCACGCTCTTCTTCTGTGTAGGCGTATCGCTCGGTTTTTGTTGTTGCGACTTTGAAAAGCGGTGGCATAGCAACATAAAGATAGCCACCTTGGACAATTTCTGGTAAGTGTCGGAAGAAAAAAGTTAGACCAAGAGTAGTGATATGTTCTCCGTCGACATCAGCATCATTCATAAGAATAATGCGATGATATCTGAGTTTATTTTTATCAAAGGTGTCGCCAATTCCAGCTCCAAGGGCAATAACCAAGTTCTTTAACTCTTCAAAAGCAACAATCTTATCTAATCTGGCGCGCTCTGTATTCAGAATTTTTCCTCTGAGTGGGAAAATAGCTTGGAACTTACGATCTCTACCCTGCTTGGCGGTACCACCGGCAGAATCACCCTCAACGATATAAATCTCGCATTCATCAGCATTTTTGCTTTGGCAGTCTGCGAGTTTTCCTGGTAGTGAGCTACCCTCAAAAACACCTTTGCGAATAACTGCTTCTTTGGCAGCGCGAGCCGCGAGGCGAGCGCGAGCGGATAGGAGGATCTTGCCGATAATGTTTTTTGCAGCCGAAGGGTTTTCTTCTAAAAATTCGGTAAATTTATCTTTAAAAACTTGATAGACGGCAGATTGTGCCTCAGTGTTGTTGAGTTTGGTTTTTGTTTGAGACTCAAATTGCAAATCATTCGAAGCCATTTTGACAAAAACTACCGCAGTCATGCCTTCTCGCAAATCTTCGGTGGTGAAAGACTCTTTATCTTTTAGTAAGTTATGAGCGGCGGAGTAATCACGAATAACTTTACTCAAGGCCATTCTAAAGCCGTTAACATGAGCACCGCCGTCGGAGGTCTTGATTACGTTGACATAAGACTCGAGTCGCTCGTTGTAAGTATCGTTATACTGCATAGCAATTTCGACGCCGATGGAGCGACCAGTTTCCTCGTCTTTCCAGCTATCATTGCAGTACATGACTGGATGTAGAACTTTTTTGCTCATATTTAGATGAGTAACGAGTGATTTAATGCCACTTTCGAAGTAAAAATCGTACTCTACTCCATCGATCAAATCTCTAAACTGAAAGTAAAGACCTGCCATAAGATAAGCGCGGTCTTTGATGGCTTCAGTGATGATTTTTTTACTAAATGAAGTGGTCGAGAAAATTTCTGGATCAGGTATGAAGCGGGCTATGGTGCCAGTTTCATAGGTAATAAATTGAGTTGCTTCATTTGGGAACAATTCTAAGACTTTTTCTTCGGAAATAGTTTTCGTCGGAGCTGAAGGAAAACCCCTGCTGTAAGACTGGTAGTAGTATTTCTTATTGCGCTTTACCAGAACTTGCATGACTGCACTCAAAGCATTAACTGCTGAGGACCCTACGCCGTGAAGTCCGCCCGATGCCTGGTAGGCTGTTTCTTCAAATTTGCCTCCAGCGTGGAGTTTTGTCATGACTACCTCGAGTGCTGAGACTCCAGACTCATGCATATCCACAGGAATGCCTCGGCCGTTATCCACAACGGTGATGGCTTCCTCGCCTATTTTGGTACCTTTGGCTAGCTTAATTTCTGACTCAGCGACTTTGCTGTAGTAAAGTTGAATAACATTGCCATATCCAGCAATAGCTTCGTCGACGGCATTATCGAGAATTTCTTTCGCCAAGTGATGCAGACCTTTGCCATCGGTAGAGCCGATGTACATACCTGGTCTTTTGCGCACTGGCTCGAGACCTTCAAGAACCTTGATGTCTTTAGCCTGATATGCGTTAGTTACTTTTGTTGCCATATTTTGATTTCAAGTAGAGCCAATGGTATATCATACCAGCCCTTGCGAGTCCAGCTAATTCTCGTCGAGATTGTTCAGACTAAAAAGTAAGTCCTCCATTAAAAGCTGCGGATTTATGTTTTTACCAAGCAGTTCTAGAGCGTCTAAACACAATTGCAGTTGGCCATGTGTTGAGTGAAGTGTAGAGCCAGTTGACTTTGGCATGCGGTCGAGACGAAGAGCTCGGCAGACGTTTTCAAGAGCCTCCTTGGCCTGATCTCTTTTTTTGAATTGTTCTGCTGCGGTGACCGCCTCACTCAGTCTTAATCCAAGCCAGGAATCGAACATTTCTAATGCTTTCTCATGTTGGTGTGAGTTTGCCAGACCTCCTTGATCATTAGAAAAAACTTGCTCAATACATCTCGAGCGAATTGTGGCTAAAAGTCTTTGCGGCTTAGAAGTGGCCAAAATTATCTGAGTGTATTCGCCTGGTTCTTCCAATAGTTTCAGGAGTGCGTGTTGTGCTTGCTCGGTGAGTTGGTCTGCTTGAAGGATGACGGCATAGCGGGTGTGATTTTCTGATCCACTAAAACTTAATTCTGCCTGAAGGACTCTCACGGCCTCGATGCCAATGGTGGCAAGTTCTAGGTTGATCCAGAGTACGTGAGAAGAGTTAGCTGTGATAAATTCGGTGGGGAAAATATCTCTGCTAGCTTTGCAGACGTCGGCTTGAATATTGATCGGATTTGGGAAAGCCCAAATTTGGCTGGTTAGGTAGGTTGTCATTGCTCGAAAAACGTTCTTCCTCTATAGTAAAGTCAGATATTATTAGTTATTTTTATGCCTGCATCTGCCCAGATCACCAGCGATTCTCAGTTCACTTCGACCAATTATAACAACCTCTTGGATGTTCTTGTTGCCCAAGGTCACTTAGATCAGGACATGGCCAACACCATTTTAGTGGAGAATATCAGTACAGGCAAAACTGTTGAGCAGCTGATCGTAGAGCGTAATTTAGTTACGGAACAGGATTTCACAGAGGCGAAGGCGATCTTTAATAAAGTCCCATACATAAATCTAAACGAGATTGGTGTTTTTCCAGAAGCGATTAATCAGCTCCCGGAGGGATCTGCCAGGCATTATAAAATGCTCCCTTTTGCTCTTGAGAAGGAACATGGTCTTCTCAAAGTCGCCATGCTTGATCCTCTGGATCTTTCCGCAATCGACTTTGCTCAACAAAAAACCGGTCTGAAGATCGAAGCGTACTATGCGATCCCAACAGTCCTCGAGCAAAAACTCGCCGAGTACTACTCACAAACTTTGTCAGGTGAAGTAGGCGCGGCTCTCGAGCAAACCACCCAACAATCTGAGGCCGAGATCCAAAAACGAGATCTCTCGGAATTGCAGGGAAAAACGATTAAGCAGGCGCCAATCACCAAAATTGTCGAAACTATCCTGGCATTTGCTATCAAGGCAAGGGCCTCAGACGTCCATATTGAGCCCCAGGAAGATCGCACCCGCATTCGTTATCGTATCGATGGTATTTTGAATGAAAAATTAGTCTTGCCCGCTTCGGTTCATGAAGCCGTGGTATCGCGCATCAAAATTCTTAGTAAGCTTAAGATTGATGAGAAGCGCATTCCTCAAGATGGTCGTTTTAATTTTCAGAGCCAGGGTCAGAACATTGATCTTCGCGTCTCTACTCTGCCGACCATCAATGGCGAGAAAATTGTCATGCGGCTTTTGCAAAAAAATCGCACAGTTCCGACTCTGCAAGAATTGGGTTTGACTGGTCTGGCGCTCACGATGCTCCAGAGAGCCATAAAGGTTCCTCATGGCATTGTGCTGGTGACGGGTCCTACGGGTTCAGGAAAAACGACCACGCTTTACTCTGTTCTCAATACGATCAACACGCCCAAGGTCAACATCATGACTTTGGAAGATCCCGTAGAGTACGAGATGCCGGGAGTAAACCAGGTCCAAATTAATCCTAAGGCTGGTTTGAGTTTTGCCTCAGGATTGCGCTCTTTCTTGCGTCAAGATCCGAACATTATTATGGTTGGAGAAATTCGTGATAGCGAAACTGCCGAGCTTGCCATCCAAGCATCTCTTACGGGACATTTGGTTTTCGCTACCCTTCACACCTCTTCAGCGGCTGGTGCTCTCCCCCGCCTTTTAGACATGGGAGCGGAGCCATTTCTTTTAGCTTCTTCGATGACGCTTGTAGCCGCCCAAAGAGTTATCCGCTTAATAAATCCAGGTTATAAAGAGACTTACACGCCAGAAAAAGAAGTCGTTGATGACATGAAGAAAGTGCTTGGTCCAAACTTTGACCGCTGGTGTAAAGAGCGAAATCAAGATCCTCAGAACCTAAAACTCTCGAGGCCAAAGTCTGATCGCCCACAGAATGAACCCGAGTTTAAGGGTCGGGTGGCTATTTTTGAAGTTATGAATGTTAGTGAGGCAGTTGCCAAGCTAATTTTGCAAGAAAGACCAGCTAGTGAACTAGAAGATGTAGCGATTTCAGAAGGTTCCCTCCTGATGAAACAGGACGGCTACTTGAAAGTTCTTGAAGGAATGAGCACAATTGAAGAAGTGAAGCGTGTAGCTGAGATTTAATATGGAGAAATTATGAATATTCATGACATTATGCAGTCGGTAGTCGATAAGGGTGGTTCTGATATTCACTTGAATGTCGGGCAGCCACCAATTCTTCGTATAGATAGTGTTCTAACCATAGTCGAGGGGGCGCCAATTCTTTCAGATGAGATGATGGAAAAACTCATCACTCCAATCTTGACCCAAGAGCAAAAAGATTATGTCAGAGTAAATAAAGAAATTGATTTCGGTTATCAATTTCAGGACAAGGGTAGATTTCGCGTCAATGTTTTTCATGCAGTTGGCTCTATGGGCGCCGCGATGAGGCTTATTCCAGACTCAATTCGCAGTTTAGAAGAATTGAATTTGCCTCCCATTCTCAAAGAATTTTCTGAGTACAAGCAGGGCCTGGTGCTTCTTACTGGTCCTACGGGTGAAGGAAAATCGACAACTCTCGCAGCTATGATCGATCTCATTAACCAGACTCGAGCCGAGCACATCATTACCATTGAAGACCCAATTGAGTTTAAGTACAAACCAGCTAAATCAATTTTTACCCAAAGAGAAATTAATCATGATACTAATAGCTGGCAAGTCGCTTTGCGTTCAGTTTTGCGTCAAGATCCAGACGTAGTGCTCATCGGTGAAATGCGAGATTTTGAGACAATTTCGTCAGCTATTACTATTGCCGAAACAGGCCATCTTGTTTTTGCGACCCTTCACACCGCTACGGCTCCAGAGACAATTGATCGTATTATCGACGTTTTTCCGGCAGCTCAGCAAGGTCAAGTTCGACAACAACTGGCGGCTACGATTAAAGCGATTGTGTCACAACGCCTCTTGGTAGCTCAGGGAGGTGGTCGTCGCGCGGCTCTTGAGATCATGATCGGAAATTCAGCGATTAGGAATCTAATTCGCGAAGGTAAGGCTTTCCAGATTGACTCCGTGATTCAGACTGGTAGCGAATCAGGCATGATGCTTTTCGAAAATCACTTGCTTCAGCTTATCCAGCAGGGTGTGATTAGCGAAGAGACTGCGCTTACACATGCGTTTAGACCAAAGGAAATGCTTAGATTACTTGGAAAATAAAATAAATGCCATATTTCACATATAAAGTTAAAAACAAATTTGGAGAGAATCTTAAGGGCACGGTCGAGGCTCGGACTATTCACCAGGCCGCAGAAGTTCTGAAGGAGAGAAATTTGCTCGTGGTCCACTTGCGGCCCCTCACCGACGACCCACTTGGTTTTATCAAAGCCATGATTGGCGGTGTCAGCAGTAATGATATTGTGAATTTTACTCGCCAACTTTCGACGATGATCTCGGCTGGTTTGCCACTCGCCTCTGCCCTCTCGATTCTTGTGCGTCAGAGCAAGCCGGAGATGTCGAAGCTGGTAGCGACCATACTTGAGGAAATAGAGGGAGGTCTGACTTTTGCTGATGCCTTAGAAAAACACGACTCAGTCTTTGATAATCTTTATGTACAGCTAGTCAGAGCCGGAGAGTTTGGCGGAGTTCTTGATCAAATTTTAGAGAGACTGGCCGACAACATGGAAAAATCCAAGGAGTTTCGCTCAAAAACTCGTGGAGCGATGATTTATCCAATGATTGTGTTAATTGCCATGGTTATTGTTGGCATCATCATGGCCATATTTGTTATTCCAAAGCTTACTGCCATGTATGTGGACTTTGGCGCAGATCTGCCGATGGCTACTAAGATTCTCATTGGTATCTCAGACTTTTTTGTTCACTTCTGGTGGGTAGTTCTTGCTGCATCAGTCGGCGGTACGGTTCTTATTAAGAATTGGCTCAAAACCGATTTCGGCAAGCTACGATGGCACAGGCTTCAGTTGCGCATTCCAATTTTCGGCGTCCTGGTGACCAAGATTGTTTTGACAGAATTCGCTCGTACGTTGGGACTACTATTAAATGCTGGCGTGTCGCTTTTAACAGCTCTTGAGATTGTGACCAAGGGTGTCACCAACATGGTTTATAGAACAGCTCTGGAAGATGTTAAGGCTCAGGTTGAGAAAGGAGCCCCCATGTCTCAAGGACTTGAGAATCATGAAGAATTTCCACCAATCTTAAGTCAAATGGTATCAGTCGGAGAAGAAACCGGAAAGCTCGATGAAATTCTTGATAAATTGGCTACTTATTTTCAGCAAGAAAGCGAACAAGCAGTCAAAAATCTCACCGCTGCCATGGAACCAATGATCATGATCGTTTTGGGAATTGCAGTTGGCGCCATGGTAATAGCTATTATTATGCCAATCTATAGCTTAACCAGTCAGTTCTAATGAATAAAAAGAATTGCCACTTGCATCGAGTACAAGAATTAGTATAGAGTTAACACTAACTGGGTACTTCCAGACAAAAGGTAATTATGAACAAACTCCGCTCACTCACAATTTCAGGCTTACGATCGGCCGGTTTTACCATGATCGAACTTCTGATCGTTATTTCTATTCTCGGTATTTTAGCTGTGGCTGTGCTTTCTGCTATTAATCCTGTTGAACAGATTAATCGTGGTCGAGATACTGGAAGTCAGTCAGATGCGGAGCAGCTGATTAGTGCAATTGATAGATATCAAGCCTTTCAGGGATTATTCCCATGGCAAGGCAACTCTGCATCTGCGGTACCAGTCGCTTGGGGATCAGTTGAAAATTCAAGTTGGCAGGTTGAAGATGTGAGTGGATGTGCTGTTTTGACTAGGCTTGGAAGCACCCAGTCTTCGCCAGCTATCACTGGTTGTGAAAGTAGTAATGAAGTGAAAACTTCTTTTGTTTCGAGAATTAGCGCATCAAAATACAACACATTGATGATTTATCATGGACCAAATGATGGAGACTCTACCTACGTGTGCTTCAATCCACTCTCGGATGCATTCAATGTAAAAGCTGAGGGTAGATGTGCGAATGATGCAAATAGTGAGTATGGTGCACTGCCAGACGACTTTCCTACTACTAACGCTTGTGCGGATCCATACTACTACTGCCTGCCATAAGATCGTATAACTAGTGATTAATGTCAAGCAATTTGTTAAAAATTGGCAAAGGAGCATATCTATGCTCCTTTTGCTTGTGGTAGTTGTCGCTACTTTCTCCAACTCGCTAAGTAATGTTTTTCAATTTGACGATGGAATAAGTTTTATAAGCAGCGCCAGCACAGTTTCTCCTTTTGCAATAAAACAAATTTTCGCTGGTGGTAGTGGCAGACCAATTGGATTTTACAGTTTCATACTAGGTGATTTAGCACACGGCGACTGGCTACCTGGTTTTCATATTATAAATATCGGCCTGCATGCAATTGCGTCCATAGGTGTTTTTCTGCTAACTGAGAGGCTAATTTCACTAACTGAGTTTCGCAAGAAATTCTCGAAAGAACAGCTCTGGTTTATTCCTCTTGCCGCTAGTCTTTTGTTTGCTGTCCACCCGCTTCAGACACAGCCAGTCAATTACATTATCCAAAGAGTCACGATACTAGCTGGACTTTTTTATATATATTCCACCTACTTCTTTATTAGAGTTAATCAATCAAAATCAAAAGTCCAAAAACTTTTATGGGGATCTCTCTTGGTTTTCTCGTCTCTCGCCGCTTTCTTGAGCAAGGAAAACACATTCTCCCTGCCCGCGGCACTGGTCTCGGTTTATCTACTTTTCTTCTGGAAAAAAATCAGCATTAAAGAATTTATTCAAGAGAAGACAAGTTTGTTTTTAGTCTTTCTTGGGGTCTTGGCATCAGGTATTTGGTTAGTAATTCTAAAATGGCCAACAATTGTTTTTCACACCACCAATCAGAGGACACCTATTGGTGAGTATCTTACGCCCACGAACTATCTTATGACTCAAGCTGTTGTCATTACCCAGTATTTTCGCCTCACCCTGCTGCCAATAAATCTCAGCTTGGATCACTATGTGCCTCTGGTTCATTCGGTTTTGGAGCCCCGCTTTATCATCGGTTTTGTTCTAATTGCCGCACTACTTAAACTGGCTCACTCGGTCAGGAAAACCCAACCTTTGATTTCTTTTGCGATTATGTGGATATTCATTGCTCTGTCAGTAGAGTCATCATTCATGCCGATTAAAGACGTGATGTTCGAACATCGCATGTACTTACCGCTAGTTGGCGTTAGCCTTCTATTCGGACTTGGTATGTCCACCCTATTTGTGCGCATAAAAAATGGCCTAACTTTGCGTTTAATACTCCTCTCAGCCATCATTGGCGCACTCTCATTTATCAGTTATCAGAGAAATATTGTTTGGAGTTCTGAAGTCCTGATGTGGCAAGACGTGGTTAATAAATACCCTCAGCTGCCCAGAGCTCACTTTAATCTTGGTCTAAAACTCGCCGAACAAGAAGGTAAAGTTCCAGAAGCTTTCGTCCAGTTCCAGCATGCCATTGATCTCTATCCAGATCACTCCAAAGCTCATAATGCCATCGGTTATCTTTACTTGCTCTCCAAAGACTACGAAGACTCCCTGTTCCACCTCGGCCTGGCGGTTGAGCTGGAACCTGGAAATCAACTATACAGACAGAACTACGATGAAGCCTTCATAGAGTACGCCAGAAATAAAAACGACGATTCGTTATAATCGAGTCAATGTTTTCACCTCTCATTCTCATCATCGGCGCCACCCTTTTCTTTTTCGGCGCTGCCATTGGTAGCTTCCTCAATCTAGTTATCTATCGCACCCAGACGGGTGAGCAATGGGTCAGAGGTCGATCAAAATGTGAGTCTTGCTCACACCAACTTTCCTGGTTTGAAAACATTCCTATCTTTTCATTTATCCTTTTAAGAGGAAAATGTCGTCACTGCTCCGCTCCCCTCTCTATCTCTCACGTCGTTGTCGAAAGCATGATGGGCACACTTTTCCTCTGGTGGTATGCAGTCGGCTTCTTATTTTTCCAACTTTCACAGCAGCCCTTCACAATCCTTCAGCCACTATTCTGGCTCCTAGTCGGCATTCTTCTGCTCATCATTGTTGTCTTTGACTACAAATACATGTTGATTCCAGATAGTGCCACCATAGCCCTCCTTGTCCTTGCACTAATCTATAGAGTCAGCCTAGTTTTGGCGGGAATTATGAGGCCGCAAGACTTCTTCTGGACCATCGCGGGTATGGTCCTCAGCGTCGCCTTTTTCTACAGTCTCTGGTACTTCACCAAGGGCAAAGGCTTCGGCTTTGGCGATGTGAAGTTAATGGCTCCCCTCGCCTTACTGATGGGTTGGCCAAGCCTCTGGGTTGGAATTTTTCTTTCGACCATCGTCGGCTCTGTCGTTGGCATCCTCATGGTTGTTCTTGGAAAAGCCGCCTTCGGCAAACCCATCCCCTTTGGACCATTTCTCATCCTGGGAACAGTCCTGAGTCTCATCTGGGGAGATGCGCTAGTGGCCTGGTATGTTACACTGATATAAGCCTCACGCTTCGTGGTGGTTTAGGGTGCTATGCGGGTCTTACGGACAATACTTACTACTTTTCTTGTTCTTGCTCTTCTAAGCATTGGTGCCTTGTTCGCAGCTAGAAGCGCTCTTTTGTGGTGGGGTTCATATTCATTGATCCAAGCGACAAAATCACTCCAACGTTCCGGCAGAGGTCCACAATATCTTAGACAATGTCAGCAAGAGGTTGGCTCCGACGTGAACGTGACTTTAACGCCCGAGCCACAGATGCGATTTTTATCAAATACGGAGTACATGGCGGAAATTCTCTGTGATGGCTTCAGTGCTGACCCGATTATTGTCGAGCGCTACACCCTGCCTGTTTTTGTGTCAAAAGTACCTGGTTCTGCAGGTTTGATTCTTGGTGCTGAAAAAAGCGGCGTAACTCTGACAGTCTTTGCAAAAGAGTTTGAGATTCTTAAATCACTCATTGGTTATCTTCCAGATTTCTTGATTATTCAAAAACAAGTGATCTTAGAGAATGGAGTTCTAACTATGAATTCTGATGAGACAGACTTGGGTAAATCACCCGTCTCGACATGCTCTGGCTACGGTTTTCAGTGTTGTAATGAACAGACCGATCTAGGTGTCGGTGAGAAGCTTGAGGGCGCCACTGGCTGCACTACCTCCTGCTATAGAAGCTGCACAAGAAGGCCCGTACTTTTATCGTTTAACACCCAACCAATTTTAGATCCACGCTCTAGAACTGTTTCCGTTCCCGCGGGTGTTGCCGTTACCTGGAGCTATGTTGCTGACGCAGGCCAAGATCCAAGTCTCACCGCCTGGATTGATTTTGGTGACGGCGAACATATGGAGCTTCAGGGAGAAAGTGGCACGACCGCGCATACTTATAAGTGTCTAAGCTCAGAATGCCGATACAAAGTCGAAATCTCACTCACCGATGCTTGGGGAGTCACCTCTGCCCCACTCTCCATTAGTACCATGACCGTAATAGTAAGAGGACAGTAGGAGTTAATGATGTCAAATTTATCTTTCAGAAATCGCAAGGGCTTCACGCTCATTGAGCTTCTAGTCGTGATCTCAATTATTGCCATTCTAGTCGTCGTCGGTTTAGTCTCATTCACTGATGCCCAGAGGAAAGCGAAAAATAGCGCCAAAATCTCAGATCTGAAGGCGTTGCAGTCGGCGTATGAGCAGTATTATGCGACGAATGATTTGGTGTACACAAGCGTTTCAAATTGTAGTCCAATGGAAGGAGCTGACTCTGGAATTGATAAAACTAACCATACTGGCTTTGTTAAAAACTGCACGACAACTAGCTACTGCGTGTGCGTTAAACTTGACAATGGTCAGGGAAATTCTAGTTCTGCAGCCACAGATTGCTCTGGCATGGGTACGGTCGGTGGTTATCAATGCATCAAAAATCTACAATGAACAAGCTAAGGAGAACATTTATGAAAAAAAGAAAAACAGG
>Ga0210043_1000197_pt1 | contig 66694 bp, 70 predicted proteins | sample CryGeymet201501t_FD_183990 | JGI IMG/M metagenome (GOLD analysis project Ga0210043, IMG submission 183990) | Groundwater microbial communities from Crystal Geyser aquifers in Utah, USA - Crystal Geyser metaG 2015-01t (SPAdes) (version 2) | ecosystem: Environmental > Aquatic > Deep subsurface >... | reverse complement strand
GCTCCGCGCACCCCCCGGACGACCCAGCAGGCGGGGGAGGACCCGAGCGGTCACGGGAACGGCGGTAACGTCGGGAACGCCCGCCCCACGGCCCCCATGATTGCCCGCCCCCTCGCCCCACGGGAACGGCGGTAAAGGCGGGAACGCTGGCCCCCACGGCCCCCCGATAGACGGCCCCCCGGGCACGCGCCCCGGCCCCCTCATGACGGCCCCGCCCTCGGCCGAGCTGGCCCCACGCCCGCCAGCCCGGGCACGCCCACGGTTCCGGCCCACGGTTCCGCCCCACGGTTCCGGCCCACGGTTCCGCCCCCTCGCCTTGTGCCCCCATGCCGGGCGACGCGGCCGAGCTGGCCCCGCCTCATGACGCCCCCGCCCTCGCCCCCTCGGCCGAGCTGGCCCACGCCCCGCAACCCGGCCCCCGGCCCACGCCCTCGCCCCCCTCAATTCCGCCAGATGGAATCCCGCCCACGGTTCCGCCCCTATCCCGTGCCCCCCTCGGCCGAGCGTGCCCGCCATGCGACTCCCGCTGGCGCATGGCCCCCGGATCGCATGGCCCCCGGATCGCATGGCCCCCGGATCGCATGGCCCCCGGATCGCATGGCCCACGTGCCCCCCTCATGACGGCCCGCCGGGCGCGTTCGCGCATTGTGGCCCGTGGGTTGCCAATGGCGGCCGCGCATGTATAATCCGGGGGCAAGGGGTTGCGGCGTGGCGATTCGCCCGCTGGCCCCGAAACCCGCCCCCCGGGGCACAACCTGAAGGACTCGCAATATGGAAAACCTCGCAACCGCCCGCCTTGAAAACCTCGCCCCCCTCGCCCCCCGGGCGCGCGTCATGGCGGACAATGAAACCCACGCGACTCTATGCACGGCCGAGGGCGAACCGGCCGCGACGCTTTCCCGCCCTTACCTCGGCCGGGGGCTTTTCACGCTGGCGGCAATCAATGGCGCAACCGTGGCAACCTTTGCCGGATCGCCCACGGGGGCCGCCGTGGCCCGCGAGGTTCGCGCCTATGTCCGGGCCGGGGCCGGGTTGTCGGATATGACGGCGGCCGAGCTGGCGGCCGAGGAACGCGGCGCCCTCGCCCGCGAGATTGCGAACCGTGAAACGGCCGAGGCGGCAACCTTTGCCACGTTCAAGGCGTCCGCAACGTGCCGCGCGATCCGGGCCGCCCGCCGTGCCGCCCTTGCGGCCGAGCTGGCCCCCGTGGCCCCGGCCGAGGTTTCCGCCGTCATGGCGGCCGCCATGCGGGCCAGCGTGCCCGCCCTTGAATCCGCCGGGCGTTCGCTGGCCCGCCGGATCGCAACCGCAACCGGACGCGAGGCGGCCGAGCTGGCGGCCCGGGCGCGTATCGTGGCCCACGTGGCCGAGCTGAAGGCGGGCGCAATCCCGGCCGAGCTGGCGGCCGCCTTCGCCCTTCAGGTTCGCCCGGCCGAGTATCGCGCCCCCATGACGGCCGAGGGGCAACGCCTCGCCCTTGCGATTGCCACGGCGGACGGCGAAACCGTGGCCGAGCTGGCGGCCGATATGGCCCCGGACGCCCGCGAGGTTGTCGCAACCCGCCAGCCCGGCGGACGCTGGACTCTGGCCCGGGCGGGCGTTGCCGCCGGCTTCGCGGCCCTCGCCCTCGCCTCGCCCGCCTCGGCCGAGATTGCCGCCGGGCATTTTCACGCGGCCCCGGGCACGCTGGACTCCTATGTCGAAACCGCCCGCGCCTTCGCCCTCGCCTATCCCGTCGCGGCATATGCCGGGGGCGTTGCCGCCCTCATGGCCCTTTGCACGTGGGCGAACCGTTGAACCGCCCCGGGCTTATCCGCGACGGACTCGCCTTCGCCGCAATCGGGGCCGCCCTTTATGCCTCAATCTCTTACCTGCCCGCGTTCGCGGCAATTCTGGAAAGGTTATAACATGGAAACCCGAATCAAATTGACCGGCCCGGCCGATAGCTCGCCCACGGCCGCGACTCTCAATATCGCGCCCACGTGGGCCGGGATTATGCCCGCCCTTGTCGCGGCCCTTCAGGATGGAACGGGCGACGGCCCCCGGATCGCACTGGCCGAGCTTTCCCGCCTCGCGGCCGAGGTTGACGGACTCAACGCCCGCCAGCGTGCCGAACGCGAGGCAATGCCCCCGGCGGCCGAGCTGGCCCGCCTTATCCGCGAGGCGACGCCCGACAACCTCGGCCGCGCCCTCGCGGACATAGGACTCGGCCGCCTCAATCCGGCCGAGGCGATCCGGGAAAACCTCGCGAAACCGGACAACGCCCGCGCCCTCGCGGCCGCCCTCGGCCCCGCGCCTAGCAAGGGCGAGGCGTCGCACCTGAAAACCGCAATGGCGGCCCTTGCGGGCGTGCTGGCGGACCATGCCGCGACTAACGCCCGCGACGCGGCCGAGGGCGTGGGCGGGCACGCATGGCGCGCGGTTTTCCATGCCCGGCCCGGGGCGTTTTATCATGCCACCAGCGACGCGGCCGCCCCGGGCGGGAACAACGGGGCCGAGCTGAAGAGACTCGGGGCCGAGGAAACCGACAAGGCAACCGACGCCCGCACGGCGGCCGTTCGCGAGCTGGCGGACATGGAAAGCGAACGCAACGCGGCCCGCGAGGCAATGCGGGCGGCCCTCGCGGCGATCCGCGCGCCCCATTATGGCGACTCCGATACCGCCCGCAATCACGCGGCGGACGCGGCCGAGATACTGGAAACGGCCCTAGCGGGCGACGTGGCCGCAATTCTGGCCCGGTTCCATCCCGTCACGTGACGGCCGGTTAGGCGGCCCCCACGGGCCGCCCTTCCCGCCCTCATGAGAGGCGACAACCCGCCCCGGATAGGGGCACAACCTGAAGGACTCACGATATGGCAACGGTATTTGACAACGCTATGACAGCCCATGTTTTCGCGCAATTCTCGCAAGAGTCGGGGCGTTCGCATAACGGGAATCTATTTTTTGAGGGCCGCGCCCTTTATTCATATGGCCGCCATTATGTCGCGGCGTATCTGGCCCCGGCCCCGGGCAATCCGGCGGGCGTGGGCGTCGCCCTTATCAATGCGGACTCCTATTCCGTTTCAACCTCGCGGCACGTTTCAAACGCGGCAAGCGCAACCCGCCACCGGGGCCGCGTTTGGATTCCGAACCTGAATCCCGTGGCCGAGATTCTGGCGGACGCCTTGCGCAATGCCTCGCCCCGTCTGAATCCCGGTTGTTTCCCGTCGGAATATGGCGAACCGAACGCCCGCGAGGTTGCCCGCTATGCCGTGCCGCGCCTTGCCGCGCATTTTGCGAAACCGGACAACCTGCCCGGCGATCCGCGCAACGCCTCGGCCGAGGGCCGGGCGGACATTGCCGCCAGCGTGGCCGAGGTTTTGAAGGCGGCACAAGCGGACAACCCGGAACGGCGGGCGGCCGCCATTGTGGCAAAGGCGGGCAAGGCGGCCGAGCGTGCCGCCGTTGAAAAGGCAAAGGCGAAAACCCGGGCCGAGCTGGCGGCCCTCGCAAGGTTCGCCCGGACGAATCCGGCCGAGGTTGTGGAACGTATGACGGCGGACGCCCGCCGGGTTGCGGGCAAGGGCGGGGCCGTCGCATATGAGTCGGGCCAATGGGAAAGCGTGGGCCGCGAGATATTGCGCGCAATGAAGGCGGGCAAGGCGGCCGGGCACGTGGCCCGCGTTCGCAAGGCGTCCGCCGTCCGGGCCGCGATCCGGGCCACGTTGCCCGCCTTTGACGCGGCGGACATGAGGGCGAACCGACTCGCAATCTGGCGAGGCCGGGTTGCGGGCGTTCGCGAGGGCGTCCGCGTGGCCGAGGCGTTCCGCGAGGGGCGCGAGGTTCGAGTCAAGGTAACGGGCGGCAACCGGCCCGGGGGCGCATATGATATTGACCGGGGCGCGGATAAGGCGCGCGAGCTGGCGGCCGCCCTTATCCCGGCGGATGACATGCGCGGCGCATGGGCGGCCCCGGCGGCCCGGATCGCGGGGCACAACCCGGCCGAGCTGGCGGCCCGCCTTCATACGCTGGCGGCCGAGCTGGACTCCGTGGGCGACGATTGCCGCAAGGCGGAAACCCGGGCCGCCCGCCGTCGCGAGCTGGCGGCAATCCGGGCGGCCGTGACAATCCCGGCGGGCGAGGGCAACCCGGGCGAACGGGCCGCCCTTATGGCCGAGGGCGCGCGCGCGGCCGGGCGTTATGCCTCGGCCGGTTTCCGCCCCGGTTCGCTTTACCCTATCCCGGGGGCGTGGGCCGTTGCCGGATGGACTCCCGAACGGTTCCGCGAGCTGGCGGACAAGCTGAAGGCGGCCGAGAAAACCGAACGGGCCGAGCTTGCCCGGATCGCGGCCGAGGAAACCGAACGCGCCCGGGCCGAGGCGTTGCGGATATGGCGCGACGGCGGCCGCGTTCCGGCCGAGCTGGCCCGCCATACGCCCCGCGCCTTGCCCGACGGTTCCGCCTATATCCGGGCGAACGGAGTCGAACGCGACGCGGCCGGGGCGATCACGGGGGGCGAGCTGGAAACCTCGCAAGGGGCGCGCGTGCCCCTCGCCCACGCCTTGCGGGCGTTCCGGTTCCTGAAGGCGTGCCGCGACAAGGGCGAGGCGTGGCAAGCGAACGGCCGGACTCTTCCTGTCGGGCAATTCCGAATTGACCGGGTAGAATCCGACGGCGGATTCCGGGCCGGTTGCCACCGGATCGCGTGGGCCGAGGTTTCCGCCCTTGCGGAACGGTTAGGCGTGGCCGAGCTGGCCCCGGCCGATACAACCGAAACCCGCGCCCACGCCTAACGCAACCGGCCGCCCGGGCGATCCGGGCGGCCCCCCTTCAGGAAAGGACTCACAATGCCATACGTGAATCGCCATGACGGCCGCGACGTTGAAACCGTGGACTCGGCCGAGACAATGGCCGAGGCGTTCCGCCTCGCCCGGGAATATAACGCGGCCGACTCGTCCGCCTCATATGCCGCCAGCTCGCGAGCGTGCAAGGCGTGACCGGCTGGACTCGCATCACGGCCGCGAGCTGGCGGCAACGGGGCGGACTCCGCAATTCTGACAACGCCCGGCGGCAATCGCCCGGGGGCCGTTGGATATACTACGCCCGCAAGGCGTGACGGCCGGTTAGGGGGCGGACAACCCGCCCCCGTTCCCGCCCTCATGAGAGGCGACAACCCGCCCCCCGGGGCACAACCTGAAGGACTCACTATGGAAAACCTCGCAACCGCCTTTGCCCGCGCCCGGACGTTCCCGGCCCCCGCGTCCGCCCTTCAGACGGCCGCGCCCTTGCCCGCCTTCATGGGCCAGCGATACGACTCGCCCCATGACGGGAAAGGCGCGGCCGCCTATGCCTTGCACAAGGCGCGGGCGAACCTTGCCGCGTTCCGCGACGCCCGGGCCGAGTATGAAGACTCGGCCGTCGCCCGCGATCACGCCCGCGAGGAATCGAACGCGGCAAAGCTCGCGGCGCAATCGCTGGCCCGCGAGGGCGGCCCGGCATATGAGGCGGCCGCGCAAGCGGTAACGGCGGCCGCCGGGGCCTATGACATGGCCGAACGGCGGCACGCCCGCGCCCGGGCCGAGGTTGCCCGCCTTCGCAATCTATGCGCGGCCCCCGGGCCGGATTATGGCGCGGGATTCTGGCAAGGCGAGGGCGGCCCCCGGCATATGGCGGCGGGCGACAAGGGCGGGCAATTCTTCGCCCTTTATGACGGCGGCACGGTTCGCAATATCCGCGACGCCCACGCCCTCGCCCGCCTCGGCCATACGGGATATTATGACAACCCGCACGGCGAGTCGTTCCGCGACGGTTCCGGGCTTATCGTGGGAGTCGTGGGCCAGTTGCGCGGGCGCGACGGCCGGGCGGTTTTTGTTCCGGGCTGGCGGTTAGGCGACGATTGCCAAGGGGGCGCGCAATTCGACATGCGGGCCGCCGTTGTGGCCGAGGGCCGCGAGGAGTCGGACGCTGAAGAGGCGGCCGAGGATTGCGCCCGCCGGGCCGATAGCATGGCCGAAACCGTGGCCGAGGCGGAACGGGAATATAAAACCGCATGGGGGGCCGGTTCCGCGTGGGCGGACGCGGGCGAACGCCTCGCGGCGATCCGGGCCGAGGTTTTGGCGGCATTGCGTCAAAACAGATTGCACGCGGCAACGGCCGAGGAAATGCCCCGGACTCACGCTATTTTTTGCGAGGCGATCCGGGGCAAGCTGGCGGCCCGGGCCGAGCTTATGGCCGAGCGTGCCCGCCTTGCTGAAGGCGACGAGTCGCCCTTCATTTTCTACCCGGACGCGGACGCCCGGGCGGCATTTTGCGAGGGCGCGGGCGTTGAACGGTTCCCGGCATGACGGAACGCAACCGAACGCGCGCCCGGTTGCGGGGGCATATGGCGGCCGAGGGCGCGGCCCGTTTCCTTTGCCTCGCCTTCGCCCTCGCGGCCGCCGTCGCGCTATTCTGGAAAGGACCCCCGCACGCCCTCGCCTTCGCCCTTGTCGCGGGCGTCACCTATCTGGCCCGGCCAGGGCCGTCTGAAGAGTTAGACCGAAAAACCGGCCGCCGTTGAAACCCACGCCCCCGCGCCCCCGGCCCGGGGGCGTTTTCATATCCGCCCCACGCCCTCGGCCGCCCGCCGGGGGCGTTCGCACGTCCGCCCGGCCCCACGCCCTCGCCCCCGGCCGAGCTGAAGGCGGCCCCACGCCCTCGCCCCCGGCCGAGCTGAAGGCGGCCCCACGGCGGCCGAGCTGGCGGCCCTCATGACGCCCGGCCGAGCTGGCGGCCCTCGCCCCCTCATGACGCCCGGCCGAGCTGGCCCACGCCCTCGCCCCGGATCGCGGCCGAGCTGGCGGCCCTCGCCCTCGCCCCCGGCGGCCGAGCTGGCCCGGATCGCGGCCCGGCGGGCGGTTTTCGCCCCCGGAACGCGAAAAACCGTTTAGTTTCAACGGGTTGCGGGCCGTTCCGCGTGCGATCGCCCCCGGGGGGCCGGATTCCGTCAACGATTCCAATGGGTTGCGATGTTCCCGGAACGTCCCGTGAACGGCGGAATCTTGCGAATCGCGCGGCCGATCCACCCGCGAGAGGGAACGGTGCGCCCGGATCAAGAGTTCTACCTGCAAGCGCACGGACCCGCCGCTCCACTACTTCGGGAGTCTGGCCCGTTCAAAATTTTTTCGCCACTACTTCGGGAGTCTGGCCCGTTCAAAATTTCCGGCGGCTTTGACAGGCAACCCAAGCTCGCGTATGTCTTAGCGCCAAGGTCCGCCAGCGCGGCGACCGACCGAGCGCATAGCCCCCGGGGCCATTGCGAGCGGTGAGATGGGAAAGCCCCGGAGACACAAATGGCAAATGGTTTAACTATGAACGGAATGATCTCTCACGCTTTTGCTGCAATCATGACTGCCACGGTGGTCATGTTCCCGACGCCGAAAGACCTCTGGGAGACCATCACGGACAACCCGCTCACGGCCGACCAAGCCCGGGTCATCGACTCCGGGGTGATTCGGAGCTTCCCGGCCAACCTCTCGGAACGAACGACCTTGGCCGAGATCAACGCTGCGCTCGATTACTGCGCCAACAACTTCACTTCCCACCTTCCGGTCCACGTCGCAGAGTGCGAGACCCTTATGCTCTTCGCCGCCCAGCGCATTGCCGAAGTCCCGTCCCCAGAGAACGCCAGCTTGGCCCAACGGCTCGACTTGACCTTGGCCCTTTACTGTCGCCAGCAGTGGGCAGGGGTTCGCCAGCTCAACGCAGCTTTCGACATCGACGCTTGCCGAGCAGATCGCACCAGACTTGCCGATCCAGCCTGATCGCGCTACTATCCGAGGCGATAGGGCGAACCCGAGGTCACGGGCCTGTCAGGAGAGGGCAGCGTTAGTCCCATAACGCGGGGGTCGGTCTAGGGCGCGGGAGCCTTGACCGGCCCTTCTCATTCCAGACCCCCTCGCACGCAAACGAATCCGCGCAAACGAATCTGATTCTAGGAATCGCCAAAAGTTGAGCGACGAAAGTTGAGCGACCCCTATTGATTGTCTACTCGCGGTGGTCTATCTCTCTGGCGAGGGCGATTCCCGCCCCGGGAGACCGAAGATGACCGACAAGACCGTAGAGACCGTGACCCCCGGCCCGATGATCTCGATGACCCGCGCCGAAGAGCTGGCCCAGACGACGGGCCGCCCGTTCATGTGGTGCGTCCACTTCCTCGAAGCCCAAGCCGAGGGCAAGGGTGTGCAAGAGGCAGTCCGCGCCGTCTGCGCCCGCAACGAAACCCCCACCCTCTCTGCCGCCAGCATCATGACCGAGATCATGGTCAAGGACCGCGAGCTGTCCGAGCGCGATGCGGAGAAGGACGGCAAGCTCTGGTCCATCGCCGGGGCGCTCGCGCCGAACCGGGCCGCCTTCCTGATCGTCAACGGCCGTGGTGGGGAGAGCCTGACCGCAATGGCGAACGTCGAGCTGCCCACCTGCTATGGCATCGTCGAGACCGTGACCATCGGCACGAAGAAGGACGCGGCCAAGGCCGCCCTCGACCTCTGCCAAGCCGACGAATACTCGATCCGGTTCCTCTGAAACGAATCCGCCCGGAGGGTTTTGCCTTCCGGGCCGCACCAAAAGGGGAGCGACATGCAATTCCAGACCGACGTGTGGATCACCTTCAGCGAAGAGGAAGTCCCGGCCGACCAGATCGAGCGCGCCCGGGAGATCGCTCACGAGCTGGGTGCTGACGAAACCATCGACTACGGCGAGCTGCGCGTGAAGTTCGAGGACAAGAGCCCCGACTACGCCCGCTTCCGTGGTGAAGCAATTCTCAACCGACTGAAGAAGGACTCCTGACTATGCCCAGAGTGAAGCACGTGAAAGCCCGCAAGGACTATCCCAACCAAGGGATCGTCAAGGGCGAGATGTATTACTACACGAAGATGAAGACGGGGCCTCGCTCGTCGAAGGTGATGCGGTCCAAGACCCCCTTCACCCAGAGCCAGCTTACCAGCTCGCCGTTCAAGCAGGCGTGGTATGGGATGCAGGAGGAATGGGAGCGCGGCGACAAGGACGCCGAGGCGATCACCGCTGCGGCCGAGGCGATCCGCGAGATCGGGGAAGAGGCCCAGAACAACTTCGACAACATGCCGGAGGGGCTTCAGCAGGGCGACACGGGCCAGATGATCGAGAACCGGGCCAACGAGGCCGAGCGGATCGCGGACGAGCTGGATACGCTGGCCCAAGAGCTGACCGACCTTGAAGAGCCCGACGAGATGGAAGAGCCCGAGGGCGACGACGAGTCCAACCCGGATGGCTGGGCCGCGTTCGAGCAGTGGCAGGAAGAGCATGACCACTACCAGTCCGAACTCGCCCGCATCCCGGAGGAAGCTGGCGACCTGATAGGGGACATGCCCGAATGATCGAGTTCCACGTATCCCGCATGAACTATCTGTCCCTGACCGAGCCGTCGCCCGGCCCGGACGGCAGGAACCCGCAATATGGTCTTGCCGTGCCGGTGGACGAGCTGCCGGTCGAGATCGTCAACAGCCTCCCGCACGCCGTAGATAACGCCTCTCGTGGCCGCTGGGGCCTCTTCTCGATCCGCTCGGCCCGGAAGCCCCGGCTGTTCTCTACGTCCACCTATGACGAGCTGGACAAGCTGGTGCGCTACTGCGAGGTCACGCAGACCCCCATCGAGACGCTGCTTCGGGAGCAGCCCGGGGTGATCGCTTGCCAGCTCTTCGAGAAGACCGCGCCCGGGTCGCAAGACCCCTTCGGTGTGGGGCTGACGGCAATCCAGTTCGACCCGGGCAATGTCCTGCGGCCGAGCTGGGAAGACCTGATCTCGCAGAAAGTGCCAATCTAGGCTTGATTGTCTACCGCAGGGCCTCTATGTTCTGCGGTAGACAGAGGAGTCCATCATGCGGAAAGCATCATACCCTGGCATCGTCGAAACCGTCCGTCGCGTTGGCGATGGAACCCAGCGCCTTCACGTCCTCCCGTGCTCCTGCGAGAGCTGCCAGAACACGGTCGAGGTCGTCATCTGCGGCAAGCGCAAGCCGCCCGAAGTTCTCCACAACATCGCCAAGCGCCGGGGCTGGACTGTCCGCCGCACCACATTCACCTGCCCGGAGCACGCACAATGAACAGAGGACTTATCATCGGTGGCCCGATGGACGGCAAGCTGCTGGAATACAAGGGCGAGGTCTGGGACTACCACAAGACCCCCGAGTCTCTCTCCGGCCCCATCGACTACGCCAACATGGACGCCGCGAAGGCCGCACTCAACGCGACCTCGGAGGTCGGCCGCTACTACTACACCGACATGACCTATCTGGGTGCAGGGGGCCACTCCACGGGCCGCAGGATCGGCTTCTGGCTCCACCACGCCTTGAAGGCGGCCGTGGATAAGGCGATGAAGGACATTCAAACGCAAGTTGACGAAGAGGGCTGCGGCGCGGCTTTCGCAGCTCTGAAGGAATGGAAATGAAGGTCTACTGCCTCCAAGTCGGGAAGTCTTTGATTCGCGACATCATGAACCCCTGCCCCGGTCAGATCGACCTACGGGCTATCGAGGATCGCCTGCGGATCATGCACCGCTGGTCGAACGACCCGAGGGCGCTGACCGTCCACCAGCACCGCCATCTCGTCGCCCTACTGGCGCAGGAGATGAACGAACGGGAAGAGGTCATCGACTGGTGCCTGCACCACGACGACCATGAGGCGATCACCGGGGACATTCCGGGTCCGATCAAGTCGCTGATCTCCTACGAAACCAACGTGCTCCACCGGATCGAAGACGGCCTCGACCGGGCGATCTGCGCGGCCCGGGGGCGCGCTTACCCGGCCCGATCTACCCGAGAGCTGGTCCACCAGTATGACAAGGCGGCCGAGACGGTCGAATGGCTCTGGGTCTTCGGCAACGCCCCGGCCCCGTGGAACAAGCCCATGCCGCCGATCTCGGAAGACCGCCTGAAGGAGCTGCTTCAGCTCGCACGGATTCAGCCTTGAAGAAGTGCCGATCTTGCGCCCGCAGAGCCCGCCGTGATGACGACGGGCTCTGCAAGGCGTGCGCCGAGAAACCCGTCGCCCCCATCCGGCGCGGGATGCCTATTCACCTGATCTCTGCGGAGCGGTTGGATTGGTCGGTCTGGCCTCTCGACGTTGACGAGGCGCTGGATGAACTGAAGCTGTCCCGACCGCTACATATGGCGTAGGTTGGCCGGGTCGAATCAATATGAGGGAAAATCATGACACGCTTCTCTGCTCCTATCTCCGAGCAAATCTGGGATATGAAATACCGCCTGAAGGACAACCACGGCACGCCGGTTGACCAGACCGTCGAGGACACGTGGCGCAGGATCGCCGGGGCGCTGGCCGAGCCGGAAGGGCTCGACATCGAGCGCGAGGACGAGTTCTACAAGGCGCTCGAAGACTTCCAGTATCTCCCCGCCGGGCGGATCACCGCAGGCGCGGGCACCGGGCGCAGTGTGACCTTGTTCAACTGCCTCGCTGCCGACACGACGATTCTGACGAAAGAACACGGCCTCGTGCAGATTGGCGAGATCGCGGGCATGAACGTCCATGTTCTCGACGGGAACGGCGAATGGATTGCTGCTCCGATCAACTCGTTCGGAGAACAGCCCGTGGCGAATGTCATTCTCGCAGGCGGATATAATCGTCGGAAGCGCAAGACGATCCGGGCGACTGCTGGGCATCGCTGGGTCATGGCCGACGGTTCTGAGAAAACCACAGAACAACTCGCCGCTGGGGACAAGTTGAAGTTCGTCCGCCGTAAGGAAGTCGAAGACTGCCCGTCCTACCGTCTCGGAGTTGCCCACGGCCTGATCTACGGTGATGGCTCTTTGGAATCCACCAACACCGAGGGCCTTCGTTCGTTCCGTATCCGCCTCTGCGGGGACAAGGCTGATCTTATCGAGTTCTTCGATTCGCATCCGGGTGTCGCTATTACGGAACCGCCCAGTTTCGACGGGGACCCCCTCGTTCGTCTTACGGGTATTCGTCTTGATCTGAAGGCTCTCCCGTCTTCGATCACCCACAATGTCGAATACCTCACGGGCTTTCTTCGTGGCTGGCTCGCCACGGATGGCAGCGTTTGTGCCCGTGATATGAAGGCCATTCTTTCCTGCGGGGAAGAAGAACTCGCATGGCTTCGCAAGTTCGGTGCGATTGCCGGGATGGAGGTTTCCTTCGCTACGGCGCAACCTACGAAGACCAATCTTGGGCCTCGCAACAAACCGCTGTTCAATGTCGGCTTCCACCGCTGGACGATGACCGAAGATGACTTCCTTCTTGCCAAGCATCTTGCGAACTTCGTGGCGTCGGAACCCGGCTGGGAAGTTATCGAGATTGGGTCGTATGCGGACCCGGAGCCGGTCTATTGTCCTCGTGTTCTTTCGACGGATTCGGTGCAACTCGATCTCGGCATCCACACGGGGCAATGCTTCGTGATGGGGACGATCCCCGACTCGATGGACGGCATCTTCTCGATGCTGAAGGAAGCGGCTCTGACCATGCAGCAGGGCGGGGGCATCGGCTACGACTTCAGCCCGATCCGGCCGAAGGGTGCCTTGGTCAAGAAGCTCGGCGCGGACGCCTCCGGCCCGCTGACCTTCATGGACTGCTGGGACGCCATGTGCCGAACGGTCATGTCCGCAGGATCACGACGGGGAGCCATGATGGCGACCATGCGCTGCGACCACCCGGACATCGAAGACTTCATCACCGCCAAGCAGGACGCCGCGCGCCTGCGCATGTTCAACATGAGCGTGCTGGTGACAGACGACTTCATGAAGGCGGTTCGGTCGGATGCAGACTGGCCTCTTGTCCATGTCGAGCCGCCTGCTACCGGCCCGCACTCTGGCCTGAATACCGAGATTCTGGATCATCTGGGGAGCACCGGCCGGGACGGAGACGGCCTGCCGCGCTACGTCCACCGGGTCGTCAACGCCCGAGAACTCTGGGACACGATTCTCCGATCCACCTACGGCTATGCCGAGCCCGGCGTGATCTTCATCGACCGGATCAACAAGGCGAACAACCTCAACTACGTCGAGACCATCGCCGCTACGAATCCTTGCGGCGAACAGCCGTTGCCTCCCTACGGCGCGTGCCTGCTCGGCTCGATCAATCTGGCCCGGCTTATCGACAAGCCGTTCGCGGACAACGCCGGGCTCGATTCCCACCGCCTGAAGAAGCTCGTCCACACGGCCGTCCGCATGATGGACAACGTGGTCGATGTCTCGAACTTCCCGCTGCCCCAGCAGAAGGAAGAGGCCGAGAACAAGCGCCGGATCGGGCTGGGCGTGACCGGCGTGGCCGACGCACTCATGATGGTCCGCCTGCGCTATGGCACGGAAGAGGCTGCCGAGCGGCTGGACAAGTGGATGCGCCTGATCGACGTGGAAGCCTACCGGGCCTCGGTCGAGCTGGCAAAGGAGAAGGGGGCGTTCCCGCTCTTCGATGCCGACAAGTTCCTTGCCGACGGCACCCACGCCTCGACCATGCCTGACGACGTGAAGGCCGCGATCCGCGAGCACGGCATCCGCAACGCCCTGTTGACCAGCATCGCGCCGACCGGGACGATCTCGCTCTACGCTGGCAACGTGTCCTCCGGGATCGAGCCGGTCTTCGCCCTCGCCTACAAGCGCAAGGTCTTGCAGAAGGACGGCACGCGCACCGAGGAAGAGGTCGTGGACTATGCCGTCCAGCTCTGGCGCGAGCTGCGTGGCGACGAGCCCCTGCCCGACTACTTCGTGACGGCCCAAGAGCTGAAGCCGCACGAGCACGTCATCATGCAGGCAGCCGCCCAGCGCCACGTGGACTCGTCGATCTCGAAGACGATCAACTGCCCGGAGGACATCTCGTTCGAGGACTTCAAGGCAGTCTACGATCAGGCGTATGACACGGGCTGCAAGGGCTGCACGACCTACCGGCCGAACGATGTCACGGGCTCCGTCTTGTCCGTCGATCCCCCGAAGGAAGAGAAGCCCGATCTGGACGAGCTGATCGAGGCAGCCCGGGAATACGAGATGTCCCCGGAAGAGATCGAGGCGCAGGCCGCGAGCTTTGCCAAGGCCAACCTCGAACTCGACCGGGACGAGGGCGACCTGATCCAGCGACCCGAGGCCCTGTCCGGGACGACCTACAAGATCAAGGTCGGCTCGAACAAGGCGGTCTACCTGACCGTCTCGGACATCACAGAGAACGGCGTCACCCGGCCCTTCGAGATATTCCTGCGGTCGAGCGACCCGGCGCACGACGAATGGATGGTCGGGATCGCCCGGACGGTCTCGGCCGTGATGCGCCGGGGCGAGGCCCGCTTCATCGCGGAGGACTTCAGGCGCATCCACTCGTCCTCGACCGGCGGCTTCTGGGGCAAGCGGGGCTACCAGCCCTCCACGCTCGCGGCCATCGGGACCAAGCTGCTCGAACACATGGACGTTGGGGGAATCACCAAGCCGGTCAAGGCGCTCCGGGTTGACCCCTCTCTGGCCGAGATGCCCATCCCGGAGATGGCTTTCGAGGTCAAGGGGAAGCCCTGTCCGAACTGCGGCGGCTACAATTTCAAGCGGGAAAGTGGGTGCTCTTCCTGCGTGGATTGCGGTTGGTCTTCCTGCGGGTAAGCCAATGAAAATAGGGGTAAAATAGAAAAACCCCGCAAAAAATAGCGCGGCGGATTCCCGGTTCGCCGCGCCGAAAAACCAGATGGTTTGGAAAAAAGTTGGTCATGACCACTTGATTGTCCACCGGGGGTAGTCTATCTGTCTGTCACCGGGGCACGAAGCTCCGGTCCAGCAGAACCCCTTTGAAAAGGACTCAAGCTCATGACTACCCTTATGCAGTGCAGCGAACAGTGGATGAAGCGCCCGGCCGACGAGCGTTTTCTGGACCTCCCGTCGATGAAGGCAATGGCAGACGCCAGCCGTGAGAACTCGGTCGAGAACGTCATCACGAACCGCAAGGTGCGCTTCACGCCCCATCCCGCCAACCCGACTCGCGGCCTGACCATCGAAGGCTCCAACGGCTACATCGACCCGACGCACTACTCGTTCGGTCAGCTCGCCTCGCTCGTCAGTGCCCCGGCCTCCTACCTGCGCAAGCTGCCCGCACCGCTCGCCGCTGACGCCCTCAACTACGGGATGCAGTTTCACCGCGACGTGCAGGAGATCGGCGTCCTGCGCACCGTGAACGACGTGGACATCACCGCGCCGGGCGAAGACTTCTCGCAGGTCGGCCAGCACGTGCAGCTCCGCGCCGCCACCGGCCCGAACTACGGCCGCGTCTGGAACAACGACATCATCGGTATGCTCATGGGCAAATTCGGTGACGGCCGCACCGGGGACTTCCGGGTGCCGGGCGAGTTCGGCCAGCAGGTGAACATCACGAAGGACAACACCACGCTCTACGCATCCGACCGCGATATGTTCATCTTCCTTGCGGACGAGACCAACCGTGTCGAGATGGACAACCGCCGTGACGGCAAGGGCGGGTCGCTCGCCCGGGGCTTCTTCGTCTGGAACTCCGAGGTCGGCAGCCAGTCCCTCGGGGCCGCGTTCTTCCTCTTCGACTACGCCTGCTCCAACCGGATCGTCTGGGGCGCGCAGGGCTTCAAGGAGATCAGGCTGCGCCACACGAGCGGTGCCCCTGACCGCTGGATGGAGAACATCGTGCCGGTCCTGAAGGACTACGCCAACGCAGCGGCCGCGCCGGTCGAGAAGACCATCCAGATCGCGCAGCAGAAGCGCGTGGACGACGACCTGACGAAGTTCCTGAAGGACCGGAAGTTCACGATGGCCGAGATCAACGGCGCGAAGGAAGCCCACCTGCGGGAAGAGAGCCGCCCCATCGAAACCCTCTGGGATGCCGTGACCGGCGTGACCGCCTACGCCAAGTCTATCAAGAATCAGGACGACCGCGTGGGCGTCGAGCGCCGGGGCGGCAACCTGCTCGATCTGGCCGAGTGGTAAACGAATCGGGGGGTGATTGGACTGCAAAGCCTTGATCCCCTCGACGCCCGGCCGGGGAAAATCCCACCCGCCTCGGTCGGGCACCTGAAACCCAGCAAAAGGAATGAACCATGCTGAAAATGACCTCCCTCTTCGCCGCCCTTGCGCTTCTCGCGAGCCCGGCCTTTGCTACCGGCGGAAACTCGTGCAACACGCCGAACCCGCCGTTCTTCTGCGGCGACACTGGCCCCGAAGGCCCCGCTGGACCGACCGGCCCGTAAGGCCCTGCTGGTCAGGACGGCGCACCGGGTCCGCAAGGCCCCCAAGGCCCCGCCGGTCAGGATGGTGCTGACGGTGCCGATGGCGTTGACGGCAAGGACGGTGCCCAAGGCCCCGCCGGTCAGGACGGTGCCGATGGTGTTGACGCCCAGCATCGGAGTGACCGTGACGCGCCCAATCGAGCCCGTGAAGGAGAGCTGACATGCACTACGAGCAATTCGTCGAGAAGAACTTCCGGGGAGACTCCAAGCGCCTGATCGAGCTGGCCGAGGACATCATCACGGACTACGAGGGGCAGGGCTACGTCCTGACCCTGCGCCAGCTCTACTACCAGTTCGTCTCCCGGGACATCATCGAGAACAGCGAGAAGAGCTACAAGCGCCTCGGTGGGCTCGTCACGGACGCCCGCATGGCCGGGCTGCTGCCGTGGGACGGGATCGAGGATCGCGGCCGGGGCGTCAAGCCGTGGCTGATCGAAGAGAGCATCGACGAGATTCTGCGTGACCTCCCGAGCGAGTATGCCGCCGACTTCTGGGCCGAGCAGGACTACTACGTCGAGGTCTGGGTCGAGAAGGAAGCCCTCTCGAACGTGGTCCAGCGCGCGTGCGGCCCGCTCCGGGTGCCCTACATGGCCTGCAAGGGCTACCTGTCCGCCTCGGAAGCCTACCGCTCCGGTAAGCGGTTCCAAGCGCAGATTGACAACGGGAAGACCCCGCTGGTGATCCACCTTGGCGACCACGACCCTTCGGGGATCGACATGACCCGGGACAACCACGACCGGCTCGGTCTGTTCGCCGGGGAGCGCGTCGAGGTCAACCGCATCGCCCTCAACCGGGACCAGATCGACCGCTACCGGCCGCCGCCCAACCCAGCCAAGATCACCGACTCGCGCGCCGCCGACTACATCGCCCGGCACGGCCGCACGAGCTGGGAGCTGGACGCCCTCGAACCGTCGGTCGTGGTCGCCCTGATCCAAGACGCGATCCAACCCCTGATCGACGAGGACGCATGGTCCCGGGCGCAGGAGAAGGAGCGCGAGAACAAGGCCCTGCTGCGTGGCGTCCGTCACCGCTGGACCGACATCGAAGCCATGCTGAAGGAGCAAGACGATGACTGATTTTGTCACCCACCTGACCCGCCAAGCGGCGTTCTCCCGCGCCACGTTCGGCCCGGGTCCGCGCACCGAGGGCGTGATCGACCACGTAGGCAAGGAGCTGCGCGAGGTCGCCAAGGTCTACGCCGAGAACGACGGCAACCCGGGCGAAGAGCCCGACTTCCACACCCACATGGAGGCCGCCGAAGAGTGGACCGACGTGGCGATCCTCGGTATCGACGGGCTGACCCGCGCGATCTCGGCGGCCAACCCGAACCTGCCTTTCGATCAGGTGGCCGCCAAGGCCGTCGAGATGATCGTCGCAAAGCAGGGCAAGAACGAGCTGCGCGACTGGCCCGACTGGCGCACGGCCGCGCCGGGAAAGGCCATCGAACACGTGCGCGGCACCCACGACTGAATCGTAAACCAAGGAGAAGACTCATGGACTATAAACCCGAAGACCTCGACGGCCTGACCGGCAAAGAGCTGGATGAAACGAAGGCCGAGTTCGAGCAAGCCGGAATCGCCCCCGCAGGCTGGGGCAAGATGCGCGTGTCCGACAAGCGGAGCTGGCTGAAGCGCAACCTCGACCAGTTCAAGGCGGCCATCTCCCCGGCCAAGCTGCCTGCACACGTCCGCGAGAAGAAGGCGTGGGACATGCGCAAGCGCGAATACAAGGCACCCCGGGAACGGCACGGCAGCGTCGTGAACAAGAAGCGTGTGATCCAGTTCCTCGCCGGGCGGGAGCCTGCGGAGAACCCCGAGCCGATGACCCGGCAGGTCTACCGCCAGCACCAGCGCCGCACCGAGAAGAGCGCGCTGCACACGGCGAAGATGGACGCCATGAAGGGCAAGCGGAAGGGTGGCGCTGCGGCGGTGCTCTCGGCCGAGCTGGTCTGATGGCCTTGCTCCCGCCCGGCGTTCGGATCGTGGTGGTGCATCCGCCTCTGCCCGTGAAGCGGTCGTGGCGGGAGCGCCTGTTCTCCCGGCCGTGGCGGCCCGGGCAGACCCACCGGACGCCCGTGTCGCCCCGCTGGGAGGCCGTGCAGCGCGCAGGAGGGGGCCTCTACTATGACGGCACCCTCTTCGTCGGCCCGGCCGCCTACAACGAACTGACGAAGCACACGAAGGCTGCGACCTTCCCTGATCTTGCGAGACCGATATGAACAAAGACTTCGAGGGCGATGCCCCCCAATTCGAGACCATCACCAGACCGTCCGTCCCCGCGATGGACTCCCGCCTTGGCCTCCCGGAATACGTGCTCGATCACGGCTTCATCCGCCTGATCGACTACATGGGCGACCAAGGCGCGGTCGTGCAGGCAGCCCGTGTCAGCTACGGCAAGGGCACCGAGAGCCGCAGCAGCGACCGGGGCTTGCTCCGCTACCTCATGCGGCACTGGCACACCACGCCGTTCGAGATGTGCGAGATCAAGCTGCACGTGAAGCTGCCCGTCTTCGTGGCTCGGCAGTGGATCAGGCACCGGACGGCGAGCGTGAACGAATACTCCGCGCGCTACTCGATCCTGCGCAGCGAGTTCCACCTGCCGCATCCTGACGACCTCGCCCCGCAGAGCAAGACCAACAAGCAGGGCCGCGCCGGGGAGTATGACGCGGACGAGAAGAAGGTGATCCGGCGCGGCATGGCCCGGGCCTATGATTCGGCCTACATGACCTACGCCGACCTGATCGACGAGAACGATCTGGACCTCGCCCGCGAGACGGCCCGGGAAGTCCTGCCGCTGGGCATCTATACCGAGTGGTATTGGAAGGTGAACCTGCACAACCTCCTGCACTTCCTTCGCCTGCGCGCCGACCCGCACGCCCAGAAGGAGATCAGAGACTATGCGAACGTGATCTGCCGGATCGTCGAAGAGTGGCTGCCCGATGTCTGGGAAGCCTTCGTGGACTACCGGCTCGAATCCCACACGTTCTCGCGGCAGGAGATGGTCGCGCTCCGGGCATACCTTGCCGAGCTGCGGGACTTCTCGGAAGACATGGGGCCACCCACCCTCTCCATCGACGGCGTGTCCGACCGCGAGCGCGCCGCGTTCCACAAAGCTCTGGGAGAACCGACATGAAGCAACCCGAGATCGAACAAGAGATCATCGACATGGTGTCGATGGCCTTTCCTTTGGACGTGCCCCCGACCGGCACGACCACCCTTGCCGAGCTGGGGCTGGATTCCCTCGACGCCGTGGAAGTCCAGCTCATGTTCGAGGATCGCTGGGGGGCTGGTGTCCTGCACGATTACCGGCCCGACGAGTCCGTGAAGATCGCGGAAATGGCGGCCGAGATCGAACGGAGGCTGGCATGAACTGGCTGAAGGAAAAGCTCGCGGGCATCGTGCTCGCGGGCGTCCTCCGCTTCCTGCGGAGCAAGCACGTCCACCTGATCGACACGAGCGAGGGTGTGCTGGACTACTTCGGGGAAGGACGGGTGACCGGCGGCAAGCTGACGCACGGCCCGGGGGGCTCGGTGCTGGGCATCTCGCTCCTTTGGACGAGCGTGGGGACCATGACCCCGGACTACTGGCACTTCCCCATCGAAAGGCTGCGCCGGGATAGCGTTCTGGGGCTGGTGATCGACCGTGCTTGATGCCATAGTGACGGGCACCTGAAAGGAGCCCATCACGAACGACGACGATGACGACGACCCGCTTGGAGCTGCCAAGGGAATCTATGTCGCCTTTCTGATTACAGGGCTTTTCTACACGGTGGTCGCGATCATCTGGAAGCTCTGGGCGAACTGGCCTCTCTGGTAGTTGACTGGCGACTATGGGTTGCCTATGTTCCCAGAGAAAGGAATCGCTATGACCAAAGCTCTCTCCACCCAGATCGGGGGCGGACACTACAAGGGACTCAAGATCGAGCCCTTCACGTTCGCCCTCGTGAACCACTATGACGCCGCGTGCTTCTCGATCCTGAAGTATGTGACCCGCCACGCTGCCAAGGGCGGCGCGGTCGATCTCGGTAAAGCCTCGCACATCTGCTCCATCCGTGCCGAGGAATCCCCTACCGACCTTCGTGTGGGTGCTCGAAACAAGATCGACATCGAGACCTACATCACCGAGAACGGGATCGCAGACCGGGAGGCCAATATCCTCCGCGACCTGCATCTCTGGGCTCGGAACGATCTTGCCACGCTTACCGACGACGCTGCGGCTCGCTGGATCGCGGGAAAGATCAACCGGCTCTCTGAAGTAACCTATGGAAAGGAACCGCAATGACCTTCTTCCCCGCCGAGCCCGGCACGTGGCTCATTGACCTCGACCCCGACGTAGAGCCCGTGCCGATTATCGGCTGGGGCGTCTCCGGCTACGTCGGCTTCCCCATCCTCCCCTACGGTGCCGATCCGTTGACGGGACAGGCGTATCGTCTGCCCGGGACAGGTGCCGTCGTTGACCCGGCATGGTCTCGCACCTTCGAGTCCGAAGAGGCGTGGCGGGCCGTGGCTGGTCGGGAAGCCCCCTACGAGCTGGGCACGTCCCTGCTGTTCGGTGCCGAGCCGAAGAAGGCGAAGCCCAGCGCCCCCAAGGCCACCCCGGAGAAGGAACCTGACGCGGCCACGGCCGAGGTCTCGGCTTCCGTCGCCCGGCAGCTCGCCTTCGGCAAGAAAAGCCTGAAGAACAACTCGTTCTGGCACTTCACGGGCGACCCGGAGAGCGTGTTCAAGATCGAGGGTGGCAAGCTGCTCCCGATTGGCGACAACGTGGACAAGATCACCCGCGACAAGTTCTTCGAGCTGCGCAAGGGGATCACCGAAGTCGAGATCGACCCGGACAACCTGCCCGAGCAAGACGAGCCCGAGCTGGATGACGACGATGACGACGATGACGCCGGAGGGCTGGTCTAATGGCAGCCAAGAAGGAAGCAGCCGACGACCGGGCCAACAGCCTGTCCGGGAAGGACGAGCTGCGGAGCTTCGTCGAACGGATCGAGCGGATCGAGGCCGACGAGAAGGCCCTGAAGGACGACAAGAAAGAGCTTATGGCCGAAGCCAAGGGCCGGGGCTATGACACGAAAGTCCTTCGCTCGATCATCGCAGAGCGCCGTCGCGACCCGAACGATATTGCGGAGGAAGAGTCCATCCGCGAACTCTACCGGGAAGCTCTGGGCATGTCCTACTCCCTCGTCAACACGGCTTCCGAGAGCTACGGCGACCGGGGCGATGACGACGAGGGGGACGAAGAGGGCATGGTGTGACCGTCGCCTTCTGCGTGGAGACCCGGAATCGCATCCGGGTCTCCGTCGCGGCCTACGCCTATGAGATCGCGAACGACCCCATCATGTCGGACGCCGAGTTCGACGAACTGGCCGCGAGCATCGACACGACCATCGCCACAACCCGGGCCGAGGAAGACCTGTTCTTCCTGACCGAGTTCGAGCCGCACACGGGCTCGTGGATTCACAAGCACCCGGACCTCCCGGGGATCAAGCGGCTCTTCGAGACCTACTACCGGGTCGAGGACGATTGGAAAGACCTGATATGAGCATTGAACCAACCTGCCAATTCTGCGGCCTCGTGGACAAGACACGCTGCAAGACCGAGGACGCGGCCGAGGACTGCCCCCACGCGCCGGTCGAGGGGAAAGGCCCCGTGATCCGCACCGGGCCGCTGGCGGGCCTCCGCAGGCGTCACTACCAAGCCATCGTGGCCGACCCACCGTGGAGCTTCCTGACGCGCTCTGACAAGGGCAAGGACCGCTCCCCGGAGCAGCACTATGACTGCATGACCCTCGACGAGATCAAGGCCATGCCGGTCGGGGAGATCGCGGCCAAGGACTGCGTGCTGTTCATGTGGATCATCGACACGCATATCCAGATGGCGCTCGACGTGATCGAGGCGTGGGGTTTCACCTTCAAGACGAAGGGCTTCACTTGGGTCAAGACCAACAAGAACGCGGCCGAGCTGTCTGCGCTCGACGAGGGGGCCTTCTTCACCGGCATGGGGTTCTGGACCCGCGCCAACCCGGAAGACGCCCTGCTGGCGACGAGAGGCAGCCCCAAGCGCAATGACGACGGCAAGGGAGTCCGTCGCCTGATCGTCGCACCGCGCCGTGAGCATAGCCGGAAGCCCGACGAGGCGCTGGCCCGGGTCGAGGCGCTGGTGCCCGGCCCCTACTGCGAGCTGTTCTCCCGCGCGACACGCCCCGGCTGGGACCAGATGGGCAACGAGGTCGGAAAGTTCGACCCGGGCCGCGCGCTGGCTGCACCGGAAGACGATGACGATTCGGACATCATGGAGCTGGTGTGATGACAAAGGCCAAGTGTCGGAACTGCGGCAAGCCGGTTCTCCCGGGGAGCGACTTTTGCTCGAACTCCTGCGACGCCGGGTTCGTCATGAACAAGCGCAAGCCCGGGCCGACGCAACATGCGGCCGGTCTGGCCGACTGTCTCGGCCGAGGCATGATCTCCATGACCGTCCGTGCCGTGGAGTTCTCCCCGAAGCCTGACGGCCGGGGGCCATCCCGGAAGAACAAGCCGACGCTCTGGGAGGCCCGCATCTCCGACGGCCAGAACGGCGATGCCGTCGCCAAACGCCCCGACCCTGACGAAGCCCTGCGAGACGCCCTCTCCTGTTTCGCGAACTTCAAGAAGCCCGTGACCCACAAGCCCGAAGAAGACGACGGGCTCGACCTGATCTGAAAGGACTCCCGCTATGACGATCAAGAACACTCTCATGACCCAGACGCCCCTCACACCGGGCACCTGCGAGTGGTGCGGCAAGACCTGCGAAGAGGCCGACGTGGCTTGCTCCCTGTCCTGCGAAGCCCAGCTCGTCCGCCTCGAAGCTGCCCAAGGCAAGATCGTCCTGCGCGTGCTGAAGCGGTGGCGCAAGCATCGCGGCCGCAAGGGCACGCCGGGCGAGGGGGCCATGACCGAGGCCGCGTCCATCGTTGACCGCTTCCTGCGGAACGACCGGCAGCGCCGGGAATACTTCTCGGCCGAACGCCGCCAAAAGGAAGCCGCAGAGAAGGCCAAGGCCGCCAAAGAGGAAGCCCCCGGGCCGTGAGGCACCGAGGGCGTGATGGTAGTCCGTGAGTGGTTGCAGGATCAGTCAGGGGATGAACGGAGGGGGGATCTGGTAACGCCTGAAGGTGAAAATGTGGTCCAGCTCGCTTGCCATACCCGCCCCCTATAGTTGATTCCTTCTATCATTCTGACCGGGCCGCGCGCTCAATTCAAGGAGAACCCCATGATCGAGAAAGACGAATCAGTTGGAGCGATGGTGTTTCGGTGTGACCGCTGCACCAACATGAGCGCCGACTACAACCTCGCGGACTTCCAAGCCGCCGTGGACGACATTCGCGAGCTGGGCTGGAAGGTGAAGCGAGACCACCGAGCCGAGGGCGGGTGGTCCCACGAGTGCCCCGACCACACCGGGGCGAACAGACTCAAGGAGCAGCGTCGCCTTCTCGGCCTCGACCGCACATAGGGCACCCGCCGTCTGGGTCCAAGACATTGAACTCGTTCGAGAGCACGAAGAGGCGCTTCTGGGGCCACCCGGGGCGCGTCATGGTGTAGGTCGTCTTCAGGCGGTGAACGCCGGGGTCCATGTCGCACTCGGTATTGGTGAACCATACCCAGCTCACGGTGTTGTCCGGGATGACCTCGGCCGGGTCGTATTCGTTGACGCCACTGCCCGAGCAGACAGTAGACCAGAGGCCCACGTCCGACGTGCGCTGGACTTCAACGATCCAGAAGGCGTCGAAGTTCTCCTGAATCTCCCGGTCGTAGATAATGTTCGGGTAGTCCCCCTGCTCGAAGTCCGGGACGTAGACCTCGTTGACCACGAGCCACGACGAGGCGGGAAGGAGTTCTTTCTGGCGCTCTGCGATCTCCCCGGAGAGCTGCACCACCACGGCCACGATGACCAAAGCTACGGCAGTCTCTCCGAGGCGGGAACGCCACCAAGACCAGCTCTTCATTGCGCACCCCCAACGATGTCTATGATTCGGTGGACGATCCACCCCTCCGTGGCCCAATATATCGCCAAGAGGGCACCCACCAGCAGAGCCACGTTCTTGATGCTGGAAGCGAGCTTCAGCGCCGATTCCCATTGGTCGTAAAAGTGAACGGCTCGGACGGCGATCTCTGCCCTCCGAGCGTCAAGGACAGTGAGATGTCCTGTCTCGTCCAACCGACGAAGGTGGTCTAGCGTAGCCCTTACCTTCTCGTCGAGTTGGGAAGTGTCGCCGCGACCCCACCACATTCCGTTACTGCCCTTGCGCTTCTTGATATACCTCGTTGTATTGCCCCACCACGTTCGCGTGCTTCCTACTGCACTCTGCGAGCGCGAGCCGGTTGTCGGCCAATGCTTGAACAGCATTACCACGAACCCCGGGGTCAATGCAACGTGCCTCGTCCCGGGGATCGAGACGAGGCACGGGGGTTCCTACGGTGGGCGGGGGGCTATTGAATCCCGCGCAGCCGCTCACGAAGATCGTCAGGAAGATCGCACTGATCGCCTTGGTCTTCAAGTTCTTCAAGTATCGCATCGCGCGCCCCTTCTAGTTCCGCCATCTCGGCCTGCGCCTGATCTGCGCGTTCTCTGGCTTCTGCGGCGATCTGCTCGGCTCGTTCGGCGCGGTCTTGCTCGGCCGCCAGTGCGGCTTCCACCTGACCGAGCTGACATTCCGCCCGGGCTTCTCGGGCAGCATCGACGCGGTTAAACACGGTCCAGCCAGCGAACACCAAGGCGATAAGCACCCATTTACCGACCGGACCTGCTGCCCACGTTATCAGCCGCGCGATCATCGCGCGACCTCAATCTTAGCGTGTGCGTCAGGACCGGCGTTTTTGCCGCTGCGATGATCGTCCAACCGGGCCTTCTGGGCCAAGACCATCTGGTAGACCACGAACCCGGCGACCCCCATCATGACCCACGGCCCGGCCGCGATCAGGGAATCCTTCAGGGGTTCGAGCATCGCAAGGACGCCCTGCGCGGCTTCGAGCTGGCCGCCCAGCGCCTCGATCCCCTGCACGGCGGCACCGATAGCCCCGGCACCCCCGACGACCACGGCCGCGCCGTTCGCCTTGTCGGTCGCTTCGATAGTTTTGGAGCCGCTCCGGCGCAGGTCTTCGGTCGTGGCCGTCCGACGCTCCGGTGCGACCTCACGCGGCGCAGAGCGCAGCATCTCGGCCAGCAGCTCGTCGTCGATCCCGACATAGATGGGCAGCCCACGGTCAGCACGGAAGGCCAGCACGGCCGCCCGGGTCCGGGTGCCCCACTTCCCGTCCGGGACGCCGACTTCGGTGTAGCCCAGCGAGCGGAGCTGCCGCTGCACGGCCTTCAGCTCTTCCCCGTTGACGGGCTGCTGTTCGGCCCGGTCAGGCTGCCACGGAGTATCCGGGATGCCCGCCCACTTCCGGTAGGCCGCTTCGAGGCGCGTGTGGTAGCCGTGGACGGCGTAGGACGGGCCGTTGTAGACCCGGGCTACGGTGGCCCAGCGGTGCGCCCGCAGATCGTCCGCGATGCCCTCGTTCACGAGGAACAGGATCATCGACTCAAGGTGCGCTTCCTCGTCCTCCATGAAGGCCAGCACCATCGCCTGCGGCGTCTCGAAGCCCGCAGCCTCGTAGTTGCTGCCGAGAATCTGACCGATGCCCCACGATGCGGATTTCAGGGCGGCCGTCTCGTCGATCAGCATGGCCTCCTTCAGCCGGGGGTAGGAGTCCGAGGGGTAGTCGCGCTTCCACTTCGCGTAGGCCAGACCGGCCGCCACGGCGCGATCTCGCTTCGGTCCCGGGCCGAGCTGCCGATAGAAGACGTGCGGCTCGAACAGCATGGCCGGGCGGCCGTGCCGGTCGAAGCCCGAGCTGGCGGCCTCCACTTCCATGAAGGCGTGAACCTCGTCTTCCCCAACGCCGATCCGATAGCCCAGCAGCGGGAGGTCGATGTCGTCGAGCCGCTTTGCAGCTCCTTGAAAATCCTTAAATTCGGTCATGGTCATCTCCGTCAGGTTACGGCCCGTAGGCCCACTTCAAGTCCCGCGAGGTCTGCCCACGTCCAGTCAAGGCCCGTGTCCGGGTTGACCGGGTAGGCTTCAACGATAGGCAAGATCGCAGCGCCGGGCGTCTGCAACGCACCGTCGTAGTCAACGCCGCCGAGGCGGGCGAAGAGGCCGATCTGGCTGGGGTTCGCCCCCGGGCCGGTAGATCGGGTCGTGGAGGACAGGAAGACCCGTGTGAGCGTCCCTGCGGGCTGCGCGCCGGGCGTGAGCGTGCCGCTCGTCCGCTGGCCGCCAGCCGTGGCGTAGGCGACGGTCGTGGACAGGTAGTCCCCCAGCTCGGTCGCACCGCCCATGAAGTCGTCATGGAACCCCTGCCCGGTGGGCGGCAGCACCTTGAACTTGGTCCCGACGGTGTTCTCGTCGCTGATCCGAATGTTCGAGACCCAGCAGTTGTTTCCGTTGATGTAGTCCAGCCCGCCGAAGTTGAAGCGCGCCGGAGCGCCGCCACCGTTCGAGTTGATCTGAGTCAGCACGGCTAGCGAGCCGTTCACGTAGACCGATTCCCGGTGCTGGTTGGGGTTGGCCCCAATGTTGGTCTCAACGAAGATGTCGATCCTCACGACCTGATCGGTCGGGACGCCGAAAGTAAGCAGCTCGTTTGCTGCCGAAGTAGAGATCCACCGGAACGCGCCGTTGAGCAGAGAAACTCGCCCAAGGACCACGTTGTCCTGCGAATAGATTTGCCAGCACACCCCGTCTTCGTTTGGCCCCATTGCCGGAGTGTAAAAATCGAACGCAATCCAGAGAGAATCGACCTCGGGAAGCTTTACCCCGTGCGAGGTGTCCTCCGAGAGCGCGATAGCGTGATCCGCGAACGCCGGGTCGAATCGGCCTGCCGTCGTGTCATAAATGCCGCCCAGATCGAAGGGGTCGTTGGTGATAAGGTAGTCGGTCATGGTCAGCCTTTCGTCACGAGAGAACACCGAGCGCCACGGCACCGGCAGGGACAGGATAGAGGAAGTCGGTGCTCATGGAAACGAGCTTTGCAGAACAGTTCGCGTCGCGTGCCTGCAAGCCGATCCGGCGAGTGTGCCCGAGGGGCACCGTCTTCCGGGGGGCCGAGGCCGGGTTGTCGTCCCAGACGCCGTTCACGCCGGTCCAGAGGCGGCCGGTGGGCGGGTCGAACAGCATCATGAGTGTCTTCCCGGCCCCGTAGGTCTGCAACCCCGCGTGCGTCCGCGCGGCGTTTGGCCCCCAGATGCTATTGTTACCGCGACGGCCCACGGCGTCGTCTTCAACCGGGTCGAACGTCGTTCCGGGGCCGTTGCTCGCGCCGACCATGATCTCGGGAACGAGAGCGTTGCAACCATTGTAGATGGTTGGCCCGCCCGCGTGCAGAACTTCCCAATAGACCAGCGGGTCAGTCGGGTCGATTCCGTTGAGCGTGACGGTGTAGGCTCGGTAGTCGTTGGAGCCTGCGTTGGTCAGTTTCGTATTGCCTTCGGACAGGATTCCCGTGCCGACGTAAGCCGGGTCCACGGTCCACGGGGCCTCTTCGCCCAGATCGAATCCAGTGAAGAGGGGGACAGTGTAGTTTTGGTGGACGGACGATCCCAAGAGCTGCAAGGAGCTGCCGTCAGGCACCGAGAGGGCCGCTCGGCTGTTCCCGGTCGGGACCGTCGCGAGCGCCGCCTGCGAAGCCGGGTCGGCTGCCCACGTGCCGTTCTTTCCGCACCAGAACTCGCCGGTCGCGTTATCGTAGGCCAGCATGAGGCGGTCGCCCTCGACGTAACCGATGGTCGGGGTCTGGGCTACGCCGTCAGCGATCAGTGCGCCGTCGGCCCCCCACGCGACGCCTGCGGCACCCATGCCGGTCGTCGCCTCGTCGTGGTTCGCGAGGTTCGAGGTCTTGGTCACACCGACGACCATACCAGCGGCAGGGCCTTTCACGTCGATCTCCCAATACTCCTTGAACTGAAGGTTGGCGTCATTGACCACGAACATGCCGTCTCCTGAAACTCCCGAGCGGTTCTTCACCCGGTCATTGTCGATGGTCCAGCCCGTCGGGACGTAGAGGGGGTCTATCCACGGCCCGCCTTGGTCCCACTCGAACGGCCCCTCGAAGAAGGCCGCAACCCCCATAGTCTGCCCCGTGGCCCCATAGTTCGCCCCGCCGATGATCGGCGTCGCCCGGGTCTTCCAGCCAAGGACTCCATACTCGGCCGTGCCGAAGCGTGCGACGACATTGATCTGCGGAACAATCACGTCGCCCGGCAAGACCGGGAAGTAGGATGCCCGGCCAATCACCGCCCCGGGGACCAAGGCATCGCCCACGTGCTCGCGCACGCTCTGGCCGTAGACGCCCTCGGAACAGAAGGCCATGTAGTCCGTCATGAGCGTGCGGACCTGCTCCGAGTCCTGCGGCACCCAGCGGCCGGGCATCCACGTCGCGAGGCAGCCACAAACGTAGGGGCAGGCGAAGCTCGTGCCGTTGATGTCCGCGTAGCGGTTTCCTCCCGGGTAGCCTGCGCCCATGACCTTGTGGCCGAAGCCGTAGAACTTTACGCGCGATCCGTAGTTCGAGTATGCCGCCCGGCGGCCGTCATAGTGGATCGCCCCGACGGCATACTCGGACGACTCTGCGGGCCAAGCCTCGAATGTCGTGTCGAGGTCTTGCCCGTCGTTCCCGGCTGCAATCAAGACGATGATGCCCGCGTTCTGAAGGTCTTTGATGATCGTTCCATAAGGGTTGGCAAGGTTGGCCCCTGCCGACCCGAAAGACAAGTTCGCGATGACGGCTTTCCCATCGGGGTTCTGCACGGGATCGGTTGCCGCGCCGAGCAGCGCGTTAAGGCCCGAAACAATCCATGCCGTCTTAGTGGTCCCGTCATCGTCCGAGAAGACCTTCACGTCCCAAAGCTCGGCTTCCGGGGCGATGCCGATGGTGTCTCCGGCCGAGATCGCCGCGCAGGCCGTGCCATGGTTCGAGGCTCCAAGCTGGGAGGTCGAGTAGTTGAAGATTCGCGTGACGCGGCCGGGGTTCTTGGCGAACTCCGGGTGTCCCCAGCGGATACCACCATCGACGATAGCGATGATCGTGCCTTGGCCCAGACGGTCAGTGTCGTAGCGCCACTTGAAGAAGTCAGGCTGCTTCCACCACGGATTGAAGACGCCCCGGTTTGCGTCCACCGTAGCCTTCAGGCGAAGCGCGCCGATCTTGTCGGTGAAGAGTCGGCCTTCCCGGATGAACTTCTCTTCGTAGGCCATAGGGGCGACCGAAGCCGCCCCGTCCATAGCGCCAGAGACCCGCTCGTCGTTAGCAAGGGTCAGCATGAGGTCCGCTTCGTCCTGCGGATCGCGCAGCTCTAACGTGAAGGCGCTCTTCAGGTGCTCGTAGGGCGTGACCTCCCCGTAGACGGAAAGCTCGTCCATGACCGCCTGCCGGGCGTGCGGAAGGTGGACCGTGATGACGATCATCGTGCGGCCTCCCCGCGCAGCGAGAGGAACACGTCGGTTATGTTGGCGTCCGGGGTCGCCGGGGCCAGCACACGGAGCGCATCGTTGACCACGACCGACGAGGGCAAGGCAAACTCAACTTGGGTCTCCCCGGCCGCCACGGTAGCCGTCCAAAGTTCGGTCCCGTCGTCAGACTGGAACTGGAAGACCGAAGGCCCGGCCGCAGCCGGGGAGACGCGGACGCGCCCCACCGTAGAGCCTTGGTCGAACCGAAGTCCCATCGTCTCGTGGAAGAGGATTTCCTGATCAGCCGAGAGCGGCCCGCCGTTCTGGACTCGCGCAGAGAGGTCCACCGGCTGCCGGGTCTTCTTCACGCCGATGATGTAGAGCTGGCCGCCCGTGAAGTTGCCCGAGCTGTCCCGCTGCACAATGACCGCATTGTGCTTCTCGGCCGCGCTGGAATAACCGACGAGGGCGATGTCTTGGCTCGCCCCCGGGCCAGAGCCCATGCCGTGATACATGGTGGGGAAGCCCGCCTCGCTGAAAAAGCGAAGAACCGCCGTGCCGATCTGAAGGTTTATGTCCGAAGTATAGCCCCCAAGCCGGAAAGCATCGGTCGAGGTCGTCCCCTCACCCGTGCCACCAACGCCAGACCACGCCCAGAAGACGGTGGACCACGTGCTCCCGCCATCGGCCGAGACCGCTACATCGGCGTGATCGTTCGCGTTGCGCAAGACGAAGTGCAACTCGTCATACTGGTAGAGGTTGTGCGTGTCGTCGGTCAGGACCACGTTGCGCACCCCGGCCAGATCGCCAGCCCAGAGAATGTCCGCGCCGCCGCCATAGGCGATGGGGCTGAAGTTCGCCGGGAGCGGGATGAAGGCGTTCGCCCCCTGATCCCACACGAGCGGCTGCCCGTTTTGGTCGCTGGACATGGCCGAACGGACTGCGTTGATTCCCTCGACCTCTTCGATGGTCGTGGCCGGGGGAGCGGTCTCGCCCGGCCCCGGGATGGTGATCTCGATCTCCCCGGGAACCGGCGACGTGATGCCAGCACCCGCTCCGGTGATCGTCAGCTTCGTTACCGCACCGCTGACCTCTCCGGCCGCCCCGTGGAGCGCAAGACCCCCGGTGAACGAGAGTTGGATCGTGTCGCCGGTCTTGACCGCGTTGAAGGCCGTCCCGAGGAACTGAAGGTCCATGACCTCGGGCTCGTCGAGAGACCCGGCACGGAACCGGATCGGGCTGCCGCCCCACTCCACGTCGTCTCCGGTCGAGTTGACCCGAAGCACCTTGTTCTGATTCGTCGCGATGCTCGGCAAGTAGGCGTAAATCGACCCGGGCAACATGCCGGAGACCCCGAGTGTGGTAGTCACGACCCGCACGTTGGTCACGTTTATCTGTTGCGGACCACCCGTGACGATTGTGTTGAGACGGAGCATAACCTTCGTCGTCCCGGTCGGAATGTTCGCGGCTGTATCTGCGAAGGTCTCCCAGAGCTGGATTGCCGAGTTCAGGCGGCCGCCCCCGACATACTGGCCGATGATCTGGTCGCTGGCGTCGAGGAAGTCCAGCTCCAAGCGCATGAGGTCATCCACGAGCCGGGTGTGCTGGTCCCAATAGACCGTGATCGAGGACGGGTCGGTCGGAAGGTCAATCACTTGCTCGATATACCACGGGCCGCCGATGCTGCCCTGAAGGCCCATGTAGGCGTAGCCGTCCGGGTGCAGAACGTGGTCAGCCTCACGATCCGGGGGAATGTAGACCTTCAGCGTTCCCGAGGCAGTGAAGTTCGTCCATTCCCCGAAGTCGCCAGACTGGAAGATGTGGTTCGGGACCACCCGATTCGAGGTCGTGCGAACGATCCGGCCGACCTGCCCGGCACCCACGGTCGTCACTGCGAGAGAGGTCTGCGCGTCACCGCTCGTGGTCTTGGTGGCCGAGGTTGTGTGGCGCAACCGATACCAGTCCCCGCCGATGAAGGTGACGAGGGCGGTCAAGGTCGTCGTGCCGAAGTAGTCTTCCTCGTCGGCCGAGCTGGCGACGGGAACCCACGTGACGCCCGCGTCTTCCGACCGTTCAAGCGTCGTCTCGATGGCCCCAGCACCGTCGGCCGTGTGCTTGGTGTGGGCGACGAAGACGGCCGTTCGACCTTCCTGCGACTCCGGGATTCGGATCGTGTTGTCGGCCGCGTTGAAATACTCGTTGTCGTCCGAGACGATGTTCCCAAAAGCCAAGGTCTCGGTCGTCGTGTCGATTACCTGCCCGGTCGTCTGGGCGAGCTGGATCAGAATTTGCGAGCCGGAGATGGACGTGCCACCCCCACCGCCGCCAGCCGCGAACTCGACCCAAGACGTGCCGGTCCACTGGACGTTGATGCCCTCGTCCACGACGTAGAAGTGCCACCCGGATTGCGGCGTGATGTAGACCCACTGCTTCGCCCCGGTGGGGCCATCCCAGACCGCCAGCTTGCTACCGTTGGTCGCGTCCCCGACGGGCACGATGTAGATGGAGCCCGCCGAGGGAGAGCCCGGCAAGGCCGACGTGCGCGACTGGACGCGGGCACCGACCACGGCCGAGAGAAGCCGCAGGTTGGTGTCCATGCCGGTGTTCCAGCCGTCGGCACCCAAGTCCCAGAAGGCGTTGAGGCCGAGGCCGGGGGTCTCTCTCATGGGCATATTCTATCCTCCGTAGGACAGGCCGTAGCCGTAGCCATAGCCCGAAGCGATTGTGATTTCGATCTCGTGGCCCTGAAGCGACTCGAAGCCGCTGCGGGTAGATGTCACCCGGACAATAGCCCGAGTTGCCGATCCAAAGGAAGCCTTCGGTATTGCATAGCTTTCGCCCGGCAGGTCTTCGATCTCGTTGACGACATCTCGCGTGTCGGCGTCGAGGATCGTGATCTTCGTGAGCTGCGACGGCTCGGGCGTGACGCTCGGGTCGTCCCAAGCGAGAACCTGCGTGTCTTCGGTCAGGCGGTTCCGGTTCGACCACGTGACGGGAATCTCGGTCAGCTCGTTCGCGTCAACCCGATCCCAAGCGGACCCGGCGACCCGGACATTCGCAGGCCGGAGGGGCAGCCAAGCGCGCTCGCCCGGCATGAATGTTTCGGTCTGGGCCAGAGACTCCGGGTAGGCCCCGAGGGTCGTCTGCATGACCATCTTGTAGTCGCGCGGCGAGAAGGCTGTTTCCAGCTCCGCGTCCGTGATGAAGTCCGTCGCACCAAAGAACCGGATCGGCGTGCCGATGGGCCACTCGCGCGGAACCGTGTCGAGAACGCCCCGCTTGATCGTCCAGTTCGACCCGTCGTTGTTCACGAACATGACGATCTCCCGGCCCTGCTCCGAACCGTCTTCGAGACCGATCAGGGCGAAGCCGCCGGGGGTGGGGCCGGAGCCGGTCGTGAGGCTGCTGAAGCCGGGCGTCAGGGTCTCGGCCTCCTTCACGAAGTCCTCGGCCAGAAGGCCGCGTGCGACCGGCATGATGGTGCCCGTGGGCTCGGCGTAGGTGTTGCCAGCAGCATCCACGCTCTCCCCGAGAATGTAGATCGCGGTCACGTCCGGGTTCGGGGACGAGGCGAGGATTCCGACGAAGGCGTCCGGGTATTCCACGCCGATCTGCGCCGTCGGCGGAATGAGGTTCGCGGCGAAGAAATACCCGAGCGTCATGAACTCCACATACTCGATGACCGTGGGCTCTCTGGCCCCCGATTCCAGCTCGGTCTCCGGGGGGAGAACGACCTGCGGCCGGGCGAAGCTGAAGATGTCCTGCGTCAGAGACGCGACGATCTTGGAGTCCCCGGGCTTTCCGTAGTTGATCTTGGCGATCCGCATGACCAGCTCTTCCGCGTCGTGCTCGGACGAAGAGAGCTTCAGCACGTCTCCGGGGGCATACCGCCAAGCCGAGCGGTCAACCTCGACCTCGGCCGTCGCGAGAGGCGCAGTCACGGCCGAGAGGTCGCGCGAGAGCACGATGGCCGCCAAGCGGCGATCCCGGATGCCGTAGTAGTTCCGGTTGTCGGAGATGATCTCCCCGCCGTTGACCACGATGCCGCCGAGGTCTTGCTGCGTGATGACCTCTTCCTCTTCGGTCTCCGGGTTCGTCCACGTCAGGTTGATCTCGTTGGTGATCTCGGTGGGCGACCGGCGCTGGAAGTCCCGCACGGTGCAGTTGGATTCGTCGAACACGTCGAGCGTGTCCGGGTCATAGTCGTCCCGGATCGGCTTCAGCACGAACTTCCCGGTCGCAGGATCGACGTAGAGGTTGGCTTCCACGTGGTCGAGGACTTCCTGCACGAAAGATTGGATCGACTGCTGCTGCGTCCAGATCATCGAGAGGCCGAAGCTCTCGTTGAAGAACACGTCGGCCGCCGCCCTGAAGGCCACGTCGTCGATGGCAGACGGGTGCGCGCCCATGCCCCACGCCCGGTCGGTCAGGGCCTCACGGATCATGTGTGCTGGGTTGGCAGACGGGTCAATCCCGCCGCTCAAAGCCTCGAAGATCAGGTTCGTGAGCTGGGCCGCCTCGTTCGCCCCGATCACCGGGACTTCCCCGTCGGTCGTGATGTCTTTCAGCGTGCCCGTCGTGTTGTCGAGGTTGTCGGACTGGTCGGTGTTGGGCTCCACGATATTGACCGAGTAACAGTCAACGTCCGTCCCCGCCCCGGTGTTGAACGAACCGGAAGAGCGGTCGAGCAGATCGCTCATGATTGTCCGGGCCTGCTCGTGCGTCGTCCCGGTCGCGAGGCCGTCCGTGATGAAGAAGTTGATCCGCCGGTCGAGGTTCGACGCCAAGGTCTGATCGAAGAACTCCACGGCCCCCTGCGCGGCTTGCGTGAAGTCCGTGCCTCCCCCGGCACCGTTGAGCGCGGTGTTCACGAAGCTTTCGGCCGAAAGCAGGTTGGCTTCGGTCACGTTGAGGTATGTCTGGGAGCTTCGATTGCCGCCCCAGATCGTGACGCCGAGGCTCAACTGCATACCGCTAAGGACCAGCCCACGGAGCTGTGCCACAAGCCCGGAGAAGGCGGCCTTGACCGTGTTCCGGCGATCCGCCGTCATAGAGCCGGAGTTGTCGATGGCGAAGTGAATGGCTCTCGGGGTTTCCAGCCCGAAGTAGATGGGAGCCCGCTCGGGATACCAGCCGTTCGGGATGCGTGTCAGATGGAAGGCGCAGGGCCAGATGTAGGGCTGGTTCGCGGACCAGTAGAACCCCCTGCGGCTCCCGACCTGCGACCCGCTCCCGTTCTCCTTACCGCTGAAGAGCGCCGAGAATAGCCCGAGGAACCCACTGACTATGGTTCCCCCGGAGCCGCCGTCGTTCACGTTATCGACCGGGGCCTCTTCGTTCGCCAAGCTGGGGTGCCCGGTCAGGAGGACATTCGCCAGACCGCGATACGCGGGGGCGTTCCCTGCGTTCCTGCCGACCTTGGCAGCGGCCGTGGCCGAGCTGAATTGGTCGAACGACCCGGGCTGGTAGACGGCATACCCTTGGACGCCACCTTCCTTCTTGATCCCGCCGTAGAGCTTCTGCTTGTTGATCTCGAAGACGGCCTCTTGGCCGACCCGACCCGACCACGCGATCTTGTCGTTGATTCGGATATGGTTGAGCCTATCGACGGGGCCTTGGCAGAGGCCGTAGTGGACGGAGCAAAAATACTCCGTCACTCGCATCTTAGGCTTCTTGCTCCTTTTACCCATAGCGGCGAGTCCTCGTCCTGTTCACGACCTGCTCGGCCCGGGCGTCGCCGGTCGCAAGGAGCGTGCTTGCCTTCACACCGTCGCGCAGAAAGGCACGAAAGTCGAGTTTGTTGGCCTCGAAGAACTCCCGCGCCCCGGCAGCACAATGCCCCGACTTGCGAACGTCCCCGATGGTGACGATGAAGTCCCCGATGTCCTGCGTGGTCGTCATGCCGTGATCTCGAAGTCGTGCTTCTCTTTGTCCCAGAAGCCGATCACGTTGCCGCCCTTCAATTCCAGCGATCCGAAGATCACGGGGATCGGCCGACCCGCTTCCGCCGTCGGGGCTTCGAGGTCAGACGATGCCGCAGGTTTCGCCTGCTTGGGCTTGGGTGCGAGGGCGTATGCCACGACCATGAGCGCGACGCCGATAGCGAGCTGGATCAGGAACCACCAAGGCATATGTCATCCTCCGTCAATAGAACTGGTTGGTCAGCTTCGTCGGGTTGTCCTTGGGAATCCAAGGCTGCCCTCCGAAGTTTACTACATTGTGGTGCAGATGCTCACAATCGGAAAGCTGGTGATTGCACCCAAGATATGCCTGCACCTGCTCCCCGGCCGCCAGCCCGAAGACATCGCCGTTGACGATAACCTGCGTGTTGGTCGCACCGAGCGTCAGGATCGTCCGGGTCTGCACGATGTCCGTCTCGTTGTCGGTCCACTGCACATAGCCGCCGACGAACTTGCCGACCGGCAGAGCGTTGAACCATCCGGCCTCGAAGGTGATGAAGTTCTTGCCGACATCGACCGCGAGCGGGTTGACCCTCGCCGCAGCCTTATTCGCCTTGCACTGGTCCCCGTAAAGCGCCCACGGGCAACCATACTGGTAGTGCCGCCGCAGCCCGGCTCGACGCATCGACGTGCTGACGGGCTCGGCTGCGATCTGCGCGAACTTGGTCTTCCGGGCAACCGAGATTATCCGGCCAGTCCAGACCACCTTGAAGTCGAGGTCCGGGTCATCCGCGTGCCCCTGATAGATGGTCAGGCGAATCGCGTGCGAGGGGAGCCGCCCCCGGAACATGGTCACGATGGAAGCGTTCGGCGTGATGTCGATCCGAAGCGTCGTGTTGTCGAGACTGTTCCCGGCCGCCTCGATCTTCTCCCGGCCGATGGTCGTGGGCAGATAGGTCTTGCCCCCAAACGTGATCGCTTGGTCTGCGTCCGTGTAGGCGAAGAAGGCGCTGTCCGTCTCGCCGTATTCGATCAGGAAGAGGGAGGCCATGAGGCCGTCTTGTTGGCTTGTCTCGCGGGCGTCGTAGGTCATGCTTCGTGCTCCAATGTCGTGACGGAGATCGTGATCTGGGCCACACCGTCTGTCAGCCAGTCCACCGTCAGGCGGTCACTGGCGAATCGGACAGGCATGATCCAGTTCATGCTTGTGATCTCCTGCGGGATGATGTCGTCGGGTGCCGGGTCGGCAAGGTTTATGGCCGAGTTCCCCGCCCCGTCCAGAGTGACCGATTCCACGGTAAGGTAGAGGTCGGCCAAGACCCCTCGGCGGCGCACGAGGATGCGCTTGTAGGCGAGGTCCGCCCCATAGGCCGAGGCGAAGTCAGAGCCGGGCACGGTGACGACGCTCTGGCCGGAGAGGGTCAAGCCGAGGGGCCTGATCTCGTCAGTCCAGAGCGGCATGAAGAACCGCTTCCTGCGGCCGCTGGATCGGTAGAACAGACCGAGGATGCGGTCGAGTTCCGTCATGTTGCGAGCGGCAAAGTTGAGCTTCAGCGTGCGCGGTGAGAAGGTGATCGGGAACAGCGCGTCAATGGCCCCCCGGTTGAGGTCCAGAAGCTCGATCTGCTGCTCGACCGAAAGCTCCACGCCGCGCCGCCAGTTCGGCCGCATGTCGAAGAACTCCACGCCGTCCAGCGTTACCGGGGCCGCACCAAAGGTCGGGTGCGGCGTGTCCACCGGGTCTCCCGTGAACTGCGTCTGCACCGTGGCCCGGTCGCTGGTCAGGACGTTGAACTCGGTCGCCCCGTCGAACCGGCCCTCGAAAGCGAGGCGAGCCTGACTCCCCACGGGGAAGGTCTGGCCGACGGCCGCCGCGAGGTTCACCTGCGAGCCGGAGATGCCGATCACCACGCCGAGCGCGGTCTTGCCGTCTCGGCCTTGCAGGATGATGTAGACGCCGGGCACGAGCCAGTCGGGCGTCGCCCCCTGCATGGTGAACGAGAGCCCGACGCTGGACAGGATAGAGGCCAGCACGACCGGCTCCCGGGGGTGCGGGATGAAGAACTTCCCGCCTTGGTTCTTGCTGATCCGGGTCAAGGCCGAGCGGAAGTTCTCGCCGCGCAGGACGGAGGAAAAATCGTAGTTCGTTCGCGGGTTGATTCGCTGCCCGATCCGTTGTTCGTGGCCGTCCCGGCTGACAATGATCTCGGTGCGGAACGCCAGCTCTTCCTCGTAGCCGTTCGACCATTGGATCGGCCAGCCCCAAAGCCGGTGGGAGGGCGTCGGCAGCGTCACGGCCTTCAGGTAGGCAGTCAGGGCGCGTGTGCTCCCAGAGATCACCGGAACCCCGTCTGCGCCCGTGTTGTCGAGCTTGGCCGTGTGCGTGGTCGTGCCGACTTCGATGTTCGCCGCGTAGCAGTTGACCGCCGTGCCGTTGAGCGTCGTGAAGGGGGCCGTGGACGTGTCCAGCACGTCCGCCAGCGTGGCCGCTGCCGTGTCGGCCGTAGACAGGGGGGTGGGCTCCCCGTCGGTCAAGAAGATCATCGAGCGGTCAGCGTAGGTCGTGCCCAGCGTTTCCTCGAAGAAGGTCAAGGCCGAAGGCGCGAAGGCCGCGAAGTTCGTGCCGCCGCCGTCGCCGGTCAACCTGTCCAGCCACGAGACCGCACCGCCAAGACCTGCCCGGGAGATCGACCGCCACACGCGAGTCTCGGCCGTGTCAGACCAGACGCAGAGGCCGAGATCGAGCGTGTTGCCGGGCGTGTCGATGAAGTCCGAGAACCCGTCAAGGAGCTGGATCATGGACATGCGCAGGGCGGCAGCTTTCGCACCGGCCATAGAGCCCGAGTTGTCGAGCGAGATGAAGATCGCCTTCTTCGCCATGTCAGACCCCCAGCGCGGAACGGACGGACGAGCGGTTGGCCGACACGTAGTTGAGAAGGACTTCCTCTCCGGCCCGGGTCTTCAGGGCTTCTTCGAGGAAGGACGTGCCGTCGAAAGCGTTGACGACGCGCGTGTTGCCGCCACGAGCCGGAGCCGACGGGGTTGCCCCACCGTTGAGCGCGTGGCGCGGGTCGTCCCGGGTCAGCATCTCTTCGCCTTGCTTCGCAATGATGGGAACCTCGCCCGGCCGCAGACCGATCATGCCGCCCGTGTGGTAGCGCATGGCCCCTGCGAAGACGGCCGGGTTCACCGAGCGGGTCTGGTTGCCAGAGCCCACCCGAGAGCTGCCCACGACGCCGCCCGTGTGGCCCGCGCCGATGCCGATCAGCGCGCCGAAGCCGGTGCCCCCAAAGGCGGCCTTCAGGGCGTTGAGGATCGCCTGCTGGACGATCATCTTGGCGATCTGAAGCAGGAAGTCCGAGGCGAACTGAAGGAACGCTTCACGGGCAGCCTGCCCGGCGTCCTCGCCGTTTGCCACGGCCTGCGCGAACTTGTCGAAGGCTCCGGTCAGACCGTTGATGAAGAGGTCTCCGACGCGCGACCAGTCGAGGTAGTTCTTCGTGGCTTCCTGACCGAACCGACGGGCGCTGGCCGTGGCCGCGTCGAGCTGCGCAATGGCGGTCTCGGCGTCAGCCCCACCGACGGCTTCCCAGAGCTGCCGGGCCGTGTCGATGGCGGCCATCATCTCCGCGTTGACCTCGGACATGCGGACGCGCAGCTCTTCGGCCAGCTCCGTGTCGCCGGACTCTTGGGCGATGCGGAACTGCTCTTCCAGAGCGTTGCGCTGGGTCAGCAGTTGGTTGACCCGCTCTTCGGCTTCCTGCGCACGCTCCTTGCCCGCGTTGACGCGATCCTGCGCGGTTTCCAGATCGTAGAGGGCACCAGCTTGTTCCCGGATAGTCGCCAGTTCCGCCTCGGAGATGTCCGGGTCTTCCCGGCGGGCGTCCCGCACGGCTTCCCGGATCGCGGCTTCACGCCCACGCTCGGCGTTGATAAGGCGCTGCTGTTCAAGCTCGAACTGACCGTCTGCCAGCCGCTCGTCCGTGGCCTCCTGTGCCCGAGCTGCCCGGCGCTCTTCCTCTTCCGCGAGGCGGCGCTGCTCTTCGGCCCGGCGCTCGTCCGCTTCCATCCCCCGGCGCGCGGCATCCTCGTAAGGGTCGGTCGCGACAAAGAGCCCAGCTTCCTGATTCCGGCGGCCCCGGTTTACGCCGTCGTTGTCGCCGCCAAGCGAGCGGATGGCTTGGGCGATCTCTTGGTTCGTGCCGGAGCGAACCGCTTCCGCGATCCGGTCAGGGATTTCCCCGTAGTTGTAGGCGATGGAGATCAACGCCGCTTGTTGCTGCGGGTTGAACGTGTCGAACCGGCTGCCCCCGGCGGCCTGCCGCGCAATGGGGCCGAACTCGGTTTCGATCCGGCGGATCAGATCGCGGTTGGCATCGGCCACCGAGACGCGCATCCCCTGCGTGACGCGCTGGATCGTGCCGTCGGACAGGGTGATAGTATCCGAACCGTAGCCCGTGCGGTAGGCGTTCACGTCCCAATACGGGGTCTCGCGGAAGCCCTCGAACTGGCGCAGCAGGGAGGCCGCAGCTTCGGTTCCCGTGTCGCCCCGAGCCATCCCGGCGACGCTGTTGCCATACTCCACGTCGAGGGCATCCTGCGCGGCAGCCACGCGGCCCAGAGCCGCCGCCAGCTCGTCCGCGCTCTGGGCGTTTTCGATGGCTTGACGACCCAGCTCTTCGAGAGCCTGCGAGGCTTCGATGTATTCCAGCTCGCGGTTGACCGACTCGATGCCCTCGGCCATCTCGCGCATCGCAGCGGTGAAGGCAGCAGACTTCTCGGCCGCGACCTCTTCGATGCTACGGCCCGCCTCTTCCGCAGAGTTCCCGAGGTCGTCAAAAGCGGCCTGCGCGTCTTCGGTATCATCACCCAGAGCGCGCACGATATTCCCGGCTTCCTCTGCCGAGTCCCTCGCCTCTTCGAGAGCCCGAGCCGCTTGGATCACCCGCTCTGCGAACTCGGTGGATTCGTCGGAACCTTCGCCCAGCCGTTCGACCGCCTCGTCCACGGCGTCGTAGAACTCTTCGGCCGACGAGTTGCCGTTCGAGAACTCCTGCGAAAGCCGCTCGATCTCGTCGCGCAGCTCGCCGGGCACATTGCGAACCGAGGCGCGGAGGTTGTAGCCAAAGAAGTTGGTCCAGAAGTCCTCGGTGCCGCTGGACGTGGAGTCGAGCGTGTCTTCGAGAGACCGCACCGCTTCTTCGATCCGGTTGAGGTTCGCCTGCGCCTCGGTAGCCGTCAGGTCGTTGAGCTGGTTGCGCCAGTCCTCGACCGAGCCGCCCACGGCGTCGTAGGCGTTGCGGACTTCATCGACAATCTTCTGGTGGGTGTTGAGGGCTTCAGTCGCCTCGTCCGCCCGGGTGGCCCAGAGGCCGATACCAACGGAGACGGCCGTGACCAGCAGGCCGATCCCGGTGGACGACATGAGCGCCCGGATCGCGAGGGTCAGGCGACCCACGCTTGCCGCAGCAGCACCGGCCGTCGCAGACGCCGTGGCCGTCCCGGCGGCGAAGGCGCGCATCCCGACTGCCGCGCCAGCCAACATGGCCGGGAGCTTGGCAAACTGCGCGACCATCGCCACGAGCAGCGGGGTCAGCTTCAGCCCGAGGAAGCCGGTGATCGCAGCGACCACCAGATCGAAGTTGTCCGCCAGCACGCCGAGCGTGTCGATCAGGACGGCAAAGGCCGCAGACGCCCGACCAAGGAACGCCTCGAAGTCCGCGTCCTGAAGCAGCGTCGTCAGCTTGTTCGCCAGATCGGTGAAGGCCGCGATGAAGCCCCCTTCCCCGAACTGGACAAGAGCTTGGAAGGCGGCGTTCTTCAGGCGGCCGAGAGCAACCGACGTTCCGGCCAGCGCGTCAGCGAGGCCGGGGCCGAACCGGCGGGACAGTTCCTCGGAGAAGGGCACGAGGGCGTCGGCCGTGACCTCCCCGGCCTCCATCATCTTGATAAGCTCGGCCGTCGTGACGCCGAGGCCGTCGGCCATGATCTGAATCGCACCCGGCAGACGGTCCCCGAGCTGTTGCCGCAGCTCTTCCATCTGGACCGCGCCCTTCGACACGATCTGGGTCAGGGCCGTGAAGACCCCGGACATCTCTTCAGTCGTCGAGCGGTTGACCCGGGCGGCCTCGGCTACCGAGATGAAGATTCGGCGGGTGTTCTGCCCCGCGAGGTTCGTGCCCTGCGTGGCAATGGCGAACTTGGAATACTCGGTCGCGAGCGTTCCAAGGTCCACGCCGAGCCGGTTGGCTGTCCGCCGCAGGAAGTCCATCTCCTGCGCCGCCTGCCCCACGTCCCCTTCGAGGGCGACGTTGAGGCGGGCCTGCGCCGCTTCGAGGGTCTGGTATGCGCCAACAACGCCCCGGAGGACTTCGATCACCCCGTAGAAGCCGCCGTAGGCCGCGATCAGCGAGAGGACTTCACCCCGGAGCCGCTGGGTGTAGGAGAGCGACTGGCGGGTGTCCCCATAGAGGCGACGGTAAGCGTCGGCCAGACGGCCCGTCTCCGTGGCTCCACGGCGCGCTGCGTCCGCTTGGGACCGGGAGGCCCCCGCCAGCTTCGCAACGGAGCCTGCGGCCCTGTCTGCGGCTTGGTGGACGCCCCGGATCGCCTGACGCTGGCGGAACCCGTCGTTCGCTACCTCCGTCATGGACGCTGCGAGCTTTTCCTGCGCCGCGATGAAGCGGGCTTGCCCGTTGGTGACGGAGAGCATGTCCTGCGAGACTTCGCGGTAGGCGTTGCCCATCCGCTGAAGAGTCTCTTCCTGAAGCATGAAGGACATCTGGGCTTCGTCGGCCCGCTGGGCGAGGAACTGGATTCGCTGCGAGACCTCCCGGGTGGGCGGCCCTGCCTTCAACATCGTGGCAGAATACGCGGAAGCCACCTTGTCGAGTCTCTCGAACTCTTCCCGTGCCTTGCGTGCCGCAATACCCTGCTCGACGAGCTGCTGTTCGAGATTGCCCCGCGACACGTTGGCCGAAGCGGCGACGGCCGAATCGAACCGACCCGCAGCTTCCGCCAGTTCGACATAGGCCCCCTCGGCGCGGCCGAGCTGTTCGACCTGCCGGGCCAGCGCCCCGCTCGTCTTTTCCAGATTGCCTTCGAGGCGGGACTGGTCGGCCGAGGCCGCCTTGGCCCGCGTGCCGAGCCCGGTCAGGTTGCCGCTGATCTTCCCGAGGATCGTTTCTTGCCGGGCGAGGTTCCGGGCCGCAGCTTCAGACTGACCCGCAAACAGGGTCACGGCCGAACCGGCCGAACGCAGCTCGCTTTCGACCGCGTTGTATTCGGCCCGGAGCTTGGTCAGCTTCTCGGTCTGCGAGATCAGGTTCCGCTCGGCCGCCGCGAGCTGGTTGGTCAGGGTGCGCGTGGGGTTGGTCGTCGCGGCCATCTGCTCGCGCAGCTCGCCAACACGGGCGGCCGTCTTCTCGAACGCCGTCTGCGACTTGATGATCTTGGGGGGCAGCCGGTCGAACCGGGCCGAGAGCTTTTCAACGGCCGCGACCGACTGGTCATAGGCCCCTGCCAGCTCCTTGCTTTCCTTCTTCGCCCGGGCAACCGCCTGCGACTGGCGGTTCTGCGCAGCGGCCGCACCGTCGAGCTTCTGCTGGTATCGGGTGGTCGCCGTCTCGGCATTGCGCACGCGGCGTTCGAGCTGGGCAAACTCGCCTTGCGACGAGGCGACCTCTTTCTCCAACCGGGCGACCGCACCGGCCGCCTTGTCCATGTCCTGCGTGAACGTGGCCCCGATGTCGAGGCTCTTCAGGCTCTTGTCGAGCTGGCCGATGGCAGCGCCGAGACCTTGCAAGGCCCCTTCAGTGCCATCGGCCTTTTCCTGAAGGCCGGTCTGCGCGTCGATGAAACCGTTGAGCGCCTTCGTGATACTCTTGACGACGTTCTCGGCTTCGTCCTTGGCACGGATTACGAGGTCTACATCTTTCCGTGCCATCGGCAGCTCCCTATTCTTCGTCGAAGAGCCCCGTGTTTTCCGCGCTCTCTCCCAACAGTCCGTTGATCGGCTTGGTCTCGATTGCGAGGGCTTCTATCTGCTTTGTAAACGCAGTGCGCGCTTTTGGCGATAGGATTCCCGCCACGCAGAGCTGAAGCAGGTTTGCCTCGGTCGTGATCCGGCCATTCTCCCGAGACACAATGAACGCCGCCTCGTCGGCCAACCGGCCAAGGGGGTAGTCGAAGGCGTGCAGGTGGTTGTGGCTCAAACAGAGATTCGCCTGCCTTCTTAGTCCCCAATACCATTCTGCGAAGGTAGGCCCGCTTTGTTCGTCAGAGCCCCAGAGACCCCCACCAGCATCCGGGTCAGGGACTCGACGAACTTTTTTACCTCGCCCTCCGAGGCGAAGGTGAGTCGGAAGACCTTCTCGATGGCATCGACCTGCACCGTGATCGGCAGATCGCGGGCCATAGCGATGCCCTCTGCGTCATAAGAATCAGACGCCAGTGCGATGACCTCGGCCGCGATGGAGGGGAACTCCCGGGCAAGGTCGAATATGAGTTGCCGCACCATGTCGGTCGAGAGCGACCCGGGCTCGCTGCGGCCGCTTTGCAGCCTGGCGAACAGGATGCCGAGGGTCGAGCCGTGCTCGGCCACAAGCATCATGAGGTCGTTCGTGGACGCGGCCCGGACATCGAAGCTCTGGCCGTCGGAGAGTTCGACTGGCTCGCGCCGGATGCGGATGGATTTCAGTTTTCCCATAGTGGTTTCCTTTGGTCAGCGGGGGAGGGGGAGAGGTCGGTGTGGGGGCCGAAGCCCCCACCCGGTTATCAGACCACGAGGGCGGGCTTGCCGTCCCGGTAGATCGCCTCTGCGCCCGTGGGCTTGAGGATTTCCATCGAGAGCGGAATCTGCTGCCACTCGTCGCCCTTCAGGGCGTAGTCGCCGTTCGGCGTCAGCTTCACGTAGGGGAAGAAGAACTGGCAGTTGTCCCCCTTCGGGTTCTTCGTGACGTAGCGGATCGCGCACTCGACCGGCTCGGAGCCGGAGATGACGCGGGACCGCGAGCTGGCCGCGACGGCATAGGTCACTTCGATGTTTTCGCCGTCAACCGCGATGGTGGACGTGTCGATGAAGTGGATCATGCCGTTGTCGTAGTCGATGGTGTAGTCTTCGTCCACGACCAGCGGCGTGCCGCCGGGGGCGACGGCAACCGCGAAGCCCGTCTCGTCGATGCCGAAGTAGCCCGCCGGGTTGGATGCGGTGACGCCCAGCTTGTAGGAGTGGCCCGCCTCGATCCCGGTCAGGGTCTCGGTGGACGATACGACCGAAGCCTGCGCAACGGTGCTCTCCGAACCGAAGAAGAACAGCGCCACGTTGCCGGGGTCGATGTTGTCCGTGGTCATCGAGCCGGTGCGGTTGACTTCCAGCAGCACCGAATCATCCTTCTCGCGGATGCCCTCGTCCGAGCTGTAGTGGTCCAGCGTCTGGGATTCGATGTTCAGCGAGAACTCGGGCGTGTTGCCGATATAGCGGTAGGCCCCATCTGCGACGCCGTTCACGTAGCGCGAGATGTAGACCTTGCCTCGGCCGAGGGTATAGTTTTGCTTTGCCATGTCGTGTTCCTTTCAGTGGCTCCTGCGTTCACTCTTCGTAAGGGTCTTCCAAGTTTTCCACCAAGTCCAGCGTGACAGTCAGCCAAAAATAGGCTTTCGCAGAAACCTCTTCAGGCGGTCGGACAACCCCAGCTCCGATATACATCTCCGTGACATTCCGGCCAAGGCCGAAGATTCCATCCTCGGGCTTGTCCCAGTCCATGCGCTTGCGCTCTTTTGCAAGGCACCGCTTCACGTCCGCCATAAGCAGGTGCGCCGGGTCCGTCGGGTTCTCCCGATCATCGTTGACCCAGCCTTGGATCATAAGCTCCCACGGCCCGGAGACGGTGGGCGACGCGGAAGGTGGCGGAAGCTGGTCGAGGGGGATGGGGACTTCGAGGATCGCCAGCGACGGGATCGGCGTCTCCGACCCGAAGACGATCCGGCCCCGGAACACGTTGCCGTTGAGGTCCGTCGCATACCCGTTCGCAATGCTGATCGTCTTCAGCACGTTGGTCATTCGCTTGTGGACTTCGAGGCGGATGGGGTTTGCAAGGGGCATATCAGATGTCCAACAGTCTAAGGAACTCGGCGGTCAAGTCATTGGCTACCTCGGGTGCCATATCGGAGGCAACCCCAGAACCGTCATTGGCCCGGAAAATCTGGGACACGGACGGGCCGTAGAGAAGGTATAGCCCATTCTCGACACGTTTGGCGAACGTCTTGTTCTGAAGGCTCTCCCCGGGGCGCAGGCGGATCGCGAGGCCGAGGTTGTATTTCGTGTCGGTGAACGAGTTCCCGCGCTTCAGGGGGATGACGAACGCCTTCTTCATGAGGCGTGCTTTGCCCGGGGAGACCTCGACGTAGACGCCCCGCTGGCCCTTCCTCGCGCCGCCGGGGATGAACTGTGCGAGAGACGTAGCGCGGCCCTGCGCGGTGATCCGAGCTTCGAGGCTGCGGCCCTGCGCCTGCTTGGAGACATAGAACCGCTTCTGCGAGGGGGAGACATACCGGGCCGGGAGATTGACCTGATCCCTGATCTTCCGGGCTGCCTCGGCGCGTGCATCCCGGGCGACCTTGTTGATCGCGCGGACGGCGGCCGTGTGGCGGCTCTTCGAGTCCAGACCTTCCAGCAGATCGACTTCCAGCCCGTCCAAGAAGACTGCGAACTGGCCTGCCATTCTACGATCCCTCGGGAGTGGTCTTCCCCGCCAATTCAGCTTCGGAAGCCGGTGTAACTTCGGCCGTGACCGTCTGGCCGTAGCGCAGGCGCGTGTTGTTCACCCAATAGCCTTCGGTCGCGGACAGGACCACCAGAGCGCCCCGGGGAGGGGAGGCCGTGGCCCCGACAAGGGGTTCAAGCTGTTCGCACCAGAACACGACGGTCTCTTCGTCGTCGTGGGTCTCGGCGTAGCTCAAATTCGTTCCGGCCAGATCGCCCACCAGTGCCGCCTTCTCATGGTGGCGGACGGTGATAGGTGCCGGGGGCTCGACTGCCGGATCAAGATACAACATGGCAGGACGCCCCATAAAGCTATGGAGCGCCGCACGTGCAGTAGCCTTGACCCGGCTGATCGACATGGATCAGACCATCGAATCCGAACGAGCGTCGGTCAGGGCCTTGACCAGATCGTCTTTCAGAGCGTCGGAAGCATACTCGACTTCCAGCTCGTCCAGCTCGGCCTTGATCTCGGGCACGGTCATGTCATCCGGGGCCTTGGGCTCGCCGGTCTGTGCCTGCTGCTTCGCCGCAGCGGTCGAGCTGGTCTTGGTGTTCTTCGCCGGGGCAGCCTTGGCCGCTTTCTTCGACGTGTCCTTGCGCGCCGCCTTCAGAGCGATCAGCTCTTCGGCTTCCTCGGCAGTCGCCGTGAACGAGGCACCGGCCAAGATGGTCTCGGTCTTCGGGGGCACGGCCTTCGAGGTTGCGGTGGCTTCCTTGCCGGGCTTCTCGGCCCGTTGGATGGTGGTGATTGCAATCATGTCCATGATGGGGACTCCGTTGGTCAGGTGAAAGGTGGAAACCCAGCCCCCGGGAGGGCTGGGTCAGTCTTCAGATCAGGCGACGACCCGCACGCGCGCCGTGCAGTTCGGGTTCGTCGGGATCATGAGCGGCGCGGACTGGCTCATGATGAAGCGGGCGCTGGGGTCTTCCTGATCCCACATCTTCGTGAAGATGTCCGCCACTTCGAGGTTGGCCGCGTTGTCGAGGATCGCGCCGAACGCCTTGACGCCATCCACCGCCGGGCTCACGAACAGCGCGTCGCGCGGGTCCATGATGTCGGTGTAGCTGCCGTCGTTGTTCTGGTGCTTCGAGCCGGGGCCTGCGTAGCGCCAGCAGCGAACACCGGAACCCAGCGTGCCGAGGTAGGTGAACGGGTTCATCGGATCAGTGCGGATAAGGCCACGCTGAATGTCCACACCAGTCGTGTTGGTGTAGCCCGAGTTCATCTTCTTCTCGATGTCTTCGGAAGCCATGAAGGGCACGGCAGCCGAGGAACCGAGAATGATGTCCGTCACCGAACCGCCGAACTCTGCGTTCGCCACGAGGTCGATGTAGCTCTGGCACGAGGTAAACACGTTCACCCCGGCTTCGCCCCAACGAGCACCAGCACCGAGGGTGATGGTGTGTCCTGCGTCGCGGCCGAAGTCCAGAACCACACGCTGCCCGGGGCCACCGGAGGGGCCTTGGTAGGTGATGGTGATCTGACCGTCGAGGATGACCTTGGCGGCCATGTAGTCCCAGAGACGGTGGATCGCGTCACGCTGGTAGTTCGTGATGCGGATCACTTCGGCGTTGTAGCGTGCCTGCGGAGACTGAAGCGCCTGACGGCGGGACAGTTCGCCCGGCTGAAGGGCCAGCATCTCGCTCGGGCGGATGGCGTCCTTCGGCTTGGTGTAGGCAGGCTTGAACGATTCGATCCGTTCGCCTTCCCGACGGTAGATCGGCTTACCGGGCTCGTTCGGCAGCATGAACGGCGCGATGGGGCGCGATGCGTTGATCTTCGAGAACGCGATCTGCTCCTGCGTGGAGAAGAACGAGTTCGGGAAGAACATTTCGAGCCACTGGCTCGTCTTGATCGTCTGGCGCGGGTCAAACATGACCCGGTAGAGATCAAGGGGGGTGTAAATATCGAGGGCCATGTCGGTCTCTCTTCCTTTCTGTCTATGACTTCCGGGTCTGGGATCAGACCGTCATGGTCGTGGGTTTGCGGATGATGATGTTCGTCGGGGTGGGAGCCCCACGGAACGCTGCGCGACGGAGGGCGTCAGTGCTGAAGCCCGCCTCCCAGACCAGAAGGTCAGGGTTGAAGACGCCGCCTCGGACGACTTCGACTTCGACCGCACCGGCTGCTTCGCCAGTCGTGTCGATGGCATACATCACGAAGCCGATGGCCTGCACGTCGTTCGCGGGGGTGACCGCATCCAGAACAGCAGGGATGATGTTGCCACCACCGTCGAAGCCCACGACTTCGCGAGCTGCGAGGTCCATGCCGGCGGCGACCGGAAGGGCCTCGGTGTAGAGGGCCGGGGTGTCGCCAGTGACCAGCGGATCGGGGCTGGCGTTGATGATGTCGGAAGACTGACCGGCGACGCCAGCCGTGAGGTCGCCGTTCTTCGGGTTAATCGTAGCCATGTTGGATTACCTCTTTGGCTTGGGGTTGCATGACGCCCCTATGGGGTCGCCGGGGGAAAGATCAGTTGGTCTTCGCCGGGGCGTAGCCCGCCGAGGCGAAGATCGAGTCCGGGATCGACATCTGGTCGTTCCCTTCGTCGCCGGTTTCTGCGCCGACGTTCGGGTTGCCCGTCTCCATCGCACGCTCGAAGCCCGACTTCTGCTGGCCCTTGGGAGCGTCGCCTTTGGGGGCCACGGCTTCTTCCGGCAGCTTCGCGAGCTGTTCGCTGGCCTTGTCGGCGGGGACGCCGAGATCGACCATCATCTGCGCTGCGGCCGGGCGCTTCTTCGCCTCGTCCGAGCCCATGATCGCAGTCACGCGCTCGCGCTCTGCGGTCACGCCGTCATTGGTGCCTTGGGACTTGCCCTCGGCCAACCCGGCCGCATGTCCTTCAGCCTTTGCGGCCGAGATCGCTGCGTCCATCTGTTCCTGCGTGAAGCTCATTTGTTCATCCTCTGCTTCGGCCACTTCTTGCGTGAAGATGACCATCTCTTCGTCAAGCGCCCCGATCCTATCCGCAAAACCCTGCGCCGTGGAGTCCTGCGCGTCGTAAGTCAAAGCCTCGGTGGCTCTGACATCTTTACCCTCGATCCCACGGTTCCGGGCAACCATTCCCGTGAACGAACCGTAGATTTTGTCGATTCTCCCCTGAATACGGTCTTTTACCGAATCAGGCAACTTCTCGTAGGCATTGCCGTCAACCTTATGTTTCCCGGCGTAGATCAGGGTCATCTTGATTCCCATGCGTTCCATCGCACCGGACACGTCGATATGCGCGGTGACGACGCCGACCGAGCCGGTGCCTCCCGAGCGCGTGACGACGACATCGGTTGCCGAGCTGGCGAGCGCATAGGCCGCAGAGTAGGCGTGATCCGCTGCGAACGCCCGGATCGGCTTTTCCTGCCGGGCCTCGTAAATCTTGTCGGCCAGCTCGAAGCAGCCCGCAACCTCGCCGCCGGGGCTGTCGCAGATCAGGGCAATGGCTTTCACCTGCGGGTCGGCAACGCCCCGGGCCAGCGCCATCTCGATATACTTGTAGCCGGTCGCCCAGCGGCCGAACTGGTAGCTGAAGCGATTCAGGAGCGTGCCTTGCACCGGAATCTGAAGCACGCCGTTGTGGACGACGTAGGGGCGGTAGGGGTGTTCGTCCCGGCCCCAGAACTCGTCTGCCTGCATGGACGCGGCCGACATACCCTCGTTGAGCAGCTTGGCCGCGTCCGGGTCCGTCGAGAGATACTGGATCGTCGAGGCGATGACATCGACCTTGGCAGGCTCGATCAGCAGTGGCTCCCCGGAGAAGGCTTGCGCCAGCGGGTGAAGGTTATTCGTCGGCATCTTGGCCCTCCGTTCCGTCGTCTTCCTGCTCTCGCGGAGTCCCGGAGGCGGCGTTGACGCTGTTGTCTTCCTGAAGCTCGATGTTGCGCAGCTCCCGCTCCTTCTTCTCGCGTTCGAGCTGGGCGTAAGTCTTGCGCCAGTCTTTGCCGAGCCGTGCAAGTTCGTCCTCGTGCGTGGAGAGACCATACTTGATCCGCAACACGGCCGCTTGTGTTTCTTTCAGCTCGTCGATCTGGCCGCGCGCCGCGCCGATCCAGTCCGCTTCCGCCAGCGCGTCGAACATGAGGTTCTGGTAGCCGTTGGTGTAGAGCTTGTCAGCCTCGGACGCAGGGAAAGTCGTGAGCATGTCCTTGTTGATCGCCTCTTCCAGCCAGAGCCGGTAGATCGAGTTCGCCATCGCGTCCGCGATGATCCGCTTCCGGGACTGCATGAACTTCCACGTGTTCGACATCGCCGCCCGGGCGGACGAGTAGTTCGTCTTGGTGTAGTCCTTGGATAGTTCCTCGTAGGACACGCCGAGCGAGACCGCGACGTAGCGCAGCAGCGATTGCTCGAAGTCCTGACCGACGCCCTGCGGAGCCCCGGCGTTCTGGAAGTTGAGCTTGGTGCCCGGGAACAGGTGCGGGATTTTCACCCCGTCGATCAGCATGTTCTTCGAGGCCCCGACATACTCGTTGACGGCTTCGAGGAAGTGCGAGGCGTAGTCCACCGCACCGGAGCCAAACGACCCCTGCCCGCCGCCGCCAGCCCCGAGCTGTTCGTAGACCGCCTGCGCGGGCAGCTCCGATTCGATGGTGGCTGCGTAGGTCGCCGCGAGGACGGCCTTCTGAAGCGTCACGTCCCGGAACTTGCGGGTTATCGCAATCTCCCGGAGACCGGCAGCCATGTCGGCCACGGCCCGGGTCTGGTCCACGCGCTTCTGCTCCCGGAAGTAGAGAACCTGCGCACGGCCCCAAGGCTTGCGCCACGGCACTTCCTTCCACCACTGCTCCATGCTTCCGGCCGAGCCGTAGGGGAAGTGGTAGTCGGCTGGGTGCCGGGTGCGGATGAACGCGGAGATCGGAGCACCGTAGGGGTCTTTCTTGATCCCGCCACGGATGCGCGAATCGAACTGCATGGTGGTCGGCGTCGAGAGTCGGTCAGGGTCGATCATCTGGATCGCCGTGTTGAACTCCCGGGCCTGCTGCTTCGGCCACTCGACCGTCGCCAGAACCTCGCCACCGAAGACGGTCACGCCCACGGCCAACCGGATCAAGCCGGTGAAGTCATTCTGCCGGGAAGCGTCCACCCAATTCTGCGGGCTCTCGGCCCAGAGGGTGAACTTCTGCTCGACCTCTTCCTGAAAAGCCTCGGCCCACTCTTCATCCTTGCCCAGCACGGCCCACGAGGGCTTCGAGTTGAGCATGTAGAAGGCCCCGACGATGGAGTCCTTGTGGAGCTGCGCCCCACCTTGGACGTAGCCGTCATTCCGGCCGAGGTCGCGCGCTCGTGCGTCCAGCGTGTCCTTGTCCGGGAGCATGTCGAGGTCTGCCGACTGAAGCGCGGGCCGCCATCCTGCGATCTGCTTGTCCATGCGGGCTGCGCCGTCATAACCGCCACGCCCCAGCGCGGCAGAAACCGGCAGGGGCGATCCGACTAGGCTGTCAATTTCCCGCAGCTCGTGCGTGGTCAAGTCTTCCATGTCAGAGCATCCATGCGTTCAACGGCCCGGTGATCCCCGTCGGCTTGCCGAGAAGGGACTTCAGTTCCGTGATGTATGCCTGAAGACGACCTGCATTGGCAACCGCGAACTCCACACGCTCGCCGTTCTGGTCAACGAAGACCCGGGCTTGCTTGCCGAGGCGCAGGTCGTGATATGCTGTCTCTGCGTCCGCGAGGCGCGTTTCGTAGAGGGTCCGCTGTTCGGTAGTAAGGTTCATGCGAGGCTCCCTGCAAGGTCTTTGAACGAGCGCCGGGTCTTCTGTTCCGCGTCAAAGGGCTTATCGTTCACAACCGGGTCAAATACCAGATCGTTCTCGTCCCATTCAGCAGCCCAGAGCGGAGGTTCCCCTACGAGGTCGAGCCGTTCAAGGTTGATCGTCGGTGTCAGAGTAGCCGCCATGCAGTAAGCGAGCAAGTCCCAGCTTTCGTTGCGGTATCTCTTGGGGTTGAGCCAGCCCTTGTTCGGGTCTTTGACCTCGACCGTCAGCTCGGTATAGAAGTTGTCGCCCAGCCAATTCGGGAACACGAACCGGCCGCCGGGCTCCGTGCGATCTAGCCGGTGATCGACCATATCCTTGACCAAGTTCGTGTTGATGAAGAGCACCGGGATTTCCCCGCGTGCGCCTGCATGTCGGTCTTTTCTTTGGGAATCAGGGAAGTCGATCTTCACCCGGGGGGCGTTCTTGGTCGAGGCACCCTTCAGCAGAGTGAACCGCCCAGCCATGCCGTGCTGCCACTCATACTCGCCTTGGTCCTCGGTCGGGAGGGGCTTGCCGTCTTCGCCCACGGGGTCGCCGTGCCGGAGCCAGCGCACGAAGTCATAGGCGTTCGCCGTGACGCCCTCTTTACCGCCAGAGTCGCAGACGGTGAAGCGAATCGCCATCCTGCGCCCCGAGCCGTCGCCCAGCTCGTAGCTCTTCTGGATCACCTGCTCGGCCACCAGCTTCCAGTCCTCGGGATAGGCCCCGGGATTCACCCAAAGCACCTGATCCTCGCGCTCCGGGTCCGGGCGCTTGGAGTGCCGAATCTCGAAGCGGTCGATCACGTAGATGTCGCCGTTGGCCGCGATCCCGTGAACCTGCACGACGAAGCGGTTCTTCTGCACGTCGATTGAGGCGACCAAGAACCGGACGCCGACCGGAACAACCCGGTCGCCCAGATCGCGAGCCCGGGCCTTGATCGCTTCCGGCACCCGGTCGTTCGCAAGGCTCTTGGGGGTGTAGGCTTCCCCCTGATCCGTGTTGACCGTCGCCTTCAGGGCTTCCTCTGACCCGGTGCTCTCGTATTCCGCCTCGGCCGTCAGGTGGCGATGCACGAGCGTCTTCCAGTCAGAGAACGCGGCCGCGACCCCCTTCAGCCAGAACGAGGCCGTGGACGAGCGCGATGCCGTCCCGACGATCAGACCCTCGGGCGTCCAGAGCTGGCCGTCCTTGATCCACTTGCCGGAGCGGTTCATCTCGTGCTTGCCGGGGCCGTGGCCGGGGTCGTGGTGGTAGCGGTGGTTGCAGTGAGGGCAGACCAGAGTGACGCCCTCGGCCGCTTCCATGATGTCCTCGGAGTCGGGCCAGTCCAGCAGCTCGAAGGAGGGCTCGAAGGCGTTGTGGCACTCGACGCAGCGCCAATACCAGCGCCGCCGGTCGCCACGATTATAGAGGGCGAGGATGCCGCGCGTCGGCGGGGCCTCATGCCGGGTCTTGCGCACCCACTTCGGGTTCTCCACCGCGTAGCCGGGCGAGGACTCGGCCGCGCACATGGCGTAGCGCCTGAAGGTCGTCGCGCGCTTCCGGGCAAGGTCGAAGGCGTTGCCCTCGCCGTCCACGTCTTCGGGCATCCGGTCATAGTCCGTCAGCCAGAGGCGCGGGATGGGCTTGCCCGAGAGTTCGTTGATCGTGGGCCACGAGAGCGTCAGGAGCATCCCGGAGCGGTAGTGCTTGTCGAAGGTGTTGTCGGCCGCCTTGCCGGGCACCAGCTTCTCCCCGATGGCGCGGCTATGGCGGTGCAGACGGTCGATCCGGCGCATCGAGAAGTCGCGGGCCGTCACGTTCGAGGTCTGGATCACCATCATGTCGGCCGGGTCGCTGACCGCGCTGTATCCGATCCAGTTGAGCGCCATGTCCGTCTTCCCGCACTGCGCGGGACCGGCGAATACCATGCTGTCATAGAGCAACGATTGCAGCTCGTTCATCGGCTCGACGAGGTAGGGCGTCGTGTCGTTTTCCCACGGGCCGACGTAGGCCCCGGGGTTGTTGATCTGGCGGTATTTCTCGGCCGCCTGCGAAACCGTCAGGCGTTCGGGTGGACGCGCGGCCGCAGCGGAATCCACGATCAGGGATTCCAGCGTATTCATCCCGGCGGGTTTCCCCTTCAGCTCTCGGCGGCCAGCGATCTTCATATCAGTTGCTCGATCTCGTCATCTTCACTTTCAACCCGGGCGATGGTCTCCCCGACCGTCCCGCTCTCACCCACCAGCTCGTCCATCTCTTCGAGCTGCGGCCCGGTGGCGTTCTCGTTCATCTGCTGTATCAGGGCGTCATAGAGTTCCGCCTGAAGCCCGTCCACCAGACTGACGATGATCTCGCGCTGCTCGTCGGAGACCTCGACCTGCCTTTCGAGTGTGTCGATCCAGAGCTGCATGGTGAACTTGATCGTCTGGAAGGTGGAGCCGAGCACGGTCCTGATCTTCTCCGTCCGCCAGAGCTGACCAGCGTTCTCTTCCCACTTCTGCCGCTTCAACAGCGCGTCCCAGATCGTTTGTTGGAGAGCCGGGGGCAGATCGCCCCGCCGCACCGCCCGCATATACTCGGCCGTCGAGAACGCGGGCGTCACGAGGAACGCGGCCGCCGTCGGGAGGTCGTAGAGCACGGTCGTCATCTTGTCGCCCCGGCGGCGCTGGGTCTTGACCGGGCAATTTCCCAGCTTCCGCTTTACCGCCGCCTGCTCCATCCGAAAGACGTGGGCGAGCCACGCCACCGAGACGCCCCGGTTGAGGGGGTCCGCGTAGAGGCCGCCAGTCGCGGGCATCTGCCTCTTGGTCTCGGTCAGGCGGGAAAGCCTTGTGTCCACGTCGTCGTTCATGCCGCCATCCTATTCAATCTCACGCGCACGTGGTCGCTGATTCCGTCTTGTGTCTGCCCGCGAGCGATCAGCGCCGGGAGCATGGTTTCGTCCACGGTCCCCTTCGCCATGATCCGGTGGAGGAAGACCTTCTCTCGCTCTTGCCCCGAGCGGTGCAGGCGCTTCACGAACTGCCGGTAGAGTTCAAGGCTCCACGTCAGGCCATACCAGACCGCGATGTTCGAGCCGAACTGGAAGTTCAAACCATGACCGGCGCTCGCAGGGTGCGTCAAGAGCATCCTGATCTTGCCTGCGTTCCAGTCGCGCATGTCGTTGGGGCTGTCACCGAAGACCCGGCAGTAGGGGAACTTCTTCAGGATTGCCGCCTTGTCGAACTGGAAGGAGTAGGCGACGAGGACAGGCTGACCCATAGCCTCTTCCATGATCGACTCCAAGACCTTCAGCTTTTCGTCGTGGACGAAGACCGATTCCCGGGGGAGCTTTCGATCCGTCTCTTCGTCGAACTTGTCCCCGAGGTAGAGCGATCCGTTCGCGAGCTGAAGCAGCTTGCCGGTCAGGACGCCGTTGTTCACTGCGCGGATGACCTCGGGATCGCCAGCCCGGTTCCGCACGTCGATTGCCATCTCTTCTTCCAGCTCGTGATAGAGCTTCATGGCCTTCTTCGGGAGCTGGACGTAGTGGTCCCTCGGCGTCAGCGGGGGGAGCTTCAGGTAGTCCTCTTCCCGGAGGCTGAAGAACACGTCCTTGATCGCCCCCATGATCTCCTTCTCGGAGTGATCGAAGGGCTCCATGCGCCGGGTCCACGGGTTCTCCCGGAACCACCGCTGCTTGAACTTGGTCATGGACGTGCCGAGGCGCTGCCCCTTGTCCAGCGCGTAGATCGGCCCCCAGAGGTCGATCAGGCCGTTCGGGCTTGGCGTCCCCGATAGCTCGACGAATCGCTTGGTCTTGTGCCGGGCGCGCTGGATCACGCCCAGCTCGGTCAGGCGCTTCGGAGGCATCGTGCCGTCCGCCCGGGGCTTCGGCTTCGACCGCTTGCGGCCGCTCTTCAGGCGCGAGGCTTCGTCATAGACAATCATGTCGAACTGCCACCGCCGGATGCCGAGCGTCTGGTAGAGCCAGAGCAGGTTTTCCCGGTTCACGATGGTCACTTCGGCCGGGCCATACTTCAGCGCGGCCATGCGCTCTGCCTGATTCCCGGTGACGATCCGGTAGCGCAGGTGGCGGCTGAAGTCCCACTTCGCGATCTCTTCCGGCCATGTCTCTTCTGCGACCCGGAGGGGGGCGATGATAAGGGCTGTCTTGACCTCGCCGGTCTCCATGAGATCGACCATCGCCTTCAGCGTCGCGCCAGTCTTGCCCAAGCCCATCTCGGCCCCGAGCAGCAGCGCGTCGAGGTCGATGATCTTGTCCTTCATCCAGTCTTGGTATTCGCGGAAGTTCTCGTGCTTCAGGGTCCGCAACGGCGGCCCGTGGATCAGCTCGATAGCTTCGATGTCGGTCAGGTGCTTCGGGAGGACGACCTTCAAACCAAGTCCCTCCATGTCTCGACCACCGGCCCGCCGTTAGAGCCCGGCAGGAGCCAAAGGATGCGCAGCGCGTCTTGCACGTTGTCGCACACATGGACCTCTATTCCCGCCTGCCGCATCTCCTTGTGCTCTTCCTTCTGGGATCGCCGGGGTTCCTCCCCGGGCGCTTTGAACTCGATGTAGACCTGCCCGCGATCCTTGCGAGCGAACAGCCGGTCAGGCGCACCGATGCGCCCAACCCACTGCACCTTGCGGACGAAGTATCCCGCCCGCTCGGCTCTCTTAACAACGGGATTCTCAACCGCTGATTCAAGCACGCCCTTCCTCGTCGATCTTCACCATCTCCATCGCCACCTTATAGGTGACGACGCGAAGGGGGAAGTCGAAACGAGCACGAAAGAGGTCAGGGTCTTCGGTGCAGAGGACCAAGACCCCCGGGCCGAGCTTTTCGGGCTTCACCATGCCCATGTCCGAGACGCCGGTATCGACGATCTTGTGGCAGCCGTAAGCCTTGGCGATGGCGTCCGCGTTCGTGGTCTTTCCGCAGCCTTGGGGGCCGTAGACGACGGTGCAGGTTTTGTTGGTCATGGCGTCAATCCTTCATGAAGACTTTGGTGGTGAAACCGTTGGAGCCGAGGGGCAGACCGGCGGCCCACCACGGCGATTCTTCCATGCACTCGATCAGCGTTTCGAGGTCTTTGTCCTTGCGGCTCTCGGGCGTGAGGCCGACGATCTGGTCATGCACGTGCAGGCGCACGTTGATGCCGCGCTTCTTCGCCAGTTTGATCCCGTGGACCAGCAGATCACGCGAAGTCGCTTGGTCGGCGTTCTCCGTCACCTTGCCCGGCGTCGTGTGCTGGCGGACCCACTGCTTCCGGTCGTTGAGCCCTTCGTAGGTGATCTGCATCCGCTTCTCGCCCCACGGCGTATCGGTCATCTCGATCCGGGGGCGCAGGTAGTAGAGCGGCCGTCGGGAGGGCAAGATCATCTTCAGGAACGGGCCGTCCATCTCGAACCGGACCTCGGGGCCGCCAGCGACGCCGTGGGCGGTCGGCTTGCCGGTCTTGATGCAGCGACGCATGGCGCGTTCGAGGTCATACCAGTAGGAGACGACCTCCTTGAACTCGTTGCGGAAGGTATCGACCGAGTGCTTGGAATCCTCGGGCGTGAAGTTCTTGACGCCCATGCCCCACGCATAGCCGAGCAACCCGGTCGCTTCGATCTCGCCGGTCTTCCGGTTCACCCGCTTCTCGCCAGCGCCCATGCCGTAGCCGCAGCCCAGCGTGCCCGGCTTCGCGATGGTGCGCTTGGCCGAGTTCTTCTCGACCTTATACTCGTGCCAGAGTTCGTCGTAGGGGCGGCCGTAGAGGTAGCAGGCGAACGCGATGTAGGCGTCCTGACCATTGCGGAAAACGTCGAGGATTTTGTCGCACCCGGCCAGCCAGCCCAGCACCCGGTTCTCGATGGCCGAGAGGTCGGCGTCGATGAAGATCATGCCGTCGGGAGCCTGCGCAGCAGGGCGGATCGCAGATGCCAGCGCGTCGAACACGTTGCCGTGGACGAGCTTCAGGGACTCGTAGTCCAGCTCTTCGATGTTGCGGGCCAAGAGCGGCTGCATGGGCTCGAAACGCTTCTCCGGCCGGGGGAGGTTCTGGGGCTGGAAGATGCGGCCCGCCCAGCGTCCCGTCCGAGCCGCCCCGTTCATCTGAAGGGTGCCGCGCAGGTTGCCGTCATCGTCGGTCGCCCGGGCGAGGGCGTAGTATTTCTTGATCGAGGTCCGGGAGGTTTCGAGCCGGAGGGTCAAGACCTCCTTCAGCGTCTCGTTGTTCCGATATTCGATCCACTGGTCATCGGTCCAGTGATCGGGCTGTTCCTCGAAGTAGGAGTCCGCGACCTTCACGTGGGCCTTCTGAAGATCGTCGAACATATAGCCCTGATCTTGGAGCCACGGGAGAAGCTGGGGCTGGGAGTTCGGGTTCGCCAGCCCGGTCAGCTCGCGCATCCGCTCGAAGCTCTCTTCCAGAGCTTGCTCGTAGATGCGGATCGCGTTGCGGACCATGCGAATGTTGATCGGCAGCCCGGCTTGGTTGATCTCCTGATCGAGATGCCAGAGTTCCCATTCCTCGGGGCTCATGAGGTAGTTCGAGAGCTTGATAAGCACCCCGCGTTCGGAAACCACGTCCGTCCGGTTATACTGCTTGTAGCCTTCCCACTCTTCCGGGTCTTCGTGCCAGAAGAGCCGGGTGTTGGGATTCTTCTTGGTCGGCTTCCGGGGGAACGAGAACTTCCGCATGAGGGCCTTGCCCCTGCGGTCCTTCTGCATCTCCATCGGCAGCCCGACGACCTCGCCTGCCTTTTCCAGCTTGCCCGGGAGCGAGCAGTGCAGGGCTTGGACCATCGTGTCCCGCCACTGCGGGATCGAGACCTCGGCCACGAGGTTGTCCGTGATCGCCATCTCGAAGGGCGCGTTCCATGCCCACTTCTCGACCTCCGGGTCCACCAGCGCCTCGGCCAGCTCGCGCGGTATCGGCTCCCCCTCCGCAGGCACCCACTGGCTTACCGGCCCACGGTTGAAGGCATAGGCGGCCATGAGGACTTCGGTAGACGGATGCTGCGCGTAGCGGCTCGTCCCGACATCGGGAAGAGAGACCTCGGAAAAGGTCTCAAAGTCGAGGTTCAAGCGGTCAGGCATGATTAGACCAACCCCTCGAACCCCAGACCAAGCTGGCGGTCGAGTTCGGCAGCTTCCACAAAGGATCGGATGAAAGTTTCCGCAACAGGCGCGACGATGGCATTGCCGTAGGCGCGCAGTCGTCCCACGCGGTTGTCAGCCCCATAAGCCAGCGGGAATGCGCCGGGTTCAACCGGTCTCCACTTCCCATCTGTGCCGAAGAGCCAGTCAGCATCTCGCCAGAATCCGTTAGTCGGGCGGGGGTTTCTTTCACCCAACCCACCATATGCACCGCGTGAGTGCGCCGATCCGTTCTCTCTGTCATGACCACGCTTGGCGCAGCCCCGTCTTTCCAGTCTCGGGCGTTCGGGGTCGGCCGACCGCACGCCCTCGCGTCCCAAGCCAAGCAAGCGCCGCCCCCGTTCGGGTTCTGCCTGTTCCCTGCACCGCGAGGATTCGTATCGTGAACTTGCGGGGTGGTCCAACCCTTCAAGGCTAAATCCAGTATGGTAGGCCCCGAAAAAGAGCCGTTGGCGGATGTGCGGTGCGCCACACCCCGCAGCGCACAAATCCGCTGCCCCGAAGGAGTAATCCGTTCCTTCCAAGTCAGACGATACAAGGTCGAGCCAACCGAGTCCGTCCTTGCTCGCAACCTGCTCTCCAAAAAGGATTTCAGGGCGGCACTCTTGAACAAGGTGAAACCACGCCGGCCATAGGTGCCGCTCATCAGAAGTCCCTGTTCTTTTGCCTGCCGAGCTGAAAGGCTGGCACGGGCACGATCCCGTCCAGACTCGTTTGTTGTCGGGCCAACCAAACCGCCTGAGTGCATAGTTCCAAACTCCCACGCCAGCAAAAAAGTGGCATTGCTCGAACCCAGACAGGTCGTCTGGCGAGACATCTTCTATTGATCGCTCGTCTACCTCACCGGGCGCGATCTCGCCCGCGTCCATAAGGTTTCGAAGCCACTGCGCTGCGTAAGGGTCGATCTCGTTGTAGTAGGCAGCCATTAGAGCTTCACCACGCGACCGTCCAAGAACGTGCTCGTGCGGCCCACGAGGACAAGGCCCAAGGGGCTACCCTCGACGAGCGCGTTCAAGTCTACGTCGGAATCCACGAGAATCAGCCTGCTAGCGAAACCACTGAGTTCAGAAGGATTTTTGGCCGATACGACGCGGAAGGGCAGGTCCGTGAGATTCCTTCGGAGGTTGTGGGGTTTCCGGTCAGAACTTACGACAATGGTGGTGATCTCGGTCATGGGTTTCTTTCTGGTCGCGGGAAGGGAGGCGGGGTTGGCCGGGCACCGAAGCGCCCGGCCGCGACCCCCTGCGGGTCAGACGAGGCCGTCGTCCTCGTCACCGTCATCGGCGTCCCCGCCGAAGTCGTCGTCGCCCATGTCGCCTTCTTCGCCAACCATGTCGTCGTCGAAGTCGTCGTTCGGGTCACTCGGAGCCGCGCCGAACGCCTCGCCCTCGGCGTAGAACTGAAGAGCCTTGAGCTGGGCGTTCACCCGCTTGCCGTGCTCATTGTCCTGTGCCCAGACCACGATGGTCGCGTTCACGTAGCAGCCCGAGTAGGGCGCACCGTGGCCGCCGGGCTCGGCCGGAATCCAGCCGTCCTTGCCCTTGCGGTTCGTGACCACGGCGGGCTTGTCCTGAAGCTGGGCGTTGGCCGAGACATACCGCTGGTTCTCGTAGCCGTCCCAATCTTCGAGATCGCCGTCGCGGACGAAGACCTTCTCGGGCTTCAGCTTGGGCCACTTGTCGGGATTCTCGCCCCACTTCTTCGCCTTCGCGGCTGCCGAGGCTGCCTTCAGCGCGTCCATAATGGGCATGACCTTGCCCATGTGTTTCGCCTTGGCGGTCCCGTTCTTGATGTCGTCCTTGTCGATCAGGAAGTTACCCTTCCACGTCTCGCGGATCGACCCGTCGTCTTGCTTCTGCCGATTCGGCTCGAAGACGCTCAGGAACGACGCGCGGACGTTCATGAGGATCACCTTCGTCGGATCGGCTGCTTTTTTGTCGGCCATGACTTTTCTCCTAGACCAGTGGTTCATCATCATCGACAAGCCCGTCAAAATCCGACGTGATGTCGGGCAGGGGGTCGCGCTTGTCATCTTCGGGGACGAGGATCGGCTTGGCCTCCCCAATGTCCACCATACGGGAGTAGCGGGTCCGGTAAGCCCGCTTCCCGATCTTGTCCTCGACCGCTGCGGGCGAGAGGATTTTCTTCGCGTAGGCTTTGTGTGCGAAGTCGTGTTCGAGCATCACTTCAGCCTTGAACTCGTCCTTCCACTTCCGGGGCGGGTTGCGCCCGGAAACCAGCTTCATGCCCGGCACGGGGCGGCGCGAGTTCGCGTCGATCATCGCCTCTTCGTGCAGGTCGTCCAGAAACTTCTCGATCAGCTTGCGGTTCAAGAGCACGGCGGATCGCTGCTCCGGCGTCAAGCTGCGCTTCTCCGGCAAGGTCAGGGGCTCGCCGGTCTCGGCCGATTCGTCGAGGTCGTCGAAGTCCGCGCCGAAGGCTTCCAGCACGAAGGCCGCCCGGGCGGTGCAGCGGTTGAACTTCGCCGCGACGCAGAACTGGCACTGCTTCGGGCCGGGGTTGAACGGGGCTTCCGGGTCTTCCGTCAGCTTCGCATCCCGGCGAATCCTCTGGCCCTCGGCCAGCAGCTCGCCCATCGTCGTCGTCCACGTTCCGCCGCCGCCGGGAGCCCGGGGCTGCTCGATCATGATGACCACTTCGATGTCGTCTTCCCACGGGGCACCGGCCGCATCCGCTTGCTCGGCCTCTTCCCGGCCTATTCGTTCCGCCAGCGCCTCGAAGAACATGCGCCGGGCGAACGTGGACCACGTGCCGAGCGCGTAGAGCATCGCCTGATCGTTCCGCTCGGGAGCAACCGGGACGCCCTGTCCGTATTTCCAGTCGAACACGACCAGCCGCCAGTTGAGGGGGTCGATGATCGCGGCGTCGGTCGTGCCGAACTCGTTCTCCCCCACCCACTCTTCGAGGCTGACCCGCTCTTCGACGATCAGCTTGGCCCCGGGGACATCGGCCATCGCCCACACGAGATCGAGCCCGTTGAGCATGTTGTCGGCCATCTCCTGATCGAAGACCAGCTCGCCCCAACCCTCGACCTCCATCCGGTCGCCCACGAAGCCCTGCGGGTCCAACCCGAGTTCAAGGCAGTCGGCCGCGAAGTCGTGGAAGACCGTGCCGTAGGCGGCCTCGATCCCCGCCGTGTTGGGCAGGCCCCGGGACAGACGGACGGAGCCCGGACACTTCCGCCAGCGATGCGCCGTGGACGGCCCTCGCTCGGAGTGCAGCAGTTCTTCCGTCTCGTGATCCAGCATGGAGTCCTCGGTCAAAGGGAGATAGCTATAGAACGACGTTCTTGTTTAGTTCGCAACCCCCAAAGATGGGTCGGGGGTCTCTGGGAGTTGCGCCAGACAGCCGGGGTCGAGACCGACCACCTATTCGGTCAGACCATCGCGTCGTCTTCGTCGCCCTCGTCGGCTCCATCGCCAGCGAAAGGGTCGTCGCCAGCCTCGAACGTGTCGAGGAAGCCAAGGGCTTCATCGAAGTTCTCGGCGTCGATGGCCGTGAAACGCTCGGCGTCGTAGTGGTCGAGGATCGCCTTCACGTGGCCCTTGCGCTCTTCGCGCTCGGCCTTGGAGCCGGTCTTCAGGTAGGTCGTGACGCGCTCGGTCACGTCCTCAACGGTCGTTGCGCCTTTCTTCGTCGTGGTCTTGGAAGAGGCGGCGGGCTTCGACGCGGGCTTGTCAGCCGCCTTGGTCGATGCTGCGGGCTTCGACGCGGGCTTCGATCCGGCCGAATCCTTCATGAGCGAGTGCATCGCGTCGGTGTTGGCTTCGAGGGCTTCAGCCACACGGGTCAGGAGAGCTTCGATGGACATGGTGTTCCTTTCGGGTTTGAACAGTTGCCCTTGGTGGGCGATGACAGATATGGATGACGGTCAAGGGATTGTCAACCGCACGGTGCGTATGTATATCAGTCCAGACGAAGCGCAAGAGGAAAGCCAATGCCCACCTATAATTCCCCGGAAGATGCGGCAAGCGGTCTGCACCGCCTGCTTCTTCGGGCGGTCCCAGAGAACGAGCATGGGAACAAGACGATTCTCCATCTCGCAGAACTCATGGGGATCAACCGATGGTCGATCAACAAGTGGGTCCGCAAGGACCGAATCAGCCCGGAGAGGGTCATGCAGATCATCGAGATCAGCAGGATCACCGGATACGACGATAAGGGCAAGCCGATCAAAGGCGAGCCCCGGGTTTCCCGCGACGACTTCGACCCGTTCGTTTACAACTTCTAGGCCGGTCGCTTAGACTGGTCTGCGCTGCTGAGTCTTCATGGGACGGACTCGGCTCTCTCTCCTAAATACGGGTCGGGCATGTCCAAGAAAAATGAAAACTTCGTCGTTCGCTTCTCCACCGGGACAGGCCGTAGCTTTGGCAAAGCCAAAAACGCATCCAAGTCCCTGAAAACATTCCGCAATATGTTCCGCAAGCCGGTCGTGACCAACGAGCGGATGAAGGACTTCCTGAAGCTCCCGGACAAGGACCAAGCCCACCTGAAGTCGGCCGCTGGCTGGTTCTACCGCACCCAGATCGAGGGCCAGAGACGGAACCGGGGCTCCGGCTTGCCGTCCGACATGGTGACGCTCGATCTCGACTACGCGACCCCCGAATACCTGCGCTCGCTGCTGGACGGCGAAGTCGCGACCGAATGGGAATGGTTTCTCCACACGTCGCGCCGCCACACCGCCGAGAAGCCCCGCGTCCGCCTCTTCATTTTCCTGTCCGAGCCGGTCCCGAACGACCTCTATGGCCCGGTCAGCCGAATCGTCGCCCAGCACTTCGACCCTGACATGATCCACGTGGACAAGGTGTCGTTCCGCCCGGCGCAGATGATGTTCATGCCGACGATCTCGAAGGACGGCGAGTTTATCTTCCATGAGAACAACGGCGATCTGCTCGACTGGTCCGCGATGCTGGACATCTACGAGCAGACCAAGGGCGACTGGCGCGACATCACCCAGCTCCCGCAGGTCGAGGGCGAGAACGCCCGGGAGGTCGCGGAGAAGGCCGAAGACCCGACCGAGAAGAAAGGAATCGTGGGTGATTTCTGCCGGGCCTACAACGTCATGGAGGCCATCGAAGCCTTCGATCTCCCTTATCAGGAGGTTGACGATTATTCCGGCAAGCCGCGCTACACCTACCTCGGCGGCACGACCACGAACGGGGCCGAGGTCCAAGACGACGGCCTGTTCCTGTATTCGCACCACGGCTCCGACCCGGTGTCGGATATGCTCGTCAACGCCTTCGATCTGGTCCGCATCCACAAGTTCGGGGACAAGGACGAGAAGTTCGACCCGGACGGCAAGGCGATGCACCAGCGGCCGAGCTTCAAGGCGATGGTCGAATCACTCGAACACGACGAGAAATACAAGGCCCAGCAGGTCGCCTCCCGCTATGACATCGACGCGATCAACGAAGACTTCGACGACGCGATGGCCGAGCTGGGCGACGAGATCGAGATCGAAGACCCGGAGATCGACGATCTGGTTGGGGTTCCACCGAAGCGCGAGACGGTCGAGGCCCACCGGGACGACGCAGCCGATCTCGGCCCGACCACCCAGAAGCGCGTCAAGAAAGAGCCCCCGCCGAAAGACTGGATTCAGGGGTTGCAGCTCACGCAGGATGGCGTCATCGTGGCAAACAGCCCGAACGTGGCGCAGATCATCCAGAACGATAAGCGGACTCGCGAGTCTGTCGAGTTCAACGAGTTCACGGAGCGAGTCGTCTCGCGCCATGCCCTCCGCACACGGATGCCCTTCGTCTGCGACTTCAGGATCACCGACCCGGTGAACGGCGATGTCTGGGAAGACATTCACACCACGGCCGTCAGGGCGATGATCGAGAGCGAGAACGGGCCGGGCAAGACCGGCTACGGGTTCAAGGTTTCCGACCGCGACATGGACGCAGGGATCGAGCTGGCCGCCAGACAGGCGCGCTTCCACCCGGTTCGAGAGTATCTGGAATCACTCTCTTTCGCGCCGCCGTCGATAGCGGAAAGCCTGTTCGTCCGTTACATGGGCTGCCCCGACACGCCCTATCACCGGGAAGCCGCACGACTGTTCCTCGTGGGTGCCGTCGCCCGGGTTTACGAGCCCGGCCACAAGTTCGACTTCGTTCCCATCCTCTTCGGTGCGCAGGGTAAGCGAAAGTCCACCTTCTGCCGAATCCTCGCGTGCGACTGGCACGGCGAACTGAAGGCCACCTTCTCCGACGAGAACAAGCTGGTCGAGCAGATGACCGGCGGCTGGATATTGGAGATGCCCGAGCTTGGGTCGATCACCCGGTCGCAGGTCGAAGATGCCAAGGCTTTCGTCTCGGCCACGTCGTCTCACGTCCGTCTGGCATGGGCTCGCCGGTCGAAGGTCTACAAGCGGCAGTGCGTGTTCATCGGTTCCACCAACGACGAAGAGTTCCTGATCGACAACACGGGAAACCGGCGCTGGTGGCCGATCAAGGTCTCGGCCGAGATGATCGACACGGACCTCCTGCTGCGGGAGCGCGATACGATCTGGGGCGCGGCCGTGGCGATCTACAAGGAGATGCGCGAAGCCAAGCCGCACGGCGATCTCGATCTGACCTTCCGCGACCCGGAGGCGCTGGAAGAGGCGATGGCCCTTCAGGAGCAGACCCGGATCAGCTCGGAGATGGATCACTACGCCGAGATCATCGAACCGTGGCTCGACCGCAAGATCACGGCCGACGACGAAGGCTTCGAGGAACTGCACCACCGTCGGCACGTCACGATCTCCGAAGTCTGGACGGGCGCGCTGGAACAGAACAACCGCGCGTCCCCCACCGATCTCCGGGTTGTCGGGAAAGCCTTGCGGAAGTGCGGCTGGGCTCCGCACCCCTCGGTAAAGAAGATCAACGGGGCTTCGGTAAAGGTCTTCGTCCCGACCGACATGGTGAAGCAGAAGTGGAAAGAAGAGGAAGAAGCCGAGACGGGAACGGACCTGATCTGATTTTACCGGCTTTACCGTCGTTACCGGCCCGGGGTTCGCCTCGGGCCTTTTCTTTTACCGGCGTTACCGACTTTACCGCCGTTCCCGAGTTCTACCGTTTTTCTACCGAACGACGGTAGAGCTTCGGTAGACGGTTTTTCCCCATATATTACAGGCGTTTACGACCCGGGTGGGGCTACCTTTCTACCGTTCTACCACGGAATCCCATATAGCTGTCTCCCCGCTGCGGCTAGACTCTGTTTTGAATCTCATTCTGTTTTCTCTGTCTCTCGTTTGTCTCTATAGGGATTCTTCAGTAGAACGGTAGAAACGGTAGAAAAATGAGGGTTTTCAAGGGGTTGCGGTTCTACCGAAGGCTCTACCGTTGTTCTACCGTTCTGGGGGCTCCCACGGTAATGCCGGTAACGTCGGGGGGGGTAAAATCCGCTTCCCCACGGGAAAATCTGCGGTAAAACCCGAGTTCCGCCAAAAAATGCCGCGAACCGGGGCTCCGCGCACCC
>Ga0210043_1000194_pt1 | contig 67248 bp, 71 predicted proteins | sample CryGeymet201501t_FD_183990 | JGI IMG/M metagenome (GOLD analysis project Ga0210043, IMG submission 183990) | Groundwater microbial communities from Crystal Geyser aquifers in Utah, USA - Crystal Geyser metaG 2015-01t (SPAdes) (version 2) | ecosystem: Environmental > Aquatic > Deep subsurface >... | reverse complement strand
CCGTTTACGGAAGTGCCTGCTATCGCCGGGGAAAACATAAGAAAGGAGAAGATAATATGGCACTTTCTAAAGATGATATCCTCAACGCTATTGCTGCGATGTCGGTACTCGAAGTATCCGAGCTCGTAAAAGCAATGGAAGAGAAGTTTGGGGTAACTGCTGCTGCACCTGTGGCCGCGGCTGCTGCTGGTCCTGCTGCCGCTGCTGAAGAAGTAGAGGAGCAAACCGAATTCACCGTGAAGATTGCTGACGCTGGCGCCAAAAAGATTGACGTTATCAAGGCAGTTCGAACCATCGTTAGTGGATTGGGACTCAAGGAAGCCAAAGACCTCGTTGAGGCGAATGGCGTCGTGAAAGAGAACGTATCGAAAGAAGAAGCGGCAGAAATCAAGAAGACTCTTGAAGCTGCTGGTGCAAAGGTAGAAGTCAAGTAATTTGACCCTTATCTCGTTTTCTCATAGTTTTTTAACCGAAACTCGACACCATGAGAGGCTTGCCTCTCGTGGTGTATCTTTGTCTTTAGCCCCTGGGGAGGAGTTTTCATGTTCTCAAGAAATCAGATAATAAACCGTATAAACGTGGGACATAATCCCACCGAGGTCATGGAGTTACCAGACCTGGTTGATATTCAATTATCCTCTTACGAGCGGTTTTTACAGCGTGAACGTCTGAAGAACGGTGAGGCTGTCCTGGTTCAGGGTCTGGAAGACGTGTTTCAGACTACTTTTCCAATCGAAAGTCCTGCAGGAGATATGCGGTTAGAGTACGATCACTATTCCCTCGACGAAGACAACATGAAGTTTTCCGAACAGGAGTGTAAACTCAAGGGGCATACCTACGCCGTCCCCATCAAGGCTCGTATTAATCTTCTCTTTTCCGAGACCGGGGAAATTCGCCAGAAAGACATTTATATGGGCGATATTCCTATTATGACCGATCGGGGTACCTTCATTATCAATGGTGCTGAGCGGGTTGTGGTAAGCCAAATCCACCGATCCCCCGGGGTAATTTTTAGCCACGAAAAGGGAGTGTTTTCCTCCCGTATTATTCCCTACCGAGGAAGCTGGCTTGAATTTGAAATTGATCAGAAAAAAGAACTCATTTACGCAAAAATAGACCGGAAAAAGCGAATCTTGGGAACCCTCTTTCTGCGGGCTCTCGGATACGAAACTCGGGAAAGAATAATCGACCTCTTTTATAAGACTACCGAAGTCGTCATAGAAGATACTCGGGAGTTCAAAGATCGGTTAACCGGCAAGGCCTTTGGAAGAAATGTCTTTGCCGAAGAAGATGGTAAGATGAAGAAGCTTCATCGGGCGGGAGATCGCATCCATCCCCATAACATCGACGAACTTATTCACTCGGGTGTTACCTCGATCCAAATTATCGACGACTCTAATCCCGAGGGGCTTCATTCGGACATAATTCTCAATTGTTTTGATCGAGAAGAAAGTAAATATTCCAAAAACGACGACCACGACGAGCCTACCAAGGAGGCTGCTCTCTCGGCGGTCTATGCGGTTATTATGCCAGGAGAGCCAATTACCCTCGAAGGAGCAGAGAAAGACTTTAACTCGATGTTCTTTACCGCCCGTCGATACGACCTCGGTCGGGTTGGGCGGTACAAACTTAATAAGAAGTTTGACTACGCCAATCCAACAGACGATCACATTTTAACCAAAGACGACATCGTTAATACCATGGGGTTTTTGATCAAGGTTTATATCAATGAGGCCTCGATTGACGATATTGATCACTTGGGAAATCGCCGGGTCCGTTCGGTGGGTGAGCTTATGGCGAACCAGCTGAAGACTGCATTTAGTAGGATGGAGCGAATCGCCAAAGAACGAATGAGTTTGAAAGAGCTCGAGACTATCAAGCCCCAAGACCTCATTTCGATAAAACCTGTCGTGGCCGCTATTAAGGAGTTCTTCGGTTCTAGTCAGTTGTCCCAGTTCATGGACCAGGTTAATCCTCTGTCGGAACTTACCCACAAGCGTCGATTGAACGCTCTCGGGCCGGGAGGCTTGAGTAGGGATCGGGCGGGATTTGAAGTGCGGGATGTTCACTACACCCACTACGGCCGAATGTGTCCGATCGAAACTCCCGAAGGTCCAAATATCGGACTTATTGTAAGTCTGGCGAACTATACCCAAATTAACGACTATGGTTTCCTCGAGACTCCCTATCGGAAGGTAGTAAAAGGTAAGGTTACCAACGATATCCAGTACCTGTCGGCCATGGATGAAGAGAAATACTTCATTGCCCAGGCGAGCGCCGAGCTGAATGAAGATGGTACCTTTAAGAATGAGCTGGTAGCAGTGCGTAAAAGTGGGGACTACACCTCAAAACTGCCCCACGAAATCCAATACATGGACGTTTCGCCCAAGCAGATTATTTCTGTATCCGCATCGCTCATCCCCTTCTTGGAGCACGACGACGCGAACCGTGCTCTCATGGGTTCGAACATGCAGCGACAAGCGGTCCCCCTCCTGTTCCCAGAGCCCCCACGGGTTGGAACCGGTCTCGAACATAAGACCGCCTATGACTCCGGAGTGCTGGTAAAATCGAAGCGAGCAGGGGTTGTATCGTATGTTACAAACTCCCAAGTAGTAATTATCCCCGACTCACCTACAATTCAGGGCGAAGTAGATATCTACGACCTCTTGAAGTACCAGCGAACGAATCAGGACACCTGTTACGTACAAAAGCCGGTGATCAAGCTAGGACAGAAAATTTCTAAGGGTACGGTTTTGGCCGATGGACCTTCCACCTACAACGGTGAGTTGGCCCTAGGGCGAAACCTGCTCCTGGGTTTTGTGCCCTGGAATGGGTATAACTACGAAGACGCGGTCCTTATTTCAGAGAAGATTGTCAAATGGGACATGTTTACCTCGGTGCATATTAAGGAATTCCAAATCGAAATCCGCGAGACCAAACTGGGTCCCGAAAAAATTACCCGGGACATACCAAATACCTCCGACAAGGCTCTCGATCAGTTAGACGAGGAAGGAATTGTTCGGGTTGGGGCCAAGGTTGGCTCGGGTGGCATTCTGGTAGGAAAGGTAACTCCCAAAACCGATAGCGATGCAACCCCAGAATTCAAGCTTTTGAATTCGATCTTCGGCGAAAAGGCCAAGGAAGTTCGAGATACGAGCCTTAAGGTGCCTCATGGGGTCGAAGGAACCGTCATTGATGTTCAGCGACTTAAGCGATCGGAGGGGGATGATCTTCCTCCGGGAGTGGATGAGGTCGTTAAGGTGCTCATCGCCACCAAACGAAAGATGCAAGAAGGGGACAAGATCGCCGGACGGCACGGAAACAAAGGGGTTATCGCCCGGGTTCTGCCCGAAGAAGACATGCCCTATATGGCCGATGGCACTCCCCTGGAAATCTGCCTAAACCCCCTCGGTGTACCGAGCCGGATGAATATTGGTCAGCTCCTAGAGACAATGCTCGGATGGGCTGCGGTTGGAAACGACGAGTGGTACGCTACACCAGTCTTTGAATCGGCAACAGGAGAAGAAATCGAGCGAAGGCTCGTGAAGGCAGGATTGCCGACCGTCGGAAAAACGACCCTCTACGATGGACGAACGGGAGTGGCCTTCGAGAATGACGTAATGGTTGGGTATATGTACGTCCTCAAGCTTCACCACTTGGTCGACGACAAGATGCACGCCCGATCCACCGGCCCTTACAGCCTGGTTACCCAACAACCCTTGGGAGGAAAGGCTCAATTCGGAGGCCAGCGACTCGGAGAAATGGAAGTATGGGCCCTTGAGGCCTACGGTGCAGCCAATACTCTCCAAGAGCTTCTTACGATCAAGTCCGACGATATGAATGGTCGAGCAAAGATATACGAAAGCATTGTAAAAGGTGAGCCTGGAACTACAGCGGGTATTCCCGAATCCTTCAATGTATTGGTACAAGAATTGCGAGGTCTTGCCTTAGATATTTCGATCTACGATACCAAAGGCAAGCAGGTTCCATTGACCGAACGAGACGAAGAACTCATCAATCGCCAAGGGACCAATTTCTAAGCTGGGACACTCTGGAAACTACTGCTTTTGTGAGTTTGACGGATGTAAGTCATTAAATAGTTTTTATCGAGGGCTCTGGAAACACGGTTACCGGAGCTAAGGATGAATCCGCAGCCATTGGCTGCACGAGGGAGGATGCATGAGGGAAATTCAGGATTTTGACAGCATAATGATCAAACTGGCCTCGCCAGATCAAATTCGAGCCTGGAGCTACGGCGAAGTTAAAAAGCCTGAAACTATTAACTATCGGACTCTGCGGCCGGAGAAAGATGGACTTTTTTGTGAGCGGATTTTTGGAACTACCAAGGAATGGGAATGTTACTGTGGGAAGTTCAAATCGATCCGGTACAAGGGAGTTATCTGTGACCGTTGTGGTGTCGAAGTTACCCATCCAAAGGTTCGAAGGGAACGCATGGGTCATATCGAGCTGGCCTCCCCGGTAAGTCATATTTGGTACTACCGATCGGTTCCTTCCCGTATGGGTCTACTTCTTGATTTGACAATTGCGGCTCTGCGATCGATTCTCTACTATGAGAAATATATCGTCATCGATGCCGGAGATACGGATCTCAAAAAGATGCAGCTTCTCAGCGAAGAGGAATTCCTGGAAGCTAGAGAGCGACACGGGTACTCCTTTACTGCGGGAATTGGTGCCGAGGCTATTAAAACCCTTTTGGAAACCCTCGATTTGGAAGGGCTTTCAAACGAGCTTCGAGCAGCTATGATCGAAAAAGGAATGAAGTCGGACAAGCGATTGCTAAAGCGTATCGAAATTGTCGAGAACTTCCGGGATTCCCAGAATAAGCCCGATTGGATGATCCTCAATGTAATTCCCGTTATTCCACCTGAACTGCGACCCATGGTCCAGCTCGACGGGGGGCGCTTCGCTACCTCGGACTTGAACGACCTGTACCGTCGGGTAATCAACAGAAATAACCGACTTAAAAGACTTATGAATCTACACGCTCCGGATATTATTATCCGGAACGAAAAACGAATGCTTCAAGAAGCCGTCGACGCTCTCTTCGACAATAGCAAGAAAAAACGAGTGGTAAAGGGGGCATCCAATAGACCCCTCAAGTCTCTTTCGGACATGCTCAAAGGAAAACAGGGTCGATTCCGCCAAAACTTGCTCGGAAAGCGGGTAGATTATTCTGGCCGTTCGGTAATCGTTGTTGGTCCGGACCTCAAGCTTCACCAATGTGGACTTCCGACCAAGATGGCCTTAGAACTCTACAAACCCTTCATTATGAAGAAGTTGGTCGAGAAGGACGTTGTGTACAACATCAAACGAGCCAAGACCTTGGTCGAGCAAGAGACCCCCGAAGTATGGGCGGTGCTTGATGAGGTCGTTAAGGAGCATCCGGTCCTTCTCAACCGAGCTCCAACCCTTCACCGCCTGGGTATCCAGGCTTTCGAACCCGTACTGGTTGGTGGTAAGGCAATTCGGCTCCATCCCCTGGTCTGTCACGCCTATAACGCCGACTTCGACGGGGACCAAATGGCAGTCCACGTTCCCCTCACCCAGGCGGCCCAAATAGAGTGCTGGACCCTTATGCTCTCGAGCCGAAATCTCTTGAACCCTGCGAACGGGCAGCCAATCGTATTCCCTTCCCAGGACATGGTTTTGGGTATCTACTACCTCACTCGGTCCCGCGAAGGCGACAAGGGCGAAGGAAAACGTTTCTCCAGCGTAGATGAGATCATTTATGCTATCGAAACCAAATCCGTAAGTTACCACGCTCTCATTAAAATTAAGGTAGATGGTGAACTCATCGAGACGACCCCGGGACGAATCATTCTCAACGAAGCAATGCCCAAAGAAGTAGGCTTTGTTAATTATCAAATGGGTGATAAAGAGCTTCGAGCCCTGATCTCGAAGGTGTTCGAGGTTCATGGCCCTGCGGTTACTGTTCGCATGCTCGACGTAATTAAAGAGACCGGTTTCCGGTATGCAACTATCTTCGGTGCGACAATAGGTGTCGGCGACATTATTATTCCCGAAGTTAAGGGCGAAATGATTACCAAGGCCAATACCGAGGTCGTGTCGATTCAAAATCAATACCTCCAAGGACACATTACCCACGACGAACGGTACAACCGGGTTATTGAAGTATGGTCCAGGACCAACGAAGAGTTGACCAACCAGATGATGGACTTCCTCAAGGCTGACCGCCTGGGATTCAATCCGGTATACATGATGGCTAACTCCGGTGCCCGGGGTAGTCGTAATCAGATTCGTCAGCTCGCAGGTATGCGGGGTCTAATGGCCAAGCCAAATGGCGAAATCATCGAGCTTCCCATTCGAGCAAACTTCAAGGAAGGTCTATCGGTAATCGAGTTCTTTATTTCAACCAACGGTGCTCGTAAGGGATTGGCCGATACAGCCCTCAAGACCGCCGACGCTGGTTATTTAACCCGGCGGTTGGTAGATATAGCCCAGGATGTCGTTATCAACGAAGAAGACTGCGGAACTATCAACGGCATCGAATACGCAGCTCTCAAGGATGGCGAAGAAATCGTCGAGCCCCTCAAGGATCGTATCGTTGGCCGGTTCACCATCGAGCGAGTAAAGCACCCTATCACCGGCGATATAATCGTTGGGGTAAACGAAGAGGTGACCGAGGCAGTAGCCCAGGAAATCGAAGAGGCTGGTATAGAAACCGTTCGGATTCGAACGGTACTCACCTGTGAGTCGAAATATGGGGTCTGTCAGAAGTGTTACGGACGAAACCTTGCGACCAATAAGAAGGTAAATATTGGTGAGGCGGTAGGTATCATTGCGGCCCAGTCGATCGGTCAGCCAGGTACTCAGCTGACCATGCGTACCTTCCACATCGGTGGTGCGGCTACCAAAATCAGCGAAGAAAACCGTACATACCTCAAGTACCCAGTTGTAATCCGCTCAATTCAAGGAAATACCGTAAAGCTCGATAACGGCGACCGACTGTATACCCGTAAGGGCTACGTCATGGTGAGCAAGGTTCTCGAGGTTGTAGCGGTCAAGCCTAAGGACAAACTTCTGATTGGAGACGATGAGAAGGTGCTCAAGGGCCAGGAAATTATTACCCGGGGAAGCGAGGCAATTCATGCAAAAGAAAACGCCTATTCTCTTGTTCGCGACAATACTCTCTGTCTTATAAGTCAGGAGCAACGGCACGAAATTCGAAACGGTGCACTCCTCCTGGTTGATGTGGGTGATGTTGTTCCCGCCGAAGAGTCCATCGCTACTTTCGACCCCTTCTCGGAACCAATCTTGGCCGAAGAAGATGGTGTCGTTGCCTTTGTCGATATCGACAAGAACACTATTAAGGAAGAAGTGAACGAAGAAACCGGGCTTATGGAGAAGAAGGTATCTGAGAATATCGTCGAGAGTCTTCAGCCACGAATTGTACTACGGGACGAAGAGGGCAAGGATCTCAAGACCTACTATCTGCCTGGTGGTGCTTATTTAAACGTGACCGAGGGAGAAAAGATCCAAGCGGGTAAGAGTTTGGCAAAAATTCTAAAGGAGTCGGTGAAGACCAGTGATATTACCGGGGGTTTGCCTCGGGTTGGTGAGCTTTTCGAGGCCCGTCGTCCCCGGGTACCTTCGGTTCTTGCTCCGGTTTCCGGGCAGGTAAAATTCAAGGGCATAACCAAATCTAAGCGAGAAATCGCAATCGAAGACGATCATGGAAAAGAACACAAGGTAATGGTTCCTATGGGCCGTCACCTCCTGGTTCGAGAGGGAGACCTTACCCAAGCGGGGGAAGGTCTCTGCGATGGATCGCCGGATCCCCACGATATTCTTCAAACCCTCGGCGAAAACGCCCTTCAGCGTTATCTCGTAGATGAGGTACAGGAAGTGTATCGTCTGCAAGGGGTAGATATTAACGATAAACATATCGGCGTTATCATCCGTCAGATGATGCGAAAGGTTGAGATTGTAAAGGTAGGGGATACGAACTTTATCTTTGGCCAACAGGTAGATAAGTCCCGTTTCCTCGAAGAAAATCGCCGGGTCGAAAAAGAGGGGGGGCTTCCTGCGGTTGCTCGACCTCTTCTCCAGGGGATTACCCGCGCGAGCTTGAACATCGATTCCTTCATCTCTGCTGCGTCCTTCCAAGAGACCACTCGGGTTCTTACAAACGCAGCAATAGCTGGTTCGGTAGACCACCTGCGAGGACTCAAGGAAAACGTTATTATTGGTCACCTTATTCCTGCGGGAACCGGTATGCGAGCCTATCAAAATGTTAAGCTCTATGATGAGAGTCGAGAAGATCTCGACGCTCACGTTCAACAAATACTCGAAATTCGAGAACGGGAGAAATTGACTGTTCAGGCAGTACCTACCCCAATCGACGAAGAGGATTACGAGGACGAGTAGAACCGTAACTAGCTTGACAGGAGAATATTGGATTTGGTAGCATCCAGGTCCATTGTCGTCCGGAGCGGACGTGCTGACTTCCAAGTTTTCGGAAGGTCTTGCTCCATGGTTTGGCCCCCAAGGGCTTATTTTGAATGGGTCGATTTCTTTTCGGGTGCTCAGGATGAATACTCGAAAGATATGCCCCAAAAAGGGAGTTTTCACTCATGCCTACGATTAATCAGTTGATTCGGAAAGGGCGAAAGGTTTCGGTAAACAAGACCAAATCCCCTGCTCTTCAGGCCTGCCCTCAGAAGCGGGGTGTGTGTACCCGTGTAATGACCGTTACCCCCAAGAAGCCAAATTCGGCGCTTCGAAAAGTAGCCCGAGTACGGTTGTCAAATGGTATCGAAGTTACCGCTTACATCCCCGGAATTGGTCATAACCTCCAAGAGCACTCGGTGGTACTCCTTCGGGGAGGCCGGGTAAAAGACCTTCCTGGTGTACGTTACCACATCGTCCGAGGCGCCAAAGATACCCTCGGGGTCGCCGATCGAAAAAAGAGCCGGTCAAAGTACGGTGCTAAGCGGCCAAAGGCTTAAGGGAGTAGAAAGATGCCAAGAAGAAGAGTTCCGGAAAAAAAGACCGTATTACCAGATCCACGATTCAATTCCACAGTAGTCTCAAAGTTCATCAAGCGAATGATGCTTGATGGGAAAAAAGCCGTTGCATCGGGAGTTATGTACGATGCCATGGACCTGGTTGAACAAAAAAGTGATACAAAGCCCTTAGAAGTATTTCTTAAGGCTTTGGAGAATGTAAAACCTGTAGTTGAAGTGAAGTCTCGTCGGGTTGGTGGTTCGACCTACCAGGTTCCCGTAGAAATAAGGGACACTCGACGCGAAGCTCTTGCAATGCGTTGGATTATTCAAGCTGCTCGAAAGCGTAGTGGCAAATCGATGAGCCAGAAACTTGGTTCCGAGTTACTCGATGCGTTCAATAGCACAGGTACAGCGTTCAAAAAGAAAGAAGATACCCACCGAATGGCAGAGGCCAATAAGGCTTTTGCCCATTATCGATGGTAATTACCGTTATTGTGTTGACACGGCGGGAGTCCTAGTGGTATCCTGCCGGCCAATTGGTTTCCCTTGTAGGGAAAAACTGATCACCTTGACCTTTTGAGGTCTTGATCAACCAAACCAATCACCTGATGTGGCGAACCGACCAGATTCTGGTTAGGCGCTCTTTGATTAGGGTGGTGAGGTGGTTGCCGTGCTAACCTTCGTCAGTTTATGACTGCGCGGATAACAAAGAACCTGTACCTTTGGGGTTGCAGTGTTCCTCTGGTTACGCTGGTGATACTCCTATCGCTTCTCAGACAGACCGTGTGACGGTTTAGTTTCGTCGAGCATACCCACCCCAAATTAATCATCGAAGAAAAGGCCTGGTCGTGGAGCCCGTAGGGTTTTCCATGTCTATGGTTCAAGACATTAATTTTTGTTACGACTTTTGAGGAGGGCGTAATGGCAAAAGAAAAGTTCGAACGGTCGAAGCCGCATATTAACGTCGGTACCATCGGACACGTAGACCACGGTAAGACCACCCTAACTGCAGCGATCACTATGTATGGTGCTAAGCTCATAGGTGGTAAGGCAATGAACTACGACGATATCGATAATGCACCGGAAGAAAAAGCCCGGGGAATTACGATTAATACTCGGCACGTTGAGTACCAGTCGGCTAACCGACACTATGCTCACGTAGACTGCCCGGGGCACGCCGACTATATCAAGAATATGATCACCGGTGCTGCTCAGATGGACGGTGCTGTTCTGGTTGTTTCTGCAACCGATGGTCCGATGTCTCAAACCCGAGAGCACATCTTGTTGGCCCGACAGGTAGGTGTTCCTGCGTTGTTGGTTTTTGTTAACAAGGTAGACCTCGTGGATGATGAAGAGTTGGTTGACTTGGTAGAAGAAGAGGTTCGAGATCTCCTAAACTCCTACGACTTCCCTGGGGATAAGACTCCTTTCATTCGTGGATCGGCTTTCGAAGCTATGAATAACATCGATGATCCAGAAAAAAGTAAGTGTATTCTTGAGCTCATGGAAGCAATGGATTCATACTTTCCGCTCCCTGAGCGAGCGGTTGATAAGCCTTTCTTGATGCCTATCGAAGACGTTTTCTCGATCCAAGGTCGTGGAACTGTTGTAACCGGCCGGGTTGAGCGAGGAATCGTTAAGGTTGGAGAAGAAATTGAAATTATCGGTATCCGAGCTACCAAGAAATCGGTAGTTACCGGAGTCGAAATGTTCAACAAGCTCCTCGATCAAGGGGAAGCCGGGGATAACATCGGTGCCCTTCTTCGGGGTGTAGATAAGAAAGACGTTGAACGGGGTCAGGTTCTTGCCAAGCCCGGTTCGATTACGCCTCACGCAAAGTTCAAAGGAACTATCTATTGTTTGAGCAAGGAAGAGGGTGGTCGACACTCGCCTTTCTTCTCAGGCTATCGGCCCCAGTTCTATTTCCGAACTACCGATATTACCGGAACTGTTACTCTTCCCGAAGGAAAAGAAATGGTTATGCCTGGTGACAATACCGAGATCCTCGTTGAACTCATTCACCCCATCGCGATGGACAAGGGACTTCGGTTCGCTATTCGCGAGGGTGGGCGTACAGTTGCCTCCGGTCAAGTTATCGAGATTGCTGAATAATAGGTTGTTTGAAATGAGAGGAGATTTTCTCTGAAGAAAATCTCCTCTTTATTTGGAGGAATAATGTCGAAGGAAAAAATTCGGGTACGACTTCGCGGTTTTGATGTTGAGTTAATCGACCAAAGTGCAAAATCGATTGTCCAGACCGTACAGAAGTCCGGTGCTAAAGTGTCGGGTCCTATTCCGTTGCCTACCCGGATCAATAAATATACTGTCCTCCGGTCACCGCACGTGAATAAGAAGGCTCGGGAGCAATTTGAAATGCGGACCCATAAGCGGCTTATAGATATCATAGAGCCTACCTCAGCGGTGATGGATGCGCTCATGAAGCTTGAACTCCCTGCGGGTGTAGATGTAGAGATCAAGCAGTAATCGTGTCACACGTATCAAATAGATATCGAGGGAAAGAATGATAGGGCTAATTGGAAAAAAGGTCGGAATGACCCAAGTTTTTGACGAAAAAGGGAAGGTTACTCCTGTTACGGTCGTACACGTACAACCTAATGTCGTTGTGGGTCACCGAACTCCCGAAAAGGATGGATACAGTGCGGTCATTCTTGGCGCAGACGATGCGAAGGCATCTCGAGTCACGAAGCCGTATGGTGGTCAGTTCAAAGAAGGTGTTACACCCAAAAAATGCCTTATCGAGATGCGGAATTTTGAAAAAGAAACCCAGCTTGGTGAAACTCTGCATTTGGAACTGTTCCAAGACGTATCTTTTATAGACGTAACCGGAACCTCGAAGGGTAAGGGTACTCAAGGGGTGATGAAGCGATGGGGCTTCGGTGGTGGGCGTGCAACCCACGGTTCGAAATTTCATCGAGAAAACGGATCAACTGGTCAGTCTACGACTCCCGGAAAGACAATCAAAGGTCTGAAAATGTCCGGGCGTATGGGTTTTGATCGGGTCACGGTCCAGAACCTAAAAGTAATTAAGGTTGATGTTGAAAAGAACATTCTTCTTGTGAAGGGGGCAGTTCCAGGTCGGAAAGATACCTACCTGATTGTTTCCAAAGCTGTGAAGAAAGGGTAAGGGTAGATAACTATGGATAAGAAAGTCCTTTCCAAAGATGGAAAAGAATTACGGACCATTACCTTGGACGATAGCGTTTTTAGTAGAGAAGTGAGTGAAGGTTCTATCTACCACGCCATTCGGAACGAACTTGCAAATATGCGGGTTGGTACTTCGAGTACAAAAACTCGTAGTGAGGTTGCTGGTAGTCACAGAAAGCCCTGGAAACAGAAGGGTACTGGCCGCGCTCGTGCTGGTACGAAGCAGTCTCCGGTTTGGGTTGGTGGGGGTATCTCTCACGGGCCAAGACCTCGCGACTACAGTTATTCTCTTCCTCGGAAGATAAAACGGTTGGCTATGATTTCATTGCTCAGCCTAAAAAACAAGACTGGCGCTTTGCACGTCGTAGAGACTTTTGTTTTGGAAGCGGGAAAAACGAAAGATTTGGCTTCGATTCTTAAGAACTTTGGTGGAGAAGAGCGAACGGTTTTTATCATTAGTGATGATGATAAAATGGTGAAACGAGCCGGACGAAATATTCCATGGCTTTCTACTCTTTCGTACAATCGACTCAGGGCTCATGATTTATTCTACGCAAAGAAGCTCGTGGTACTCGAAAGTGCTGCGCTCAAGCTGAACGACTTCTACGGAAGTCCGGTTTCGGCCGAATAACGGGGGTAGGGACAATGAGAGCCGATCAAGTAATTCTTGCACCGATCATTACCGAAAAGACTACCGCCCAGCGAGAGTCTGGAAAGTACGCGTTCGTTGTGGACAAGCGAGCCAATAAGATTCAGGTAGAGTCCGCAGTCAAAGAACTCTTCGATGTGAATCCTGTCTCGTGTTCAATTTTGAATGTAAAGGGTAAGCCGAAGCGGGTTCGCTCGGTAATCGGTCTTACTTCGTCCTGGAAAAAAGCTGTTGTGACTTTGCCTGAGGGTGAAACAATACAGATTTTTGAAGGGGCCTAAGGGTACGGAGAAATAGTATGGCAATAAAAACTTTCAACCCGATTACCCCGGGTACAAGACAGAAAACTTCACTCTCTTACGACGAAATTACGAAGGTTGGACCGGAGAAGGCCTTAACCAAAGGTAAGGGTTCGAAAGCGGGGCGTAACTCCGCGGGACGAATTTCTGTACGCCGTCGTGGGGGTGGTCATAAGCGAAAATATCGAGCAGTCGATTTCTTGAGGAACAAATACGATATTCCTGCCAAGGTTGCAGCCATAGAGTATGACCCTAATCGAACAAGTAACATTGCGTTACTCCATTATGCAGATGGTGAGAAGCGTTACATAATCGCTCCGAAGGGTATTAAGGTTGGCGACAGCCTAATTAGTGGTTTGGCTGTTGAGCCAAAACTTGGAAATGCAATGCCTTTAGAGGTTATTCCGTTGGGTTCGGTCGTGCATAACATCGAACTCCAGCTTGGTAAGGGGGCCCAAATGGCCCGATCTGCTGGAGCTTCGGCTACCGTAGTTGCAAAAGAAAAGGATTATGTTACCCTTCGGCTCCCCAGTGGAGAAACCCGCATGGTATTTAAAAAGTGCTTTGCGACTATTGGAGCAGTGGGTAACGACGATCACATGAATACATCTTTGGGCAAGGCTGGTCGTTCCCGCTGGTTAGGTCACCGGCCGAAGGTTCGAGGGGTTGTTATGAATCCCGTGGATCACCCTCATGGTGGTGGTGAGGGACGAACCAGTGGCGGACGTCATCCAGTTTCACCTTGGGGCATGCCAACAAAGGGCTATAAAACTCGGAAGAAGAGAAAGCAATCCAGCAAGTTCATCGTTAAGAGACGAAAGTAGGAGCGTAAGGTGTCTAGATCAGTTAAGAAGGGGCCCTTTATTGCAAAGAGCCTTTACAAGAAGGTTACCGAGGTGGCTAAGTCCGGAGATAAGAAGATGCTTAAGACCTATAGTCGATCGTCTACGATTATCCCAGACATGGTTGGGCTCACAATTTCTGTCTATAACGGCAAGACTTGGGTTGCGGTATATATTACCGAAAATTTAGTCGGTCATAAGCTTGGCGAGTTTGCTCCCACCCGATTATTCCGGGGACACGCAGGTTCGGACAAGAAAGCCGGAAAGCGATAAGGCGAGGTTAAAGAAATGGCAGAAAAGAACGGATTTCGGGCCCATGCAAAGTACCTGCAGATATCCCCTACGAAAGTACGACGGGTAGCCAATGAGGTGCGAAAAAAGCCCTATGTCGAAGCCATGGCGATTCTTGAGAACCTTCCCCATAAAGGGGCAAAGCTTTTGAAGAAGGTTATCCATTCAGCGGCATCGAATGCTCTGTATCAGAATAAGAGTCTTGATGAAGGAATGCTCTTTATTAAGGAGCTCTACGTTGATGAAGGGCCTCGGATGAAGCGATTGTGGAGGCGAGGTCGTGGAAGGGCAGATATTCTTGCTAAACGCATGAGTCATCTGACGGCGGTGGTCGACGAAATTTCGAAGGCGGGAGAATAGAGTGGGACAGAAAGTAAATCCAATAGGAATGCGTCTTGGTATCAACCGGACGTGGCGGTCTAAGTGGTATGTAGATCCAAGAGAATATGCAGATACTCTTCATGAAGACTTGAAATTGCGAAAATTGATTTCGACTATGCCCGAAACTGCAAATGCGGAGATTTCCGAAGTCGAGATTATTCGTCAGCCCCAAAGGATCACTATCGTGATTCATACTTCCCGTCCCGGCATTATTATTGGGAGTAAAGGTGTCACTATTGAGAAGATTGGAGACTTTCTCCAGAAACAAGTGGCTAGTAAGGTTCAGTTAAAGATAAAAGAAGTCAAGAAACCCGAGGTAGACGCCCAAATCGTTTCGATGAGTATCGCGCGGCAGCTCAAATCGCGGGCTTCATTCCGACGGACTCTTAAGATGTCCCTTAACAATGCCATGCGAAATGGTGCTCAAGGTATAAAGGTTGTTATTTCCGGTCGACTTGGTGGTGCCGAAATGTCGCGGACCGAGAGTGTACGGGCTGGACGAGTTCCACTCCATACCTTAAGGGCTCATATAGACTACGGCTTTTCGGAAGCCAATACGACCTTTGGAGTTATTGGCGTGAAGGTATGGGTCTTTAAGGGCGAAGTACTTAAAAAAGAAATCAAAGAAGATGCTGGCGCTGTTGTGAAAAAGAAGCGTGAGCGAGTGGAGACAAGGGGTTAATTATGCTCAGTCCAAAGCGTACTAAATATCGAAAACGCCAGCGACATATAAACACTACCTTATTAGGCAAAGCCTCTAGGGGGAATACCGTTTCTTTCGGCGATTTTGGGTTGGTTTCCTTAGAGAATAAGTGGATCACCAATCGTCAGATCGAAGCAGCTCGTATCGCGATGACTCGCCATATCAAGCGGGGAGGCAAGGTTTATATTCGGATATTCCCTGATGTTCCGTACACGAGGAAGCCTGCCGAAACCCGGATGGGTAAAGGTAAGGGTAGCCCAGAATCGTGGGTTGCTGTCGTAAAGCCGGGCACGGTAATGTTTGAAATAGCAGGGGTAGAACCTAAGCTAGCAGAAGAAGCGATGGCCCGTGCGGGTTCAAAGCTCCCGATAAAGACCAAGTTTGTACTTCGGTCACAGGAGTAAGAAATGAAAGATTCCTTTAGGGACTTGACCTTAGACGAGCTGAAGGTCAAAAAAGACGAACTTCAAAAGAAAGTTTTTGATATCCGGTTTAATGCGGTCATTGGGTACTTAGATAATCCGGTGGAGAAAAGAGTGATTCGACGAAAAATTGCCCGGGTAAATACCCTTATTCACCAGCTTCAGACTCAGTCTGAAAACCTTTAGATAGGAGACCGGCATGGAAACAGCGGAAGTAAAATCAAAGATAAGAAATCGTAAAACGTATAGCGGTGTCGTGGTCAGCGATAAAATGGAAAAAACCGTGGTGGTACAGGTTACTACTAAAACCCTCCACGGCCTCTATAAGAAGTACGTTACGCGAAGCAAAAAAGTGAAGGTTCACGATCCTGAAAGTAGCGCTCACTTGGGTGATACGGTGAAGGTCGAGGAATGCAGGCCTGTAAGCAAAGATAAGACCTGGCGGCTCGTTCAAATAGTTGAACGGGCGAAATAAGCCACAAAACACGAGGGTATTTCTATGATTCAGATGCAGACCTTTTTGAATGTGGCAGACAACAGTGGGGCAAAAAAAGTGCAGTGTATTAAAGTACTTGGTGGCTCGAAGCGAAAGTCCGCTGGTGTTGGTGACATTATCGTAGTGGCAGTGAAAGATGCTATACCAAATGCGCCAGTCAAAAAAGGCAAGGTTGAAAAAGCCGTCATCGTCAGGACCAAACAAGCCTTTCGACGTCAAGACGGCACGTATATTAGATTTGATGACAATGCTTGTGTCATCATTGACGCAAACAGCAATCCGAAGGGGAAGCGAATTTTCGGGCCAGTTGCCCGGGAGTTGCGAGATCTCGATTACATGAAAATCGTATCTCTTGCCCCGGAAGTTCTGTAGGGGAGTCTCATGCAGAATAAGAATACTGTATCAACAAAGTTGAAAAAAAATGATCAAGTAATGGTCATTTCGGGAAAAGAGAAGGGAAAGACCGGGCGCATTCTCTCTATCGACCTCGAAAAAGGTCGGGTAGTAATCGAAAGCGTTAACATGGTGAAAAAGGCTGTTCGAAAGAAGAAGCAAGAAGACCGTGGTGGCATTATGGAAATAGAGGGTAGTCTGCATATTTCTAACGTAATGCTTGTGGATAAGTCTGGCAAACCTACTCGGGTTGGTTACAAGTTCGAGAAGAATGAGAAGGCTCGAGTATCAGTTCGGACAGGAGAAGTACTGTAATGGCTGGAAATGTACCTGTACTTAAAGCGCTGTACAATGGAACAATCCGGAAGGATTTGCATCAAGAATTCGGCTATAAGAGCGCCATGCAAATCCCCAAGATCGAAAAAGTCATTGTAAGCATGGGGGTAGGTGAGGCGATAGCAAACAAGAAAATGTTAGAGACCTCTCTGTCAGAACTGGCACTCATTACTGGTCAGCGACCAGTAAAAACGAAGGCACGGAAGTCAATTGCTAACTTCAAACTTCGTGAGGGCATGGAAGTAGGTCTGAAAGTAACCCTCCGGGGTGACCGGATGTACGAGTTTCTTGATCGGCTGATGAATGTCGCTCTCCCACGAGTTAAAGACTTTCGAGGGGTAAACCCTAACGCTTTTGATGGCCATGGGAATTTTTCCCTCGGAGTCACTGAACAAATAATATTTCCCGAAATCGACTACGATAAAATTGACAGAATTTCGGGTATGAATGTGGCGGTTGTAACGACCGCATCGACTGACCAAGAGGCGAAAAGTTTATTGACCCGTCTTGGAATGCCGTTCAGAAAATAGGGAGAAGGTATGGCTAAGAAATCAATGATTATAAAGGCGCAGCGAACTCCTAAGTTTTCTACGCGGAAAGTAAATCGTTGCAGAGTATGCGGACGACCAAGAGGTTACATGCGAAAGTTTCAATTGTGTCGTGTATGTTTTAGAAAGTTTGCCAGTGAAGGTTTGATTCCTGGTGTAACAAAATCGAGCTGGTAGGAGAAGATATATGAGTCTTTCTGATCCCGTAGCAGATATGCTCACCAAGATTCGGAATGCAAGCCAAGCGAGTTTTGAAAAGGTTGATGTAACCACCTCAAAACTAAAATTGGAAGTAATCAAGATCTTAAAGAATGAAGGGTACATCAAGAATTTTAAGAAGGTTACCCAGGAAAATATCAATATGATTCGTATTTTCCTAAAATACGACGAGAAAGATCGTCCGATCATTCATGGTCTTCAACGGATCTCAACTCCTGGCCGCCGAGTTTACACCGGCTACAAGGAGCTTCCGAGGATTTTTAATGGTTTTGGCACGGTCATCGTATCGACCTCTACCGGAGTTACTACCGGTAAGAAAGCAGCAGAGAAGAAGGTTGGCGGCGAGCTAATCTGCTCTGTGTGGTAGGGGGAATACATGTCACGAGTTGGAAGATTACCAGTTACTATTCCTGCTGGGGTAAAAGTTGCAGTTGCTGACACCCTTTTGACCGTAGAAGGTCCGAAAGGAAGGTTAACCCAGGATTTTAGTCCGCTGATTATAATTTTGATTGAGGGCAGTCTTGCCACAGTTTCTCGGAAAGACGAAACCAAGGCTGCGAAGTCCTTTCATGGACTTTATCGAAATCTATTAAACAATATGGTTGTTGGAGTAAGCCAAGGCTTTACGAAGACTCTCATGATAAACGGAGTAGGATATCGAGCTGAGCTCAAGGGGAAGATTCTTTCTCTCAACCTTGGCTACTCGAACCAGATTGAATACCATATTCCCGACGGAGTGGTTATCGAGGTCGAGGGTCAAAATAAGGTCTTAGTCAAAGGGATCGACAAGGTCGTTGTGGGGCGTATCGCTTCGGAGATCCGTTCGATTCGCCCGCCGGAACCTTATAAGGGTAAGGGCGTTAGATACGAGAACGAGCACGTACGACGAAAAGTCGGAAAATCGGGAATTAAGTAAGGTGAACAAATGAACAGAATCAAAGACAAGATCGCCCGAAAAGTGAGAAGAAAGACGAGGATTCGAAAGAATCTTTCTGGCTCGTCTACAAAGCCCCGGATTAGCATTTTTAAAAGTAACAAGCATCTTTACGTTCAGGTCATTGATGATTTAAGCGGTCACACCCTGGCTTCCATTGGGAATGTTGGTGAATTTAAGGAGCTGAAAGTTACTGTTGGGGATGCGGAGAAACTGGGTATTGAGTTGGGAAAGAAGCTTATGGCTTTGAAAATAGAAACCGCAGTTTTTGACCGAAACGGTAATTTATACCATGGAGTTGTCAAAGCCTTTGCCGATGGGACCCGAAAATCCGGGATCCAGTTCTAAGGGGGATTTTTGTGGAAAATCGTGGCGGAGATAGAGATAGAAATCGAGATCGAGACAGGGATCGCGATCGGGACAAAGAGTTTACCGAGAAGTTAATTACTCTTAATCGGGTTGCCAAGGTAGTAAAGGGTGGACGACGATTTTCATTCTCTGCTCTTGTAGTAGTTGGTGACAAGAATGGTCGAGTGGGATATGGATTCGGTAAGGCTAATGATGTTTCCGAGGCAATTCGTAAGAGTGTAGAGAAGGCCAAAAAAAGCATGATTACCATACCCCGCAAGAAGGCAACTATACCTCATGAAGTTGTAGGATCTTTCAAGAGTGCGAGTGTCATTATGCGACCCGCAGCCCCTGGAGCCGGTGTTATAGCCGGTGGAGCAGTGCGGGCGATTCTCGAGGTTGGTGGCGTTAATGATGTACTCAGTAAGAGCCTGGGATCGCGGAATTCTATTAACGTAGTAAAAGCCGTGTTCAATGGGCTTGAGAATCTATACGATGCCAAAATCGTAGCAAAGAATCGTGGCAAATCTATCGCGGAAATGTGGGGGTAAGCCATGAAGCTGTCAATTAGGTTAATTAAAAGTCCAATAGGTCGCAAGCCGAATCATAGAGCAACAGTCGAGGCTCTTGGTTTACGTAAAATCAATCAGGTAGTCGAGAAAGAATCAAACCCAATGATCTTAGGAATGGTAAATACTATCTCGTACCTGCTTGAGGTTCAGGAGATTAAGTAATGAGCATGCTCCGTAAGCCCCTTGGGGCGACAAAACAGAAGAAGCGGGTAGGCCGAGGACAGGGTACCGGCAATGGTACTACTGCCGGTAAGGGTAATAATGGACAAAACGCCAGATCTGGAGGTGGAGTACGACCCGGATTCGAGGGGGGGCAAATGCCTCTTTACCGAAGAATCGCCCGCCGAGGTTTTTCTAACTATCCTTTCAAGGTAAAGTTCACTGTCGTTGATGTTTCGTCTTTAGACCGATGTTTTAAAGATGGAGATGTTGTATCGATTGATACCCTTCGGGAAAAGAATCTCATTAAGAATTCGGAGATCGAAGTTAAGATTCTCGGAACTGGTGAAATCACAAAGAAACTCACCCTTGAGTTTGTAGCTGTTTCTGCTTCTGCCAAGGCGAAAATCGAAAAAGCCGGCGGCGTCGTAAAAGAATTCGAGATAGTACAGGACGAAACCAATGGCGAATAGTGCTTTGTTGGATATCTTCCGGATAAAAGATTTAAGAGATCGAATCCTCTACACTCTTGGGGTTTTAACGGTATTTCGGATTGGTACTGTCGTGCCTATTCCGGGAATTAACGTTTCTGCCCTCAAGGCGTATTTTTCGACCCAACAATCTACCGGCGGGGTGTCCATCGAAGGGTTTCTTGACTTTTTTAGTGGAGGAGCCTTTACAAACTTCTCGATTTTTATGCTCGGTATTATGCCGTACATTTCAATGTCGATCATCATGCAGCTTGTATTGCTTGTCTTTCCGAGCCTAAAGAAGATTAGCGAGGAAGACGGGGGTAGGAAGAAAGTCCAAAAGTGGATTCGATGGGGAACAGTTATTGTAGCCCTCGTCCAATCTCTAACGGTTACATTCTATGCCAGCAGTATTCCCGATGCGATAACAATCAATCGTACGGCCTATACCTTGGTCGCAATGTTGACGGTAACTACCGGTACGGTTTTTTTAATGTGGCTCGGAGAGCAAATTAATCAGCGTGGAATTGGGAATGGCATTTCGTTGATTATTTTCGCTGGTATTATTGCTCGAATGCCAAACGCGGTATGGCAGCTTTTCCAAGCGATCCAGAATCAACAACTGAATCCGGTGTTTGTTATTTTGGCCTTCGTTATGTTTGTGGCGGTTGTTGTTCTCGTCATCTACGAACAGCGAGGTCAGAGAAAAATACCGGTAAATTATGCGAAGCGGGTTGTGGGCCGGAGAATGTACGGTGCTCAAAACACCTATATACCGTTTAAAATTAATCCTTCAGGGGTAATACCAGTTATCTTCGCATCGTCGATTTTGACCTTTCCCTTGCAGATTGCCCAGTCTTTAGGCCCAAATGTACGATGGCTCCAGAGCGTGGCCGATGCCTTGAATCCCAGTGGTGGCTTGTACATTGTTTTGTACACTCTACTCATTGTGTTCTTCGCATTCTTCTATACCCAGGTCACCTTGAACCCTATTGAAATTTCTCGGAATATCCGGGAGAATGGCGGTTCGATACCGGGAATTCGGTCGGAAAAGATGGAAGAGTATTTGACCCGAGTCCTTAATCGGATTATCTTGCCTGGTTCTTTGTTCCTTGCCTTCATAGCGGTAATTCCTACTATCGTTCAGTCGGTCTTTAACTTTCCTGCGCAGGTTGCGTTTCTCATGGGAGGTACGAGTCTTCTGATTTTAGTTGGTGTAGACCTGGATCTGATGTCGCAAATCGAAGGACAGTTGAGAATGCACCACCACGGTGGTTTTACCAAAAAAGGGAAAATCCGTTCGCGGAATCTTTAGTCCACTGAGTGTTGGACCAGGGGGAAATGGAAAATGAAAGTACGTGTAAGTGTTAAACCAATTTGCGATAAGTGCAAGGTTATTAAGAGACGCGGTGTAGTGCGTATAATCTGCGAGAATCCAAAGCACAAGCAGAGACAGAGATAGGAGGACATTGAATGGCTCGTATTGCCGGAGTGGACCTTCCGAATAAGCATGTAGAGATCGCGCTGACATACATCTTTGGTATCGGAAGAACATCTGCAAAACTCATTTGTGAAAAGACTGGTATTGATCCCAACAAACGGATTAACGACCTTACCGGAGAAGAAGTCAATGAACTCCGAACGGTCATTGAGAACGATTTCAAAGTAGAAGGTAGACTTCGGACCGAAGTATCTTTGAACATTAAACGTCTCATGGATATCGGCTGTTACCGAGGGCTTCGTCATAGACGCGGTCTTCCTGTAAGAGGTCAACGGACTTCTACTAACGCTCGAACTCGTAAGGGCAAGCGTAAGACAGTAGCAGGGAAAAAGAAGTAATCCTGGAGGATAGATACTGTGGCTAAAACAGTTAAGAAAAAGAAAGAAAAAAAGGTAGTTACCGAAGGGATGGTTCATATCCAGGCAACTTTTAACAACACCATAGTAACGATCACCGATATGCGTGGTAACGCATTATCGTGGGCCAGTGCGGGTGGCTTAGGTTTCAAAGGGGCGAAGAAATCTACGCCTTTTGCAGCCCAAAGTACTGCCGAGTCTGCTGCTCAGAAGGCCCTTGATTTTGGTCTTCAGGACGTTCATGTGTTTGTGAAAGGTCCGGGGGTCGGGCGCGAGTCTGCGATCCGTTCGTTAGGAGCCCTGGGTTTGCGAGTACGTACTATAAAGGACATCACTCCGATCCCTCATAATGGCTGTCGCCCTAAGAAAACCCGACGGGTGTAAACTCGTAAGTTTTTAACGATAAGGAGAGCAAATGGCGCGAAAAAGCCTTTTGAAGGGTTTTAAACGACCGGCAGGCATTCAATTTGAACATAGCGAAGTAAACAAAAACTACGGGAAGTTTATGGCCCACCCTTTTGAACGAGGGTTCGGTACTACAGTTGGTAATACTTTAAGGCGGATTTTACTGTCGAGTATCCAGGGATACGCAGTAACTGCTGTGAGAATTACTTCTTATAATGCCGAAGGTACGGCCCACGTCCTGTCGAGTGAGTTCGAGTCTATTCCTGAAGTTGTTGAGGACACCTCGGATTTTATAAACAGTCTGAAGCAACTGCGGGTCCGATTGCCTGAAGATGTAGAACAAAAAATTGTTCTTGTAAGTTTGAAAGGTTCTGGGGCAATTAGCGCGGCAGTCATTGCCGAGCAAACCGATATTGAGGTTCTCAATCCCGAGCTTCATTTATTGACCCTTATGGATAATGCAAATCTCGAGATCGAACTACAGGTGGATTTGGGACGGGGCTATGTACCCTCTGAAATGAACGAAAAGTATATCGAAATTGTAGGAACTATCGCTATTGATGCGCTTTTTTCCCCAATTCGTCGGGTCGTCTACAATGTAGAGAGTGCTCGAGTTGGTCATAGAACCGATTACGATAAACTCACCTTCGAGGTATGGACTGATGGTAGCGTAAGACCTGAAGATGCCATTGCCGAAGCGGCAAAAATAGCGAAGGATCACTTCACTGTCTTTATTAACTTCGATGAGGACCATATTCTCGGAGATGATGATATTGATGAGGATAACGAGCGTGTTCGGTCTTTGCTTGAGACGCCGGTGGATGAGTTAGAATTGTCGGTACGATCGAGTAATTGCTTGAAAAATGCGAACATTAAGACAATAGGGGATCTGACATCGAAGACCGAGGATGAGATCGCAAAAACCCGGAATTTTGGAAAAAAATCTCTCCAAGAGATCAAAGAAAAATTGAAAGAATGGAACTTGAGTCTTGGTATGACCGATTATTCGTCGGTCAAAAGTTCGGTCAAATTTCCTGAGAAGAAGGAAGAATTAGACGATGAAGCATAAAATTGGTTTTAATCGGCTCGGTCGAAAAACGAGTCATCGGGAAGCATTAATCAAGAATATGATTACGTCCCTTTTTAAGTACGAACGAATTACTACGACCCAAACTAAAGCTCTCGCGATCCGACAGAAAGCGGAGAAGATGATTACTCGGGCAAAGGTTGATTCGGTTCACAACCGACGTATGATTGGTCGGCGAATAAAAGATGAGGCTATTTTGGCCAAACTCTTTACGGATATTGGGCCCCGTTTCGTCTCTCGACCAGGTGGCTACACCCGAATAATGAAGCTTGGACAACGGTCCGCTGACTCTACGGAAATGGTGATTCTCGAACTTGTAGACCGAGTTGTTGAGGAGAAAGCTGAGAAGGTAAAGCCTTCGAAAGAAGATAAAGATATAAAAAAGACCGAACCTAAGACAAAAGAACCAAAGGTCAAAGAGGCTTCGGGGGCGAAAAAGGCTACAGCACCTAAAGCGTCCGCTCCGAAGGCGGCAAACGTCAAAACAGCTAAGTCTGCGAAGGTCTAGATTAGACCCCTTACTATTTTGCATGGGCTTAGAGTGACTAACCGCGGGACAAACCCGCGGTTTTTTTGTCCTTGCTTAGGTTCTTTGGGAATTACTTTTTATGTGAGTTTGGAGGTACAAATCCTGTGAGAATGGAAGAATTCTGAGGTACCCTGCCTTTCGGTTTGAACTTTGAAGGAATTAGGGTTAGTATCGAGCGTCAAAGACTGTAGTCTGGACTGGATTATTCCGACAGTATGAGTGGGGGATACCGGTCGATTTAGTTCAATGAAATCTGTTCAAAAAGTTTTACTCAGCTTATTGTTCTCTACCCTCATAGCAGGGGCCTTCATTGTCGCTGGAGTCTTGGGCGTTTTTGATTCTTTAGAATACGTTTTTTACGAGAGCCGGATACAAAACCGTCTTGAGACAGACTTAAGTCAATCGGCGAACATCCTGGACTTTTACAAGGCAGACATTCTGGCCCGGACCGAAACGCTCGGAATCGACGAGGCGTTTTATCAAGCCTACCTCATAAACCAAACGACAGATTTAATAACCCGGCGTCGCGAGCTCATTCAAGAGGCCTTCCAATTGAGCCCTGGGTTAACGAGCTTACGCATATTTCAACCGGACCTTAGTCGGATGTATTACAGTACGCGTATTTCTGATTCTCTCGAATCGGGTTCCCAACGTATAGTATACCGACCGGTAGATCAAATTGAAGATCTTGAGTTTTTACGAAATCTGCTGGTAGACATTTCCGAAGATTACTATCCTCCGATATTCTTGATTCAGAGCGAGCGGCAACAGTTTTATTTAATACGACCGATCATTGATGATTTAGAAATACTACGGGGTCACGCAGTATTTTTAGGGAACTTCCGTCCTTTGGAGAATCGGCTGATTCAGGCGGGACTGCTATCGGTAGATAGAGGTGCGTTCTTCTTGAGCGATAGTCTTTTCCTTTTTAATTCTACGGATTCTATTCGGCAATCAATATCGCCGGCGGACTTAAATTTTTTGGACAACGAAGAGGAACTCTTTGGCCGGCTGGATCTTGGTGGCCAGCGATACGTTCTCATTTCCACCAAGTCGTCTTCTTTTACCCTTGCAACCCTTATACCTGAAAACGAACTTGTCTTAAGTGATGCACTTAAGGCAGTCCTCGTAGGGCTCATATGGTCATCTTCTTTTCTCCTGATTTTTCTGTTAGTAAACCTGAGGCATGATTCGGTAGTTGTCATCACCGATCGGATTAAGCGATTTCAGATTGGACTGGTCCAGGAGTATCTGGAGAGTAAACAAGATTTTGATGTTCAAAAATGGAAGAACGAACTACGGCTTCGAAAGGACGATGTTTTTGGTCAAATCCTAAAGGGACTGCCAAAGGGACAAAAAAACGATCCTAGTATCCAACAGCTCATGGAGAGTAGCTGGGAAGAAATTCTGGAGGTACTCGGAAGTAAAAAACTACTGTCAGGTACATCCCAACTCGATATCGATCGTATTGAGCAGGCTATGCAACGGGTAGTTAGCAGTCTTCAAAATGCCAATTTGAGCCCCACGGCAGGGGATTCCCAGGGCTCTAAGACCGCAATGGCCTTACCGTCCCCAACGAAATCAAAGATAGCAAGGCCGATTCCTGTTGGGTCTTCGATGCCCATAGACCTTGGTAAAGACGACGCCGAAGAGCTGGAAGATTTAGAAGAGCTTGGTTCCGGCGGGGTGGACAGCCGCGATGCCCAAGAGTCCGAAGAGCCCGAGGAATTAGAAGAGCTGGAAGATTTAGAAGAGCTTGGTTCCGACGGGGCGGAAAGCCCCGATGCCCAAGAGTCCGAAGAGCCCGAGGAATTAGAAGAGCTGGAAGATTTAGAAGAGCTTGGTTCCGACGGGGCGGACAGCCGCGATGCCCAGGAGTCCGCAGAGCCCGAGGAATTAGAAGAGCTGGAAGATTTAGAAGAGCTTGGTTCCGACGGGGCGGAAAGCCGCGATGCCCAAGAGCCCGAAGAGCCCGAGGAATTAGAAGAGCTAGAAGACCTGCAAAACCTGGAAGAAGCCGAGGAAGTACCAGAAGCCGAGGAAGTACCAGAAGCCGAGGAAGTGGAAGAGGTCGAAGAAATCGAGGAGCTGGACCCCAACGAAGAAGAAGCCGACGATGCAGATGAACTCGAAGAGGTGGTCGCTCAAAGTGAGAGTGCTACGACAAAAGATTCGATATCTAAGGCACCTCGAAGACCGGTCGTTGAGGAAGAATATGAGAATCTCAACTTTGGCGCTTTAGAAATACTGGCCGAAGGCGCAGTAAACGTACCTGTACTTGAACAAGAAATCGAAGAGCTCGAAGAATTGGATGACGAAGACGCCGAGGAGCTTGAGGCCCTCGAGGAAGAGACTGTCGACCAGATTGAAGGCGGGATTGTTAGTACCTCTGAGGCCTGGCAACCCGAGGAAGGCGATGATGGGGAGGAACCTTCAGAGGTACTCGAAATCGAGAATGTTATAAGTGGAGGCTTCTTGAATCCAATTGGAGAGGTAAAACAAGTACTTTGGAGCAACCGAATGGACGATGACGATCTGGACTTCCTCGAACCCCTCGAGGAGATTGGTGAGGGTGAAGCGATTATCCCAGAGGGAGACCCCATCTTCGAAACCTTAATAATTGCGGACATAGCCCATGAGCAAGAAGACTCAGTCTTGGTTTTTGGTGCGGACGGTGTTGTCGAAATATCCGATTCAACATTCGCAAAAGCCGCGGTGAGTCCGGTCGAACATGAGGATGGTGAATCAATCGAGGATCTATTTCAATTGCCCGAGATTGATTTAGGGCTTGAAAACTTTGAAAGTGACTCGGGGTTAGGAAAATCTCGACTGCGCAGATATCGGAAGAAAGACCATGGGGAGTTTTTGTTTGGACCCAACGGACTTGATTTCGACGTCTTCGCCGAACCCTTTCGAAATGATGGTCCAGGCAGGGTAAAAGCCTTAGTAACCTTGAGCCGGCTGCTCAATTCACGGTTTGCCGCAATATTTACCCTTACCGAAAGAGGTATGTTCTACAAGGCTGGGGTTGGGTATACCCGGGAAGTTGATCCGATTTCGCCCGAAGATGCGTTGTTAGATCAGTATCTAAAATCAGACTCAGCAACAATGGTGACAAATATTAAGAACTATTTGTTCTTTATGCCCCAACACGAGCAGGAAATCGGGTCTCTTAATCAACTAGTTTTCCTCCCTTGCAAGTTTGAAGACGAGCAAGGTTTTCTCGTCTTTGGTCCCTCCGCCCACCAGGATTCGGTCGGGGATTTTATAAGTCTCCTTAAAACCCTCTCGGAATAAGGGTACTAGGAGGTGCCCATTTTGTTATACTCGTGCAAAATTTTGGTGAGGAGTAGAGATGGTTGAGTTGTATACCGATGGGGGGTGTATTGGGAATCCCGGGCCTGGAGGTTGGGCCTTTGTCATCAAAGACAGCGATTTTCTCGTTGAAGCTTTTGGCGGTGAGAAAGATACCACAAATAATCGAATGGAACTTACCGCGGTCACCCGAGGGCTGGAGAGGGCTTTTCAAGAGTTTCCCGGTGCAAAGATCAAAGTTATTACCGACAGCCAGTACGTCAAAAATGGAATTACTACGTGGATTCACAGTTGGAAACGAAATGGGTGGCGTACTGCGTCAAAACTACCGGTCAAGAACCAGGAGTTTTGGGTCGCCCTTGATTCGGTTTGCCAAAAAATGGATCTTGAATGGGGATGGGTGAAGGGCCACAGCGGAAATCCATTGAACGAGCGGTGCGATGCCCTTGTTCACCAAGGAATAAAAGAAATTTCATAAACTTTTCGAAAAGTTCAATCAGAACGAGCTCTGCCCTGGTAATAAAGGGTGGAGGTCTTATGGACATATACGCATATTCTCCCCTCGGATACGAAGGGGCCCTGGTAAAAATCGAAGTCGAAATACGTAGGGGTATTCCCGGTATTGATTTGGTGGGACTTCCCGACTCGGCGGTAAAAGAGAGTCGAGAACGTATTCGTGCTGCCATGCGCAATGCTGGATTCTCCGTTCCAAAGGCCCGGGTACTTTTTAATCTTTCTCCCGCCGGTCTTCGGAAAGCGGGAGCGGGATTTGATTTAGCTCTTGCCGTCGCCTTATTGTCTGCAACCGATCAGTTACCCTGGAATTTTAGCGAACCTCTCTTGGTAAGTGGAGAACTTGCATTGTCTGGTGGGGTATATCCTGTTCCCGGGGTGTTAGGGGCCCTAGAATTGGCCGCCGAGAAGGGCATAGAACGGTGTATTTTGGCTCAGAACGAAATGCCAAAACATGGCCCCCGGGTGGGTATGCAGGTGCTCGGACTCGAATTTCTTGGACAGTTAGCGAATCGGATTCTCCATTTTCGAACTCTGGGACCTGGAGCCTCCTCAAGTGAGCTTTCCGAAATTTCGGAGTCTCCTACCCCGACTGATCTTTCGTGGATGCCTGAGACCCAACGATTAGCTTTGGGGGTTACGGCCGCAGGGGGCCACCACACCCTGCTTTTAGGACCTCCGGGCACTGGTAAGTCGAGTTTTCTTTTGGCCCTTGGTATGCTGAAAATTCCAATGCTTCATAGACATCGCCGGGAGCTCGATCGAATTATGTCGGTCTACGAAGGTACCGACGGGGGAGTGGGTCGAAGTAGTGACTGGGATGCGCCGGTTCTGTATCCTGGACCAGCGTCTTCCTACGAGGGTATTCTCGGGGGTGGCCGGGCGGTGATGCCTGGTCAGGTTTCTTTGGCTCACGGTGGGTTCTTGGCAATAGACGAAGCCTTAGAGTTGGGGGGGAAGACCCTTGGGGGTTTGCGCCTTCCGATGGAAGAGTCGGTCATTCGGGTGATTCGGGCCAATACGGTAAGTTACTACCCCTGTGAATTTACCCTAGTAGGGGCTACGAATTTGTGTCCCTGTGGAGCGAGGGGTAAGGTCGATGAGATTTGTCAGTGCGATCCGAAGGCCGTGCACCGTTACTGGTCTCGAATGGGTTCGGCACTTCTTGATCGATTCGATGTTCGTATGGTCCTGCCCCAGGTAACCGATGACTGGCCCGAGTTACCCAAGTGGACAGGTTCTGGAGATGAGGTCGAAAAAGCGATCAGGGTAAGCCGGAGGATTATGGCTGAAGGACTGTGGAGTAAGAATGAGGCGAAGCTTAACGGTCGTTTAGAAGGAATTCGCCTGAATCGAAAAGGTGCATCCCTACCTGGTATGGGACCTCACCAATCATTTCGCAGTTTTGCTGCGGTAGAGCGCTTAGCTCTTACCCTGGCGATGATGGATAATCGAAAGGAGAGTGAACCCCAGGATATTGCCTTGGCTACCTACTTACGTAATCCCCCGGGAATAGAACGATGGTTGGGTGACTTTGTGGGTTGGGGAAACTCAAAAGTACAGGTCTAGAAGGATTGGCGTTCGAGGGTATTCGCCGTATATTAACCCCGAGGAACGAAAGGAACTATGGCACGGTCAAAGACGAATCACCTTGGGTATGTAATTGCAGGCGTAGTAATAGGCCTCGCTGGAGGGCTCGGTTTTGGTCTGATTCCCCTTGGAAATGGCGAGATAGACCTTACTGAAGCGACAAATGTAGTAGAAAATGGTAGTGGTGTACGTCCTTTGCCGGAGTTAAACTTGGTAGGGACCGAGGACCTGGGAATTACGCCCCTTTCTATAAATGCGGGCCAGTTTTTAACCCCCGACGAACAGAATAACATTTCGGTCTACGAAGCCAGGAACGAGGGCGTAGTAAATATAAGTACCGAGACCCTCGCCTATAGCCTCTTCTTTGAACCGATTCCCCAAGAGGGTTCGTCGGGAAGTGGATCAATAATTGACTCCCGGGGCTATATCTTGACAAACAACCACGTGATTCGGAGTGCGGTTAGGGTATTCGTAACCCTGGCAAGTGGTACTCGGTTGGAAGCCGAGGTTGTTGGGGTCGATAGAGAAAACGATTTGGCGGTACTCAAGATTGACCCTCGGACTGAGCGTCTTACGGTAATACCCCTGGGTTCTACCGATGGATTGAGAGTTGGGCAAAAGGTACTAGCGATTGGAAATCCCTTTAGTTTTGATAGAACCCTCACTACCGGGGTAATATCCGGTTTAGGGCGGCCAATTAGTACCTCGACGGGGCAAATTATCAATAACATGATTCAGACCGATGCATCGATAAATCCAGGTAATTCCGGGGGGCCCCTCTTAGACAACCAGGGTAACCTCATTGGGGTAAATACAATGATTTTTACCCCAACCGGGGGAAGTGTTGGGGTTGGTTTTGCCGTGCCGGTAGAAACCGCCAAGAGGGTTATACCCGACCTCATCGAGTTTGGGCGGGTCCAACGGGGTTGGATAGATATTGTACCTATTCAAATCTTCCCCCAACTTGCAGCCTTCGCCCAGCTACCCGTAACTGAAGGGGTGTTGATTTCTCAAATCGAGTCCGGTGGGCCTGCGGAAGCAGCGGGTCTTCGGGGAGGAAATCCCCGCAATGCTGTTCGGTCGGGGAATACAATTATCTATTTGGGTGGCGATATTCTCATAGAAATTGATGGAACTCGTGTGAGCACTCTTGCCCATATTTTTGACGCCCTGGAAGATAATAAACCGGGAGAAAGGGTGAAGGTTGTGTACCTTCGAAATGGAAGACAGTTTGAGACCGAGGTTGAACTAATTTTGCGCCCCGATCGGTACATGTAGGGCCTATGAAACGATTTCGAGTCGCAGCACCCTACGAACCCGCGGGGGATCAGCCTACGGCGATCGAGCAGATAACCCAAGGAATAGAAAAGGGACAGAAGTTTCAGGCTATTAAGGGTGTTACTGGGTCAGGAAAGACCTACACGATGGCCAAGATAATTGAGCGCACTCAGCTGCCGACCCTGGTCCTTTCTCACAATAAGACACTTGCAGCCCAGCTATACCGGGAGTTTAAAGAATTTTTTCCCGACAACGCGGTGGAATACTTTGTTTCCTACTACGACTACTACCAGCCCGAAGCCTACGTCGCTTCCAAAGACTTGTATATCGAGAAGGATTCTTCGATCAATGAAGAGATTGATCGGTTGCGATTGGCTGCCACCGCAAACTTAATAGAACGGCCAGATGTTATTGTTGTGGCAACGGTTTCGTGTATTTATGGTCTGGGTAGCCCCCGGGACTACAAGGACATGAAGATTAGGATCGACAAGGGCACTGCCTTGGAAATGCCCCAACTGCGATCGCGGCTGGTATCCTTGCAGTATGACCGGAACGACGCGGTGATGCAGCGGGGGGTATTTCGGATCCGGGGGGACGTCATCGAAATTTATCCCGCCTATACCCAGGACTCGGCCTATCGAATAGAGATGGAATGGGATGAGGTTGCGCGGATTTCTGAAATCCACCCCCTGACCGGCGAGGTGCTGGAGGATCTTGATACTTTGGTCATATACCCAGCAAAACATTTTGTTATGCCCGAGGACCTGATTCAGAAGGCCGTGGGGCAAATTGAGTCGGAGTTGGAACAGCGCCTGGAAGATTTAGAGGCTGCCGGAAAACTGGTAGAGGCTCAGCGACTAAAGAGTCGAACCAAGTACGACTTGGAGATGCTTCACGAGATGGGCTATTGCCCCGGAATAGAGAACTACAGTCGGCACCTGACCTTTCGAAAGGCCGGCGAGAGGCCGGCGGTGTTATTGGACTATTTTCCCGATAAGTTCCTTACCTTTGTTGATGAGTCCCACGTCACCCTACCGCAGGTGAGGGGTATGTACATGGGGGACCGTTCACGGAAGCAGAACTTGGTGGACTTTGGATTTCGCCTACCCTCTGCCCTGGACAATCGGCCACTTTTTTACGAGGAGTTTGAAGGTCTCCTCGACCGGGTCGTATTTGTTTCTGCGACCCCGGCTAATCTTGAGTTGGAGAAGGCCAAGGGTTTTGCGGAGTTGGTAATTCGACCCACCGGTCTCCTAGACCCGGAAATTGAGGTACGACCATCGAAGGGTCAAATCGAGGACTTGTACGGGGAGATTCGACTTCGAATTGCGGCTGGTGAGCGGACCTTGGTGACGACTTTGACCAAAAAAATGTCCGAGGATTTAACCGACTATCTAACTGGCCTTGGTCTAAAGGTACGATACCTACACTCGGAAATCGAGACTATCGAGCGGGTCGAAATATTGACCGAGTTGCGGGAAGGAACCTTTGATGTCTTGGTTGGAATTAACCTCCTGAGGGAGGGACTCGACCTACCCGAGGTAAGCCTAATTTGTATCTTGGACGCCGACAAGGTTGGTTTTTTGCGATCGGCGACGAGTTTGATTCAGACCATCGGTCGAGCAGCCCGGAATTCAAATGGTAAGGTCCTTATGTACGCCGACCGGATGTCTCCGGCCATGGACGAGGCGATTCGAGAGACCAATCGTCGGCGAGGTATACAAACAGCCTATAATGAAGAGCATGGAATCACTCCCCAAACGATTCAAAAATCTGTTCGATCGATCCTCGAACGAGAAAAAGAGCATAAGCGAGCAGCTGAGACCCAAAATATTGAGGTCTTAAAGTCCGAATACAACGTACTCATTCCCGGACAAAAGAAGAAACTTATCGTCGCCCTGGAACAGCAGATGTTGGAGCACGCAAAAAATTTAGAATTTGAACAAGCGGCGGTCGTTCGGGACGAGATTCAGAAGCTGAAAGAGGGCTGAGGACCCTTGGAGAGCCGAGGTACAGAATTACGGCAACTCGTAGAGGACCAGGTCCATGGAGCCGGTCGAGATGTGGGGGAGGTATTGGGCTCTGTAGGTATAGACCGCATTCCAGTTTGAACTTATGTCCCTGTACGCTTTTTGGTAAGTCTCATCGAAGGTGATAAGGTTGTCTCGATTCATGTCGGTATTCGGATCTTCTAATGCGGAACGTAGGGCAGTCGTGAAAACCCCATTCCTACGGTTACTTTGAGAATCAAGGACCTCCCAGCTTTCTTCGAGGGGACCCGCTGCACTGATATAGAAGAAATTCGACCGGTCTTCACGGGTGTAGGTTAGAAATCGGCTCACTGTAGTCGGCAAAACGGGAACATTTTCTGACTCTATATAATAAAGGCTACTTTGGGAATAACTTCTGGGCAATTCATTTACCCCTACGCCGCTTTCGACAATGAGCCCTCCAGCGAAGCAAGCATCGACAACAATTACTATATTCACCCCAGGATCGTAACCATCGAAGAAAGTAGTAAGAACGGTGTTGGTAATGAGTTCTGGGTCTCCTACATTCCAGTTCGCATCTCGATATGGAAACACAAAAGAACGAGCGTTCGTGTACTGCTCCTGGTTATCGCCAGTTGTCGAGGTAGTTCGATTCGCAAAAAAGAGTTGTGAGTCCCCCTTTTCGTCTTCGTATACCACTGCGCCGTGGCCGGCGAAGTAAAAGAGGACAGTGTCTCCGGGTTTTGCTTTGGTCGCATGATCCGCGATATCGGCGGATATCGCAGTGTACGTCGCAGCGGCGTCTGTTTTGGTGGTAACCGAAAAACCTAATGGAGTGAGAAGATTACCAAAGTCCTGGGCGTCGTTACTGGCCCCTGGGATATTCGGAAGGGTAGCCGAACCTATGGTAGGCTGAGATGTGTTTGTTAAAGTATAATCCCCCACCCCATACACCAATGCATAGCGGGTTGGTGTATATTCCAGCTGAAAAGCGCAGCTGGACAGCAAGAGAAAAATCACCCCAAGGGCGACCATAAATACAAGATTTTTACCTTTCATCGGTCAAAACGTACCACAAAGTTTGTTTGCATTCCAATGCTAAGGCTCATTCCTGGATCCCGGCGGAGGGCCCACAGCATATGGGGGCCGGCGAGAATACCAATTGGGAAATCACCGAAGGGAAGAGACCAGGTCAACAGAGATACCTCGAAATCGGGGTAGAACGAAAAGACCTGGGTGTAGAGGTAGCGGCCGTACTGGGCACCAAACCCCCCTTGAAGTACCAGGGCCCGAATTGGAAAATCGTCCTGGACCGAAAGAGGGAAAAATCCCGAAAGGTTGAGGCCTAACCGAGAATAGACCGAGCCCCGAGGAATAACTACCGAGCCAGGCAGAGTTATGGGGAGCTGGAAACCCGGAGTGTAAGAGAGTACCAGCCCAAGCCTTGCAGCCAAGCGAAACCGGGCGGAAAACAGTAGATTGCCGTACCAGAAAGGATACAGCCCCTCGCCCAGCAGAGGATCGCCGAGGCCGAGGCCCAAAAGCCCGGTCGACAAACCCGACGACAGCCCAGTCGGATGTTGACTGTCGCTAATCGGGGAAGCCGCAGCCTGGGGCCCAGAAGCGAACACCGACCCTGAGCCCAGGCCGAGAATCATGACAAAAGTGAGGAATATGCCTATACTTTGCCGGGCAAAAGATAGCAGCATAGGTATAGGGTAATGAGGAAGCGAGAAAAAGGGAAGAACATGAGAGGGCCATACCAATGACCGGCCGAAAAGCAACAAAACACGGGCACCTCTACTCCCTTTTTGGACTCATTCTGCTCTTTATGCTTGGTTCTTGTGGGGGCGATGAATTACCACAGTTGGATCTACCTTCCGAACAAGTGCTTATAGCCCGGGGGAACGCCGCCCTGGTTATAAAACCCTACGCCCGGGTCCACGAATTACCAAATCCCCAGTCGCCAGTGCGCAATCCGGTACGATTGGGAGAAATTGGAACCATCGAGGCGGCTTCATCGGGCCAGAGCTTGGTATCGCGGAAACTCGACTACTGGTACTACGTTCGGTTCGCTACCGACGGCACGGAGTTTTCCGGGTGGATTTTTGGAGGTGATTTGGAAATTTATGCGAACCTGGCCCGGGCCCAAAATGCGGCGACCCAGCTAAGGGCGGCGAATGAATAATCTTCCTCTCGACAAAATTCTCAATATTGCCCTTCCTATAGTCCTTGGGGCGGGTATTGGGTTTGTCACTAACGTCATTGCAATTCGAATGCTCTTTCGTCCCCTCAAGGAGTATCGAATCTTTGGAATACGGGTTCCCTTTACCCCGGGTATTATTCCGCGACAGCAGGGATCCTTGGCCAGGAGTATCGGCCGCATGGTGTCGGGAAAACTCCTGAGCCCCGAGGCGGTTTTGGCCCACCTGCGGAATCCGGACTTTCAGCAATCGGTGTCCCGCGCCCTGGTCGACGCTACCGAACACTCACCCTTTGCCAGTCGGGCCTCGGAGTTTGTCCGGGGTATTGTGGGTCCCGAGGATATCCGAGGAATATTGACGACCTTGGGTGAGTCGGTGGGAAAAATCCCCCTGGAAAAAATCTTGAGCCCTGGGCTCATCAAACGGATCTCTCGGCGGGTCTTAGAGAATCAATTTGATCAAGGTGTAGGTCCAAAAATAGTGAGTTACCTAGCGGACCTGGCCCGACAGTATACGGTGGAGAATAGAAGTCTTGAAGGGCTCCTGACCGGCGAGGTGAGGAGTTCGTTGGCAAAGCTATCCCAGACCCTGTACGAGCCGGTGACCGAGTTCTTAACCGAATGGTTACGTCGGCCAGAGGTGAAACGGGAGCTCATTCGACGGGGTACCCAAATATTCGGGCAGGTACTGAACCAGCTGTCATCGGTCCAGAGGTTTCTCATAAGCGCCGGTCAGTACGACCGGACCATGACCGAGCGGATGCCCGAAATTATTAGCGACCTTCTTGCTACCTTGGACGAGAGCCTTCGTAATCCCGACAACAAGAAAAAGATTTTGGCCGCGGTGGCCGAACTCCTTGAGCGCCTGTCGACGACCCCTCTCCAGCAACTGGAAGCCCATATCAATAGGGATATAGCCTCGTTGGTAGAGCAGGGCGGCCTAGCAGCCCTCACGGCGGCAAAGAGGGAGCGAATAGGGTTGCGGGTTCAAATACTGCTGCGGCGATTTCGCGATTCCCATGGGGATGTGGATTTGAACAGGGTGCTAGAGTTTGTGACTAATCGCGGAATTGATGAGTTTTTTGGTGATTTTGGGCACTGGTTCGAAGTCTGGTTTTTTCAACCGGGGAATTTGGAAGGGTTTTTACAGCAGATTTTTGACCTGATTTTGCGGGACTCGACCGCCCTTGTGCAACCCCAAACTGGATTGAGTCAGACCTTAAGTAGGGTATTAGAACAGACTGTACCAGGAATGGTGCAGAATTTGGATATCCAGAACCTCGTCGAGAATAGGATAAATGACCTTGATGTGCTCCAGGTTGAAGAACTTCTTTTGTCCATCATGGCCAAACATTTTAAGTGGATCAACCTCTTTGGTGGCATTTTAGGGGCGCTCATTGGTGCTCTCCAGCTCATAATCCCCTAGGACGAAAGCCCAATTTCGACTTCATCCTCCGGTTGAACAAAAGGTATGGTCAAAGTAAATACCGAACCCCGTCCCAGGGAACTTTGGGCCTTGACTGTCCCCCGATGAACCCGGGCGATGTGTTTGACGATAGACAAGCCAAGCCCTGTCCCTCCCTGGGCTCGACTACGAGCCTTGTCCAGGCGATAAAACCGTTGGAAGACAGCTTCTAATTCTCGTTGGGGAATTCCAGGACCATCGTCGTGGACCGAAATGACCAGGGAATCCGTTTGTCTTTCTAAAACTACTTCAACCTTGCCGCCGGGATTCCCGTACTTTATTCCATTTTCAACCAGGTTGATTATGGCTTGTTCGAGCAGGGGCGCATTCATCGCCAGGGTACCGTCGAAGCTCGATTGGAACTGAACTTGCGTTCCCTTTTTGTCCGCTTTGTCGCTACAGGCTTCCAGGGCCCGGGAAACTACTTGGATTGGATTGCCTGGCTCGAGACGCACCGAGTTCCCCTCCTGCTCTAAACGGGAAAGGGTGAGTAGGTCTTCGATTATGTTTCGAAGTCGTTCGGATTGTTTATAGATTATCCCAAGAAATTTCGCCCTCTGAGGAGCCTTTCCATCGTCCTCGTCCAAGAGGGTTTCGACAAAACCGAGGATTGAGGTAACGGGGGTTTTGAGCTCGTGGCTGACGTTGGCCACAAACTCTTGGCGCATGGATTCGAGTTTGACCGTCCGAGAGATGTCGTGAACTATGAGAATGACCCGGGGGGGAGAGAGAATTTTCTGGCTCGAAATGTGCACGGTTTTTTCTTCGCCTCGGCGGTAAATTTTACTTTCTCGGCGAACTATATCTTCGGTGTGTTGACTTGCCTCGAAGGCCCCCAAGAATTCTGTGCTTCCAAGGAGCTCGAGGGCTTCAGGGATTGGTCCCGAGGGGTCATCGAGTAACCAATTCTTGGCGGCTTGGTTCATCATAAGAATCCGTTTGCGATTATCCAAGACCAACACTGCTTCGGCCAATTGCTCCAAGATTTGTTGGGCCTCGGCTCCCCGGGCTTGGAGGGCCCGGTTGTGGGTAAGAAGTTCTTGATGGGCAAGAGAATGGGCCAGGGCCTTCTGTTCGAGGAGCGAGAATTCTTGTTTTTGTTTCGAGAGTTCGCGTCCGGTTACAACCAGAAGAAGGAGTGCGATAGTGAAGCCTAGAGAAAGAACTACAACAACCAGGGGTTTACTCCTCGGGGCGGAAACGGTAGCCCACTCCTCGAATAGTCTCTATGAGGTCGCCTGCCTCCCCGAGTTTCTTTCGTAACCCAAGGATTTGGACGTCCACCGAACGTTCGGTTACAGGATAATCTTTTCCTTTGACTCCATCGATAATTTTATTCCGGGAGAATACCCAACCGGGGTTCCGAGCCAAAAATTCGAGAATAGAAAACTCTGTCGCGCTGAGGGGAATTGGGTTCCCTTGGTAGGTTACCTCGTGCCGTCCCTGATCAATGACTATGCCGTGGATAGAAAAACGCTCGCCCTCGGAAGTGGGGGTGAGACGGAGGGATTTTCGTCTAAGGAGGGTACGAATCCGGGCCAGCAGTACTTTGGGGCTGAAGGGTTTGGTCACGTAGTCGTCGGCCCCAATTTCTAGTCCCGTTACAATGTCCGAGTCTTCACCCTTGGCAGTAACCATAAGAACCGGTATGCCTCGGGTAGATTCAGCGGTTTTGAGCCGCCGACACACCTCGATTCCATCGAGGCCAGGAAGCATCAGGTCTAGGAGTACCAAGTCGACTACCTTTTTTGTGGCCGTAGCCAAACCTTCCTCGCCGGTTTCGGCGGTAAGGACCTGATACCCCTCCCTTTCCAGATTGTATCGAATGAGTTCCAGAATATCTGTTTCGTCTTCAACTACGAGGATGACTTCTTTGGCCATAGTTATCTCCTAGGGTTTGGTAACTCTGGAATCTTCCTTTGCGTGTAAGTCGGTCATTGCACCGCAATGACCCATTTGCGTCAAACTAACGGGCATAGCGGTTTTCAGAGGTACCCAGGTGGAGAGACACGTGGGCTCCCTGTTTTGCATACACGATACCCTCGCAAATATGGGTGACGTGATCCCCAAGTCGCTCGAGAAAACGGTTTACAAGCATGAGCTGAGTTCCGTCTTCTATGTAGGTTGGGGATTCTTTCATTATTCCAATGATGAGGACCGAGAGCTCTCGATGGAGTTCGTTCAGTTTGCGGTCTTCCGCCGCTATAGCTCGGGCTTCCTCGGAGTCTTGATTCACCAGAGCATGGAGGGAGCGATTTACCATTCGAATGCCTATCCGGGCCATTCGTTCAAAATCTGGAATAACCCGCTCGAGAAGGGGTTCACGAACGGTCGAAATGACCTTTGCCATGTGACGGGCGTGGTCACCGATACGCTCAAGATCGGAAGAAACTTGCATTAGGGTGATAAGTTCTCGTAATTGGCTGGAGACCGGCTGTTTGGTCGCAATGATCTTTGTACAACTATCCTCGATGGCCAAACGAGACTCGTCGATGTATCGATCATTGAGGATGATTTCTTGGGCAATAAGAAGATTTTGATTGAGCATAGCGTGGAGGGCCTTCCCGAGAGCTTCCTCGACATAGGTCCCCATACGTAGTACTTGTTGATATACTAAGGTCATGTGCTCTTTTCGGTCCACTTCTACTTCCTCGTCGGAGGCTACCCCATCTATGTTAGAATTCGATGTGAAAACCAAGAATATAAGGCGAGTATACGGGTATAAAAGCTATCTCTTGCCCTATTTGCCAGTCCAAAAACCCTGGGAACCCGAAGGTTGGTGGTTCCGTAGAACTGAACGAAGCCATCCTTGATTCGGACAACGATGTCGATGTGGACTTCCCCGGGTTTTGCCAGAGAAAGAATACCTGACTTCAGGCTTGTAAGGTTTTCCATGTGGAGGTGAAAATCCCTTAGATCCGGAGAGTCGGAGGGGAGGGCACTCATCGTTACCTTATAGCGATTATCGCCGAAACTGGTATCTTGTTGACGTACCCATAGGGTCTTGGTATCCATAAGGGTGGTTGGCCGGGGATCGGGTAGGGGAGTGTCGGGAAATGCGGGATCGTAGGAGTAGGAAATTTCGTAAAAGAGACGGAACCTATTTCGACTGGTAGACCAGTACTCTATACCTTCCATGGTTTGAAAGCTATGAAGAATTTGGTACACCGCGAGGGCCTGTTCTTCTGGGCTTAGGCTTGCTAGGGCTGGGGGTAGGGCCTGGATCATAAGGGTTTCGATACCGACTGTCGGACGAATTTCGCCCCGGACCCGACTCATTTCGGCAACTAATGAAGGCACTGGATTCAGGTTTCCTCCAGAGCGCCCCTCGTCGAACCGAACAATCGCCCCGTAGTCGGCAAGGTTTTGCGCTTCTTCCGCACTAAGATTGATTGTAGGAAACTGAGAATGGACCTGAGCCAGGGTAATCGGGGGCACTGAAGGTAGACCAGGATGGGCCTGGGCAAGCAGGCCCAAGGCAGCAAAAGCGAGAAAGAGCATTCCAAAAAGGGCTTTTTGTGTCATGATGAGAGCATAACCCAAAACGAATCGATTTGCGAAGGATGCCCATGAAGTATTTAGTATTTACCGGCGGAGGCACTGGGGGACACGTATTTCCTGGCCTCGCGGTTGCCGAGAAGCTTGCAAACGAACCAGACCTAGACATTATCTGGCTTGGGTCGGAAAAGGGCATAGAGCGAGACCTGGTGGAGAACAGTGGAATACCAAACCTCGAGTTTCGACCCATACCTGCGGGCAAACTTCGAAGGTACCTGAGTTTTCAAAACCTAACCGATCTCTTTCGTATCCTGGGAGCCTTCGTCGTTTGTCTGAACATATTTATGAAGGTCAAACCCTTGGGTCTGTTTTCGAAAGGGGGATTTGTTACCGTCCCTCCCGTGTGGGCGGCCGGGCTTTTGGGTATTAAGGTATTCTCCCACGAGTCGGATTTTGATCCCGGACTGGCGACGAAGTTGAACCTTGGTTTTTCTTCCAAAGTATTTGTAGCCTATCAAGAAACCCTCGAATCTCTTTCCCCTCGGCATCGAAATAAAACAGTTGTCACAGGAAACCCTATTCGCTCTCAGATTTTGGCCGGTCGGCCCGAAGACGTAGAAGCCTTCTTTTCCGGGCTAAAAACCCCTAGCGTTCGACCACTGATTTTGGTTCTGGGTGGGAGCCTCGGGGCAGTGCAACTAAACGACCTGGTCGTATCGGTGCTTAATAGTCTGCGAGGTCGGGCGGTTGTGGTCCATCAGCACGGTACCCAATGGCAGGCCCCTGAGCCCGAAGAGGGGTTCTACTATCCCCGAGCATTCTTGGGACCCGAGTTGCCGTCCCTCCTGGCCGCCGCGGACTTTGCCCTGGCCAGAGCAGGGGCGGGTACCCTGTGGGAGCTCGCCGCCTGGAAGATTCCCAGTCTCCTCATTCCCTTAACCGCCGGGAGCCGGGGAGACCAGGTGAGAAATGCCCGCTACTTTGAAAAACTTGGTGCAGTAAAAGTTTTACTTGATCCTGGGGTCGATGAGTTTCGTACGATGGTTGAGGAATTTCTAAAATCGGACTTTCGCCAATCCCTTCGTCAAAGGTATACTAGGCTACCCCTTGATCCCTCTGAGGGTATAGCATCGATTATTCGAAAGGAGATTCGTCGATGAATCTAGAAATTCCGGCTCTTGATATTGTGTTTCTCATTATCATTCTTATTGCTGTTATCCGGGCAGTATTCCGGGGATTTGTGAAAGAAATTATGGCCGTCTCCTCCATCTTTCTCGGTGTACTCTTGGCCTTCCTCTTTAGCGGTGTTGTATCCCAACTTCTAGTGCCTTACATGGGTGACACGGTTTGGAATCAAGTCATTGCCTTCTTGGGAATCTTTGTCCTCGTCTACCTGGTAGTAAAACTCTTCGAGGCAGGGCTCAATTCGCTCATCGAAAAAATTAACCTCGAGAATCTCGACAAGGCTTTAGGATTTTTTCTGGGATTAGTCGAGGGGATTTTGATAGTCTTCGTTGTTCTCTTTGGACTTCAGGTTCAGCCCTTCTTTGATCTCGAGGCCCTCTTAGGTACCAGTTACTCCTATCGTTTTCTTTCTCCCTTTTTCCCCTACGCGATTCAGGTTCTTGGGGGATAAGGAGTGTTCCAGAACGTCTTAGGCCAAGACCAACTCGTCAGTTCTCTCAGGGAAGAACTTTCTTCCGGAACCCTTCCCAGGGCACTCTTACTCTACGGCCCTCGTTATAGCGGAAAAATGACGATTGCCCTGGAGCTCGGCCGAATACTGAATTGTCAGCAGCCCAATGCTCCCTGGGGTTGTACCTGCACCAGTTGTAATCAGCATCGCCTACTCATGAGCCCCTATACCCTGTTATTAGGACCTCGCTATTTTTTGGACGAAATTTCTCTATCGGCCAGGTCTCTTGAGGTTGAGGATCGAGAGGCGGGGCGGTACTTGTACCTAAGGGGAGTTCGAAAACTTACCAGTCGGTTCGAACCTATCCTCTGGGATGGTGACGAACAAAAAATTGCTAAGGCCGGACCCCTCCTCGAATCTCTCGATGAAGAACTATCTACCTTGGCCCCTGAGAGTCCCCTAAAAACTCGAGAGCTTACGAATCGCCTGAATAAAGTGAACGCCCTAGCCGAGAAATTGGTCGCGGTGCTGCCCAGCGACGGGTACACGGTAAATATGATTCGCAAAGCCAGCTACTGGGCCCACATGACCAGCGCTTCGGCAAAAAAGGTTATTATTTTGGAGGACGCCGATCGATTAAACGAGTCGGCCCGAAATAGTTTATTGAAGATTTTGGAAGAACCGCCGAAGGATACCCATTTTATTTTGGTAACGTCCCGGCTAACCGGTATCATTCCGACCCTACGTAGTCGTCTTCGACTTTACCTTTGCCCCCAGCGAAACCCAGAGCGAGAAAGGGAAGTTCTTCAGCGTATCTTTCGTTTACCAGTCCAAGATGGGGATGGGGGAACCCTCGCCGAGGCCTTCGAAAAATTTGGCCCCGATCGAGCTGGAGAATCTCGTTCTCGCGCCGAAACTTTTTTGGAGGGACTTCTTTCGCCCCAAGGAAAATTTGCCATGTCGACCGAGGTAGGAACTTGGCTGGATAGTCTTAGCCCTGGTTCGAGACGGGAAAACCTTCGGCGGTTTTTAGGTGTCGTGGAACAGGGACTCCGGGATCATCTGAGCCTTGGGGATGGAGGAATAGAAGAGGCAAAAGACGCGGTTCGAGTGAGCGCTATTCTTCGAGAAATTGATGTCCAATACCAACGGTTCGAGCAGTATAATATACCCGGGGCTACGGTAGTCGACCAAATCTTCTTTGCCGGGACGGATTTTTAGTTCATGCGAAAATTTATACAGCGAGCTCTTCCCAAACTTTCTAAGTTGGACTTTCCCCAGGTCCAGGCCCTCATTTTAGATTTGGCTCAGGAAAACGAAAACCTCGAAGTAGTGCTGGACAGTATGACCGATGGGGTGCTGGCCGCAGATACAGAAAACCGGGTAATTCTCTGCAATAAGGCAGCCGAACGATTAATTCCCCTGACCACCGGGGATGTGTACGACCGACTCCTGTGGGAGGTTATCGAAGATCTGGATATATCCCAGTTCGTACAGGGGTGCCTGGTAAACCAAGAAACCATCGAAGATCGGGAGTTTTCCCTCCCAGGCCATGGGGGTAATACCCGTATTTTGAGTATAAGTGTTCATCCCTTGGTGCAGGCAGGAAAGGTCCAAGGGAATATTCTTCATCTACAAGATATTTCTGAAAAACGATGGCGTGAAGCCCGACTGCGCAGGGCCGAGAGCCTGGCAAGCCTTACGACCCTTACCGCCGGGGTTGCCCACGAAATCAAAAATCCCCTGGGATCGATTGGAATTCATATTCAGTTGATTCAGAAGATGTTGGCAAAGAAGCGCTCGGTTACCGGGGACGAAATTTCGCCCCTTCTGGAGGTTATGAACGAAGAGGTGGACCGTCTGAATAAAATTGTGGTCGATTTTCTCTTTGCCGTTCGTCCGATGGATATTCGCCCCTATGAAAGTTGCCTCAACTGCCTTATTCGGGAACTTTTGGAGTTCATGCAATATGAGTTAGAACAAGCCAAGGTAAAGGTTGTTCCCGACCTGGAAGAGAAACTGCCACGAATTATGATCGATGAAAAATTCATGAAGCAGGCTATTCTTAATATGGTCAAGAACTCGATGAACGCTATGCCCAAGGGTGGTACCCTGGTCTTGAGTACCCGGAAGAAGGGCGACGAGGTAGTTTTTCGCATAATCGATGACGGTGAAGGTATGAGTACCGAAGTAATGGGCAAGATTTTTGAACCCTATTTTACAACCAAAGACTTTGGCTCAGGAATCGGGCTTACCTTGGTCTATAAAATTATTAAAGAGCACGGTGGAGATATTTCGGTAGTAAGCCAAGAGGGTCGGGGAACTACCTTTACCCTGACCTTCCCAATTCCCCAGAAAGTACAAAAGCTCCTGGGAGAAGAGTCGAAGACCGAATGGGAGATTTCCGATGAAATTTAACATACTCATTGCCGAAGACGAGAAGAATATTCGCGAGGGTTTAGCAAAGAACCTCGAGATGGATGGGTACAACGTCTACGGTGCCGAGGACGGCCAAAGGGCCCTGGAACTCATGGCCCAGGAAGAAATAGACCTGGTCATTACGGACCTAAAAATGCCCCGACTATCTGGTGAACAGTTATTAAAGGAAGTGGTCCAGCACTGGCCAACGGTCTCGGTTATTGTCCTCACCGGCCACGGCACGATTGAAACTGCCGTTCAAGCGATGCGCGACGGTGCATTCGACTTTTTGACCAAACCCCTGAACCTTGACCGCCTAAGCCTTCTGGTGAAACGGGCCCTATCGACCCGCGAGTTGGTATTGCAACACCGGGCGCTCCAAGAAGAACTCGAAAATCGGAAACAACTGAACAAAATTATCGGAAAGAGTCCGATAATGCAGAAGATTTTCGACGTGCTCAAGCAGGTTGGACCTACCAAGGCCTCGGTTCTTATTACTGGCGAGAGTGGGGTTGGAAAAGAACTCATTGCCGATGCGATTCATCAGCTGTCTCCCCGGGCGCCCAAGGCCTTTGTAAAGGTGCACTGCGCGGCCCTGAGCGAAACCCTCCTGGAGAGTGAACTCTTTGGCCATGAAAAAGGGGCCTTTACTGGAGCAGTTAACCGTAAACGGGGTCGATTTGAATTGGCTCACCTCGGGAGTCTGTTTCTGGACGAAATTGGCGAAATCAACCAAGCGGTCCAAATCAAAATTTTGCGAGTCCTCCAAGAAAAAAAGTTCGAACGGGTAGGGGGCGAGGATACCGTCGAGGTCGATGTTCGAATTATTGCGGCTACCAACCGAGATTTGAAGAAGGAGATCGAGGAAGGGAGGTTTCGGGAAGACCTCTATTATCGTCTGAATGTGGTGAACTTGTTTATTCCTCCTCTTCGGGAGCGCAAGGAAGATATTCCACTTCTCATTGCAGCGTTCCTCAAGGAGTTTTCCGAGGAGAACGGCAAAAGGATAAACGGTCTGGATACCAAGGCCCGGGCGGCCCTTCTGCGTTACAACTGGCCGGGAAATATTCGGGAACTGAGAAACACCCTGGAAAGTGCGGTCGTTCTGGCAAAGTCGGATATTATTACCCCCGACGATTTGCCCTCCCACATTTCCCAAGAAGGGGATGAGGATTTTGTGAAGCTGCCCATTGGTATTACTATGAACGATGCGGAAAAAGAACTGATTCGTGCTACTTTGGCCGCAGAGAAGGGCAATAAGAGTAAGGCTGCCGATGTATTGGGCATCGGTCGAAAGACCCTACACCGGAAAATTGCCGAGTACGGGTTAGAAGAATAGAGGAGCAAGGCGTGGTGGTCTCCTATAGGTTGAGGTTTGTCTTTTTGTCGGGCTGATTTTTTTCGTGCTTCCGATTGTGTTGTTCGCTCAAAGTGCAGGGGGCTATCCCGCCACCGGTGGGCGGGTGGATATAACCCAGGCCCGGGGCCTGTTGCTGCCCAATACGTCGATCAACACCCGGACTGCGGGGCAGGCCATTCCTGCGTTGGATACTCCGGTGCTGGTGTACTGCCGGTCGGGAAACAGGAGCGCCCAGGCGGCTCGAAGTTTGACAGCCCTGGGGTATACCCGGGTGTATGACCTGGGGGCAATTACCGCCTGGGATGGGGATTTGGTGCGGCCTTGAATTCGCAAGTCTCAACGATTGACTACTGAACATGAGCCGGCTCCCGTTCGTACTCGACAATATCGACTTGGAAACTGCTGTCCATTGCAATTTATTGGGCTAAGGAGGGCAAATGCCAGGGCCGCGTAGTCCGGCACATCCTTTGCGCCGTTCAAAATCCGATCCCAAGCACTACCTTTCTTCGATACTCACGGATGATCTGCGAGATGGTCGACGATTCGTTGATAGCTACCATTAAGCCGGCTGGTAATTTCGGTTGCCAGGCGCTGTTTCTCTGGGTCATCGGCATGGCGATCGGGGTGATAGAGGGATAAAAGACGCTTATAGGCCTTTTTGACCTCGGTGAGACTCGCCCCGGCTTCGAGCTCCAAGTTCCTATAGTCTTTTATTAAGGTGGAGCTTGGGGACTGAGGCCCAGGTGTTCGGGGTGGTTTCTTGGCCGAAATATCCTCGCCTTCTAAAAACGAATTGAGTTCCTGCCACGCGTCCTTGAAGTCCGGGTCCCACGAGGGTCGGTCTTCTTCAAAAATGGAGCGGATTGTTCGTCCGAGGTTATCGAGAATGTCTTTCATTCAAAGAGCTCCCGGTGTAAACGTTTTACCGATTCTTCCAAGTGTTGGGCAGGCACGGCCAGAGAAAGGTTAATATCCGATCCTCCCAGGCTAATCATACGAATAGGAATGCCCTTAAGGGCTGAAAATACCTTAGACGTCAGGGTTCCTTCCTTCCAGAGGTCAGCCCCTACCAGGCTAAGGATAGAATGGTTCGGCTGGATTTCTACCTGGCTAAACTCCCGTAGATCCTGGAGGGCAGGTGCCAGGGCCGGAGTATCTTCGACGGTAAGCGATACCGAGACCTCACTGGTGGTAACCAGGTCTACGGGGATTTTTCGAGCGGCAAAAACCGAAAAAATGGCCTGTAAAAAACCGTAGGCGTTGAGCATTCGGCTCGATTTGACCGTAATTATGGTGATACCCTTTTTACTGGTAATTGCCTGGATGCCCTTGGGACCCGTGCCCGGTTGTCGAGAATGAATGCGGGTGCCGTAGGCCTGAGGTTCTTTGGTATTTTTTACAAAAACCGGAATTGATTTTTCGATTGCTGGAGCGATGGTCGACGGATGAATAACCTTGGCCCCAAAGTACGCCAGCTCGGCTGCCTCTTCGTAGGATATTTCTTCGATAGTCCGGGCTGCGGGAATGAGTCGGGGGTCCGAAGTCATAATACCGGTAACGTCGGTCCAGATTTGTACCTCTTCTGCATCTAAAGCGGCACCAAAGATGGTCGCACTGTAATCCGATCCACCCCGGCCGAGGGTCGTAGTAATCCCCGAAAGGGTCGATCCTATAAAGCCTTGGGCAATAACTAGGTGGTCTTTTTGGGGATGAACGAACTCTTTAATTCGGCGATAGGATTCATCCTTATTGAGGGAAGCAGCAGTAAAGTTCTCGTCGGTAACCACACAGGTTCGTGAGTCTATGAGGGTCGACGGGATACCTCGGGCCTGGGCTGCAGTCCATAACAGATGGGTAGAGAGCCCCTCGCCAAAACTCACCAATGCATCCTGGGATCGAGGACTCACTTCATGGACCAAGACGAGGCCCTTCATGAGGCTAGCCAATTGCTCGAACAAGCCATCGATACCTGACTTACCTTGATCTGCAATGGTGGCGGTAGCTCTAGCGGTGAGGGCATAAAGAACCGGGTAATGCAGGTCTTTCAGGAATTGCAATTCACTCTTTGCCTGTTCCTCGTCACCCTCGAGGGCCGCAACCCCAATCCGCAGAAGAGTATCGGTAGTTCTTGCCATGGCACTGGAAACAAGAACTGGGCTCCGGTCTTTCTGGGCCCAAGCAATGTCGAGAACCTGATTCATGAGCTCGGCATCTCCGACACTGGTGCCACCAAATTTGAGAACGATCATGTTAGAGGTATCCCAGTTCCCAAAGGGCCTCGGCGTTCAGAATTGCCGCTCCCGCAGCTCCACGGACGGTGTTGTGTCCAAGAATTACCATTTTGATGTCAAAAACTGGGCATTCTCGAATTCGGCCGACCATGGTAGCCATCCCTTTTTGGAGCCAAATATCCCGGGCAGGCTGGGGCCGATCGGGGGCGTCCATGAGAACAATAGGCTTGTCCGGCGCGAATGGGAGGTTTTTCTCTTGGGGCATACCACGGAAGTTTTCCAGAACCGTGCGAACTTCGTCGGGGCTGGCCTTCTTTTTGAGCTTGATCGAAACGGTCTCGGTGTGGCCGTCTAATACCGGTACCCGATTGCACTGGGCGCTCACCAGGAAATCCGCCGGGATAATCTTGCCATCTTTGTAGGTCCCAAGGATTTTTTTGGTCTCGGTCTCGAGTTTTTCCTCTTCATCCCCTATATAGGGAACCACGTTTCCCAGGATTTCCATACTTGGTACCCCAGGATATCCGGCACCAGAAATTGCCTGCATGGTAGTAACTTGCACCGCTTCGATACCAAAGGCTTTATGAATGGGTGCCAAAGCCATAGCCAAGAACATGGTAGAACAGTTCGAGTTCGTAATAATTTTTCCCTTGGTCTTTTGGGTGTCGAGAATTTGAAAGTGTTCGGGGTTGATTTCGGGAATTACCAGAGGCACATCTTTGTCCATCCGGTGATTTTTGGAGTTGGAAATGACGAAGTGACCGGCGCCGGCGAAGCGACTTTCGGCCTCACCCGCGACACTCGAATCGAGTCCTGAGAACAGAATTGGGCTTTCGAGGGCTTCATCCAGGCTTTTTACGGTCATGGATGCAACGGCCTCAGGGATTGGTGAGTCTTGTTTCCAACCGGCGGCCTCGGCGTAGGGCTTGCCTGCCGAACGGGGACTTGCCACCAGTTCGTGGATTTTGAAGGTCGGGTGCCCTTGGAGGAGGGTGATAAACTTCTGACCTACAGTACCGGTGGCTCCTAAGATTGCTACATTTATCGTTTTCATTCCCGGCCTCCTTGGGGTGGGTAGTTGTGTAGTTGGGATGGGGTCAATCTATCTAGGGGAAAATCAATTGTCAATGGAGACTCGGGGGACTCTTGAGGTGTATACTGGCCCTATGAACAACGACTTTACCCAAAGAGTAGAGGCTGCACTGGCCTCGGTTCGAAGTCACTCGACCGAAACTCCCCGAGTTGGGCTGGTCCTGGGCTCGGGACTTTCCAATATCGTCGACCAGTTTCAAGGTACCACGATTCCGTATAAAGACATTGCCGGCTACCCCGAAGCTACAGTTGTTGGCCACAAAGGTGTACTTAAGCTTGGGCAAGAAACCGCGGTTATGGCCGGGCGATTTCACTACTATGAGGGCCATTCGATGGACTCGGTGGTCCTTCCAATCTTCCTCTTAGCTGCCCTGGGGGTCAAGACCGCCATATTGACCAACGCGGCGGGGGGAATTTTACACTCCCTGAATCCCGGCGACCTGATGCTTATTTCCGACCATATCAATATGCTGGGGGCAAATCCCCTAACAGGCCAAAACAACCCTGAAATGGGGCCCCGGTTTCTCGACATGTCCACCGCCTATGACGCGGAACTGCGAAAGTTAGCTCGAAATCTGGATCCCCTTTTGACCGAAGGAACCTATATTGCTGTTCCCGGACCGAGTTACGAAACCCCAGCAGAAATACGAGCCTACCGGGCCATGGGCGCCGACGCGGTTGGTATGTCGACGGTTCCCGAGACCATCGCGGCCCGGTACCGGGGGCTGAGGGTTGCGGGGATTTCGGTCATTACCAACAAGGCCGCGGGGCTGGGTCACCTGTCTTTGAGCCACGATGAGGTTGTAGAAACCGGGAAAACCGCCGAGGCTCGGCTAACAAAACTCCTGCTTGGTTTGGCGAAGAACCTTTAGGGGTTCTTAGGGACTCTTTCGAACCTTGGCAAAATCCAAACCCAAACGCAAATCTACAACTAAGCCTACAACTGACGACAGCTCGTCCGAAGAATTCAAACTCGAAGAACGGGGAGGCGCGGTGGCGGACCCTCGATTCTCGTCCCGGGCCCGAGAGAAAATTCAAGAAGAAATAGACCTTGCCGGTGGTCGAGAAGTGCTATTTATTTGTTTCTCCGACGAAGACGGGCTTATCTACCGTGTCTTTCCCCTAGCCCGGGGCGATCACTCCCAGGTACCGGCGTCGATGATCCAAATCCTCCGGGGTCGCTTTGCCGATCCGGACCTGGAGCCAAACCCCTCGGATGCCCGGATTATCGTTCATAATCACCCCAGCGGGGTCCTTTTCCCGAGCAAAGCCGACCTGGAGGTAGCCAGTATCCTGGCCCAAGAGGGTATAGGAACCTGGATAGTCGATAACCAGGTCCAGCGGGTTTTTATAGTCAACGAAGCCTACCACGAACCCGAGGCCGAAGAGTTAGATGACGAGGAACTGGGAAAAATTCTGGAGCCCGGTGGTGCTCTGGATCGATTGTCCGACAACTTCGAACCTCGGCCCACCCAGGTCCAAATGCTTAGGGCCGTGGCGTCGGCCTTCAATACGAACAAGATCCTGGTCTGCGAAGCGGGTACCGGAGTTGGTAAAAGTTTTGCCTATCTTGTTCCGGCAATCCGCTGGGCTTCCCAAAACCAGGAGAGGGTTGTGGTCTCGACGGCCACAATCAACCTCCAGCACCAGCTGATAGAAAAAGACATTCCCATGGTCCAGAAGATGCTCGGGACCAAACTCAAGGCGGTACTGGCCAAGGGGCGCAATAACTATTTGTGTTTGAATCGATTAGAAGACGTACTGGAAGAGGATTCGCTCTTTCGCGAGGAAGATGATGCTTTGACCCGCATTGCCCAGTGGGCGGAAACGACAAAATCCGGGGAACGAAGCGATTTGAGTTTCTATGCCCCCGATTCCTTGTGGGGACGGATTAACTCGGACCCCGACTCCTGCTCCCCCGCCCGGTGTCGAGCCCGGGAGTCGTGTTTTCTGCTCAAGGCTCGCCGGGAAGCGAGCCAAGCGGGGCTTATCGTCGCGAATCATCATCTGTTTTTTGCCGACGCAGCCATGCGGGCTCAGGGGTTAGGGTACGAGAGTACGGTGATTCTGCCGGGGTTTACCCGGGTGATTTTTGATGAAGCCCACACCATTGAAAATGCTGCAACCAGTTACTTTTCCCGATCCCTGAATCGGTTCTCGGTCTACAAATACATGAATATGTTGCTGCGCCGAAAGGGTGGCAAGAGCTTGGGTATCGTCCAAGTTATGCGAAGTTTTGTCGGCCTACAACTGCCCGACGCCGAATCCCTCATCGACCAGATAAAGTCTACCGTCCAGGACACAGAGAAGGCCATTCTCGAGTTCCTTGGAACCTCCCAGAATCTCCGCCTTCACCCTGCCCAAGCCGAGGGTGAAAACCGGTTGAGCGATAGTTATGGGCAAATGAATCAGGAGCTTTTTCATCCCCTGGCCGCCCTCCAGTCCGCGCTCCTGGGTTTGGTCGATCATCTAGCCCAAGAACTGAAGACCCTCAAAGACGAGGACTTGGAAATCCCCCAGGTAAGCGATTTACGAATTATCATCCGGCGGCTCGAGGATTCGGCGGGACTGTGTCAGGACTTTCGCCAATACCACGAGCAACCGGATTTGGTGTTCTGGATCGACAAATCTCGGGTCCCTTCGACCGGCGATATGTTTGTTACCCTAACAGCCACTCCTTTGGATATAACCACGATGATGCGGGACACGGTGTTCGAGCCCTACGAAACGGTGGTTCTGACCAGCGCTACTATGGCGGTTCAGGGCCGGTTTGATTTTTTTGAGCGTCGGGTTGGGCTGACCGGTTTCGCTCCCCTTCGGGGTACTTTTCAAAGCCCCTTCGACTATAGTTCCCGGGTTCTCTTGGCCGCGCCGGCCGATGCCCCCGACCCAACTTCTGCCGGCTACCCCGATTACCTCATTCGAGTCGTGTCCCAGGCGGTTACTATTTCCCAGGGCAGGGCGCTCATTCTTTTTACCTCTTACGCCCTATTGAACCAGGTTTTTGATGGAGTGCGGCCGGTCCTCGAACAGGCGGGAATTCCTGTCTACCGCCAAGGGGACGACGACAAGACCCGGCTTCTACGTACCTTTCGCGACGACGTAGCCAGTGTCCTGTTTGCTACCGATTCTTTTTGGGAGGGGGTAGATACTCCCGGAAGTTCCTTGGAGCTACTTATTTTGAGCCGGTTGCCTTTCAAGGTGCCAACCGACCCGGTCGTAAAGGCCCGGGCCGAAGCGATCGAGGCCCGGGGTGGCAGTAGCTTTATGGAAATGTCTGTACCCGAAGCAATTATGAAGTTCAAACAGGGGTTTGGCCGACTCATGCGCCGTAGTGACGACCGAGGGGTAGTGTTAGTCACCGATGTACGCCTTATTCAAAAGCAGTACGGTCGTTTGTTTCTTGGGAGCCTACCGGAAACACGGCGAGTCTTTGGGACTACAGATGACGTGTTGTCGGGAATTCAACGGTTTTTTGATACGGTAGTGTAAGGAGGCTATTCAATGGAATCTCTCATGAATATCCGCTCGGAAGTAGACACTCTTAAGACAGTGCTCCTGCATCGACCGAGCCACGAGCTGGAAAACCTTATACCCGCCTATTTGGACGAAATGCTTTTTGAGGATATTCCGTATCTGGAGCAGATGCAGGTCGAACACGATGAGTTTGCCCGGACACTTTCCAGCCGGGGGGGTTGAGATTCTCTACTTCGAAACACTGCTTACCCAGGTATTCGAAATACCCGATGGGAAGAATCGAGTAGTCGACGGGGTTCTTCGGGAGGTACGGACCCAAGACCCAGAACTGAAAGGCTCGATAAGAGCCTTTCTCCAGTCGATGCCCCCAGAGCTTTTGACCCGTGGCCTCTTGGCCGGCCTTACCAAGGAAGAAGTAGAACCCTTTGGTGGTCCTGTGCGCTTGTCGACTTACATCAAAGAAAGCTATCCGTTCTACCTAGACCCTATTCCCAACCTGTACTTTTCTCGGGACTACGGCAGCGTCATTGGAAACCGAATATCGGTAAATTCCATGAAGTCCCAGGCTCGCAGGCGCGAGTCGATGCTCTTGCAGGCAATAGTTGACTACCATCCTCGGTTTGATGGTGCAGGGGCAGAGCCCTGGCATCGTTGGGACGAGGTTGACATTATCGAGGGTGGCGATATTTTAGTTTTGAGCCCAAAGGTAGTTGTTATCGGTTGTAGTGCCCGAACGAGCCCTGAGGGGATCGAGGAACTGGCCTTACGAATCCTCCACAGCGACCAAGGATTCCGGGAAGTACTTGTCTTCCAAATACCCTTTACCCGGGCGTATATGCATCTGGACACAGTGTTTACAATGGTAGATTATGACACCTTCACGATTTATCCCGGGGTTGAGGATCGAATATCGATCTATCGTTTGACCCTCGGCTCTGGAAATGGTTTAGCTATTGTACCAGAAACCAATCTGGAAAAGACTCTATCCAAGAGCCTTGGATTACCGGGAGTTCGTTGGGTCCCGACCGGTGCTGGTCATGCCCTTACGGCCCAAAGAGAGCAATGGAACGACGGAACAAACACCTTGGCCGTGGCCCCGGGGGTCGTCATTACCTATCGTCGCAATAGAGTCTCGAACGATCAACTTCGGCGAAAAGGGATCGAAGTCCTCGAAATTCCCGGATCCGAACTGGTTCGGGGGAGGGGTGGTCCCCGGTGTATGAGTATGCCTATCGTTCGATCGTGACATTTTAATAGAAATACCGAAAAAGTAAGGAGCGATGTATGCCAATACAACTCAAAGGCCGCCATTTTTTGACCCTAAGAGATTTTTCTTCGGATGAAATTCGTTACCTTCTGGACCTGAGCCATGATCTGAAAAAGAAGAAGCGGGCAGGAACCCACGGAAACCTCTTATCCGGTAAAAATATCGTGCTCATTTTCGATAAGACCTCTACCCGTACCAGGGCAGCCTTTGAAACAGCCGCCTTCGACGAGGGAGCCCGGGTTACTTACCTTACCAACAGCCAAATGGGAAAGAAGGAATCGATCGAAGATACTGCCAAGGTTCTAGGTCGCTACTACGATGGTATCCAGTTTCGAGGGTTTGAACACTCGACCATCGAAGAGCTCGCCCAGCACGCCGGGGTCCCAGTATGGAACGGTCTTACCGATCAGTTTCATCCCACCCAAGTCCTGGCCGACCTCATGACCCTCCAAGAACACTGCCCCAAACCTTTACACCAAATGAAGCTGGTGTATATCGGCGATGCTCGAAACAATACAGCGAACAGCCTCATGATTGGAGCGGCGAAGGTCGGGGTCAGCTATACCTCCATAGCCCCCCGAAGCCTCGCTCCTTCCCCGGAAGTCATTAACCTGGCCAAAAAGATCTCCGAGGAGACCGGTTCAAAAATCGAAATTACCGAATCAATTTCCGAAGGAGTCAAAGGGGCCGACGCTATTTATACAGACGTTTGGTTTTCTATGGGGGAAGAAGACAAAATAGCCGAGCGCATTGCCCTCTTGAAGCCCTATCAGGTTACCCGAGAAGTTCTCCAGGCCTCGGGAAATTCGCCCGTGCTTTTTCTCCACTGTCTCCCGTCCTTTCACGATACAAAAACCCAAATTGGCCGAGAAATATTCGATCTATATGGACTCGCCGAAATGGAAGTAACCGACGAGGTCTTTCGATCCCCCAATTCCGTTGTATTTGACCAAGCAGAAAATCGACTCCATACCATTAAAGCCGTTATGGTTGCGACGATTGGGCATTAAACTCCTTCTCCACCTCGAGAAGGGCCTGCCAAACCCGAGGCCCGAATAAGTCAATACCCGAGAGCCCGGATCGATCGTCCTTGGTCAAGATCGCTAACGTTTCCTCGTGGCTATAGGCTTGTTTGTACTGCCGGGCAGACCGAAGCGCATCGTATTTGTCGGCCGCCGAAACAATGAGGGCCTCGACAGGAATTGCCTCCTGGGCCAGGGGAATAAGACCTTCGTAGTAGGAACTCTCTTTAGAGTCTAAGGAACATATTTTTCCCTCCCTATCCAGAATGCCCGGGTAGCCCGTGCCGTTCCAGTGTTGATGGTGGTGGAGGGCTATCGAATAGGCCATTTCCAGCCGGGAGTCGGATTCCGATGTGGACTCCTGCATTCTTCGGATTATTTGGGCTCCATAAATCGGGTGCATCTGCATTTCTCTTCGCTCGGTTTCGTCGAGAACCCTTTGGAGCTTAATAAGATGGGGGATTGCTACTTTTCCGATATCGTGGAGAGCCGCAACGGTTCCTATATCTTCGACCCATTTCTCATCGAAACCCAAGGCTCGAGCTAAAATTTGGGCGTAGCGATTGACCCTCCAAACATGTGCCCCTGTAAGTTCGTCGCTATACTCGGCTGCGGCACAGATTCCATGAATACTTTGAATAAATCGTTGGTCAGCTGCGATTGCCAAATCGGCCATAGAAAAGATGAGCACTGCAGTATCTGCGACGGTCTCCAAAAGCCGGACGTCCTCGCGCCCGAGAGATCCCGACTTGTTGAAGCCAATGATTGACACGTCGTTGCGATGATAATTGACAAAATTTTCCATTGGTCTGCCCAGAAAATCCCGAACTAGGGGTAGGACAGGATAGGCCCGATCGAAGCCTTCTTGGGAATCCCACTTCTTCCGATCGTCCCAAATTCCTTTCCCAAGACGAAAGGATTGTAGGATAGGGGCATTGGAACCCTGCGGAATGAGAATATCCGAGGCGACTAGACCCCTAGCAAAATACAAAGAGCCCCGAGGATCTTTCGTCCGATTTGGATCAAACCGAACTATCATTACCCCCTCGAATCCTTCTTCGAGAATGAGCCGAGCCAGGTAAAAATCATCGTATCGGGTAGTTTTTAGGGTAAGAAAGTCGTGGCGCAAGGCGTGGAAGAATACATCCAGGGCCTTTTTTCTCAGGTCGGCTTGAACCTGGAGAGTTACGTCGTCGAGCCAGACCAACCAGGTTTCACATAGGGGGTCTTCTCGAACTTGGGCTCGATACCACGAATTGGTTACGGACGAAAAGTATGGTCGCTCTTCGTCTTTATTCTCAGAGGAGAACAAACATTCGACGACGGGAATGTCCTTTTCGGATTGAATAAAGTCCTCCAGGCGGACAATACCACTTTTGGTAAAGAAATCGTGGGTTTCCCCCGCGGAAAGGAGGATCGTACCGTCTCTATCCATAATAAACGCCGGATCTTTCCGAAAACGAGGGAGGGACAACAGCATTTCGCTATTTGCGTTCATAGCCCGGGAGACCGTTCGGGTAGTTACACTGACGAGAAACGGTATGACGAAAGGTAGGTACATTGAAACCTGGGGCCAATGTTTGGCGAAGGTCAGAATCGATCCGATGCCAAGGGCAACAAGGTAACCGCTGGGTTTTTTCATTTCTTGAATAAGAAATGATTTTACTGCTCTACTCATTTTCATAGAAAAACTCTCCTGTTCGCATTATTGTATATACAACAAAATAAAGGGAGTTTCTATGGAAAAAGTTTCGATCGATGTGCTTATTTTGGGTTCTGGTACCGCAGGACAAACGGCTGCCGCTGCACTTGCGGGTCACGGACTTTCGGTGGGCCTCGCCGATTCGGGAGATTTTGGAGGTACCTGTGCCTTGCGAGGATGTCAGCCGAAAAAGTACCTCGTTGTTCCGGCCCATGCTGCCTTGGAAGGCAAAGCTTTGGTGGGGAGGGGATTTCGTAATCACCCTGAACTTGTTTGGGAAAAAATGCAAAAAGCCCGAAAAGAGTTTACCGATGCCGTTCCCCAAGGGACCAAAGACTACCTAACATCCCTCGGTGTTCAGGTATTCGATAACTCCGCAGAATTCCTCGATGTCGATACCTTTCGGGTAGGAGCAATAACCTTGAAACCCCAGAGGGTGCTTATCGCAACCGGAGCCCGGCCCCGGCCCTTGGTCATTCCTGGAGGGGAGTTTGCTCTTTCGAGTGACGATTTTTTATATCAGGACGATCTTCCAGACCATCTAGTTTTTATCGGAGGTGGATATATTTCTCTCGAGTTCGCCACCGTCGCCCTCGCTGCAGGGAAGAGGGTTTCTCTTGTGCATCGGGGTTCGGGAATCATGGAGCCTTTCGACCCCGATCTCGTAGCTATCCTCCAAAATCGCTATACCGAGGAAGGTATACGATTGTACCTAAACGACTCTCCTACTTCGATCGAACAGGACTCGAAAGGGTTTACGGTAGTCTTGGAGTCTGGAGAAAGGGTAAAGGCCGACCGGGTATTTGCAAATTTAGGGCGAATTCCAAATACCGATTCCCTCGGGGTCGGCAAAGGGAATATCTTGCTAGAAAGGGGAGCTATCCAAGTAAGTCCAGGTATGAGGACGTCTAATCCGCGGGTGTACGCCGCCGGGGATTGTACGGTGGGTATTCAACTCGCCCCGGTGAGCGATGCCCAGGCCCGAATTGCTGCCCACAATATTCTTGAAGATATCACCAATGCCCCCGGGCGTTATAAAGACCTCAACCTCGACGTACTTCCAACAGTGGTATTTACCTACCCACAATTGGCTCAGTTTGGTTATTCCGAGAGTCGAGCCCTAGCCTGTAGTAAGAAGGTACGAATCAACCGGGGCAGTGGGGCAGGGTGGCCAAATTATCGCCGGTTGAACGAAAAAACGATGGAATATAAAATAATGATCGACGAAGAATCGGGCCAGATTCTCGGCGCTCACATTCTCGCCCCCCAGGCGGGAGAACTCATAAATCTTCTGGCCCTTGCTGCCCTTCAAGGGATTTCGGCCCAGGACTTTGCAGAAATTCCTTGGGCCTATCCTACCTACACTGCTGATCTGAAATATATGCTCGGCTAGGCCTGGGGCTCTTGTCCGGTGCCCAGGTGCCGGGCCAGGGCTCGTCGGGCTATTCGGGTAATTACCAAGGTTACGCCGATAGTCGCAACCAAGCCTAATCCGTTAATCGTAGGTTGAATCCAGACCGGTGCTCCTCCGGTATCCGGTGACCCCGCAGCCAGCTGGGTTACATCTCCGGCCAAAGAGCCAAAGTATACGAACATAATCGTACCGGGAATCATGCCAATCCACGAAGCCAAGACATAAGGAATCAATCGTATTTGGGTAGCCCCGTATGCGTAGTTCTGAAGATTAAAGGGGAAAATTGGAGATAGACGAGTAAGGAGGACAATCTTCCAGCCCTCCGAGGCCACTGCTCGATCGATAGCTTCGAACTGAGCGTTTCCGGCGATTTTCTTCTGAATCCATTCCCGGAGTAAGGACCTTCCCAGTAAGAAAGCCAGGGCCGCACCGATAGTCGAACCGGCACTGACAAACACCGTGCCCCAGCCCAGACCAAAGAGAAATCCTCCGGCTAGGGTAATAACACTCCCGGGTAAAAACGCAACCGTAGCCAGGATATACAAGAGGATAAAAAGTAGTCGCCCGGTCCATCCAAGCCCCCCTATATATTCCAAACCCTGAATCACCAAACCGGGTAGGTCAAAGAAAAAACCAGCGACCAAAGCGGCCCCCAACAAACCCAGAATTACCACTCTCTTCAGAACTACTGAACTCATAAAGACCCCCTAAAACCTTTCAAAAGACGTAGAATTTTCCGAACCCGAGGATTAAACAGTTTGGGCCCTAAAAGCTGTCCCGCTACTCGCTTGTAGACCTCGCTCACCGTAGGATAGGGGTACAGGGGGCCTAAGAATCGGCCGATCTTCCACCTTTCTTTTACCGCAAATACCCCGGGTAGGAGCATTTCCCCCGCATGGGGGCCCAGAAGCTGCACTCCTATGACCCTTTGTTTTGGGTCGATTAAGAACTTTGCCCGACCGGCGGTTTCCCCTTCGGCGAGGGCGCGATCGTTCCCGCCCATTTCGACCACCAAGGTTTGAAATGACAGGCCCGCAGTCTTTGCTGCCTGTTCATTCAAACCGACCGAGGCCAATTCTGGCTCGCAGTAGGTAACCCACGGAACCGCAGAGTAAGAAATCTTGCCTGGAAGTCCGAGGGCAAACTTTCGTACCGCCAAGCTTCCTTCGGCGCCGGCTACGGGGGTAAAAAGGTACTGACCGTTACAATCCCCAATTGCCAAAATATGCTTCTTGTTGGTCCTCAGTTGATCATCGACGGGGAAGAATCCTCTTTCTACCCTCACTCCGGCTTTTTCAATCTCGAGATTTTCCGTGTTTCCAATACGACCAATTGCGACCAGGATTTCATCTGCCTCGAACGAATTTCCATCGTCCAAGATAACTCGTTTTTTGGTTTGATTTTTGTCTCCCGATGGAGACTCGACTTTTACCGCGAGCCGTCCGGTTTGGATTGTTATTCCCTCTTCCTCCAAACGGGCGTGGACAACCTTCGACAGGTCGGCGTCTTCTCGGGGAAGAATCGACAACGCTGCCTCAATTATTGTGACCTTGACTCCTAACCGGGCGAGTGATTGGCTTAACTCGATTCCAATAGGGCCACCACCCAGGGTTATGAGGCTTGGGGGCAACTTTTCCAGGGAAAACACGTCCAGGTTGGTAATATACCCGACCTCGGCCAGGCCAGGAATCGGAGGTACTCGTGGGCGACTCCCGGTTGCTAAAAGGATTTTTTTCGCTGATACGCGGACTCCTGTGGTCGTTCGTAGCGAGTAGGCGTCTTCGAATACCGCTGCTTCTTCAAAAACCTCAACTCCCAGCCCTCGAAAGCGTTCGGGGCTGTCGTTGGGTTCGATGGTTTGAATAACCTTTCGAATTCTATCGTTGATTCCCTCGGTCCGGGCGAGCCCCATGCTCCCCCTCGAACCCACAGAACCCAGGCCAGATTCAGGGAATTCGATCCCAAATCGTTCCCAATCTCGAAAAGCCTGGGCCGCTGCGGCACTGCGAATAAGGGTCTTACTTGGTACACATCCGTGGTAGAGGCAGTCTCCTCCGGTCTTGTGAGGCTCGATGAGGGCAACCTTCATGCCCAACTGGGCACAACCCGAGGCTGCCGAGAGCCCTGCGGCTCCACCTCCCAAAATTATGAGGTCGTGGGTATACTTTTTCATGGAAATTCTCCTTTAGGTAAGTCTTGTATCATGAGGCTCCCAAACGCGGAGGCCGAAAACCAAAAATGCTGAATTCCCGGGAAGGCTTCAAGCTTCTCCCCGGCCAGAGGACCCCAAATACCTAGCCCACTAGGGGTCCACTGGGTACCAGTTTCTTCGTCTCGAAGGGTAGTGTCGAGGGTAAGTATTGTTCCTCCTCGACTTCGAGACCAGAAGGCATTGGCGGAACCGGAAATTGTACCTTGGGCGATCCTCCCGGCGGACAAGGGACTAAGAACGTCATCGGTCCAAAGAACGACCAGGGGACCCGATGAGGTTTCCACCTGGATAACCTTTTTTTCCTCAATGAGGCTATAGGCAAGAGAGAGGGGGTGATCGTCGATAAAGAGGACCAAGGCCCGTTCCATTGCTGGTCGGGTGGTGTCAAATTCTGGACCTTGGTAGAGAAAGGGGGTTGCTGCGGTGTCGTAGCCCTGGTATGGGTTGGCACCGTAACTTCGGGGAAATCCGGTAATCCGCGATAGCACCTGAGCTTCGGGGAAAGCCTCCATAGCCTGGTTCCAAGGAAGGGTGAGTGATCCGACCAGGCCGAGTTGGGTTCCTGCATAACGCCCGATTATGCCCCTACCTTCGGCCTGTTGCCACCAGGATTCACTTTGGCGGTCGTACATAATCAAGTTAGAAAATCGTAGTCGTCCGGTTGTTCCAAAATCTACTACCTCACCCCCGGGTAGTCGTCGACTAAAGACAACCCCGGTGTTACATAATGGACACCAGGTAACGGCTATTGGCTGGGTACCGAGGGTATCGTTGACTATTTCGTGCCACATCAGGATCTGGAGGGGATAGACCTTTGTCCCTTCTTCCAAAGACACCACCATAACCGGTTCTCGGGGCTTCAACCAACCACTGGCTTCAGTAGGAGATTCAAAACGAGGCTTGTCGAGGGCCGGAATTCCGTCCTTGGAAGGACCACCGAACACAATCTCCCCAAAATCAACTAGAGTTTGTGAAAAGTCGGTCGTAAATTCTTGGGCCCATTGGGGGGGCAGATTTGGCGCCGAAGCAGGCGTCGGAGATTGGGGCTCGGGTTCCGATCCTCCACCAGCGTACCCTGGGAGGGAGAGGAACAAGGTAAAGAAAAATACCACTCTAAAGGTACAAACATTTTTCATTGGTCTGGACCCTCGGGTAAAAGAAATCTCTTTGGGTTTATAGAGGCATAAGGAGCGATAAACCTTTGAAGAGTTTTTTCTTCTAGTCCCACTATCGGTACGGTGATTGCGGCTTCGAGGGCTCCGCCAAAATCATGATCTTCGCTTACGCCGTAGTAGGTCAGTCCCCGGTGGGCCTTGGCGTAGGAAATGAGAATCGGTGGTAGTGCCCATCCCCCGTCGGCCGCGACTCGGACCAGATCTTCGAGGTATTCTATAGGATCACCGAGACCAAGATCAGAAGGAGGAAATTTCGGGGAAACCAGGCTGGTGTCGGGAGCTCGGCGAGCCTCAAGGAACTCGAGTATGCTACAAATTCCTTCTTTTGGGAGACTCGAGTACAAGGATACATTCCCAAAAAAGTAGCGAATGTTGGGGAATTCATGAACCAAGGCTCCTAAACCGGTCCAAATCGAGAAGAGTCCCTGAATTGCCCTTTTCGCTCGTCGATTTACGACCGATCGGCCTAACTCCAGGGAGTAATGAAGGACTTTGTCGATAAAAACATCGGAGAAAGTAAAGAGGTCCGAGGTCCGGAGGGCCGCTATTCCTCCCTTATCGATTGCCCAGCCGCAGGGTATGAAGCGGTACATGGCGACGATCTCTTTTTCTATCGGGTCCCAGGAGAGAAGCTGAGAATACCCCGGATACTGGGTATCGCGGAAGTCTCTATCCGAGGCAAAATTTCTTCCCGCCCCAACGGCTCGGAACTCATGCTCTCGAATTCTGCCAATTTCGTTCATGACTGGTTCGGCCTCACCGGGGCGAAATAGGTGGATCGAAAGGTCCTTAAAACGGGCAACGAGGCTCTCCTCGGTCATATACCGAGACAACAGCTCTGGATCTACCGGGTCGATTAGGTTAATCATAGGAACTACCACAAAGATAGGACAGATTACTGGTGAGTTCGCGGTCGTAGTCTCGTAAACTACCGATTCCATCTTTTGAAGTTCGGAGCGTTACCGGGGTTAAGAAGGTACAGGTAATCGATTTGCCCCTTTGTCTAAAGAGTTCATCGACCAATAAACTCATTTCTAGGTTGAAGCTAATTCCGAGTAATTTTCGGACCTTGTGTAAGGTGTAGAAATGCCAGGAATTGCGTCCCGTTATTCGAACAGGAACTATAGATCGGTTTGCCTTTCTGCTAAGGGTCACAAAACCCGAACGCCAAGGGTACTCTTTGAGTTTTTTTCCCCGCATTCGGGCTGTTACGCCGGCGGGGAAAAAGAGCATGGGTGATGGTTCTTCGAAACTCTTTTTTAGTTGGTCTAAATGGGTTCGTTGGGGGTTATTTGCGTCTACCGGGATTACGATAGGCTTAAGGGGAGGAAGGATACCAAGAAGTTCATTGGCCGGTACCCTAAGGGATCCAAACTTGTCCCAAAGACATCCGATGAGGGCAAGACCTTCGGGTCCACCCATGGGATGATTCGCACACACCACCGGGTTTTCGGTTTTCTTTAGGTTTTCGATTCCCCTATAGCTCACTTTTAGACCTACCTCGTTCAGAATTTCTCGACAAAAATCCCCAGGCTCGAGTTTTTCAAATTTTTGGAGTAGTCGATTGAGTTTTTTTTCCCGGGTTACTGCCCGTAAGACGAATCGACCCCAAGGTTGCAATTTGTCAGCGAGCGCAGGATTCCTGTCTTTCAGTACCTGGTAGATATCGACCATTAGGGTGCATTGAGTGTCCAGTCGTATTCGTACCGGACTCGCCCGTAACCTCCTGATTCGAAGGCCAAGAGTTGATCCAGGGTGGATCCTTGGGCGTACTGTTTCATGTGGGCGACAACGGAGGGTACCGTATTTCCAAAATCTACCCCGTACCAATCATAAATACTGGAAAAAACCGGTTGTCTACCAGTAAAGTTGGCTCCCCGAGGGTGATTTATGTACTGGATTGCTGCTTGGGTAAACATTTCGTCCCAATTCGCTCGGGTAAACGCCCGATTTTGCAGGTTTGGACAGCCGCTACTTGCGCAATTCACCACATAGTGAATCCTCGGGTCGTTCCAGATTGGTCGAAGAATTCGATGCTCAATGTCGTTCAAGGTTAATTCCTCGTTTTCAACCCGAACTAAGGCCGTATCCCAAGGGCGACGAATGTCGCGGATGCTCTCGAGAGGATAGTTTTCAAGAATGAGGTCCACGGTAACCGCATTGTACATATTCACCCAATAGGCTAATTGCTCCTCTTTGGCTAGGTTCGATACCTCGATTGACTCGAGAGACTCGATATACCCTTCGAGAGCTAGGCGATCTTGGGTAGAAACCTGAGGGTATCGGACCACATGAACGCCCGACGGATGATTCGTGTCGACGTAGGTTTGTAAAAAGCGATCCCAAGCCCGGTGATCGACCTGTACTTGGGACTGGGGATTATGAGCTTGCCATCGGGGCCATAACTCGGCCTGGGGTGCGGCGAACAGGCCGGTGACTCCGAAGATCACCAATACACCTGCCCACAGATATGCTTTCCATTTAGTCATCCTGTACCTCCCTGAATCTAACGATCGAAAGATATCGCAAAGTTGTTGTAAATACAATGTTTCTATTTAAAGATTCATAGTTGTCGTTTGTCGATTCCTGGGCTATGTTCCTGTATATGCAAGGGAAAAAGGAATTGTTATCCTTCGGTTTAGGCAGTATTTCGATCCTCGGGGTCTTTTTGATCTGGTACCTTGTTGGTGAGTTAGAGGTAGTGTCTGAACTTTTCATTCCCCATCCTCGATCGGTATGGAGGGCTTTTCTCGAGGTCTCGACCGATGGGTACAGGGGTGGAACTCTGTTAGTACACCTGGGGTCGAGTCTCGGGAGGCTTATCGGTGGATATTTCGCCGCCGTATTCCTCGGAGTCCCCCTCGGTTTGCTCATTGGTCTTTATCCAAAGGCACGAATCCTTCTTAATCCACTATTCGAATTCTACCGACCCTTGCCACCTTTGGCCTACTATTCCTTACTTATCCTATGGTTAGGTATTGGAGAGCTTTCAAAAATTACCCTGCTTTTTTTGGCCGCCTTACCACCAATAATCATGAATGCCCGGGCAGGAGTAGAAAATATTCCCCTTCACCGGATTGATGCGGCTCGCACCCTTGGATCTCGACCCCGAGGACTCTTCTTTCAAGTGATTTTTCCTTCCTGTTTACCTTTCATATTCACCGGATTACGGGTAGGTATTGGTTTTGCCTACACGACCCTCATATCGGCCGAAATTGTAGCGGCAGTAAACGGAATCGGCTGGTTAGTCCTTGATGCCGGTCGATTTCTTCGAACCGACATACTTTTCATGGCCGTTATTGTTATGGGAGTAACGGGTATGGTGCTAGATCTCCTTCTTCGCACTCTCGAACAAAAACTCATCCCTTGGAAGGGATATCAATAAACAAGGAGGGCACCTCTATCGTGCCCAAGGAGTACCTATGAATCTTCGCAACTACATTGTCTTCGGACTTTTTTTTATAGGCTTTTTCGGAATCGGGCCTGGGGCTTTCGCCGGAGGTCGTCAAGACTCAAGTGCATCCCCGGGGCAAATTGTTATTGGGTACCAGGCGATACCCAATGGAGAATTGGTAGCCAAAAACTTGGGATGGCACGAAGAACGACTAGGCGTTCCTATTCGGTGGGTTCAGTTTAACTCTGGAAGTGAACTCAATAACGCAATCGCTTCAGGGAGTGTAGACCTTGGACTGGGTGGAAGTTCGACGACCGTAGCTGCGATTGCCCAAGGGGTACCCGCCGAGGTTATTTGGATCTACGACATTATCGGTGATAACGAAGCTTTGGTGGTTCGCAGAGACTCGGGAATCGAAACTCTTTCGGACTTACAAGGAAAAAAAGTAGCCGCTCCCTTCGGGGCGACAACCCACTACCATCTCATGGTTGCCCTGGAACTCGAAGGAATTGACCCTGCGTCCCTTACGATTTTTGATATGCCCCCTGCCGATATGAGGGCTGCGTGGATAAGGGGTGATATTGACGCTGCCTTTGTCTGGGAACCAACCTTGGCCAGTCTTCTCGATCTCGAAGGTAAAATACTCATCACCAGCGGCGAACTTGCTTCGAAAGGATTTCTTACCGGGGACATAGGAATAGTTCGAAAGGGCTTTGCCGAGGAATTCCCCGAGTACGTTCAAGGATATTTGGAATCTCAAATAAAGAGTATCGAGTTTATTCGGAACACCCCCCAACTCGCCTCGGAAGCAATTGGTATGGAGCTAGGTCTCTCGGTCGATGAAGCCCGAAGGCAGATGAACTCCCTAGTGTTCCTCTCAGGAGCTGAACAGCTTGGATCCGAATACCTGGGTAAGACCGGTGCCCCCGGGAACCTGGCGGAGGTGTTTTATACAACTGCTCAGTTTTTAGTAGATCAACAACGGATCCGAGATCTTCCCGATCTTGAGATTTTCCAAAATGCACTGGTACCTCTTTATCTCGAAGGGGCCCTTCATACCTTGGGGGACTAAAATCTGAGTAGCCCCCTTCTTCAACTCCATAATGTCGAATTGACTTACAAAACCTCGAGCCGGGATGTCAAAGTTCTGGAAGCGACCAATTTGGACATCTTTCCCGGAGAATTTGTAAGTCTCATTGGGCCCTCGGGATGTGGAAAATCGACCCTCTTACGCCTCGTTGCCGGTTTGCTTCCCCCTTCGGCGGGCCAAATTCTGTGGAAGGGTCAGGAGATTTTGGGTCCCGACCGGCACCGCTGCCTTTCGTTCCAACAGCCCCATCTTTTCCCTTGGTTGTCGGTGCAGAAAAACGTTGAGTTTGGACCAAAGAATCGGGGACTTTCGAGGAAAGAACAAAGAGAATGTTCAAACTATTATCTATCTCTGGTCAAACTGACCGATTTTGCCGATTCCTATCCCCACGAGCTATCGGGGGGAATGCAGCAAAGGGTGGCTCTGGCCCGGGCCCTGGCAAACGAACCTCAATTGTTACTCCTGGATGAACCCTTGGGGGCCCTTGACGCCCTCACTCGGGAACATATGCAAGATGAACTTAAGGCGATCTGGCAGAGAACTGGATGTGCAATAATATTGGTAACCCATAGTGTCGATGAAGCCGTTTACCTAGGAACTCGGATCCTGGTGAACTCTCACCGACCGGCGAGGATAATCTTTGATCACCCAGGGATGGGCCATGAGGGAAGGGAAGCGAAAAACCGGGCCGAATTTCTCGCCCTAAAGGATCAAGTTCTATCTTACGTTTGGGATTAAGAGATGTGAAACTCCTGAAGCTTTTTCAAGGTGGAAAGGGTATTCTGCCACTCGTCTTGTTCAAGGGTTTTTAAGATGGACTTTTGTACCTTCTCCCAAGCCTCCAAAGCTACATCCAGGGCTTCCTGTCCTTGGGGAGTGATTTCGAATAATTTTAAACGCTTATCTTTACTTGCCGAATGAGTCTCCCGCATTAACCCAGCCCTTTTCAGGGAGGCAAGGGTCCGTGATAGGGTACTAATATCGTGACCCGTTGCAGCACTTATCGCTGTGGTAGAAGCGGGTTGGAGAATCCGCACGTGGACCAGTAATCCGTACTGCATTGAAGAGAGGATCGAATTCTTAAAACCTTCTTCGTAGTGCCGCAGAATTGTTCGGTAAGTTTTTCCAAGATTGAAAGCAATACATGTGGCGGGAACTTCTGAAACCGATGAAGTTATCTTAGTCATACTTGCTATTCTACCATAAAAAAAACCGCTGTACCCTAGTCGGGCCAGCGGTTTTTTTCTAACTCCGACCGAATGCTATTCTACGATAGCAATGATGTCTGACATTTGAACTATCAAGTAGTCATCACCATCGATCTTTACTTGGGTTCCCGCATACTTGTCGTGCATCACCCGGTCGCCAGGCTTAACCTTTATTGCTTCGGCATCGTCACCGACAGCCTTCACTACTGCAACCTGGGTTTTTTCCTGGGCTGTCTGGGGAATAAACAGTCCACTGGCGGTTTTCTCTTCTGCCACTTCTGGTTTTAGCAGTACTCGGTCTGCAAGGGGCTTAATAATCATTCGTGTTTCCTCCTGATGCGATTGAGAATTGGCGCATTTCTTTTGTGATTATGGGAAATATACGGATTCCATCATCGCCGGTCAACAGATTTTTGATAGTGCACGAAACCTTGTGGCACGGCCCTTCACGCCCGAATGTACTTAGGTCTATATCGCCCAATCGGCCGGCCCGGGTTCTCCCATCCCATGTCCCAGGTCTTCTCTTCCTCTTCCCATAACTCACTCTTCCCCATCATCTGCACCCGAGATCGCTTGTCCCCCTGTCTCCACCCTTTGACCCG
>Ga0210043_1000191_pt1 | contig 67629 bp, 62 predicted proteins | sample CryGeymet201501t_FD_183990 | JGI IMG/M metagenome (GOLD analysis project Ga0210043, IMG submission 183990) | Groundwater microbial communities from Crystal Geyser aquifers in Utah, USA - Crystal Geyser metaG 2015-01t (SPAdes) (version 2) | ecosystem: Environmental > Aquatic > Deep subsurface >... | reverse complement strand
CTGGTTCTACTGAATATAAATTATACATTTGAGAATCCCAATACAATTCATTTGATATAATATCTAAATCCCAAATCCCAACTTTAGCTATTCTAGTTGCTAAAGCTAATCTATGACTTGTGGAATCTAGTAGTTTATCTTTATCTTTATTCTGAGTAATATCCTGAATAATGCCTTTTAATTTTATAATTTTATTGCCTTCATAAACTGGTCTTCCAAGAATTCGAACCCATTTTAAGTTGCCTTCTTCGCTAATGAAGAGTGCTTCCTCGTCAAAATCTTTTCCATGATTGATTGCTTCTTCCGTTAGTTTACTGATGATGTCTCTATAAACAGGATGATAGAAACTTAAAACGAAATTATTACTTAAAGCAGTCGTAGGATGTAATTCGTATATTTTATATACTTCATCCGTCCAGAAGATTTGATTGGATTCAATAATTAATTCCCAACCTCCGACTTTAGATATTGCCTGAGCCTCATTTAAAATGGAGGTTGTTAATTGTAATTTCTCCTCAATTTTTTTCTTCTCTGTAATATCCTGACGTATGGACATCAATCTGCTTATTGAACCATCCAAATTGAAAATAGGCGTGATAACTGTATCAACCCAAAATTTATTTCCATCTTTATCAATATTTTGAATTTCATTTCGCCAAGTAGAACCATTTAAAACTTTCTCATAAAGTTCTTTCCAAAATTCATTACTATGAAATCCCGAATTTAGTATACTTTGTCTTTTTCCAATTAGTTCATCCTTAGAATACTTTGTAACTTCACAGTATTTATCATTCACATCTAGAATAATATCGTTGGTATCAGCAATCGATACCAAGAAACTATTGTTCAATCCTAATTCTATAGATTGTAATTCTTTGTATTTAGTTTCTAATTCTTCTAAGGAAGTGAGAGTAGAAGACAATTTCTTTTTATTCTTATTATATATTTTTCTGTAGATAAAATTTATTTCAATGAATACTATAGCTATTGTTAAAGTTGAAAGGAAGAAATTTAGATACATTAAAAATTCTAATTTTTTGCGAGAGTACTCTGCCATTTCTTTTACAATTACTTCCATATTTTCTAAAAAAACTGCTGTAATAGATTCTACTCGTTTGTGCCGATTCTGAGAAATTATGTTGTTATTCTCTAATAAAGAATCAATTTCCAAAATATTGTTGGTCAATGAATTTAATCTTTTTTCAATTGAGAGGTAATCTTCCTTACCAATATTATTATTTTTTTCTTTGTTTAACAAGGCAAAATGAAAGCTTTTCCATTCCTTCACCAAAGAATATAAATGATTATTATCAGAGTCACCATTGAACAATTTAAAAGATTCTAGAGAAATTTTCTGACTCAACATTCTCTGCCTACCAGCGATGTTAAGAAGATAGGCATCGCTTTTAGAAAGGGAAAGATAGTATTGTATTAGAAGTTGATTGGATATAAGCACGAAAACAATTACAAATGAAGCTAATGAAAGTTTTGAAAAATCCGATAAAAAATATTTTTTCTTAAGTTTAGCCATTTTAGTAAAAAATTTATTCATATGAAAAACGATTTTTAATTTAAATCAATATTATAAACATGCTAGATTAATTCATATAAAAAGCAATTTATTTCAAAAATTATTGAAAATCAAACCTGTCTAAAATCTAAATACTTTTAAAATAATAAATTGCTTACATTTATCTCAATACGAAATCCAATATTTGCTTGGATGATGATGATTTCCCTTATTTTCTTGGGTGGATTTTCATTGTCTAGGATGAATCTTTCCCAAATGCCCGATGTTGATTTCCCCTTCGTAAATGTGATTGTAACCCTAGACGGTGCGACTGCAAAAGTCATGGAAACTGATGTTGTTGATATCATAGAAGAAGTGATTCTTACTGTAGAAGGCGTCAAAGAGATAAAATCCTATTCAAAAGATTACACGGCAAATATTTCTATAGAATTAGAACTGAATCGCGATGTGGATGTTGCTCTCCAAGAAATTCAGACAAAAATTGCCCAAGTTCAAAATAAACTCCCCATTGACTTAGAACCTCCTATTTTAATGAAATCCAACCCTGAGGATAATCCTATAGTCTGGGTTGCTTTAACATCGGATACACATTCTAAAAAGGACATGGTTCTCTATGTAAAGGATGTCCTCAAAGATAAATTTCAAAAGATACAAGGTGTCGGGGAAATCTATCTAGGTGGTTATGTAGATCGTACTGTAAATGTTTACCTCGATCCCAAAAAATTGTCACAAAGAGAAATTACAGTTGATGATATCACGAATACTCTTTTAGAACAGAACATAGAAATCCCTGGTGGAAGAGTAGAGAATCGCCTAGAAGAATATGGACTTAGATCTATCGGTGAAGTTCCAACAGTCGATAAGTTCCAAGATATCTACCTGAATTCTAGAAGTGGAGTTCCAGTTTACAGCTTAATTAAATTAGGTGATATTTCTAATATCGAAGACGGCTTGGATGATATTCGTAGAATTTCTCGCTTCAATGGTTCACCATCCATTGGCTTAGGTATTAAAAAATTAAAAGGCTACAACGCAGTTGAAATCGCTGATCAAATAAAAGAGCTAACCAAAGATCTTCAGGATTCTATTCCAGAAGGATATAAATTGCAAGTAGCTTCTGATAATACAATCTTCATTCGAGAATCCATTGGTGAATTGCAATTTACTATGTTGCTATCGGCGATCTTAACTGGATTAGTCACACGCTTATTCTTAGGATCATGGAAATCAACATGGAACATACTTTTAGCAATTCCTACTTCAATCTTGGGAACATTTTTCTTTTTAGAATTATTCGGATTTACACTTAACACCTTCACTTTACTTGGTTTAACTCTTGCTACAGGAATAGTGGTTGATGATGCTATTATGGTATTGGAAAATATTGTACGCCACCGAGAAATGGGTAAATCTTGGAGAGATGCCGCCCTTAAAGGAACCAAAGAAGTACAATTTGCAGCCCTTTCGGCTACACTAGCAATTGTTGCAATATTTCTGCCTGTAGCTTTTATATCAGGAATCATAGGAAGGTATTTCTTAGAATTTGCAGTAACTGTCTCGATTGCTGTACTGCTCTCGCTTTTTGAATCTCTTACCTTTACTCCCATGCGTGCCGCACAATTTAAAAATGCCGAAGAGAAGCTCTCTCGATTCGATACTATTATGGATAGAATCATGATAGTGATCCAAGAAAAGTACAAATCGTCCTTAGATTGGTCACTTTCCCATCCTAAAATTATCATAATTTTATCTTTTATGTTATTTAGTTTAACTTTACTTTTTATAATTCCTCTGAAAAAAGAATTCGTCCCAGCCCAAGATACTGGTCGTTTCTTAGTTCGTATGAAAGCTCCCGTTGGTTATTCAATTTTTAGAACTGACCAAGAAGTGAGACCAATAGAAGATTTCATATCAAACAGGAAAGAAATTTTTTCTTACTTCATTGCAGTCGGTGGAGTGGGAGGCGGCGACGTAAATACTGCAATGATTTATGCAACTTTGCAAGACAAAGAAAATCGTCCCATCAATCCCGATACAAACCAAGCTATAACACAAAGGGAATTTTTTGAAATTCTACGTGCAGAACTTCCGAAGGTTGCACCCAGCTTAAAAGTTTCTATTCAAGATTTTTCATTAGGTGGCTTCAGCGCAGGAAGAGGCTATCCAGTAGAACTGCAAGTTACTGGATCCGATTGGGAAGTCTTGTCAGATTCAGCTGAAACCCTTAAAAGTGAATTAGAAAAAAGTGGCTATCTAACAGATGTAGATTCCGATTACAATAAAGGACAACCTGAATTAAGATTGGTTCCAGATCGAAAAGCAGCAGCCTTAATGGGAGTTAGCATAGCAAATATTGGAAATACAGTTGGAACTCTTATGGGTGGTAGAAGAGCTGGCAAATTCACTGAAAATGGAAGAACCTATGATGTAAAAGTACGTATTGCACGTAAAGAAGGCGAAGACCCAAAATCTCTCTATGAAACCAGCGTTCGAAATACTCATGGCGAGATAGTTCAATTGAATCGACTATTGAGATTTGAAGAAACAGAGTCTCAGAAAAATATATCGCGTGTGGATAGATCAAGAGCAATTACAATCTTTGGAAATCCTAAGGATCCTTATTCACAACAAGAAGCGATTCAACATTCCTTAGAAATAGCCAAGAAAATACTTCCTAAAACCTATACTGCTAAAATAACAGGTGCAGCGAAGGCTTCCTCCGAATCCATGAATAGTCTAATAGCTGTTCTAGCAGTTGGAATATTAATTTCTTATATGATACTAGCAAGCCAGTTCAATCATCTCAGGCATCCCATTTATATTTTGTTAGCTTTGCCTTTTAGTTTTTCGGGAGCCTTGATTGCCTTATATATCTTCCATCAAAGTATCAATGTGTACAGCTTTATTGGGCTCATACTTCTCTTGGGATTGGTTAAGAAGAACTCAATCATCCTAGTTGAATTCATCAACCAAGTCAGAGAAAAATCGAAAAAAGTCGTTCAATCTTCCCAACTCATTTATGATTCCATACTTGATGCAAGCCCTCTTCGTATGCGTCCTATTCTTATGACGACATTTAGTTCGATAGCTGCTTCCATTCCTCCAGCTTTTGCCATCGGTCCAGGCGAAGAAACTCGTATTCCTATGGCGATTACAATCTTAGGTGGAATGATTCTATCTACTTTGGTAACTCTCTATCTAGTTCCTGTTACTTACTTCTGGGTAGAAAGAAGATTTGTGGAAAAGGGAAAATAATTTGGGCGCCTTTTCCGGCTCTCCCTCGACGAGGGCGCTCGCTTCGCTGCTCGATCCGGGGCGCAGAGAAAGTTCACCTTACCATCTTTCGTCGGAAGTTGGACATCCCTGTCCAAAGTCCCGACGTGACCCTTCCTGGGTCACTGCGAAAGATGGCAATGGTGAACTTGAGCGTTTTCCTTCGTTCAAAATGTAAGATAAGTTTCATCCTGCAATAGACTAAAGCCTATCGTCAGGATGAGACGGGAATTTAGCTAGTTCCTAAACTGGGGATGGGGACTATAACCTAACGATGCATAAATTACTTAAAAACATTTAAACCTAACATATATTATGCTATTTAAAGAAGATTTGGCACGACTCGTGCCAAATTGATCGGAAATTTTCCGAATCTATCAGAGTATATTCATAGGTTAATGTATTCCCCAACGAGGATTTACTCTTTCGAGCCAAAACGACATGGATGTCGTTTCTCGCACTTTGGAACACGATGTTCCAGGGTGCGACGAGAAAGGGCAAACCGCAGTCTTATCAGAAAGTAGCGTAAAGTTTTCTTAAATCACTTTCAATTTTTTATAAAATTTTATTTATTATGTCTGAAAATAAACAAAATCATCTAATATAACAGAGAATATATTCAATTAAATAGTTTTTGCGAACCTCAGGTGCCTTGGGTTTGTAACCAGTTTAGGTTGTAAGGCAATATAGGATTAATAAAATCTACTCAAATGCTTGTAAAAACTCCTCCCTGCTGATTTTGGACTGGGAACAAATCGCTCTGAGTGTAGAGCCTTTGATGGTTTTATGATTCGGAAGTGTTAGAGGAGTTTTAGTTCCATCTTCATTTTCCCTTATCATGGATATATGTTCTTTTTCTCAGACTATAGAAAAACCTAATTTTTGTAATGTCTTTAAAACTTTTGCTTTAGGAGCATCAACAGGAAACTTACTCACCCCTATTATGCAACCAGTGAATCAGCAACAATAACATCTAATATTTCCGACTCATCATCAAAAATATCTGAGCCAAAGGATTCTATATGAAACTTTATGGCTGATTGAGTGTCCTCAAGTGCTTCTTCAAAGCTATTCCCTTGTCCAACAACGACTCCCTTCAATCCTAATGGGTATCCAACATATCCATCAGAATGTCGTTCAACAATAATTTTGATTTTGTTCATACATCAATTTTGTTTAATTTCTAGAATTTGTCTAGCTTATTTGGACTCAAGGAGAACTCTCCCTAAAAATCGGCATTCAGCAAAAGCAAAGCTTAGTAGTTGCCTTCCTCACGGTCAATGGCAGTGCGGGCGGTTGTCCTTCCCATTCCATCTGTAATTTACAAACCCTCTGATTCTAAGTTAGTTGGTACCCCTGTTTTGAACGGTTTGTATCAAACCTATTCGTATCAGAAAGTAGCTTAGAGCTTTTATCTAAAGGATTCAATCTTTCGTTAGCAAAAAATCTACGAAGAAGCTATATCCCCACAAATTGATAAATCTATAAAATCACTATTTTTACTAAATTTTTCCTTTTTTACCTCTAAGCTTTTATTAAAATCCAATTTATTGTTTCTGTTAAGATATTGAATTTTCTAATATAACAGACAATATATCCAATTAAATAGTTTTTGCGAGACTCAACTATCCTCAGCTCACTTCAAAAAAAACTCTAAATCTTCGGATTCAAAAGAATCAAGATAAATTCTTTTCAATTTTTCATCTTCATCAGCATTCAAGATTTTTATTGCTCTTTTTAGATACTCTAAATTTGCTTTCGGGAATTTATCACCTTTCGATTTGTAAGCTATAAAACTTTTTTGTGCTTCGTATTTCAAATCGTATCCTTCTAAGTAAAAAAGGAATCTATCCTTAACGATAAATCGAAAATAATGATAATTAAAATATTGATTGGGGAAACTACTTGATAGTTTGTTAGCTTTAACGTAAATTGCACATTCTTGTCTTGGTTCCTCGAGGTTGCGGCACTTTATATATTTTACTATACCAGCGGAATGATAATATTCATCCTCTGTATATGGATATTCTAAATAATAAGAGTATGTTCCACCATTGTCTTTCACTAATTCAAAATTCATTGTTGAGTCAGATTGATATGGATGCTGCTTAGATATAAATCCTCCAGCCACTTCTACTAGAAATACCTTCTTGCTATAACCGTTATTTTCTCCAAATAATTCGATAAAATCTTGAATTGGTAAATCCTTTAGATCTTTTTCAAATGTTTGGTCTTCTGATTCATTTATAAAGATTGATCCATCTGAGATAACCAGATCGCCAACTATTGTAAAGTCTTTCACCTTACCACTTACATTCCCTGTTTGGATTTCGTCCTTTTCAATATGTATCTCAGAGGTTTTTTCTTTACAGTAAAGTATTTGAAGAAGAATAAAAATGTAAAGAAATCTCAATTTCATAATACTAATCCTGCCTTTTTTAAAACTTCGAAATCTTCGTTTGTTCTAGGGATGAATAATTCTGTTTTATATTTTTCATATTTCGGTGGACCTTCAATTATTCGTTCAAACTGGACATGAGTGTGTGGTCCTGTAGATCGTCCAGAATTCCCTGACAAAGAGATCGCTTGTCCTGGCTTAACCTCCTGACCCTCTTTCACCAATATTTTACTATTATGTTGAACCTTTATAGCAATTTTATCAGATATTTTTATCATAACGTATAGTCCTCCGGTTTTGTGTGCTGAATTATAATTGTTTTTATCACTATCTTCTGATACATATATTACTTTGCCTCCGACTGGCGTTCCAATTCTTGTTCCAGTTACCATCGGTTCATCCAATGCTCCATGTAAGCTAGGTAATCCTGTTGTAGGATCATTTCGGATTCCTAAATCACTAGAAATTTTTGAGCCTTGAATACCTGGTATTAATAGCGTCTTACCCATCAAAGTAAAGGTTCTAACGTGCCCTGCACCTTCTGGTAGAGTAGAATCATTCATAGGAATTATTCTTTCAACTAGCTCCCGCTTTGCTAGTTCTGTAGATTGACCTAATTTTACTCCTGAATCTCTTAAAGCAAAAGCAGCAGAAGACTTTATTCTTACATCATCAGAATATAATAAATCATACAGAGCAACTTTAGCACTATCTACATTCAAGGCTCCAGGGACTTTTTTAAGCTCTGTATTCAATAAGCCTTCCCCTAATTTTGGGTCTTCGATAATTGTGGCGTAAACTCTTTCTTTTTTTAAAGTCTTCTCAGCTTCGATATAATTCTCGAGTTCTTTTTCTACTAACTTTTGCATACTTGTCGCTAATTTTTTTCTATTTCAGTTAATTTTTTATTTTTAATTTCTTGACTATCATTACCTGCTGCAAGCTCCTCTCTTTTAAGAGTCGCTTTAGCTTGTAATACTTTTACTTCATTTGAAACTGATTCTCTTTTCTTATCAAGTAATATTTTTGAATCTTCAAATTCTTGTTGTAGTTCCTTTATTTTGCTTAATGATTCTTGATTTAATATTTCCCTCCCTTCCAATGTATTTCGCAATTCCATTATTCTTGATTGTTGTTCATTTGAAATACTGAATACTGTCTCTTTTATAGTATACTCGCTTTTTAAAGGTTTGTAATTGTCCAGATATATATTTGGTCTACCTGCCAAATTGATTTGTTTCGCAATATCTCGACCTACATCACTATTTAAGAATTTCTTTTTCTCATTAAGGTAGGCATCCATTATCTTTTTATATTCTTTAGTACCTGGCTCGGCTTTAGTATTATTTAGATTTTTTTCTGCTAGTTCTAATTTCTCATACGCTGCTTTTAATTTAGGGTCGATGTCAGCACTATTGAGTTTTGAAAGCAGTTTTGTTGCTTCTAGAATTTTGGAGTTAGTTATACCTTCTTTTATCTTTTTGGATTGTATTTCTACATATTTATTTGTTTTTTCAGTTGCGATTTTTACTTCAGATTTATATTTATTAATAAGTGGTAATTTAGATTTATTAGCCAAATTTAATTCATCTTCAGCTGGCTTGAGAATTCCTTCGTAATGATTCTTCATCAGTCCATCAAATGCCATAGGATCGAGTTGCCCTTTAGCAATTAATATACCATAATCTGCAGCATATTTATTATATTGAGCTATAGCTTCTGAATGTTTAATATTTACATCGTTTAATGATCGTTTTATACTTTCAAATGCATACCTAGCATTGGATTCATTTTGTTTTAACAAAAAACCTTCATCACTACTTAGTATACTTTCTCTACTTGTTTCTTTTTGAATTAATATACTTCGGTTCTTTTCAATATCTTGTAAGCTTTTTACAATTTTTTCATTGTAGCTACTGATAATTAAACTCGACTGAGGATTTTTATCTAGAATTCTTGTTGGAGTTGAATCTATATTTATTGAAGATTGTCTTTCAGTCTTAGTATCATTCACATTTATGATTGTTACGCCTTGACTGTATCCTTGGTAACTTCTAACCTCATTTATAAACTCTTTGGGGTTAGGCATACGGTCTAGAATATTTCCATCTTGGTCTTTTTCTTTTACTCGTAAGTTACCATCCTCATCTTTATAAAATAACTTCATGTTTCCGTTTTCATCCGTGACAAGCATCTGACCAGTCTGTGGATCATATTCATCCTCCCTTCTTCTTCCAGCCAAATGTTCCGCTATTTGTGATCTTTCAGGTGCAGGGGTTGTAGTTGATCCCCAAGCAAAAGCAATCCCCGCGAGCCCTGCCATAGATCCAACCAATCCTAAAGCTAACTTCGTTACTGTATCTGCAGACATGTTTTCAAAACTATCAACACCATCAATACGATCCAAATGAATTTCCCGATCTGCCTGTGACATATTGTTCAATTCATCTTGTGTGAAGAGTTTAGAATCACCTAGCTTTGCATTTTCTTTTTCTCGAAGAATTTGGTTTGCTTCACTCTTGCGATCCTCAGGGGACATTGCATCAATTTCAGCATCTGACATGTTTTTTTCTTTTCCTTTCGTCTCATTCCCATAGTCAGATTAAGCATATGTCGAATCGTAAAAATCTATCTCGTATTATTCCTTCCTTTCCGTTATTGCATTCATTCATTTTCCTCATACTTATTGCCTTCGCTCACTCGCAAATGAGTGCCCAGTCTAATTCAAAGAATAAACTTGGAACCTCCCCCAAGATTCAATCCCCTCAGTCAATTTCTTCAACAACAACCAATTCACGTGCACTCATGATTGATCTATCCAATCGAGAAAATGTTAGTAAAATGTATAAAGATGAATACATTCCGTACGGTAAGGTTCCAAACTCTTGGACGGGCAATACAAAATCTTGTAACATAGGTAACAATTCCAAAGAATACGATGATGCAACCTTACAGAATCTTCGTTATTATCGAGCCATGGCTGGAGTTCCATCGGATGTTAGCTTCGATGAGAAATACAATAAGTCTGCCCGAGCAGCTGCCCTCATTATGGAAGCCAAAAACAATCTAAGTCACACACCGCCCGTTTCTTGGCCCTGCTATTCTAAAGATGGAAAGGATGGAGCAGGAGCTTCCAATCTTTGTTTAGGTTGTGTAGGTCCCGATGCAATCGATGCCTATGTTTCTGATACAAATATCCAAGGGGTTGGTCATAGGGTTTGGGCTCTTCATCCAAGTCAGAAGGTATTTGGAACAGGAAGTAGCAAAAGAGCGCACGCATTGTACGTGTTTGGTGATTGGAGAAAGAGCGAAGAAGTTTCGCAAATTAAATCTGTAGCTTGGCCTCCCAAAGGTTTTGTTCCTTACAAATTTGGTTATAATCCTGACTATCCTTGGTCTTACCAAGCTTTTGGTTCTGCGACTAACCACAAAGAAGCACAAGTCAAAATGACCATGAATGGCAAATCCATATCCTTTCGCAAAGAGTCAGGCAATTCAGGAATTTTAGTTTGGTATCCAAATGGTTTAACGAAACCGAGTAAATCCAACGATTACAATAAACCGAATGAAGATATAAATATTTTAGTAGAAATTTCCAATTTGACAATTGATGGCAAACCACAAAATTTTAGTTATACTGTAACATTTATTGATCCAGAAAAGAAAACTATCGAATCGAGCACTGAATCGAATGCTACTTCTGATTCAAATAATTCCACTGCAACAAATAGTACTGAATCCAATTCAACCAATCAGAGCAATACCAGTAATCAAGAAATTGTTTATGACAAGGAAATGAGTTCCGCACTTTTATCCTATGCTTATGATGGGGATTCAAAGAAAGCAGAAGACGCCTTGAAGAAAAAAGCCGATCCCAATATTTCGAACAATGGATGGACCCCATTGATGTATGCCTCTTACTTTGGGCACAAATCCATAGTTGAAACTTTACTAAAATACAAAGCTGATCCAAGTAGGGAATTAGATGGTTGGAATGCTGCAAGTTTAGCAAAATATCAAAAGTATGATGACATAGTTGAATTGCTTCAATCAAAATCAAACAATGCCAAGCGATCTTTATCTGAGATGCCTAAACAAAGATCTTTGAATATTGACGTACCTAAACCAAAAAATATAAAATGATTCTATTCAAGTTTTGGTTGAATCAATGATTTACTCTCATCATACAATCCAACCAATAATTTATCACCGGATGTTGAATTAGGAAGGAATTTGATACCTGCGAATTTCGCAGAAGAATAAAGATCAGCCTGTCCTTCTTGGAAGAAGTAGGACTCTGCACCAATTTTGAAATCGTAGTCGCTTCGGAAATATTTTATGGAATACAATCCATTATGTGAGTCCACAGCTTCATGAGAAAGTCGAATTGGTTTAATAACTCCCGATTCAATTTCGAAGAGGAGAAATCCTCTTCGAAACTTTTTGACATTGCTAGTTGATTCGAATTTCGACCAATCATAATTGAGAATCATATAATCCCCCTGGAACATTGATCTTGGGTCAACGGGCACGAGAGGAAGTAGAACTAGTTTACCATTTTCTCGAATTTCTTCTTTTCCTATAATTGCATATACAAGAAATAATATAAACAATAGAGAATTGAATGTAAGTAAGATGATAGATAATTTATTTTGATTCCATTTTTCTTTCATAGAGAACCCATCCTGAATATGTGAACAAAAATAAAACACCGGAACCTAACATATATAAAGATTTCTGTAACAAAGTAATCTCCATTTGATAGTAAAGAATAAAGAAATATCCGATTAAGGCAAGTCTTCCCAAATTTGCTATAAAAACTGATTTATTGCGAAAACCAATAAATATGATGATATGCGCAGCTAATATTCCTGGTGCTTTCATCAATGGAAGAAATAGTAAAATAGAAATAAAAATAGTCATCCATTCTTTGGATAACTCTTTAAATGATTCATAAATTAAATAATGTATTGCGAGAATTAAAAAAACAAAACTAGCAATCAACGAGAAATCAATCTTAGAAGCTATAACATGGGGGAAAATAAATAAACCCAAGAAACTCAAAGTCAATGAATAAAATAAATAAGAATCTTGATTAAATATTCTCTTACTATCACTAAAATAGATTAATCCAATGGAAAGGAATGCACCTAAATATGGATAGAAAATTAATATTTGTTCCTGCTCCATACTTCCTAACAAGGAACTAAATGTAATGATTACTGCTAGAATTTTATAAATCGAGTTCTTGAATATAAAATAGAATACTATTTGAAAAGCTATATTGATGATAAGAAGCATATCCAATGATACGTGAGTAAGTCCATCTAAGCCGAAGAAGAAAAGTGCATAACCCTGTAAGAAAAAAGAAAGAAGAACTGGATCCTTCGACTCTTTAGTTTCTTCAGGAATTAGATACGAAAATACACTTACAACAATTATTGTACACATTCCTAAAGTAGTATTGAATCCATCTGAATCTAATAAATCTAGTATACCAAGAAAAAAGAGAAAAAACATTCCAGCAATCACAGAACCAAAGAAACTTAATACTTGAATATACCAAAGTGTATGATTTTGCTTTGGCAGACCAGTGGATGAGATATCTTGAGTCTGATCTTGATGTGGATTCATATTAGATTTAGAATTATTTTTAGGATTCATGAGATGCTATTCTCTGATCGTCAAATTCCTTCTTTAGTTTTAGAAGATGTTGAATGGAAAAGATCGTAAATAAAATTACAATCATAAATCCGATGAAAAATACTGCTGCATTTTCAAAGGATGCAATATTGATAAAACGAATCATGATAAAAAATAACCAATACAATAATGATACCGTAACATTTGCAAGTCGAAAATATTTTCCTCGGAAAAGATAATAGCTTAATGATAAAAATACAATTGGAATGATCCATTTGAAGATAAAAACTAATCCATCATCCCAACCCTCATCCTTATCGAAGAAAAAATCTGTGCTTGCAGAAAAGAAAAAAGAAAGTGTTATGAGAAGTAAAAATGGTGAAAAAATATTTTGTGAAGATTCTGGAAATAATTTTGCAAGAAATTCTTCATAAATAATAATAAATCCGTAGAACAAAATTCCACCCAGTAGATAGATGATTTTCGCATTTTCCCCAGGATATACTTGCTCTACATAAAGGTGGATAGTTAAAAAAGCTATACTAATCCACAAACCGATAACAACTCCAGTTCTACTTGGAAAATTCAATAAAATTGTAAAGAGACACCATCCAAAAAATAAATCATAGGCATCTGCTCCAGTTTGGTAGATAGAACCAAACAATAAAAGTCCAGCACCCGTTAAAAAAAATAGTAAAATCAAAATAGCTTCCGAAAATTTTTCATTGAATCGATATTGAATCCAAATAAAAAATGAAGCTAAGTATAAAAACCCAAGACCACCTAATTTAACATAACGATGAATTTCATTCCAATTGAAAGCGAGTAAGAAAAAAATTCCAACTACAAAAAGCGAAATCCCTGTTAATAAAAAATGATTCTTAATCGAATTAGAAAGACTTGATTGATTTTCATTTGAAGTTAGCATATTCTTATTATCCTAAAATAAATTTTTAAGTTACTCAACTAGAATACATTCTTTCAAATAAGCTTCTTTAAATTTATTTCACCCTAACTTTTATAAAATCTGATTCTTAAATGGGACTTCATCTACAAATATGTTAGTGCATTAGTTTTTCTAATTGTCTAATAATTATTTCTAACAAGCAAAGAGAATATAGCAGAAACAGTGATTGCTTGCAATGTCTGGAATGTCACCCAAATCCACCAAATTGGTAAATTTCCAATTTGGAGGAATGTTGTAAGCATTAGTGTTGGTCCTACGAAAGCGGCAAGGGAAAATAGAGTCCCAAATAAAAGACCACCTACGAGTCCTTCAGGAATGCCATTTTTACAAAGAAAGTAGAGTGCACCCAGTGCGAATATTGTAAGAAAGTCAGCTGCAATTGGACCAAGCCAATAGACATTTGCCATAGGAACAAAGATTCCAGAAAGACTTGGATCAAAGTAAAATTTAGAAAAGAATAGCATTCTCAATGGGAAAGCAACGACTTCCCAAAAGCCAAATGCCAAAAGAAATCTTAATAAAAATTGGTTCCAATCATTGGATGTCTTTAAACTCATCTATTTCCTCGTCTCGTCTACTAAACTTACATTAATCTCTCTACTCGTACTTATTTGAAAAGTATTTATTTAGATTATTTTTTAGTTTTAGAGGAATTTAATAAAAATGTAAAAGTTAAACTTAGATTTTGAGATTTCAGTTTAATGAGTTAATGGATATTCGAGGACTAAAGGATGAGTAAAACGAAAGTCGTTGTTCAATGATTGCTCACTAAACAACGACGAAATTCTAATTTTGGGAAATTTATTTCCCTACAATAAATACCATATTGGTAGTCGCAGAACCACCAATGTTTAGCATCAATCCGTTCTTAACTTTAGGGACTTGGTATTCTCCTGCAGTGCCAGTAACTTGCTTGTAAAGATCCAACATCATTCTCGCTCCAGAAGCTCCCACAGGATGACCGACCCCGATGAGCCCACCAGATGGATTGATTGGCTTCTTGCCTTTGAAATCAATTACACCGTCTTGGATTGCGATATGCTCTTTACCTGGCTCAGTAATTCCGAAAGCAGAAATCGCAGCATACTCACTGGAAGTAAAACAGTCATGCGTCTCAAAAACATCAATGTCTTTTACACTCATGTCTGCGCGATCGTAAGCATCTTTTACCGTTTGGCGAGTCCATGGAAGAATGTATTTGTTACCAAGAGATTCAGCAACTTTTGCATCAAAAGTAATTGGTGCAACTCGATGTCCCCAACCTTTAACTTGTGGAATCTCAGAAGTTTTGATGCCTTTTTTCTTAGCATATTCATCTGTGTATTTCTTCGATGCAAGAACTACGACTGCTGCACCATCTGTAACTTGCGAACAGTCTGTAATACAAAGTCTTCCACCCACAGCCATATTAGTTTCTGAACCACGATTCATTGCATGCTCTTTGTTCATAAACCAAGAACGAGTTTGTGATTTTGGATTTCTCTTAGCATTGTCGTAATTGATTCGTGAAATCTCAGCAAGAGCATCCATGAATACTTCTTCTTTGAGCTTGTATCTTTCTAGAATAACATCCGCTAGTTTACCGAAAAGTTTTGGAAAAGGAAAAGATAAGCCTTTCGCTTCTTTCTCATAGTAAGCTGCTGTTCCAAGGAAATCTCCCCCGATTGTAGAACTTACAGTTTTCATCACTTCAATTCCAAGAACGATAGCAACATCATAGTCTTTTGCACGAATGTGAGTAGTTGCTGCATCAATGGCAACTGAACCAGATGCGCAAGCTGCTTCGTAGCGTGCACTTGGTACGCCATAGAATGCTGGATCTACTTCAGTTAAGAATGCTCCCAAGTGACCTTGGTTTGTGTACTGCTCCGCATCAAAATTTCCAACAAATACAGCGACTCTGTTATCTTTGTTTAATTTCTTGATTTCGGAAGGCTCGATCCCTACTTTTTCCAAAGCATCTGTCATGATTTCGCGCATCATGGACATGAATGTTTTGCCTTCTTTGCTCCAGTTTCTCTGGAAGTCTGTTTGTTCTCCGCCTAAAACGTATACTTTATCGCTCATGCTTTTGCTCCTAATCTTTGAACATTTACCTTAATCAACAATCTCTCAACCTTTGAACAAAGATCTTGGATCGAGTATATTACCTAATTCGTAGAATTTCTTATTTGGTTTCGACTTTGTTAAAATTGTTGGAACCGGAATCTTACTTTTCTCCATAATCGCTATGGTATCCTTAGGTCCACCTAAGAAATCAACGAATGCTGATGCAGGAACCCAATTGAATCCAAATCCCATAGCCATATCGACCATTTCTTTAGTTTCTACAACTTCTCCAACAATAGATAGTGAATAGCTGATGTATCTTGCGATGAAATATCTTGCAAGGTCTGCTTCCATTCCTTTTGCTGTTTTAACAATATCCATTGCAGCTTTGTAGTTTGATTCTTGGATAAGCTTCTTTACTTTAGGAATGTAAGCGATATCAAATTTTGGATACGGATCGTACGCACCAGTTAAGATATTGTATACAAATTTTTCTTTCTTGCCATCAGCAGTCTTAGTGATTTTTGTAAGACCACCTTTTGCTTTCATACCTAGTTTGCCTTCATCAATCATCTTCTGCATATAAGCAGGTAGCTTGAATGTTGAATGAGCAGCGTCTTTCGTATTATCATAGATGTTATCAACGATAGCTTTGTGAACATCAAGTCCAACGAAGTCAACAGTCGCGAGAGGTCCCATCGCTCTTCCCGTGTAACCACCCATGATCTCATCCATGAGTGCGATTCCACCTTTGTCTGCATACTTCTCAGCAAAGATAGCTACCTCATTCATCAACTGGAATCCAACACGGTTTCCTGCAAATGCGGGAGTATCATTTGTATAAACGACGGCTCTTCCTAATTTGTTAGAAAGGTATTCTCCCAAATCTTTTGTTAATTTCTTGTCATTGCCTGGATGAGTTACTAGCTCACATAGAATCATTTTATAAGGTGGGTTGAAAAAGTGAGTGCCATAGTAATGCTTCTGGCCATCTTCATCGAATGCCTTCGCAAGTCTTTCGATGGACAATCCAGAAGATACAGTAGAAACTATGGTTCCTGGTTTTCTAGATTTCGCAATACGTTTGTTAATTGGTTCTTTAACTTCATAGCTTTCTGCTACCAATTCGAAGACCCAATCGGATTCGGAAACACAACGTTCCAAATCTGCATCGTAGGTACCTGGAATTAAATTCTTACGAATTACTTCTGCTTTCACAGAGTTGTATGCTTTTTCAACTCCGTCTTTAGCCTTTTCCAAATCTCTGGCAAGCATATAGACTTTTGCATTTCCAAATGCGGCGATGACTCCCGCAGATCCAGCGCCCATAGCGCCGTTTGCACCGAGAACAGTTACAGTTTTTATCTCTCTCATTACAAATCTTCCATTTTCGTTTTTATAATTACAGGAAATTTACAATTAAGGCGCAGGGAAAGGATTTTTTTCTACAACCTCAGTGGATCTTATATCGATTTAATATGTGAATCTTTTCTTGCTTAAGTCTTGCTGGAGTCCACTTTTTAACCTTGGCAATTATTTTCAAAATTCCATCTAAGTCTTTCTGTCCTGGTAAACCAGGAACGCCAACCCCCGATCTTCGGAAGAAAAAGTCGCTACCAGTTTGGATGGATTCATTTTTTGCAATAAAAGTAACTTCTTCCGAATAGAACTTTTCGCCGCCTGAAAGTGTGAAATATGTCTCATTGCCTTTTGCTTCTTTTAGAATTTCAAAAGCGTACGATCCGTACCTTTGGGCTAAGACTTCTATTTTCTCTGCTGCATGTTTGGGAAATTTCTTCTGTAAGTCTTTACAGAGAGTTGCTTGGTCTAAATATTTGCCACCTAGCAGTGGTTCCATTTCGGTTTTACACTCAGTAAAATTTCCAGGAAGATAGGCAACTAGATGATCCACAACGGATTCTGCCACAGCTCGCGATGTTGTATATTTACCTCCTAATGCGGAATAGAAACCAGGGAAGCCATGCTCGCCATAATCTAGGACTTCTGATTTACGAGATGCATTGTAGGTGGAAGATTTTTCTGTTGGATCTTCCACAAGAGGCCGCATCCCTCCATAATAAAAATCAACATCTTCCAAGGTTAACTTCGTATATCCGAATGTATGATTTACCTCATCTAATAGATTTTGGATATCAGACTTTGTTACTCGGAACTTATCAGGATGGTCTTCATAGATTGTATCTGTGGTTCCAAGAATTGTCTTACCTCGCCAAGGAATAATGAAAAGATGAGACTTGTCTCTTTTCTTGAGAACTATACAATCCTCGGTTGATAATTTTCTGACTACGACATGAATTCCCTTAGAGCGCAGCAAATTCTTCTCACTTGCAACACCTAATTGTGATTCTACGATATCTGCCCAAGGGCCAGATGCATTTACAATAGTTCGAACTTGGATAGTAGAAATTTTGCGAGTGCTAGAATCTTTGAGTTCAACTTTATATCCTGTCTTTCCTGGAAGTGGCTCGATTTTGCCAGCCTCTGTATAATTTTTTGCGATAGCACCAAGGCTTGTTGCTGAAAAAATAAATTCTGTTGTGTGTCTCTCTGGATTGGTATTAGCATAATCATAATAAAGAAATGCGCCTCTTAGACCTTCTCTTGGAATTTTAGGGAAATGATGAATCGTCTGGTTTCTATTCCATTTAGAATATTTCGGAATAAGAACATCATCACTGATTTCAAGATTGCGATCCCAGGAAAGTTTATCATACATTTCCATGCCAGCTCGAAGCATGAGTGATTCAGTTATTGAATAGAGAGGAATAACGAAACCTAAAGTTTTCATAGCATGGGGAGAAATTTGAGCGAGAGTTCTTCTCTCACGAAGAGATTCACGGACAAGTCCTAATTCAAAATTTTTCAAATACCTAAGTCCACCATGAATCAACTTAGATGTTGCTTGGCTAGTTCCTGAGGCAAAATCGTTCTTATCTATAAGAATCGCTTTTACACCACGAAGGCTTGCATCCCAAAGTACACAGGCTCCGGTGATGCCACCACCTATTATCAATGTATCAAAATCGAAAGAGGATTTAGAGTTTTGTTTCACTATTATAATTTAGATTAGAAATGTGTAATTAGCAAGCAAGAAAACCCCAAGGTTCATTTGAAATATGAATGGAACCTTAGGAATTAGGAAATTATTTATTTTAGGAACATAGAAGCGAGGCTTGTCAATTGGCTTGTTACATCCGATTTTGGCTCTTCACCATCTGGAGAAAGTTTATCAATTACAACTGGAAGCATACTACTAATAAGTCCTGCTGTTGAATTTGTATCCATTCCCACTTGAGATGCTAGTTGGGATATAGAATCTTTGCCCAGAACCTTAATCAAATCATCAGCGCCAATGGATGTATTCTCGCCTTTTCCAATCCAAGAAGACGCAACATCCGAAAATCCATTGTCTTTGAATTTCTGAACAAGTCCTGCAACTCCGCCATTCTCTTCAACAATCTTTGTCACTCCCACAATCAATTGAGGGTTCTTTTCAATCATTTCGACTGCCTGAGCAGCCACCGCTTTTAAACTATCAAATATACTCATAGCACATTAGAATAAATATCTTAAATTTTTTTAAAGACGTTTTTATAAGAAAAATCAAATAAATAATAAAATATTTCAAAATAAATTTTTTGTAATTGCTATATATTTAAGCAAATGTGTAAGCACTATTAATTATGATTTAGAAGTCTCGGATAAATCGAGAGAATTTTTTTTATTTTTTTTATTGCGATATATGTTTAAAGAATTAAACTAAATATAAGAATATTTAATATTCAAATTATTTATATTTTCGATTATTAGTATTTACTAATTTTTTTGTTAGTTGATGTAATATAAATATTAGAAAATTTTCATTTAGGCAATATTTTGAAAAAAATTGAAGCATTCATTAAACCCTATCAACTGAATTCAGTTAAAGATGCTCTATTAGAAAAAGGCATCACTGGAATGACAATTCATGAAGTGCGAGGGTTCGGAACTCAACAAGGTCACCACGAAGTAATCAATGGTACTGAATATAGAGTCGACTTCCTGCCTAAAGTGATGATCGTTATTGTAATTGAAGATAATTTGCAAGATGAAGTGGTTCAAGTTATTATAGATAAATGTTCAACTGGAAATATCGGTGATGGTAAGATCATAATCACAACAATAGATAAGATTATTCGTATTCGAACCAAAGAAGAAGGGGTAGAAGCAATTCGATAATGGTAGAATTTAACCAAGATCAAATTAAAAGCAAAACTGGATACTTCACCTTAGATTGGTCAAAGGAAAATGAGACCAAGAATGCACATGTCTATCTTTACAATAAAACAAACTCGTCCTGGAATCTCTTATATGAAGGAACTAATTCTCGTTACTCTATATCAGGTTTGCTTGATGGGAACTATGAGTATGCTATCTGTGAAAAAGATTTTTTAAATAAAACCTCTGCCCTATCTTCTGAATCAAAAGAGAGCAATATCTATTGTTCTTTTGCAAAAGCAGAAATCCAACATTACAACTCAAATCAAACCCTAGTTTTTCTATCGGTTGGAATTATACTTTTTCTTTCTATCTTTGTTACAATAGTATCATCTATCTTCTTTGCTTCCAAGGGAATCTCCAAAGGATAGATATTGGATACTCCTGTTTTATCTTACTCAACCGGTATTATTTTAATTGGCTTTTTTAGTGTATTATGGATCTTTTTAGGTTGGTATCTAGGTCGAGATAACAAGACAGCTGATGATTTTCAATTGGCAGGTCGAAATGTTGGGCTTTCGTTAGCAACTGCAACCAGTATGGCAACCTGGGTTACAACTAACACTACTATGGTTGCTCCAGAACTTGCTTTCCAAATGGGAATTTGGGGGATGGTAGGTTATTCTATGGGAGCTGTTGGTCTCATTTTGTTTGCACCCTTGGCTAAGAGAATTCGGGAAATTCTTCCCGATGGAACAACCTCGGGAGACTTTATTCGAATCCGATTTGGTAAAATATCTTGGAGAATTTTTCTATTTCTATCTTTGATCTACAGCATAGGTTGGCTGGTTAGCTTGGGAATGGCTGGAGGGATCTTAGTGCAATCCCTTACTGGAATCCCTTATCAAATTGGACTAAGTATCATACTTTTTATTTGCATAAGCTATACTCTGCTAGGTGGACTAAAAGCAGTAATAGGGACAGATTTTATTCAAACAGTATTAATCTTACTTGGAATAACTATTATTGGAGTTATTTCTCTTCAAAATATGGACACTTCGGTTATGAGGGAGAAGATTTTAGATAAGAGTCCTGGATTATTGAACCTTCTTTTTCCAGCTGCATTGATTTTTCTATTTAATAATATCTTATTTGGAATTGGTGAAATTTTTCATTCTAATGTTTGGTGGTCAAGAGCATTTGCGTTTCGCAGGGGAGTAGGCTTTCGGGCATTTCTTTGGAGTGGTATCCTTTGGTTTCCTATTCCTATAGCTGCTGGATTTTTAGCTTTCATTGCATCCGCTAGCGAAATTCCTGTTCCCTTTCCTGATATGGTTGGCCCTTTAGTTGCTGGACATTTGCTAGGTGAATGGGGTGGGATTGTAATTTTTATATTAGTCTTTAGTGCACTTGCTTCCAGTTTAGATTCTCTGCTCGCAGCTACTTCTGACCTAATTTCTGAGGATATTTATAAAGGGCATATAGCTCCTAATGCGACTGATGAACAGATGAATTCCGCTAGCAAAATCTGCATTCTACTGCTTGGAATTTTTGCTTGGTTGATCTGCCTTCCCAGAATTTCCAATCTTGCTTCCATACTTCATTTTTCAGGAGCACTTGTAGCATCCATGATCTGGCCAATCATTTTGGGAATCTATTGGAAGAAGGCAAATAGAAATGCTATCTTTTTATCCATGTTAGCTGGGAGTGCGATAGGACTAACTTCTTATTTTTTAATTGGATTCTATACTGCTGCTATGGTGGGAACAGCAGTGTCTATGTGTGTTGCAGTATTTGGATCATTCTTCTTTCCTGAAAATTTTTCATGGGAATTTCAAAATGCAGAGCGAAGTGATACTTTCAATAATAAGGGGATAGCTTCTTAATTTATGGTGATTTATATTAATTTATTTTTTATGGAAATTCTTAGGTACGGAAGCTTATTTTTCTGCGGACTTGCTTTTAGCTTTCTTATTTATCTATTTATTAAAGATTTTATCAAAGGAGAAATCTGGTGAGCTTTTCCTTTAGAGAACAAATACCTGAGAAATTAAAAAGCAGTATATCACCTAGAGATGGTTATGCTGGGATAGAAAGGCCTAAAATATTTTTAGATTGTGTAGAAGAAAAATCAAATGCTCTACTTTATCTTGCACAAAAACATATTGTATCGGCTAAGCAATTTGACAAAGAACTCATTATACAATTGTGTAGACTTGCAGCAAGTTACGAAGTGCATCCTACCTTATTCCATCGCCCTTTGCAAGGGAAAATTCTTATTTCAGCTTTTTATGAACCTTCCACAAGGACGAGATTATCATTTGAATCAGCATGGCATAGATTAGGTGGAGATATCATGTCAATCACTGATCGATCTACAACAGGAATTGCGAAGGGAGAATCCTTAGAGGATGTTGGCGAGATGTTCAATAATTATGGTGATGTTGTAGTTCTAAGAGATAACCAAGATGATTCAGTCTACAGAATGATTGAAACTCTTAGAATTCCTATCATCAATGCAGGTAATGGCATTGATGAACACCCAACTCAAGCACTATCCGACATCTATGCGATTCTTAAATGGAATCCTGAACTTATAAAAGATAATCTTCCTGATTCTAAGAAAATTAAAATTGGTATCATTGGCACACCAAGTAGAATGCGAACTGTTCGTTCTCTACTAATTCTATTGTCATTTTTCTCAAGCTCTATCCAAGAAGTTGTTATCATTAACCCTGAGGAAAAAACCTTAGATGACACTCAACTAAATGATATTGCTCTTTCAAAATTAAAAGTTACTCATTCTAAAAATTTATCCTCAGTTCTCGAAAGTTTAGATGTCATCTATATAAATTCAATAGCCTGGGTCGGAGAATCATTTGAAGTTTTAACAGGCGACATACGTTTATCAAAAAAATTACAGCTTAAAAAGAATTCTATTGTTCTTCATCCACTTGCTAGAGGGGAAGAGTTAGATATAGATTTAGATCCTACGAATCATAATTGGTATTTTTCTCAAGCTCGTGGAGCGGTGTTTCTTAGAATGGCTCTTTTAACTTGTTTAGTTCAAAGAGCAAATCTAGTCACAGATTTACCAGATCAAAATTTAATTCCAAATCCTAATTCAAGGGAGATAAATTAATGCAGACGATTAATTTTGAAAGATTAAAAAACGACATTAGTACTTTAAGTGAAATTGGCAAATCGGAAGACAGAGGCATCTACCGTATGTCATTTAGTGAAGCTGATTTAGAAGCTAGATCTTGGCTACTTAAGAAGTATGAAGATGCAGGTTTAGATTCAACAGTCGATGGAGCTGGCAATATAATTGGACGACTTAAAGGTAAAGATGATTCTAAATCATGGATCATTGGATCTCATATAGATACGGTTCCTGCTGGTGGACATTTGGATGGTAGCTTAGGAGTCTTAACAGGCTTAGAGGTACTTCGAGCTTTAAAGGATAAAAATTATATTCCTGTTAATTCAATAGAAGTAATTTCATTTACAGATGAAGAAGGTCGATTTGGAGGTCTTTTTGGTTCAGAGGCATTTGCGGGCGAATTAACTCCCGAAAAAATTCACAATGCCAAAGATTTATCTGGTGTTAGTATAGTAGATGCTATGAAAAAAGCTGGACTTGATGCGAATAAAGCCTTGGATGCTAGACGAAATCCGAATTCGATTGCAGGATATTTAGAATTGCATATAGAACAAGGACCTATACTCGATACTATGAAGATTCCAATAGGCATAGTCGAGGAAATTACAGGACTTTTTAAATGGCAAGTTCGCCTAACGGGTTTTGCGAATCATGCTGGGACAACGCCAATGAATATGCGCAAAGATGCTTTCCAAGGACTTGCAGAATTTTCGCTCGAAATTCCAAGGATCTTAGAAGAAAATGGGAAAGAAAATTCAGTTGCAACAATAGGTAGAGTCAGTTTATTCCCTGGATCAGCTAACACAGTACCTGGGAAAGTGGAATTTTCATTAGATGTAAGAGATACAGATGAAAATATTTTGGAAGAATTATCTCATGCTTTTCGAAAAGCAATATCTGCCATTGCACGAAGAAGAGGCTTAATGTTTGAATTTGATATTCTAAGTCAAGTTAAACCAGCTCATGCCAATTCAATTATATTAGATGCAATTCAAATTTCTTGTGAAAAACAAAATTTCAAATACCATAGAATGCACAGTGGAGCAGCACATGATGCACAAATCATGGCTAGGATCACAGACATGGGAATGATATTTGTTCCTTCTAAAAATGGTAGATCCCATAGTCCTGCAGAATGGACAGCCTGGGATGATATTCACATAGGTGGAAATGTTCTTTTGAATACAATTATGGAGCTAACAAAGTAACTATGGATATGGAATTAAATGTTGATATGATCAATGAAGATCCACTAAGAGATTTTTATTTAGAATCAATTATTGAAAATCCTGAAAGAGAAGAGAATTTAAAACTTAAGCATATTGCTTTGTTAGTTATAGATATGCAATACTTAGATGCCGCAAGAGGCTTTGGAGTATTTGCAGAAACGGGTAAGTCAGGTGTCCCTCCCGAATCGGAAGATTATTATTTTTATATGCTGGAGAATTCAGTAGTTCCCAACATCCAAAAGCTACAATCCTTGTTTCGGAAAAGAAAATTGGAAGTTATACATACTAGGATTCAATCTTTAACTAAAGATGGTCGTGATAGATCAGCAGGTCATAAGAGATTAGGTTTGCTTGCTGCACCTGGAACAAGAGAAGCAGATTTCCTGGATGAAATCGCTCCCGTAGGTGATGAAATCATTATTAATAAAACTGCATCTGGAGTATTTACATCAACTAACCTAGAATATATTTTAAAAAATATAGGAGTTAATACTCTTTATGTCTGTGGCGTTTATACGAATGAATGTGTTTCAACAACAGTTAGGGATGCATCGGACTTAGGTTTTTTTGTTAATTTAATTGATGATGCGTGCACAACTGTAACAGAAGAATTTCATGATTTTACAATACGTATTCTTAAAGATCGTTATGCGAGAGTACTGACCACTGATGAAGCAATAGAGGAATTGAGTTTAAAGATTCCTTCTAAAATTTAATTTCAAGGAGATTATTATGTGTGGAATAGGAGGAGTTTTTAATAAAGACAAAAGCAAATCTGTAGATAAAATGAATTTGGTTGCGATGGCTGCGATTCAATATCATAGAGGGCCAGATGGTTTCGGCTTCAAAATTCTAGAGGGCGAAGGAATCGGATTTTCTCATACAAGACTATCGATTATCGACCTAGAATCCAACCGAGCAAGACAGCCCTTTCAATCCAAAGATGAAAATCTATTATTAGCACACAATGGAGAATTCTATGATTACCAAAGAATACGCGCTGATCTTTCTGCTAAAGGTTATAAATTCAAAACTAAATCTGACTCTGAAATCTTACTTCATTTATACCCAGAAAAAGGCTTTGAAGAATCACTGAAAGATTTAAGAGGTGAATTCGCTTTTTCACTTTATGATAAATCAATCGATACACTTTACTTAGCAAGAGATCGTTTTGGAATTAAACCTCAATATTGGACTATTACTCCTAAAGGAGATTTTATTTTTGGATCAGAGATTAAAGTGATTTTTGCACATCCAGATGTGCCGAGAAAAATTTCCAAAGAAGGTGCTTATCATCAGCTAATTCAAGTTATGGTTCCAGGAAGCACAACTTTTGAAGGAGTGAACCAAGTCCCTCCTGGCAAATACCTAAAGGTAATTCGAGCCAATGGTAAAATTAAAGTAGAGGAAAAAACATATTGGGACATGAATTTTCCACTTGATAAAGATAGGGAAAAAGTAGCCAAAACTGATCCTTCCAAAGATGAAAAATATTGGGTAGAACAAGTTAGAGCAGAACTTTTGCATGCAGTGGAACTTCGACTCAACGCAGATGTGCCGGTTGGTTGTTATTTAAGTGGCGGAATAGATTCCTGTTCGATACTGGGACTTGCCTCTGCTGTCAAACAAGATTCCGTCAAAGCTTTTACAATAGGCTTTGATAATGATTCCTATGATGAAAGTAAAATTGCGACTAACATGGCAGAATCAGTGGGAGCTGACCAAGATATAATGATGTTGGATGCGACTCATCTTTATGATCATTTTATTGAAACACATTGGCATACTGAACGAACTATTTATAATACTTTAGGTGTAGCTAAACTTTTAATGTCCAGACATGTCAATAAATCTGGTTACAAAGTTGTTATGACAGGGGAAGGTTCGGACGAATTGTTCGCTGGATATCCTTCCTTTAGAAAAGATTTCTTTCGACATGGTATGGCAAGCCTACCAGCGAAAGACAGAGCTGAATGGGAGGAAATGCTTAACAAATCAAATGAATTATTTCGAGGCGCTATGTTAAGTTTAGATGATTATACACATCCTGACCTAGTTGAGAAAGTTGGCTTCATGCCTGCATGCATTGAGAATTGGATTTCTCTGACTCCACACGCAAAAAATTTACTAAACTCGGATACATTAAAAGATTTAAAAGACTATGATCCTGGAAGAAAAATTGCTGATACTTTAGATAAATCGCAGTTAGATGGTAGACATGCACTTGATAAAGCGCAATATGTCTGGATCAAAACAATGCTCGAAGGTCAAATTCTTACTTGGGGTGGTGATAGAGTTGATATGGCGAATTCAATGGAAGCGAGACCTCCTTTTTTGGATCATCATCTCGCAGAACTTGCCGTTCAAATTCCACCTAAATACAGAATCAAAGGCAAGATAGAAAAGTATGTACTTAGAGAAGCTATGAAAGGTGTCCTACCTGAAGAATTGTATAAACGTGAAAAATTTGCATTTATGGCTCCACCAGCCCATACCGACCAAGCTAAGTTAGATGCACTTTCTAGCTTGAAAGATAGATATTTGAGTTCAGATAAGATGAAGCAACTAGGAATAATGGATTCGAATAAAATAGAAGAATTATGGAATTCCTATACTAATAAAGATACTCCTGTGGGAACCTTAGTCCAACAAGATGCTCTAATCAATCATGCTATCGGTCTTCAGATTTTGCATGAGACATTTGTAGAGCAAGATATTCCTATGTTAGCACTTAAAATGGTTAAAGACAAAATAAAAGATATAGATTCAGGGGAATACGTTCAATAATTTATTAATCGCATGATTTTGATTTTTGAATCCATGACGCAATATCTTCATCATGATAACTAAAAGGATTTGAATACTCATCATCTATTATAAAATCTATATTGGTTTTACTACTTAGAGAATCTTTCGGAAGGCTCCATAAACCAAAAACTTTTGGTATTTTCTGGGATTCTAAATTTTCTTCATTGGAATAGGTTTCATGTAACTCTGTTCTATTTCCATTTCTATCTACATAAAAGTATTTAGAATTCAAATGATCAAAGCTATGCCCTGTCCACGAAAATTGCGAATAGGCAACACCGTCTTCTGCTATTTTGTATTTTCTCCAAAACCATCCTTCAAATTCTTTGGGCTGGCCTTGCTCACAATCGTGAACGATCAGTATTCTACCTTTGTAATTCTCAGGAATTAAGAATATATTTTTTGATGATTCCTCATACAAGAAAAAAGAAATTAAAATTATCAATGGTGTAAAAAGTAAAGTTAGTCGTATTTTGAAGTTATTAATTTTGTGAGAAATAAGAAAAAAAATTATTCCGATTATTAAAAAATACATGGCTACTAAAAATAAAAAACTTGGAATCAAGGGAATTCCAATAATGATATGCCCTAAGCCAACATAATAAAGAAATGGTTTCAATTTGTTCTTAGAAATATTGTATCTCCGGTAAAAGAAGATTAATATGAAAGATAGTATGCTAGCTAGAAATAAATATCCGATCATAAATTACCAAAGAGTTTCCTGATATTTTTTCGTAAACTTATTAGTTATAAACAAATAACATTATTATCCGAAGACATTTTGCTAATTTAAACATTACATTAAGTATCTCTTTCCTATATGATCACGCAGATTAGGATCCGCACCATAAGATAATAAAAGATCTGAAATATCGCCTAATCCATCATAACTGTTTGCTATATGAAGTGGAGTAATTCCTCTTGGATCTTGAACATTAGGATTTACTGCCTTTTTCAAAAGCATTTCTGTAGCCTCGATTCTCCCCATCTCAACAAAGTAATGCAATAAAGATACTCCCTTGTCATCTTTCGGATTAGAATCAATACCAAGACCTAGAATTCTATCTAAGAAATATAAATCTTCTGTTTCAGTTCCAGCATATAACATTAATACAAATGCAGACTGATTTAGATCAAATTTGTCTTTCGCTTCAGTTAAATATGTATCAAATTCCAATCGATTCATAACCTGCATTGAGTGAATCATTTTACGAATTGTATGTTTAGATTTCCAGTTTTCCCAAAAAGAAATGACCATGAAGACTTTCACCTTTGCTATTTGTAATCATAGTATCCTATTTATTAGAATCTGTATTGTAAAAATGGGACATTTTGTCATAACTTTTGAACCAAGCGCTTGGATTGATTCCAGATTGAGTCTTAAAATCATGAATGAGATGGGATTGATCTGTGTAATTATAATCTTCAATGATTTGTAAATATTTCTTATCTTTATAGTAATTTGGATTTCTAATACTTTCCAAATTTCGATGGATTCTCCTATAGTCTTTAGGTGAAATACCATATACTTGCTTAAATTTTCTATCCAGTTGTTTGCGAGAGATTCCAAGATTCTTTGCCAATTCGTTAATCTTAATAGGAGCATAATTCAACCCAGATAATGCAAATTTTAAATAGGAAGGAATAGAATTAAGATTTTGAAGTTTTTTAAGAAAGAATAAATCGAAAGTATCCGCTATATTAATAATTTCTTGACTTGAATTAAAACATTTTTCTAATAATTCTATTCTGATTTTACTAAAAGAGTCTAGTAAGCTAACATCTAATTCTTGAAATGAATTTACCATCTCTTCAATTTTCATTCCGAAAATTTCATAAACTGCACCTGGATGAAATCTTATAGAAATTAGATTTAATTTATGAGGCTTAAGAATTCTCCAACGTCTGAGTTGAGGTCCTACCCAATGAATAGAATCTAAAACGATAACATTATTGGATTCAGTTTCTATGGATACTGAATCTCCAAAATGCATTACCAATTCCATCTCATAAGATGGCAGAATCCAAGGTAGATTTTCAGAATCTAAATCCTTCCAAATCCAATACTCTTTGATTAAGTCTTTTAGCTTAGAATGTACAGGGAAAAAAGAAATCATCTAAAGTCTATTTTGTTTAAAGTAAAAATTTATATAAACTTATTTTTTAAAATAAAATTTTGAAAAAATCCTATTGAAGATTTATAATCTCCTCTATGATATTATCTCTTAAAAAAAGGTTTTCTATTACCGCTAGAAGATTTCTTCCTAGGTGCATTAGAATGCGTATGAGTACCAGAAGGTCTAGGTGGTCTCTGAGGCTTAGGTGCTGGTTTAGTAATTGTATTATTGAGTAAAGGATAAGGATGCTCTTCAATTACAGGAATCTTTATCTTAATCAGTTTTTCAATATCTCTAAGAAATTCTTTTTCATCAGCAGAACAAAATCCAAAAGTAATTCCGCTCGCACCTGCTCTACCTGTCCTTCCAATTCTATGAACATAGGATTCAGGAATATTTGGCAATTCAAAATTTATAACATGCGTTAATTCATCAATATCGATTCCACGAGCGGCTATATCAGTTGCTACTAAAACTCGAATTGTTTTCGCTTTGAATTTTTTCAAAGCTTCTTGTCTGGAATTCTGTGACTTATTGCCGTGAATGGCTAAGGATGGAATATGATTTCTGATTAATTCTTTGGTTACCTTATCTGCTCCATGTTTCGTTCGAGTGAAGACCAACACTCTTTCGATAACAGGATCTTTTAAAACATGAATCAATAATTTATTTTTATTTTCTTTATCTACAAAGTAAACTGCTTGGTTGATTTTTTCTGCTGTAGAGGAAACAGGAGTTACTTCTACTTTTGATGGATTTACTAAAATACTTCCTGCCAGTTTTAAAATATCGGGAGGCATGGTAGCTGAGAAAAAGAGTGATTGTCTTTTACTAGGTAAAATTTTAATCACTTTTTTCACATCATGTACAAAGCCCATATCAAGCATACGATCTGCTTCATCTAATACAAAAAACTGAATCGTGTTTAAATTAATATGTTTTTGTCCAACTAAATCCAATAGTCTTCCAGGTGTAGCGATCAATATATCCACACCTAGCCTTAGGGCTTCTACTTGTTTATGTTGTTTAACTCCACCATAGATAACTCTGTACTTTAAATCTGAGTTTCTACCATAGTTTGCAAAAGATTCACCAATTTGTATAGCTAACTCTCTAGTTGGTGTTAGGATAAGACATCGTAATTTTCTTTTTGCATTCGGATCTATTTTTTCTTCAGAAAGGATTTGAATGATAGGAATTGCAAAAGCAGCAGTCTTTCCCGTGCCTGTTTGTGCACAACCAAGAATATCTTTGTGCTTTAGGATAAGTGGAATAGCTTTTTCTTGGATGGGTGTAGGATGGGTGTAACCTTCGGATTCTAAGGCTTTCAATATGGATGGATGGATATTTAATTCTGAAAAAGAAGTCATTTATTCAATTAGAAATAAATGCTCTTAAACTGGATAGATAATAATAATTGAATTATGTATTGATATGCTCAAAGAAAAAGGCAAATGAGTTTACCACCTTTGGAATTTGTTTTAGAGATTTTGCATCCATTCCAGTATCTCCATGAGAAATTAAATTTGTTACACATAATTTTGATTTAACCTTTAACTTTTGCAAAAGATCGTATATTAGAATAGATTCAGCCGAAGGAACAACATCATCCTCTTTTCCATGAACAAGTAAAATTGGTAAATTTATTTTCGATATATGAGTTAAAACAGAAAGCTCCGTCAAAAGAATACGACTTTCTCCGCCTTTAATTAGAATATCATTCCAATGTTTCATACGGAAATCCGAATCATTTTTTATTTTAAAGAAAAAATCCTTATCCTTTTGAGTCATCTTAGCAAGATGATTATCTAGTCGAGGATCAAAGTATTTATAATAATTATCTAAGGCAGAATAATAAAAAGCTTTTATAATATTAGGTTTATTACCTATAGAAAGAGGAAGGAAATTATAAAGTAAAATCATTCTTCCATATTCATCCATCTCTTGAATCGCAAAAAGATTCTCTAAGATAGTTTCTACATTTCCATACGCACCAATTGTACAAATTGTACTTATATATTTGCTAATTTCTTGATCAGAGGCAGCAATTAAACTTAAGGCACCAGAAAATGAAGGTGAGAGGATGGAAACTCGATTAGTCGGAGCTAGATTTGATTGTTGGGCTATATACGTAATACTATCTTTGATATCTTGAATATTGTTCAAAGAAATCTTGTAGTTACATATTTCTTCAAAAAATGGACAGACGACTACATAGCCTGCCTTTTGCAATGACTGATTTACCTTAATGATTCTTGGATCTCGGTTTCCTTTGGGAGCTAATCCATTTATAGAGATTATTGTACCTTTATACTTTTTCTTAAATGGAAAATACACATCCGCCTTTAATCTTCCATTCTTTATTGGAATTTCGATTTCTTCAGTATTTTCTAAAGCAAGTTCTTTAGTCTGCAGATGCAATAGGAATATGATTGAATCAAGTAAGGATTTTAATTTTTTCATAAAATTTTTTAACAGTTCTCTAGCTTTATATACTTATTTTCTTTCTTTGGATTCGATTGATAATTTCATTTCGTTCTTCTTGGTAACCAAATATAAATATAGATTCAACTATAAATGGAATCCATCGACTATCTAAATTTTCATCAGACAGCATTTCTATTAAAACCTTACTACCCTTTTGAGATCGATATTGTATAAAATAAGAAACTAAAGCATTTCGATTATTATATATAAGCTCTAAAGAATTATCTTGTAAAAATATTTTTACAATAAAATTTTCAATGTTTGAATCATAGCCATTCTTTGCTAATAAACAGTAAAGTCCTGTATTAGATAAATTGACCTTATTATTGTTTTTGTATTTTTCATAAACTTTAATCAACAATCGAACATCTCTTTCGGATTTTAAATGAGAGTTGCATGAATTCAAAAGTGTTTCTAGTTTTTTCATTGAATTAGCTTCTAGAGCAGATTCTATTTCATTTTCCCATTCTTTCTGTGAATAATTTACCTGCTCAGATTGCAAATCAGTCCCATCTGATGAATCCTCAAAAAGCCAATGATAAGAAAATGATAAAGCAAACATAGGTCCTGAAAGTAAAAGTGAAAATGGAACAATACCCATTCTTGTAACATAACCTAAATCTGGTTTGTCACTCCAAAGAGTATCTATAGTATCTTCCGCTGCATTTGGTATAACGGAAATAGGGTGGACTATAAAAACATCTAAGGCTCCTGCTAAAATTCCAACTGGTATATAAAAAGGACTAGCCCAAATTTTTGCAGAATCATTTTCAGGAACTAAATTTTCTTCTACAGCGTTTACTAATACTAGATTCTTTCTTTGGAAAATTGCACAATTACTGAAAAATATAAACAGCATAACTAGAATTATATTTAAAATAATTTTTCTTGCTTTTTTTGATTGAAAGAAAAGATTCATATATCAAAAATCGAGTAGCCTAGCCACGTGAAAGCTAGCGTAACAGGAGTTAGGATAAGTTTAGGTATAAAAAGAAAACTTTGTCTTATTACTCCGCCTTGGGGTTTGAACCAAATTATTTCATATGTTTTAACTAAGGACTTGGGTATTACTGAAATAGGATGCAGAATAAGTGCATCGGTTAATAGGGAAACAGCTCCTATGGGAATAAAAATTGGAGAAAGAAGAACTTCTTGGTAAGTTTCCTTTGGTTCCACCAATTCATCAAATTGATTTGTTAAAACTCTATTCGAATTTCGCATGAAAGCGCAACTAAAACTCATCAAAATCAATGAATAACATAAAAAGGTATTTAACTTCTTGAAAATGAACACTGAGATAAACTTGAAATTTTTTCTAAGGCTAAGTCAAACGAAATTTTCAAAGTAAATGTAAATCTTTAATCATTGATTATCTGATTATTTCTTGCTAAATAGCGAAACTTGAAAAACATTATTTGTATGAAGATAATAAATTCTTTTTCTTTAAGTTCCATATTTATAATTCTAATAGCTTTTATCCAACTACAAAACTGTAAAGAGGTAAATGAAAATGCTAAGACTACCGAAATTTATCTAGAATCATTAAACTACGCGCGCGACAAAAATGTTAAATTACTTTTAGTTTTTGGAGCAGATTGGTGTAAAGATTGCCATTCGCTTAAAGATAGATTTAGAAATAATCAAAAAATTTCCACGATCTTAAGTTCAAATTTTGTAGTATTCAATGTCGATGTAGGTAAATTTGATAAGAACTTAGAATTTGCCAAAAATTTTGGTAGCCCACAAGATAATGGAATTCCCTCTCTCGTTATTATAGATCCTGCACAGAATGATAAAATTTTAGGTAGCACCAAAGGTGGGGAGTTTTCCAATGCTAGTAATATGGATGATGATTCTATAGAAAATTACCTAACAAGCTTTATTAAATAATAGAATCAAAGTGATATTTTGGAACTCAATTATAATTATTCGATATAATTTTTGATTTTAATGAATCTCAAAGGAAATATTTTTATAACTATTTCTTAAATTATCACAAATTTATTCAGATTAAAAGATTCTATTTAAATATTGTCTGCATTAAAATTCAGTCTTAAATCAACTATTTTCTTTCTTAGTGTCAAAAAAAATCTGGATCAAAAATAGACTCCTGCAATCATGTAGGCAAGATGTACAATAACTTGGTTTTGACTCCAACAAGAGCAGTTCAACTCTATATTGATAACAAGAAATCCGAAACTACAGTTTCCTCTGAGGTATATTCTGTTATTAAGACCTACCGTAAATGGCGAGAGAATGAATTGATTGGTTTATTGAATGCATCAGGTTACTATCCTGAGATTTTTTATGAAGAAGGTATGGAGCAGACGATTAATCAGCTTCTTGCTAATTTCAAATCCAAGCATGTCCCTCATAAGTTCACAACTTAAGCCTAATGCCTTCTAAAATTATCTACCAAGAAACGAGTCCTTACGGATCTTTTACTGCCTTCTTAGAGGAAGACGAAAGAACGACCTATCTTTATCTACAATGTGAGAACAATCCTGAATGGGGAATCAAATCTCTATGGATTCGCAATCATATCCCTGCTCCGAAGGAAAGAAACCCTGATGACTTTGGCCTAGGAATGGCTCCTGTTTTAATTCAATCTGAATTAATGCAATCAGAAGGTATGCCTTCTATTAATCCTGAAGAAGTTCATTTCATATGGTTAGAAGAAGGAGATGGATTATTTCTTTTTCTTGGTGATGATATGGAAGCCTTTCTACCACCTTGGTCAGGTCTGCAAAAGTTTCATGGTTATGCAAGAGCAACTCGGGAGGATGCAATCACTGCAAGTCCTATGGGTGATGCAAAGCATGGTGTTATTTATGATCGTATGATGGAAGCTAGAAAGTATTGGGAAGGTAGATCAATTCCAGAATCTTGGAATAAGATTCAATCCCTTAGAATGGAATACTTAGAATCAAAATTTGGTAAACATATAAAATACTGGTCAGCTGATGGAGGAAAATATCCTCAATTAGGAATTGCCTGCTTCCAATCCGAAAAGACGAATCATCTTAAAGTTTTTTCAACGATAGGCATGAGTGCTCAAAACCAACCTAGCATAGAGTTATATCATAAAGAATTTCAGAAATTTACAAGAATAGAATTGATCTTATTTTTCCAAGTGCCTGAGCATTCCGATCGATCGGAAGAATGGATTCAACATCTCTTAGGGGAAATGGTAAAATTTCCATGGAATACAGGGAACTGGTTTGGACATGGTCATACTCTAGGAATGAATAGGAGAGATCCTGATCAACTTTATTTGACTTTCACTACAACATTACTTAGAAACCTTTCACAACCGCTAGAATATGGTTTACCAGATAATAATTTCCAACTTGATGGCTTAGTTTCTGAAAATGGAGAAAAAGTTAACTTTCTTGCGCTCATTCCATTGACTGAAGAAGAAAAGCTAGTATGCCAAACGGAAAGTTCTAAGAAAATTTTTGAAAAATTAGATGAGAAGTCTTTATCATGGATTCATAATCCTGAAAGAGAATCTTTAATATGAGGTGAGGTTTGTTGGTTTAATAAATATTTGACAAAAATATCAACATACATTCTGCTCTAACGAACAACATTTTTCGAGAAAATCAGTTGTCTCGCAATCCTTCTCTTAATTTTGAAATGAATCATTTTTTTTACAATACGATATTTCAACTTAGAAGCAAGGAAGAGATGCTTCTTTATGATCGAGTAATCGAATTTTCTTTAGAGGATGAAGAATTAGTTAAAAATTTTTTAAGAAAAGAATTTGAAACTGAATCATTAAATTATCCTTTTAATTCATTAATTTACAATGCAGAAGCTGCTCTTTGGGCAGCAAAAATAATTTACACTTCCTGTCAGTTGTTATTGTATAGAGAGCATCAAAATGAGGAATTGCCTGAATTGCTTCCCGATTTTCCTTTTAAAAAAAATGTGGATTCGATACTCTCTGCTGACTTATGTTTACGTTTCTTACCACAGATAATCTTAGAAGCAAAAAGTATAGATGAGTCAGATTATTTAGTTCCTATACTTGAGAAAATTATACATGAATGGCATTATTCAGGAATAGGGATCGATACTAACTTAGAATCTATTAAACTTGAAATGATTTTTTCCAATTCCTGCTTAGAACAATTGTACATAGATCGTGTAATTGATAGGAAGGATTTAGGAAGAGCCCAAATCCCTGAATTAAAGAATAAAATAAAATCAAGCTTAGGAAATCACTTATCTTATTTCTGGAAGGAATTAAAAGAAGAATAAAATCAAATGGAAACATTAAATAAACTTAACACTGTTTTAAAATTCGTAAAAGAATCATTTATTGGTAAAGATGAAATTGTTGATTTACTAGGAATTTCTCTAGTCGCGGGGGAAAATACATTTCTTTTGGGACCGCCTGGAACAGCAAAAAGTGCAATTGTACGCTTACTTTCCCAATCCATTGAAGATGGGAAGAACTTTGAATATCTTTTGACTCGATTTACCGAACCAAACGAAATTTTTGGACCATTTGATATTCGAAAACTAAAAGAAGGAGAATTGGTAACGAATACAGATGGAATGTTACCTGAAGCCTCTTTGATTTTTCTCGATGAAATTTTCAATGCAAATAGTGCGATTCTAAATAGCTTATTAATGGCTCTCAATGAAAAAATCTTTCGAAGAGGTAAAGAAACGAAAAAATTACCTGCACTCATTTTCATCGGTGCAAGCAATGTGTTGCCTGAAGAAGACTCATTGAATGCATTACTGGACCGATTTTTAATCCGAGCTAAATGCGATTACGTAGATCCAGATAGTTTACAAGATTTACTAATAGCTGGCTGGAATTTAGAAAATAATCAAATTATCGATAGACCAACTATCGCTTCTGAAGAAATCCAAATTTTACAATTTCATTGTAGAAAAGTAAATTTATCTAATATTAGAAAAGACTATATCGATATAGTTCATACATTACGAAATACAGGAATCAAAGTTTCTGATAGAAGGGCTGTTAAACTACAAAATTTAATAGCTGCGAGTGCTTTGATCTCAGGTAGGAACGCAGCAATCAAGACAGATTTATGGGTTCTAAAATATATATGGGATACTGAAGATCAAATTGAAATACTAGAAAGTATAATCAATAATATCATTGAAAAGGATATTGAGGAGAAATCACATCCCCAAGCACTTATGAACAAAGCTCCAGATCCAGAAGATGTTATGAAAGAAGTAAAGTTTTTAGCAGAAAAATGGCAAACTGAATCTTTAAGTTTTGAAGAGCAAAATGCAATTAAAGATAAATTACGTTATGTGCAGAACCGCTGCGCATGGATTAAAAATATAGATCAAAGAACATACATCGAATCGGAAATAGAAAGCTTATGGCAGAAAATATTGAAGACAATTTAGTTTACTTAATTGAAATCGATAGAATTCATAAAAATTATTTAGGTTTAATTCGCCATTGGAAAGATTTAAAATTTGCAACTGAGGCTAAATCAATTTGGATTAAGAATTTTACTGAATTACAATTAGAGTCAACAGAATTTAAATCCATTCCATTTATAAAATTATATGTTTCTAAGGGGAATTTACTTTATTCGAAATCAGGTCTCGTACCTATTAAAAAATTACCCAATCTTTTATGGACACCTATTGAAAGAGCTTTACCAATTCAATTAACAAATCTCAACCCAAATTATTTTGGTTTGAATCAAACACTAATTATACAATTGATTCAAAGTGACATCGAACAAGGAGCAACAGGTCACTTTGTACATATCAATGAAGCAAATTCTTATATCACTCAGGCATCATCTATCCGATTGAAACAACTAAAATGGATTTTAGTTAATCAAGAATATGCATTGATTCTGGGAGCACCACTATTGCCTATCCCTGGTAAGACATATTGGCTAAACGGAAATCATATAATTCCTTTAGGCTATCAATTAGAATACCCTATTCTAGAAAAATACATAACAGAGCAAATGACTGGGGGTGATAGTAATATGCTTATATGGTGGACTGAAGAGTTAAAGTTTTGCCTAGTTGAGAAAGAAAGTTTTAAACCTTTATCTATTTCCTCTTGGAGACAGACGGTGGATATAAGATAAGATGAAAGCTAAAGATTATTTTTGTTCTTATGAAAACTATTTTTGGACTTGGGAAGAAAATTCCGAAGTAATTACAATAAGATCCGGTAGCACAATAGCTTATAGGGAAGATTTGATCAATCATCTTTTGGCAATAGCAGAGAATGGCCTACCCTCTTTTGGATCGATACTTCTAACGATAGTTGCTTTGAATGAGAATAATGATAATTCATTAAGACAGGTTTACTCAATTTTTCAAAATAACAATTTTTATATACCAGATACTTGTAAGGAAGCATTTCAATTTTTGACTACTTTACAATCATTACCTAAAGAATTTAAACATGGTTCTAGAAGACAGATTCTACTTCGAACAATCTTTGAAGAATCACACAATCGAATTAATATACCAACCTCACGAGGCCTAGTTACTTTTATTAAAGATACACGAAAAATAAATAATATACCTACTGAAAAAGAAATTTCTAGAAATATCTTTTACAATGATGTAAGAATAGTGCAACTTTTAAATAAAAGATATCCAAACACTGCATCTATTATTGATGCGATGGGAAATTTACCTGTTATTGAAGTGGATGACCAATCTCTAAGTGATATTCAATCTAACGATTCAATTCATTATAAAGATTTTGTAGAAGAACTAATGAGTCATCACCAAACATTTCATTTAGGTGTATTAGTAAAGCCTATATGGGCAGGCTTTAAAATTCCTATCTTTCAGAGTCATCCGAGTGAACAAGCACTTGGAGGAATCTCTGATTTATCTAACAAAGGAAGTTTTGATAAATTATTGGTTTCTGAATTTGCAAATGATGATCTTTTATTTTTATCAAGAGTCGCAAATAATGAAGCATTGTATTTAAATAGAGAAATGCCACCAATTGCTAATGACTTAAAGAGAATCGTAATTGTAGATATTTCTTTAAAAATGTGGGGAATTCCAAAGATATTAGCTCATGCTATAACAGTAGCAATCGCTAATCATCCTAAATCAAAAACTGCGAGTGAAATTTATTTAGTAGGAGATAAATTTTATACAGCGGATTATAATAATGTTGGAAAAATAATCGATCAATTGCAAAAAGTCTCTATAAGTTTATACGCCGAAGATGGAATATCTTCATTGCTCACAGAGTATAAAAATGATTCTAAATTAGAAATTACTTATATTACTAGCCCTGATTCACTGAAGTATTCTAAAATTCAAAAAATATTAGCCGAAAACTATTCCATTTTCAAATACATAATTACAGCAACTCAAGATGGAAATATCGACTTCTTAATAAATAAAAATAAATCTCTAAAGCGTTTACAATCTATACAATTACCATTGAATGACCTCTGGAAGAATGAGATAAAAGAACAAACACCATTCATTCAAGATAATGAGACAGTCTATGAATATCCTATTCTATTTCCTATTCCTAAAAAAATAAACCAAATACTTAAATTAGGTAAGGATAAATATTTTATCTCTAAACGAAATCTTTTTCGATCCAGTGGAAGTAGTTCTAAAAACCTGGCTTGTGATTTAATTTTATCCAATCTACCTATTAATGGATATTATGAGATTGGGAAAACAGAACACGGTCAATTGCTTTTTCTTTCTTTTAATCCACAAAATTCTGAACTTTGCATAACTGATTTAATAAGTTTCCAATCTTCTAAAACTTTATTTTACCAATGGAAAATAGGAAATTTTAAAGAATTTCTTTTTCTTAATAAGGCTTTTGTATTATTAAAAAAATCCCCAATCTTATTTTATTTCAAACCCAATTTCGAGACTAAGCTTATTGAAATAATTGAAAAAGAATACAATATGGAAGAATTTCATTTAGCTTATTCAGAAAAAAACAAAAAAACGAAGAACCTTTCATCATCTGAAAATTCTATTAATATTTTAAAGAACATTGATTCAATTAGTATTGATAACACCTCTAGTCTAGTATTCAACAGGCATCGTTTGAATTTGAATGATCAAGGTTATCTCAATTTTTCACTTATGGAGAATTCAGAATTCTTAAAGCAATCTATATCTATCTATAAATCTGCAACAAAATCTTTTGTTTTTAAGGAGGGTAGTGAGATAATAGTAAATCCCAATGGTTTATTAATTATGATAAGTCGAAATAAACAAATTCCTAAAATATTTTTGACTAGTACCATAGATGATAGTCCAGGGATCGCTACGGAAAAACATTTTTCAGGAAATAGTTTATTTTATAAATATCCATATAAAACATTTCTTTTACAAAAGATAGAAAATCATAAATTAGAAGCTGTGAAAATATTGAAATCATATTCTGGTTTGGGACTTTCAGATACAAAAGAAATAATTGATAAATCTCCTAATCAATTCTCAATCAGCATTTCTTCAGAAGATTCACAAAAAATGATTAGAGAATTTGAAAGCATTGGTTGCACTATTTCTATTTTCAATCCTCAAAAAAAAGACCAAGAGATTCTTCCTATAAAAAAGTTTTATGAAACCTATTTGCAAGAATTTATAAATCAGATAATCCATTATGAATCTAAAAATTAAACCCTACCATAAAAATACTTACCCTTTAAATGGATATTTAATAAAATACTCCAAGGTTAAATACTGGCTGGATCATCTACAACATTTGAATATCGACTTAGAAGAAATTAAAGTTTATGCAATTCCTAATAATTCACCTAATTCTATATGGGGATGCTTTGTTTTAAGTAAATTAGATTCTCGAAATATTGATTTGTCCAACATAACCTTTTGTCAAAGCATTCAAAATAAATTATTCATACCTGAGCACTCTTTATTATTTCCAAAAATCAATTCATGGGAATTGGATACCTTGTTTCCAAAGAATGCTTTTATCCTACATCCAGAATTTGGTCTTTTCGAATTGGAAGAGGCAATCAGTTGGAGTAGTTTATTAGCTTTACCAAATTTTAACTCATTAGAAATTATCGAACCCACAGATGTAAGTTTTATTCCAGACAAAATTAACAAAATAGAACTTATATCTTTATCACCCGATGAGACTTTGAAAAATTTAGAAGAAAATAAATTTCCAAAAAAAGAATCTTTTAAGAATGAAGCTCTTTCGCATCGAGAAAAGTTAAAATACATTTTACTTAAACCATTTTTTCAATCAGGAAAGAATCAAAATCCTATAGAATCTCAAGACATAACTACGAGTAAGTTAAATCGTTTGGCTTTACTTCTTGGGAATTTTTTTCCTAATGCACCACAAATTTATAAAAAATTAAATGATGATTTCAAAGAATTAGATAAACGGAATCGTTCAGAAATTAACAAATTATTTGATTTATTTAAAAATAATCCTGCAGAAGCACTAAAATATGCAATTCCTATAGATAATGAGGGAATTACTCGCGGTGGTGATATAAGCTTATATAAAATGGTTAGACGCTGGACATCATTCGAATTATTTCAAAATAGCAAGTCCTTGGGAAGTGGAAAAATCATATTGCAGGATGATACTTTGGTAAAATTACAAAGTAACTATGAACAAGCAGCTAAGAAGTTTATTGAGAATAAGGAATATGAGAAAGCAGTATTTATTTATTTAAAACTCCTCAAGAATAACCACCAAGCTGCATTAACTTTTGAGAATGCTCAGATGTATCCAGAAGCAGCTTCTATTTATTTAAAATACGTGAATCATAAAGAAAAGGCTGCTCAATGTTATGAAAAAGGAAGAATGATAACCGATGCAATTAAGTTGTACAAAGAAATGAATATGAATGAAAAAGTGGGAGATTTATTTATCTCTATCAATAATAAGGACGAAGCCTTTAAGCATTACAATATTATACTCAATATTTTAAAAACAAATAGACAATATGTGAAAGCTTCCTTGCTTCTTCGGAATAAAATGGACGATACTGACTCAGCCCAAGATTTATTACTGAGCGGTTGGCACGAAGAAACGGATAGTTTTAATTGTATTAATAATTACTTCAATAACATAGAAGATCCTTCATTATTATCCAAAGAAATTAATTCTATTTATAAAAAAGATACCAATGATAGAAATAAACCTGAATTTTTGAAAGCATTAAAGTATATTCATAAGAAAGAGGATAAATTAAAGGAACAAACTCAAGATCTCGCATATGAAATAGTTTCTGATTTAGCTAAAATTGATCCTAAAATATTAAACGAACTTTCTTCCTTTAATAAAGACAGACAATTGACTAAGGATATTGTAAGATACAAGACTAAGAAGTCTTTTTGAAGTTTTTAATCTTGAATCTATTTTGAAAAAATGATATTTTTCTTTATAATTTTCATTCTTCCGAATTGTTCCATAGTTCTAATGTCGTTTTCTTCTCTCATTTTTATTTAAAAATTCCTATCTTCCACTTTTTTTCCACCTATTCATAATCAGATTCTCGAGAAAATATGACTTTAGAACGTGTATTTTTGCCGTTAATTGGATTAGTTATGAAGAAATATAATAAGTACAACAACATGGACTTCGAAGAATTTAATTTAGATCGAATTATGAATACTATGGAAGATTCATCTGGATTTATTCTATCAACTGTATTTCAGAAAAAATTCTCTTTAGATGTAAATCTTAAGAGGCATGAAGACATGAAGAATTGGCTTAAATCAAAAAGCTTAGATTATTTAGTTCTGGATGGTGTGCAAAAGGTTCTTGACCATGATAATGGCAAAATTTTGGACTATTCTATCCTTTATATTTTGTTATTTTATCGAAATGATAAGCTTTCTGAACAAGAATTCCAAGAATTAGCTCAAATTTTATTAAAGAGATACGATCTAAAGACAATTATAACGAAACTTCCTAACTCAAGAGACCTAGAGACCTGGAACCGAGAAGCAGAACGCAAAGTTTTTAGAAATATTACCAGCAATAACATGGAATCCCTTATTAAAGGCTTCTTTTTAGGTTTGAATAAGAAAAGAGAGAAGTTTTATTTCTTAGGTATTGAGAAAGAAAGTGAAGAAAAGAATATTTTTTATAATAAAATAGCAAAAAGACGTCTTTCAAATGACGCAAGAGCAATCGCTTAACACAAAAACCCCTTTTAATACAAAAAACCCGCAAAATTTGCGGGCTGTTTAATGATCTTTGTCTTTTATAAAGACAATGTCTTTTCAGACTATACTACTTTTTTTTTCTTGCGGCTTTTTTCTTCGAAGCTTTTTTCTTAACTACTTTTTTCTTTGCAGCTTTTTTCTTCGCAGCTTTTTTCTTTTTAGGAGCTACCATTGATGTTACCTCTCCTTTTAAATTTCATAACTCGTATCATTGCATCACTTAGTGAGACATAATTCAAGTGTTGATAGTGACATAAGTAATCTGTGTATAAAAGTTTGTAAAGTTTTTTAAAATTTTATTGAAAAAAAATTACAATTTTATAACTACCTTACCTATCGTCTTACCTTTTCTAAAATCATTAAGTGCAACATGAATATTGTTCCATTCATATACCTTACCTATACGTTGTGGTTCACTTGATAGCTTCCATAAATCATTAAAGTAGTCCCTAAGTTTGTTTATATGATTCCATAACCATATTAAATTGAATCCCATAACTGATTTATTATCAGAAATCATTTTCAATGGATCAATCTTAGGTCTTGTTATGTAGTGAATGAGTGCAGGTATAGGATTGAATCGTGATGTTGAAGGTGTAAAATTTGCGCTACCATAGGTTACAAGGCGTCCCATAGGTGAAAGTAACTCAAAACTATCCTTAAATATTCTTCCACCAATACATTCTAAGACTAAATCAAGCTTATCATTGATTAATATTTTACTTAAATCATGTTTAAATGACTTAGTTCGAACAATTTTATAATCAAAACCTTCTTTATCTAAAGTTGTAAACTTAGATTCACTACCAACACAACCTATTGTAATCGCACCCAAACGTTTTGCTATACGATTTGCTAAGATACCAACACCACCTGCCGCACTATGTATTAGAACTACATCATCTTTTTTACAATCACCCAGTACTTTCAAAGCATAATAAGCTGTCAAAGCTTGCACTATAAATGCAGCGCCTTCTTCATAAGACCAATGCTCAGGTAATGGAAAAACAGAATCAACTTCAGTATGTATATAAGTAGCATAGCCACCAAATCTTGAAGCTGCCATAACTCGATCACCCACTTTCCAATTGTTAACTGACGATCCTACGGCAGTTATCTCTCCAGATATTTCTAAGCCAGGTATGAATTTTCCATTAGGAGTTGCACTATAAATGCCAAAAATGGCAAATAAATCAGCAAAATTGAGCCCTATAGCATGAACTTTGATTTGAATTTCTGTATCTTTTAATGGATTGAGTATTTCTTTTTTTAATTTTAAACCACTAATCTTTCCTTTGCTCTCAACTTCATAAACATATCTTTCCATACTTTTATTTCCTATTTTTATCTTATAAATTTCCATTTGAATCCTAGACTCATGAATTAATCTAGGAGATGAAGGTTATATCATATGAAAAAAACTCCTCTACATGCAATCCATAAAGAACTTGGTGCAAAAATGGTTCCATTCGGTGGATGGGATATGCCAGTTCAATATTCAGGAATTATTTCCGAACATTTAGCAACAAGAACTAAGGCAGGATTATTTGATGTTTCACATATGGGTGAGATTATTGTAGAAGGTGAAGCCTCTGCTATCTTGGAATTTTTAGAAAGAGTTACCTGCAATTCTATAGAAAGTTTAGTCGATGGACAAGTTCAATACAATGCTGTTGTCAATGAGCGAGGTGGACTGGTTGATGATGTTACTGTTTATAAAATCAATTCTGAAAAATTCTTTATCTGTTCTAATGCTTCCAACTATGAATCAGTTACAAAACATTTTGAAGATAACAACTCTGATTCTAAAGTTAAAATAACAAACGACTCAGAAAATTGGCACCAAATTGCATTACAAGGACCAGAAGCAAATTCAATCTTAGAAGATTATCTATCTCTAGATTTAAAACCACTTGGTTATTATCGATTTGCATTTTATGATTTCAATAATGAGAAAATTCTAGTCTCAAGAACAGGTTATACAGGAGAAGATGGTTTTGAAATCTATACAAGCATTCCTACTGGCGTAAAAATTTGGAAAGAATTACTAGAACAATACAAAGGTCTTGGACTTCTTCCTGTTGGTTTGGGAGCCCGTGATACTCTTCGCATTGAAGCTAAGTATCCATTGTATGGGCATGAACTTCTGGAAGATAGAAGTCCTATCGTGTCTAGTTTATCTTGGATTGTTAAGGAAAAGAAAAAACCTTTCTTAGCGTATGATAAAATAATGCATGATAAGAAAATGGGTGCTTTTGCAAAAATTGTTGGCATAAGACTTTTAGAACCAGGAGTAATTCGTGAAGGTTTTCCCATTTACTCTGAAGATGGAGAAGCGATAGGCCAAACTACTTCAGGAACTCATTCTCCAAGCCGCAAAGAATCTATAGGTCTTGCCCTTATCAAAAAGGATTACATCCTCGATGGACAAGAAATTTCAGTAGAAATTCGAGGGCAGAAGAAAAAAGCTATAATACATACAGGAAAATTCATAGAAGGATCAGTTCGAACGAACAAATAATAAAAGGTAAAAATATGGCAGAAACAAGCGCACCACAAGGTTACTATTTTTCAGAAAAGCATGAATGGATCAAGATTGATGGAGATACGGCTACTATTGGGATCAGTGATTATGCACAATCATCTTTAGGGGATATCGTTTTTGTAGATGTTCCCAAAGCAGGAAAATCTATCCAACAAGCAGAGTCTTTTGGAACTATTGAATCAGTTAAAGCCGCTGAAGATCTTTATGCTCCGATGTCGGGTGAAGTTGTGGAATCCAATCCAACAATAGCTAGTGATCCAGCCTCTATCAATGGAAATCCTTTCGAAACTTGGTTTATCAAAATAAAAGGTTTCAATGAATCCGAACTAAACAAGCTAATGGATGCGTCCAAATATAAAGACTACGTCTCTGGATTGGAATAAAATATGAGCACAACTATCACTAAAAAAAACCAAGAACCACTTGAATGGAAGTTAGAAGACCTTCTAAGAGAGTCAGATGCATTTCGGGATCGACATATAGGTCCTAATGCGGAAGAGAGACAAGAGATGTTGTCATTTCTTGGTTATAGTGATATGGATCAATTGATCCAAGATGTTGTCCCTCAAAATATACTAAGAAAAGAAAAATTGGTTCTACCTCAACCCAAAGGCGAGAAAGAACTTCTTCGTGATCTCAAAGCAATAGTATCTAAGAATAAAATCTTCCGTTCCTATATTGGAATGGGATATTATTCAGCTGTAATCCCATCTGTTATCCAAAGGAATGTTTTAGAAAATCCAGGTTGGTATACTGCGTACACTCCGTACCAAGCAGAAATTGCACAAGGTCGTCTGGAAGCTTTGATTAATTTCCAAACTATGATAACGGATCTAACAGGTTTAGATGTATCCAATGCTTCCTTATTGGATGAAGGTACAGCCGCAGCAGAAGCCATGGCTATGTGCTACCAACTACGTGCCGATGATAATGGAAATAGTTTCTTTGTATCTCAATCTGTTCATCCACAGACTATAGAAATTCTTAAAACTAGAGCACAACCTCTTGGTATTCAAATTGTAGTAGGTTCTTTTAAAACTTTGAGTCCATCTCGAGATTTTTTCGGAGCGATTGTTCAATATCCATCCACAGATGGAACGATTCATGATTATCGCAAGTTTGTAGAAAGTATGCATTCTACAGAAACTAAAGTAATTGTGGCAACTGATCTTATGGCATTGACTCTCCTAACACCTCCAGGCGAATGGGGTGCAGACGTAGCTATAGGTGCAACTCAAAGATTCGGATTACCCTTGGGATTTGGTGGACCACATGCTGGTTTTCTTGCAACTAAAGACGAATTCAAGAGACTTCTTCCCGGTAGATTGATAGGAGTTTCTAAAGACTCCCAAGGAAATCCCGCATACAGACTGTCTCTACAGACTCGTGAACAACATATTCGAAGAGATAAGGCTACAAGTAATATTTGTACAGCCCAAGTACTATTAGCTGTTATATCATCATTTTATGCAGTTTATCATGGCCCAAATGGATTACGCAAGATTGCAACACGAATCCACAAGCTTACAAGAGTTCTTGCAAATGGATTGGAAAAATTAGGCTATAAGGTAACATCCAAGCCATATTTCGATACAATTAAAGTAGACCTTGAACAATTAACATCTGCCGAAATATTAAGTTATGCGGAGAAAAGAGAAATCAATCTCCGTCATTTCAACCAACATGCAATTGGCATTTCTTTAGATGAAACTGTCACCTTAGACGATATAAAGGATATCCTTGAAATTTTCCACAAAGGAAAACCTTGTCCCTTTAAGATTGAAGATCTAATTTCATTAGATGGAAATGACCTTAACCAAAATTTAATTCGAATTTCGGAATTTTTAACCCATCCTGTGTTCAATTCTAACCACACTGAGACTGAAATGCTTCGTTACATCAAAAGATTAGAAGCGAAAGATCTTTCTCTAACACATTCAATGATTCCATTAGGATCTTGTACGATGAAGTTAAATTCTACTACTGAGATGTATCCTGTAACTTGGCCTGAACTTGGCTCTATCCATCCTTTTGCACCAAACTCTCAGACGGAAGGTTATCGTAAGTTATTTGGTCAATTAGAAAAATGGCTCTGTGAAATTACTGGATTTTCTGCTGTTTCCCTACAACCTAATGCTGGTTCTCAGGGGGAGTATGCTGGCTTACTTGCAATACGCGGATTTCATCTTTCGAGAAACCAAGGTTTTAGAGATGTTTGTTTGATTCCCATTTCTGCTCATGGAACCAATCCTGCTTCAGCAGTTATGGCTGGATTTAAAGTAGTGGTGGTTTCTTGTGATGAAAATGGTAACATTAATATAGATGACCTTAAAACGAAAGCAGATAAACATAAACATGAATTAGGTGCTTTAATGGTAACCTATCCTTCTACTCATGGAGTTTTTGAAGAAGGCATTACAGAAATATGTAAGGTCGTTCATGAATATGGTGGCCAAGTTTATATGGATGGTGCAAACATGAACGCACAAGTTGCAATAACTCGTCCATATGATATAGGTGCTGATGTCTGCCATTTAAATCTCCATAAGACATTTTGTATCCCACATGGCGGTGGCGGACCAGGTGTAGGACCGATTGGAGTAGCCGAACATTTAGTACCTTTTCTGCCAGGCCACAACTTGGTTGATAATGGAACTGGATTGCAATCTGGTGCAGTGTCTTCGGCACCTTGGGGTTCTGCTAGCATCAATGTAATTTCTTGGGCATACATAGCTATGATGGGAGAAGATGGTCTTTCTCTAGCTACTAAGACTGCAATCCTTAATGCAAATTATATGGCAAAAAAATTAGAAGGGCATTACTCTGTTCTTTACAAAGGAAAAAATGGATTGGTTGCTCACGAATGTATTTTGGACACAAGAAACTTTAAGAAGGTATCTGGAATTGAAGCAGAAGACATTGCCAAAAGACTTATGGACTATGGCTTCCATGCTCCAACAATGTCCTTCCCTGTTCCTGGAACTCTAATGATAGAGCCAACCGAAAGTGAATCTAAATCGGAATTAGATCGTTTCTGTGAATCTATGATCGAAATCAAAAAAGAAATTCTTGAAATTGAAAATGGTTCCTTCGACAAACAAGACAATCCATTGAAAAATGCACCTCACACAGCAAAGATGGTTCTAGCAGACTCCTGGAATCATAAATATGCTCGCGAAAGAGCAGCTTACCCACTTCCATTCTTAAAGTTGAACAAATTTTGGCCTAGTGTAGGACGTATAGACAATGTGTACGGTGATAGAAACTTAATTTGTAGCTGCATTCCAATAGAAGCTTATGCTTGATTTTAGAATTTTGAATTCTCAAACCAATATTAATATAAGGTTTAGGCAATTAATTATCATTTCAAGAATTATGAGAAAGTAACATATGTATTATGAAAGACATATTTTTGTATGTGAGAATGAAAGATCCCCAGGAGAGAGGATATCTTGTGCCAAGAAAAATTCTGAAATCCTAAAATATCTAAAACAAAATTCGAAGACGTCATACAAAGGAAGTGGCAAACTCAGAGTTCAAAGGGCAGGTTGTTTAGATCGTTGTGAGCAGGGACCTGTGCTTGTTTCCTATCCTGAAGGGAAATGGTTTTCATTAAAATCCATAGAGGATGCAAAAAGATTTCTGGAAAAGTACATAGTATCCGATGATTTAGATAGCATAAGAGATTTAGAAATTTTAGATCAAAATATCTAAATAAAAATTTCTTTTCGTTCTAAACAATGAATAAGGCTGAAAAAGATAAAGCAGTTCTAAAATTCCTACGAAGCATCGAGCTTTTTAAAGGAATGGCACTACCTAATTTAAAATCAATAATGAAACACATGGAAGAACGCATGATTCATAATCATGAATTCCTATATTATAAAGATGAAATTAGCGAACACATTTATATCATTCGATACGGTGAAATCATTATTGAGAGTTTTTCTGGACATGGAAATATATACGTCGGTCCTGGAGATGTAATTTCTGAAAATTCTCTTTTGTTAGGTGCACCGCACTCGACATCTTCATATGCAGTTATTGATAGTTTAGTGTATTCTATAGAAGGCAAATTTTTCATGCAAATAGCCTTAAAAGATAAAGTACTATCTCAAAACATTATGAAACTTCTTTCTACTCGGATGAAAGAAAATCAAATGGATGAAACATTTGCTAAGAAACAACAACCTAGGAGGTTGTATTGTCATATTCCATTTGATCCAATGGACGATTTTAAAGAAAGATTGGAAAGCTTAATTGATGAAGCTTCTGAAATCCAGAATTCGGAATCAATTCTAATAAATATTGCTCAATTCAAAGGAATGAATCACGAGAAATTCGCAGAGACTCTCAGTGAGATTAGAAAAAAGACACCACTAGTTCATTTATATTTTGATACTCCTGAAGTTGCAGTAGATCTTCCTTCTATAGTATTGCAATCTGATTGGATAATCTTTTGGGAGAAAGATCCAAATAAACATTTAATTCAAAAAGAGAATATCTTAAATTTCTGGCAAAAACGAATTCGCAATTTTAACGGACGAACTGTACTTTATCAAGTAGACTTATCTGCAATTGAAGGAGATAATTCAATTACCTATTCAGGAGCAGAAACATTTCATAAAAAATTTATTTATGGAGATGCATTGGCTCGCTTTTTAGTCTCTAAAACTCGTGGCATTGCCTTAGGTGGAGGTGGAGCAAGGGCTCTTGCTCATGTTGGCTTACTTAGAATTTTGCAAAGAGAAGGATTGAGATTCGACTATATATCTGGAGCATCTTTCGGTGCAGTTATTGCTGCATTATATGCTAGAGGTGATAGTATTGAATCAATGGAAACTCTAGTCAAAAAATTTTTTGGCGGAATTGAAAGTGCATTTGATCCTACATTACCTTTTGTGTCCTTTTTCAAAGGAAAAAAGATGCGTAGAATGTTAAAAGAAACATTCGGTGATCTAAGAATTGAAGAACTACCTATCCCTTTTATTACCTCCGCAGTTGAACTTCAAAGTGGTAAAGAATATGTTTTTGATCGAGGGCCGATTGTAGAAGCTTTGATTGCAACAATGAGTTTACCAGGTGCATTTCCTCCTTATTTTCTTGGTGAAAAAGTACTAGTTGATGGTGGAATTATTAACAACGTACCCGAAGATTTAATTCGCGTTAAAGGAGCTGATGTTATTCTAGGAGTAAATGTCTCTCCACTGCAGGAAACTGTTTCTTTGAAATTGTTTGAAAATAGAAAAGCTTCTGGAACTTCTTTATTTCGATATTTATTGGATAATCTTAAATACCCACCTATATTGAAAATTATGGGTCGAACGATTACATTGGAAGGGAGAGAAATCACTCGTCTGAAAAAATTAAAAATGGATCTGTTCTTAAATTTTCATTTAGAAGAATTTCAATTATTTGATTTTGTTCAACACAAAAAAATTATAAAAAAAGGGGAGCAAGAAGCAGAATTAAATCTCACAGATATCCAGAATTTGTTACTTCCCAATAAATCATAATAATAGAAAATTCGCTTTGTTTTCGTTAAATTAAAAAAGAATCTAAAACTTTTTTCTCTAAAAAATTTTGGTATTGATCAAAAATAACAGCAATTTCTCTATAATAATTATCTAGCTCTTGCCACTTACTTTCAATATCCAAGTAGATATTTTCCCGAATAGAATTTAGAATATTTGCTCCGGCTTTGTGTAGATTTATATGAGGCTTTTCAAGCATGTTGTGGATAATTTTTTGATTTTCATCAATAACAATAGCCTGATAAAACCAGGTTCCCATTTTGCAATGTGTATGTCGAATTTCTGGAAAACCTACCGCTGTCTTTTTATCTATACAATCTCGAACTTTTTCTACCCAAAAAATATGATCAGACCTCCTAGCTTGGATAAATTGCATAAGCCATACTGCATTCTGATTTGTTATATCTTTAATTGATTCATTAATTTGATGATGTATTGATTCTACATTTTCTTTTATTACTCGATCTTTTTGATCTAAAGTCTCTATAGTTTGAGACATTTCTATACTTGAAGATGCAACTCTTTCTGATGTTGATTTAATCTCTTCAATCATTAAAGAAATTTCTGCAAAAATATCTTTCATTTTATCCATCATTTGCAAAGAATCTTCAGCTATATTTTTATTGGAATTCACATTTGATTTAGTTATTTGGATAGCTTCTCCTGCAGAAACAATTAGATTAATTCGATTTGTTGAATTATCCATCCATTTTTTGAATTCCTTTTGAATTGCATTCACTGATTTTTCAATGGCTTGAACTGCTAATTTGCTTTTATCTGCCAATTTAGATACACCATCAGCAACCACTGCAAAACCTGCTCCTTGAGCTCCTGCTCTTGCAGCTTCAATAGATGCATTCAAGGACAATAGATTAGTTTGATCAGATATTTCTCGAACTAAAAGAATCTGGTCGTTAATGTTCTTTACTAGTTGAACCATCTGTTTCAATTCTTCCATCTGATTCTTGTTATCGTTTACTATAGATTGTGACATTTCGTAAGTTCTTTGTATAGAACTGTTCGATTCTGTTGCAGAGTTGACTACTTTTTGAGAAGATTGCTGAGTATTTTCTGCTAAGAACTTAGCAGATGATATATTTTCTTTAAGGTTATACATTACAGCATCTAGCTCTTCCGCATGGGCTGCCAAATTTTTGGACTCCATTGCTATTTCAGACATAGATCTTGAAAAATCTTCTCTATATTCATTTACTTGATTTAACTTTTCAGGAAATTTCAAAATAGATAAAGAAATCTGATCTCCCGATTGAAATAAAACATCTTTTATATTCCTAACTGAATTCAAGAAATAATCTTCAGATTTTAAATCATTATTTGATGGAGACTTATAAATTAAGAAATTTTTAAATTTTTGATGTAATACGAAAGTTTGATCATCTAGATCTGATTTTAAAAATTTTTTAAAAAAATTTAGCATACTTGTCCTTTTAATTTATTATACAAATCCAAAACTAATTACATATATTCTTTTATAGTAGAAGACGAAAAACTTCTTTCAAAAAAACCACATTTATTTACCGTATCCGTAAATCGAGCAACATATGAAAAAAGCACTTATTACTGGAATTACTGGCCAAGATGGATCGTATTTAACCGAATTACTTATTCAAAAAGGGTACGAAGTACACGGAATTGTAAGAAGAACGAGTATGTTCAACCGTGATCGAATAGAACACCTACATGGTGATTCTAGACTCATACTTCATTACGGTGACTTAACTGACTCAAGTAACTTGAATAGAATACTTGAGAAAGTTGGACCAGATGAAATTTATAACCTTGCAGCTCAATCTCATGTCCAAGTATCATTTGAAGTCCCTGAGTATACAGCAGAAGTCGATGCTGTTGGAACTCTAAGAATTCTTGACGCCATTAAACAAACGGGAGTTAAAGCTAGATTTTATCAAGCATCAACTTCTGAACTTTACGGGCTAGTTCAGGAAATTCCACAAACTGAAAAGACTCCATTCTATCCAAGGTCACCTTATGCTGTTGCAAAATTATATGCATATTGGGCAGTAGTGAACTACCGTGAAGCATTCAATCTGCACGCTTCTAATGGAATTCTTTTCAACCATGAATCTCCGAGAAGAGGAGAAACGTTTGTTACCCGAAAGGTTACATTAGGCGTCTCAGGAATCAAAGCTGGGAAAATGGATAAGCTGGTTATGGGGAATATCGATTCAAAACGTGACTGGGGTTATGCACCCGATTATGTGGAAATGATGTGGATGATGCTCCAACAAGATACTCCAGATGATTATGTAGTTGCAACAAATGAAACTCATACTGTAAAAGAATTTATAGAAGAATCATTTAAGATTGCGGGTTATGAACTTGATTGGAAAGGCCAAGGTGTAGATGAGAAAGGTCTAGATCGCAAGACAGGAAAAGTCCTAGTTGAAATTAATCCTAAATATTTTAGACCTACTGAAGTTGAATTGTTAATTGGTAACCCTTTGAAAGCCAAAGAGAAACTTGGTTGGGAACCAAAAGTTAAATTCAAAGAGTTAGTTAAAATTATGATGGAAGCAGATTTAAAGAAAGCCGGCATTTCAATTTAAGTCTTAATGAAAGAGGCATTCACTATTTCATTACTAGAAGATAATGAACAGGTTATTAATAACCTTATTTCATTATTCGATCATTCTAGTGAATTTAATATACTAGAAATTTATCGAGAAACAGACCAAGCAATTGAAGGAATGATGTCGAATCCACCTTCAATTGCCTTGTTAGACATTGGTCTACCTGGAAAGGATGGATTGTACTGTCTCGATAAACTCAGACCAAAATTACTAGATACAAAGTTTGTAATGTATACTGTCTTTGAAGATGAAGAAAAAATCCTTCATGCAATACGGAATGGTGCGAATGGTTATTTACTTAAAGACACAGCGCTTGATAAAATTATTGAAGAGTTAAAAGTAATTCAATCTGGAGGCTCACCATTAACACCTAGAATTGCCGCTCGTATAATCTATGAATTCAATCACTTACTAAATCATTTTGACGGCAAAGAAGAAGAAAACCGATTGAGCAAAAGAGAGAAGGAAGTTCTTAATTTAGTATCTTTAGGTTTAGTCTATAGTGATATAGCAAATGAATTAGATATAAGTCCTCACACTGTTTCAAGACATGTTGAGAAAATTTATAAAAAACTAAATGTTCATTCTAAATCCGAAGCCATCATAATGGGAAGACGCCTCGGAATTATCAAGAATGGGAAGCTCAATATATAAATTTATAGTTATTTTCTTTCTTATAGCAGGTTGCTATAATCCTAAGAACAATCAATATCCGATAGCAGAATCAGGAGTCTTAGATTTATCTAAGTGGAATTTTGACCAATATCCAGAAGTAAATCTAGAAGGTGAATGGAATTTTTATTGGAACAAGCTTTTTTCAGATGATCGCCAGCTCGAACCTAATTCACAAAATATTTTCGCCCAAGTTCCTGGTGTTTGGAACAATAAGAAAATCCAAGATAAGACCTTAGGCTCTTTAGGTTATGCAACTTACCATTTAAAAATATATCTACCTCCCAATATGCGTGAACTGGGAATTTATTTATCTGATGATTTTCAATCTGTTTATTCAATTTGGATAAATGGAAATAAAAAAGCTTGGAATGGCATACCTGGAAATTCTATAGAAAATACAAACTTTGATAATCATAACATAAAAGAATATATTTTATTTAATGAATCAGAAATTGACCTTGTTGTAGAGATAGCAAACTTTCGCGGTAATACGAGATGGGGCGGTTTAAAGAATCCTTTATATTTAGTCACAACACAGCAAGCGAGGAGTAAAATAGTTCAGAGTTATTTTTTCAATTTCTTTATATTTTCATTTATATTTACCATTGGAATTTATAATTTAATAATCTCATTTCAATATAAAACTAAGAAGAAGTTTTTATTTTTTGGAATTTTCTCTGTATTTGCTTCGATTTATACCTTGCCAATTACAAATGCTTGGTCAGCTTTATTTCCAAATATTGGACAAGAAAGTATATTATTGATTCACTTCTTTCTAGAAATTTCTCTTCCACCTTTAATTTTAGCTTATTATTATTCCTTATTTCCAAAGGATATTAATAAATTCTTTTTATACTTTTTAACCTTATTTTGGTTAGCCTTTTTGATTTCTATTTTCGTTGTACCGATTCAAAAAATTATCTTTCTCTACCAATATTCATTTATCATTTCACTTACAATTGGATTGTATCTCTTAATAAAAAGTATAAAGATGTATTTAACAGAAAGTGTAAATTCCGATTTTGTTTTTTATTCAAATTTCATATTATTTATTTTTTTTCTAATTAATGGATTAAATGGAATATTCAATTTTTTTTATATCTATCCTTATAGTTTTGCAACAGGTTTATTTATATTTATAGTTATTCATACTCTTATGAATTCAATAGGTATCGCTAAAAGTTTAAGAACTGCAGATGAATACTCTTTATTGGACTATAGATATAAACAGCTTTTCAACAATCAATCTGAAGAGAGAAGCCGAATCGCAAGAGATATACACGACTCTATAGGATCAGAGTTAACTGCAATAATTTCACAATCTCCTATTTCAATTGAAGATCCTATTGAATATAATAAGATGGTGAGATCACAATTAAACCATTTACTAATTAATATTAGAGATATTGTATATCTTCTTGGGAAACAAAAATCAAATTATGAAATTTTAGAATCTGAAATATTAAAATACATAGATCGATTAGATCTAAGCAATAAATTTAATATTACCCATAATATACATACAATAAGTACATATATTAACAAGGACCAAGCACTTAATATTCAAAGAATTTTTCTAGAGATAATGACAAATACAATTCGCCATGCCAAAGCAGAAAACATTCGAATTAATCTAAAGATACAAAAAAAACAAATCTTACTTATTATTATACATGATGGAAATTATTTTTCTTGGGATATAAACGAATCACTTAGCGAGAGTATGGGCCTAGAAGGAATCTATTTCCGAATTCAAAAATTAAATGGAAATCTTAAAGTTTTTAGTAGAAAAAAATGGAATTTCTTGAGAATTTCTTTAATACCTGGGAACCTTATTTCATTGAATTAGGTATATATATTAAATAAGGAGAATTATTTATGAACACTTTCAGAAAAATTTCAATATTAGCATTGGTATTTGGCTTAGTATCATCGGTCTCAGCACATGAACATGGCGGAGATATGGTAAAAAAAATGGCAAAGCATTTGAATTTAACTAAAGAGCAACAGACTCAAATGCAAAAAATTCACGACGAAGCTAAACCACAAAGAGAAGCAATTAAAGCAAAGATAAAACCTCTTAAAGATGAGCTCCACACCTTACTTTCCGCAGATTCGGTGGATAAAGCAAAAGTAAGAACTAAGATGGAAGAAATTTCAAAATTAAAAATTGATAAAAAAATGTTAATGATAGATGAGAGAATCAAAATAAATAAATTATTTACACCAGAACAAAAAGAAAAACATAAAGAGCTTATGAAAAAGCACCATGATAAAATGAAAGAAAAACACGAAAAATGGGGTAAAGATAAAAAACATGAAGATGAGGATTGATAATTAGTTCAAATATATGATTGAATCTAAAGATTCACTTAATATAGAATTTGAAAAAATAGTAAGCGCTACCAAATGGGCAGTGCTTACTGCAATTCAAAAATATTTAAATCAAGATTATATAGATTCAATTGATGATGTTGCCCAAGAAGTCTATCTTAGAATATATAAATACTTATTAAAGAATGGAATGGAAAATCTACGTTTTGAATCTATTGGGAATTGGGCCTACACCATTAGCAAGAATGAAAGTTTAAGATTCAATTCTAAGAAAAATCGACAAAATTTTCATGAAACCGAATTGGATTTAGAAATAGCTGACCATTCTGAAAATCAATTTGAGACAGGGATAATTGATAAATTAGAGTATGATGAACTTCTAGCTTCTTTACCGAAACCCTATAGAGAAGTAATGCAATTAACTATAGAAGGTTTAACAGGAAATGAAATTTCAGCAGAACTAAATATTGCAAATGGGACTGTAAAATCTAGGCTATCGCGAGCAAGGAGTATCTTAAATGAAAAATTCAAAATTTGATGAAGAAATCCAAAAACGAATGACAGATCCAAATTGGGATACTTTTATTTCTGAGAAAGTTAAAAAGAAATATAATTCTAATAGGGTTGGCTGGTTTAGTATAACAAATCTCCAGAGAGCTGCTGCCATTTTTCTTTTTCTTGGAATTGGTTGGGCTGTACTATTTCAATTTCCAAACATGTTTAATAATAGCAAGAGTGAATTCACCACCTCAGAAGTTCCCCCCTTGACCAATACTGATATCCGTGATCTAGATCTTCTGCTTGAAAAAGATGATATAAACTCAGAGTATTTACTAACTGGATTTATAGAAATTTATGAGTAAATAAATTATTGATAATTTTAAATATTAACTTATTAATAATCAATTATTAAAATAAATATTGTTTAAAAGATTTGGTTTTAGAAGGATTAATTGATAGGAGATAAATGGATGTTGTCAGTTTTTAAAATAGCTTTATTATAAGCCAAAAAACTGATCCAACATTAACTTCTTCAAAGTTTCTTTGAGTTTAGTTTGTATATTGATAATTTTAACTACAATTTTTTTCTCATCAGCCTTATTCTTAAAAGAAAGCAATCTTGAAATTCCAAGTGAACTAACAATTACAACTTTTTCTAAATCTAAATGAACTTCAGGTTTTCCTTTTTCAAGAATAAGTCCTAATGTATCTTTTAACTCTGGTGAGTTACCATCTAAAATTTGATCTAAAAATTTTACTACAATCAAGTTACTTGATTCTTCAATTTGGATTTTATCGCTCATAGTTGTACCATAGTATTAAATTCGAATGAAAATTGGCTACTTATTTTTCTTAATTTTGCTGTCCATTTGCGCCTTTTTTCTATAGAACTGGACAAGTTTTTCTAATTCAACTAAGTCTGTGCAACTCAGCTTACCTTGGTCTAATCGTATGAATTTATTTTTCGTAACCAAGTCTAATACTAGCATTTCATCTTTAGGATCTGTTAGACCTACCATTTTTAGTAAATCTTTGGTTCCAATTTCAAAGTTATAACTTGCCTTAGGAACAATTTTTATTCTGTTTTTCTCAGCTAAGGTCATTAAGGTGTCAGCTATTCTACCTTGAGAATCTTTAATCATAAGATTTGCCAATTGCTTATAGGCTGTCCAAATTCTTTCTGAAAGCAGAGTAATCAATCTAGTCGCTAGTTGAGGCTGTGCTTTTACCATTCCTTCAAAGTTGGCTTTGTTAATGGCAAGTAGATCGACTTCTCCCCAGGCAATAGCTGAGGCAGATCTAGGTTTGTTATCCAAAATTGCCATCTCACCAAAAATATCCCCACTTTGAAGAACAGCTAACATAACTTCGTTGTTGTTTACAATTTTAGTAATTTTAACTTTACCTTTCTGAATAATGAACAGCTCTTTACCAGGTTCATGCTCACAGAAAATCATAGCTCCATCGGCGTATGCTCTATTGAATTTTGTGTAATCAATTTCTGCGCCTGTTAGTGGCTGGTTAAGAGTCTGAAGACGTATCTTCGCTTGTGCAGAAAATTGACCGTTGGGAAGATGTTTGATATAAGACTGATACGCAAATGTTGCATGTTTAGGATTTTGTTGATTATAGTAATACTCACCAATTTGAAAAAGTTCGTTCGGATCTTCTTCAACTGCGTTCCGGAATGATAGACGTGTAATTGTTGAATCAAATTGTCGTAACTTCATAGAGAAGAAACGAATGATATTCATTGCAACAGCTGTACTCTTCTGAATTAGAGTTCCAAATTGATCAAAACTAACGGATATTAATGAAACATTGCTGAGTGCAATAGCAGACTCAATTTGAGCATGTTGGCTCATAGCTGCAACAACGCCGAAAAAGTCTCCAGGTCCAAGGACTTGGTTAGGATCTTCCCCCACTACAGGGTTTTCTCGATTTACTTTTACTTTCCCTTCACGAATAATAAAGAAATTATACGCTTCTTTTTTGCCTTCTACAATAATGTAGGAGTTAGGAGTATAATTTACCATATTGAAAAAAGACATTATTTATTTACCAGCGGTACCTTAGAATGAATATCGGCACTCTTACATGAAATCTTTCGTTGGGGAAAATTAAAAACAATTTTTCTCTTAATTTTGTAATTTGTATTAACTTTTAGCCATTATTTGACGTAAAATTTTCATTTGTTTTAACTCAATTTCAGCTTCTCTCGCAATTTCTGGAAAATAACTCTGACTTTTGATCTCTTGAAAAATTCTTTCTGCCATATCCCAATTTCCTTGCTTTAAATGCGACCGTCCTGCTTCCAAAAAAGAGTCAAATCCCTCTTTTTCAGTAGGGTATTCCAAGTAAATTGCCATTTCAGCTTGTATGGCAAGTTCATATTCTCTTTGCTTTTGGTAAGCTAAGCTCAATAACTTCCAAGAAGTTTTCAAATTTGGATGATAGGGATAAATGAGTGCAAAAGTCTTTAATTCCTCAATACACATCGAATAATTGCGATCTTGGTAATAGTTATCAGCTTTTCTGAGTACAAAATCCCCTTGTTCATTGCTTTTTTCGTGGTAGATTTTACCAAGATCAGGGAATCCCTCTGCTGAATGAATCGATAATGGAAGTATAACCAACAAGAAAAGGAAGGTTATTTTTCTATGTCTCATATTTCTATTATCTATAGATTGTATCAAAAGTTTCAGTACTTTTTGCCTCAGACAGAAATTTCTCATCAGAAACTGCCACAGATTCCGGAATAGAGCTGGATTCCCAAAGTTCTGCTGAAACAGAAATTTTTGATCCATCTTCAACTTGTATACGAACATATCCTTTTCCAGATCGGAGGCCATGGTCTACTGAGATAGCATGGAAGACAGAAGGAGCCTCTTTTACACGGAGTTTTGGAATTTCAGTTGCTTTTGTTCCTGATTTTGGATGAAAAAGTAGAAGTGCGGTGTGATCACTTGAATCCATTTTCCCTTCGTATTCATACCATATTAAAAAATCCTCGCCACCTGATTGGTTTTTAACTTTCTCAATATTAGAAATTCGAATATAAGGAATTTCGGAAAAAATGGGATTCTTATTTAAATCTGTATTTTGTTTCTTAGGTTCTTCATTTTTAACTATTTTTGGATCTGGAAAATCAGGTATCTCTGGATCAGAAACAGGTTCTATTTTTTTGCCAGTCCAAATGGATGAAAGTGCATCCTCCATGGACTTTTGATTTTTAACAGGAAAGTATTTTCCAGAAGCCTCTGTTGCTAGAAATTGAAGTTCTCTCTCTTCATTTTTAAGCACATCCAATCCAAGCACATGCATTTTAACATTAGGATTCACTCTTTTGATTTTCTGGATTTCTTTAATAGGATCCCCATCGCAACTTTCAATTCCATCTGATATTAAAATGATTTCAGTGGCAGGATGACCAGTTAATAGATGTTTGCCGACAAGCTCTAAAGTTCTAGCTATAGGAGTTGATCCAGCTGGAAAAAACAAAGGCATTTTAGCTAAAATATCCTTAGATCCATATCTCTTGAGCGGACTGTAAAGCCTTGCTGAATCACAACCAGGAATTCGATTACCATAAGCAACCAATCCCATTTCCGTTTCAGGAGGAAGAGTCTTAATAAAGGATTCCATTTGTTCAAGAGCAACTTTCATTCGTGAGGTGCTGCTCATTCTATCATTCATAGATCCGCTAGCATCTAAGATAAACATGATGGATCTTGGCTGTGATGATTCCGCAATTTGGGAAGAGCCCAATAGAAACAAAAGCAATGTGAATAAAGGAATTCTTAGGAACCTCACTCTATACATTTCGGTTAAATCACGAAAATAATGAGTTTATAAGAGCAAAAGCTCGTTTGAAAATTGAATTTCTTTTTCTATTTAGTAGATGGGAAGGATTATATTTGAACTTGGGTTTGCGGACGAAAGAAAGGAGGATTTGAAAGATTTGGCTCAACTAGTTTGGGTTCCCTATCAAATTGGGCAAATTCTCTAAGAAACCTAACAATTATGTCGCATGTTGCTCCCCAAAGCAGACCTTTATCCTCAAGATCAAAATAATAGACTCGATGCGACTTCATTCCAAAAAAATCCACACAATAGAAATCCTTGGCCCAAAAGTCTTGGATAGTAACATTCATCCAAGATTCCACTTCCTCGTTGATATTAAATTGGAAATCCCCTTTATAGATTCCTACAAAGGGAGTGATATGATAACCTGTTCGTGTGTCGATTTGTTCGTAACTTCCCAGAATATCAAGATGCCGGCTGGGAGCTCCCATCTCTTCTTCCCATTCTCTAAGTCCAGTCTGAAGTATAGATTCATTTGCTTCTTGCACTCCACCCGGAAAAGAAATCTGACCAGGATGGGACTTCAACTTTTTACTACGTGTAGTTAGGATCATTCCTGTCGAATCTTCCGTATGATACAAGGGCATAATCACTGAGCTGGATAGACGCGAATTGTCCTGTCCATCATTCTTGTTGCTTGATTCGTATTTAACTATTAAGTCTTTTTTTATCGATTCAAAGTCAAGCTTCAGAGTCTGGCTTCCTTTTCTTATTTTTTGGAATAAGTCCACGTTTACTATTTACCATAGGTAAATTAGGTGGAATATGAGGTTCAAAAGGATTCCCATTTAATACTGCAACTATGGACGGTCCGTAATTATTCACCCTCCACTCAGAAAAAATCTTTAGATTTCTAAGTCCTTCCAAATCTGTAATATTAGACTTAAGAATCTGGATCAATTGTTTGCTAGAAGGTAACAAGGAATGTTCCATTCGTCTGGATTTTTGGATATGTTCTTTCCACTTTTTCAATCGACGGAACTTATCTCTTTCATCTCCCTCTAACTCTTCTCCAATTCTCTTATTTAATTCTGAGGCTTCGATAGGTTCTATCACTGTTTCTTTCATCAATTGAAATAGCTCAGAACCATCTTTCTTACCTAAGGTATTGGTATAATTTTCTTCCTTCATTTCTGTACTGATAAGTCTTGATATAGCATCATTATTGAGTACACGAAAGGGAGCACGATTGATCTTCTTTGCTTTCTCTTCTCTGAATTGCAAAATTTGAAATAACTTTCCTCTATCGAATGGAGTAAGATTATTAACATCCGGAAATCTTGCTAATTGAAAGCCCTCTCCATCTTTGGGAGGTGGTTCTTCTTGGGATACAAATTCAAATTCAGACAATGCTTCCTCATAGAGTCCACGATCTCTTAGTTCTTTTTCCATTCTCTCCCAAATGGATTCTAGGTAAGCAGTGTCCATTGCTGCATATTGAAGCTGGTCTCTATTTAGAGGACGATTCTCCCAATTAGATTTCTGATATTCTTTAGCTAAATGCTTGTTATGGAAAAGTTCAACTAATGCAGTAAGGGAGTTATGCTCCATTCCCAAGTATCTAGAACTGAGCATAGTATCTGCTACATTATTGAATTCAAAAGAAAAATCCTTCTTGAGAGCCTTGATATCATCCGAGGCAGAATGAAACAATTTCAATATTTCAGGATTCTTGAATACTTCATTCAAAGGACTTAGATCCTTAATTTTGAGTGGATCAATGATATAATTTTTTGACTTAGCAGATATCTGGATCAAGCAGACACGAGCATAGTAGGTAAAATAACCAGACGATTCTGTGTCTACTGCGATTTTCGAAGAATTCCTTAGATTCAACAATGCAAGATCTAAGTTCTTTGCGTTATCTACCATAATATAGGTGGAATTTATTTGCATGTATAATTGACTCTGGAATATTAGCTATTGAAAGGCTACCAATAAATGAAATCCTTTTCCATAACAAAAGAATCCATAGAATCTGACAAACCAAAAGATGAATGTGCCATATTTGGCATCTTCAATTGCAACGATGCAGCCAATTTTACCTACCTAGGTTTGTACTCCATGCAACATAGAGGGCAAGAATCTAGCGGAATCGTGTCATCCGATGAGGATCACCTCTATCGATATGCAGGAATGGGTCTAGTCGCAAATGTTTTCACTGAGAACAAAATGGACAATTTGCAGGGAAAAGTAGCAATTGGACACAATCGCTATTCAACTACAGGAGCAAGTTTTCTAAGAAATGCACAGCCTGTTCGAGTTGAATCCCATCTTGGCCCAATTTCCTTAGCTCATAATGGGAATCTAGTGAATTCTTGGGAGCTCAGAGGCAAGATGGAAAAGACAGGTTCCATTTTTCAGACGACAATTGACTCAGAAGTAATAGTCCACCTAATGGCAAAAAGTGGAGAATCCAATCTCCTTGATGCCTTAGGAGTTGCCCTACGTGAAATTCGCGGAGCTTATTCCCTTCTCATTCTAACACCGAGATACTTAATTGCGATTCGAGATCCTAACGGATTTCGACCCTTAGTTATGGGAGAAAGAGAGGATGGTTCTATTGTTTTTGCAAGTGAAACTTGCGCTTTTGACATCACCGAGACTAAATACATACGCGATGTAGAACCAGGTGAGATGGTAGTTCTCGACCATACTGGAATGAAAAGTTACTATCCATTCCCCCAAGAAAAACCAAGCCTTTGTATCTTTGAATATATCTATTTTGCCAGACCAGATTCTCACATTTTCAATGAATCAGTTTATAAAGTTCGCAAAAATTTAGGCAAACAACTTGCGAGAGAGTTACCTGTGGAAGCAGATGTTGTTATCCCAGTGCCTGACTCTGCAAATATTGCTGCGATTGGATATTCTGAAGAATCGGGAATTCCCTACCAAGCAGGACTGATTCGTTCGCATTATATAGGAAGAACCTTCATTGAACCTGATCAGAAGATCCGAGACTTTGGGGCAAAAATTAAATACAATGTAGTTCGGGAAGTTGTTGATGGCAAGCGTGTGATCATTGTTGACGACTCTATTATGAGAGGTACTACCAGTCGCAAAATTATCAAAATGCTTCGTCTAGCAGGCGCTAAAGAAGTTCATATGCGAATTTCAGCTCCTCCTACTATCTCACCTTGCTACTACGGAATTGATATCCCTACTCACAAAGAATTGATAGCAGCAACTCATACCCTTGATGAAATTGCAAAATACCTTAGAGTAGATTCTCTTGCCTATCTCACAGTAGAGTCTATGAACCAAGCTGTGATTGATCACAAAGGCGGTGGATTCTGTAATGCTTGTTTTACGGGAAAATACCCTGTTGAATTTCAAAGTGAAGATATGGGAAATCAGAAATCATTATTTCAAGAGTATGCAATAGAGGAAGGTTGAATCTTGAATGAAATTGAGTTAGTCAAAACATTTGGATTTGACGCTGCCCATCTCCTACCCAATGTTCCAGAAGGTCATAAGTGCAAGCGATTGCATGGTCATAGCTTTCGTTTTTCTGTTCATCTCAGGGGCCCAATTGATCCTCATACTGGCTGGTTGATCGATTTTGGTGATTTAAAAAAAGTTGTGAAGCCCATCATTGAAAATCATTTGGATCATTATTATCTCAATGATGTCCCTGGTTTAGAGAATCCAACTAGCGAAAATTTAGCGATTTGGCTATGGAATAAAATAAAACCACAGCTACCAATGCTATTTAGAATCACAGTCTTTGAAACTTGTTCTAGTTCTTGTATTTACGAAGGGAAATAAATCTTGAAAGCAATCTCTCCTGAAAAGACTGCTGTAGTACTTTTATCTGGTGGGCTAGATTCAACTACTTGTCTATTTCTTGCTAAGCAAAATATGGACAAAGTATACGCTATTTCATTTGATTACGGACAAAAGCATTCAATCGAATTGAAGCGAGCGAAGAAGATTGCAAAAAGTCAAAAGATAGAACACTCAATTATTAAAATACAAACTGATCTATTCCAAGGAACTTCCTTGACTGATCCAAAGATGAAAGTTCCCAAAGATTCTCTAAAGAAACATCTCAAAGACAATACGATTCCAAATACTTATGTGCCTGGTAGAAATATATTATTTCTTTCCTTTGCGCTGAGTTTTGCAGAAAGCAGAAATGCTGGTAGAATCTTTATTGGAGTGAATGCTCTTGATTATTCTGGTTATCCAGATTGTAGACCAGATTTTATAAAAGCTTATCAATCAATGGTCAAAAAGGGAACCAAATCTGGATCAAAAGGTCATTCTATTCAAATTATCACACCGCTAATCCATCTTTCAAAGAAAGAAATTGTAACTCTCGCTTCCCACTTAGCTGTTCCCTTTAAAGATACAATTTCTTGTTATGATCCAAATCCTCTAACGGGAAAACCCTGTGGTCACTGCGATTCTTGTATTTTGCGAAAGAAAGGATTTGCTGAAGCGGAAATTATAGATGGATGAAATGGTTCAATCTCTCTATCCTGAACTTCTTCTTATACCAATTTAATTCGCGGTTGCATCATTTTTTTGAAATGTTTAGTTATTTGACACAGCTTTTAAATGTTTTACAAATTTTGGCATTTTGTGGGGAATGTAGAGTAGCATGGAAACTTTAGTAACTGCACTCACTATATTTGTTCTCGCCATTTTCATTGGATTTGAGGTTATCACAAAAATTCCTCCTATCCTACACACTCCTTTGATGTCAGGATCGAATGCAATTTCAGGAATTACTGTAATTGGTGCCTTACTTTCAGCTGGATATCAGGTCACAATGCTAACCACTATCCTTGGATTTATAGCTGTTCTTTTTGCAACAATCAATGTTGTGGGAGGATTCTTAGTAACCCAAAGAATGCTAGGAATGTTCAAAAAGAAGGATTAAATGGAAAATTTTGTAAAAATATCATACCTTATCGCCTCTGTATTATTTATAGTAGGTTTAAAAAATCTATCTCACCCAAGAACAGCCGTTAGAGGAAACGCCCTTGGTGCTTTGGGGATGTTTATAGCAATTCTTGTAACTCTTTTTGATAAAAATATTGTTAGCTATGAAATTATAGCAGGTGGTATTATAGTAGGTTCTCTCATTGGAATCGTCTTAGCAAAGAAAATTCAAATGACTGCTATGCCTCAACTTGTTGCTTTGCTAAATGGATTTGGTGGTATTGCATCCATTCTTGTTGCCGGCGCTGCATTGTTAGAAGCACTCGAATTAGGAAAATTAGTAGATCCTGCATTTTCTGTTTCAACTGGTTTGTCAGCTGCAATCGGTGCAGTTACATTTTCAGGCTCTATGATAGCTTTTGGAAAGTTACAAGGAATCGTAACTGAGAAAGCTGTTCGTTATCCTGGTGACCAGGTAGTAAAAGCTATCGTCCTTTTAGGAATAATAAGTGTTGGCGGCTATTTTGTATATGAGCCAACTAATTCTGATTTGTATTGGATAATTTCTGGTATTGGAATTTTTCTTGGACTTATTTTAGTTCTGCCTATTGGCGGTGCTGATATGCCTGTCGTAATATCTTTATTAAATTCTTATTCTGGAATTGCGGCCTCCATGAATGGATTCGTTCTTGATAACAATGTATTGATTATATCTGGTTCTTTAGTTGGTGCATCAGGAATTATACTAACTCAAATTATGTGCAAAGCAATGAACCGATCTCTAACGAATGTATTATTTGGGGGATTTGGTCAAGTTGCAGAGGAAGTTGCTGATAGTGGTGATTTCTATTCTGGAAAAGTGAAATCAACAACTTCGGAAGAAGTCGCGATGATCTTAGACATAGCACGAAAAGTTGTAATTGTTCCTGGTTATGGTATGGCAGTTTCTCAAGCTCAACATACAGTTAGAGATCTTTATAATTTATTAACTTCTCGAGGAATTGAAGTTGAATTCGCAATACACCCTGTCGCAGGTCGTATGCCAGGTCACATGAATGTTCTTCTTGCAGAAGCTGATATTCCGTATGATAAATTGAAAGAAATGGATGAAATTAATCCAACCTTTGACAGCGTAGATGTAGTTATTGTGAATGGTGCTAATGATGTTACCAATCCACTTGCAAAGACAGATCCGAAAAGTCCAATCGCTGGTATGCCAATTTTAGAAGTAGGCAAAGCGGGTACTATCGTTGTTATCAAGAGATCCTTGAGTCCAGGTTTTGCAGGTGTTCCTAACCCACTTTTCACTCAAGATAATACATTAATGCTTTTCGGAGATGGAAAGAAAGTAACTCAAGAAATCATTAACGCATTAAAAGAGTAAGTATTGTTTTATTTGCTAAGCGGAAAGAAATAGTAAAACTTTTCCATTGCAAAATTGTATTTTAAAGTAGATTCATATAAGGATCTCACTTCAGTTGCTCTAGTTGAATCTTGGTTAATATATTCTAAGGAATATTTATCTGCTAGAGCCATTTTATTTAATTTTATCAATATATTTAAATATTTTTTCCTATCTTCATCAGTTGCGAGTCCTGATTCTA
>Ga0210043_1000189_pt1 | contig 67716 bp, 84 predicted proteins | sample CryGeymet201501t_FD_183990 | JGI IMG/M metagenome (GOLD analysis project Ga0210043, IMG submission 183990) | Groundwater microbial communities from Crystal Geyser aquifers in Utah, USA - Crystal Geyser metaG 2015-01t (SPAdes) (version 2) | ecosystem: Environmental > Aquatic > Deep subsurface >... | reverse complement strand
CGTCCGCATTCCGGGCGGTGCACCAAAGACTGGCCGAGGAGCACGCAGCACGACGGCTGGGCCTCACGGCGGACCCCAAGTGGGGTCTGCCATTCTACAGTCACGGATGACAAACACGAGCCCGGCCGGTCTGCCGGGCAGAAAGGAGAGATTATGCAGGGCGCATGTGAGTGCTCCTGTGGGGGGCACTACGGTTTCGTCAACGGGCATGAAGACCACGTGTCCGCGCTCAGCGCGGACAGGATGAGGCGGTTCTTGGGCCGCCAGGGAGAGACCGGTGTCGTCCGAGTGGGCGACAGGGATTGGCGGCGCTACTGCGCCGCCATGGAGCGAGCAGAGTCTCAAGTCGTCATCCCGGAAGGGATGGCGGCAACGCCGGTCAGACTGGCGGCCCTGACCAGGGCTGCCTTGGAGGAGGAGGAGGAGGAGGAGGATCGGGCTACCTCACCGAATGGTTGGTAGCCTCTCTGACCCGCACGGCGGGTCGGCTAGTCTCAAAGCGAGAGTAGCCGACCCGCCACCATCGAGTCAGCTCGGCATCGCGGTGCGCTCTCTCTCGGGGGAGCCCCCCCAACCTGGTACCAAGAGAGACAGTGCGATCACGTGATTCTGAAACGGTGAGCCAGTCGGGTAGCATCGGCTACCCGACCGTAACCCCCCCGACCGGTGGCAAGGCCGGTCCCCACAACGGAGAACCAATGTCGATCATGAACCACCTTAACCGAGGTGACCTCAAGGCCAGTCAGGCGGCTGCGGTCGCCTGCATGGCCGTTCGGATCCCCTTCCTTTTGGTCGGACCCCCGGGCACGGGGAAGACGACCTGGCTGCGCAACTGGGCCACCCGTGAGGGTGTGCTCTGTCGTCTCCTCCTGACCGGTCTCAAGGCCCCGGAGGACATCGGCGGGGCGCCTCGGATCACCGAAGCGAAGTCGCTCCATCTGGAGCACACCATGACCATCGTGCCGCCGAGCTGGCTGGATGACGTATGGGTGGCGCACGAGTCGAAAGACAGTGAGGCGGAGATCAGGTGGACTGGATCGGTTCTGTTCTTCGATGAACTGAACCATGGAAGCCCGGACGTGATCCGACTGCTTCAGTCGACCCTCGCCGGCCGGAAGGTCAGCGAGCAGTTCGACCTGCCCGACTCGTGCGCGCTCGGTGCCGCCATGAACCCGAGCGAGGACCTGACCGGCGGGGCCGCCGACCTGGAGCCGGCGGTCGTAAACCGGCTGTGCATGATCCGCTGGGAGCCCAGCCTGGAAGACCGCGTGCGCGGGATGACCGAAGGCTGGCCGGTCGGTCCGTCGAGGGTCACTCCCGACGAGGACGCGGCCGACAGATGGCACGCGAAGGTCGCTGGCTTCTTGTCGGCCAAGCCGGTCTGGCTTGACGATGACCGGCGGAAGGAAGCCATGCGGTCGTATGAAGGCCAGCCCTGGCCTTCCGCGCGATCGTTCGAACTCGCGGCCGACCTGCTGGCCGCCGTCCAGTCTCTGCGCAGCGTGTCCCCCGACACGCGTGAGAGTGCTGAGCTGATCGGGCTGGCTGGCCTGGTCGGGAAGGCCGCTGCAGTCGACATGCTCGACTGGTTCCGGTCCAGTATCTTGCCCGACCCGCTCGACGTGGGGGCCGGACGAGCCACGCTCCCTCCTCACGGCGCACTGCGCCCCGGTGAGTCGCACGCCTGGATTCTCCAGGCTGGCGCCTCCGCGTCGAGCATGAGCGACGACAACATCCTGCGCATGATCGATCAGGTCATGGTGTGGGGTGGTGACTCCGGCTCGACCTTGTACGCTTCGATCATGAAACACAAGGGACAGGGGAACCTGGAAAAGCGCCTCACGACCGGTGGGCTGGCGGTCGCGATCAGCCAGCGGATCACCGCAAGGATCAAGGGGGGTGTGTCGTGAGAGACGACCAACGGGGATTCGCATCTCGGGTCGGCCTGGATATCTGGTCGCTCCCGCGGTTTCTCCTGACCGAGGACGGCGTGCACAACGCTATCGCACTGGCCATCCGGCAGACCCCGGCGTTGGCCTTGCCGTTCAGTGGTATGCGGATCATCATCCATCCGACCCTGCCCTTTCCGTGTGCGGTCACAGAGAAACAGGATCTGATCGTCGGCAGCACGTGGTACGACGGGTGGCCTGTCGACGAGAAAGGTCAGATTCACGTTCCAACCCGGACCGATCAGGTCTGGATACTCATTCATGAGGCTCACCACTGGTTGCGCGACGAGCAGTCGCGCTATCGCAGGCACTGCCTACTCGGCGCGAAGGATGTACAGTCAGACTTCTACTTCTGGAACGTCGCCTCCGACGTTTTGATCAATGAAGGTCTGTACACGTGGCACCGCCCTCCTGGGTTTCTCGGATGGAACTCCCCGACCGTGTGCAAAGTGAATCCGACCCGGCGTGAGGATACGGAGACTCTGTTCGACATGCTGGTCGCCGATGCGCAGGCGGAACAGGAGCAGGAGCAGGGCGGTACCAGTGGGGGGGGGGAGGACCCCAACGAGTCTGAGGACCCCGACGAGCAGGCTTCAGGGGGAGCCGGTTCGGATCCGGACGGAGACGAGTCGACTTCAGGGGGAGCCGGTTCGGGTGACATCCCCTGGCAAGATGACGATAGCGAGTCGGACGGTTCCGATCAGGGCGGCCAGACAGACGGGGAGTCCAACTCGGATGCGGATCCGACTGGCAGTGGTCGCCAGGCCGCCGGTGAAGGGGAAGACGATTCAGATTCCGATGCGGATCCGACCGACGAGAACGACCTGCCGCTGCATGGCACTCGTGCCGCGCTGCCTAAGGACGTGCAGGACATCCTCGACTCGCTCCCGCAACGTAGTAGCACGCGGGAGTCGAACAAGGTGCGCGAGGCGACTTGGAAGCGCATCGCGGAGCTGGCGGAGCAGGGCAAGCTGACCATCGGCGTGGACCCTGGCTCGCTCGAATGGGCGCGGGAGAGGTTCCTGACTCAAGAGAAGGGAGAGCGCAACTGGCGCTCCATTCTCAAGCGCCTGATCAAGACTGCATCCCTTCGCAAGGGAAGGGACGGGCGTGACTGGAACCGGCAGGATCGTCGGTGGCAGAGTCGAGACAAGGGACTGCTCTACCCCGGGCGGCGAGGGTTCCGCCCTCTCCTGCTGGTCGTGACCGATACCAGCGGGTCCATGTGGACTGCGCTTACCCGCTGTCAGGGTGAGCTGAATGACATCTTCCGAGCGACCCAGTCGAAGCTGTTCCTGGCGGAAGGTGACACCAACTTGACCCACTTCGCAACCGTGAGCGCGCTGAACGTAGCGAGCATGACGGGTCGCGGAGGGGGCGGTACCAATATGGTGTGTGTGATCCAGGAAGGGCTGCGCCGGTGCCCGCGTCAGCCCGATGCGGTCGTGCTGCTCACCGATGGGTACACTCCCTGGCCGGCAGGTCGTCTGCCGATGCCCCTGATCGTGGTGCTCATTGGAGGATCCGGTATTCGGATCCCCGAATGGGCTCACGTAGTCGACGCAAACCAGAAGTAAGAAGGAGAAGTCATGGACATTCTGATCTTCACGCAGGGAGTCAGGGCTGGTATGCCCGCACGTGTGAAGTCGTGCCTCGATGCGTGGAACGAGGACGATCACAACTACCGGATCGAGAACTGCGACCGCTTCGTGCCCAACCCGCGCTCCGGCAAGGATGCGCTGCGCCTCGCCATCCGTGACCTGCTCACTCATTGGGGCGCACGCGCTCTGATCCGTCCGGTCGGCAATGGATGGGGCATCGTGTTCGAGCGGAGTGACGGGCAGCACCTTAGTCATTCCCATCAGTACAACCTCAAGGTCAAGGGAAACGACGTACATATCGAGGGGGTCGAGCAGGTCGAGATCGAAGGGGGGCGGATCATCTCTCTCTGGGAATGGGAGGAGGTCCAGCATTACTACAACATGCGCAGCGGTGAGGCCAACCGCGCCGAGATGGTCAAGCGTGCCCGTGCGCTCATCAGTGCGACCGCCAAGGGTGCGATCGAACTGAACTCCGACTGCTATTGGATTCCCGACGACCAGAAGGATCTGGTTCCTTTCTACGCCTATGTCTTCGACGGGCTGATCACTACGGCGACCCCGACCAGCGGCGACATGCGTGCAGAACTTGTACGAAAGTTCTCGTCGGACGCGGGAGCGAAGGTCACGAAACTGGCCGAGGCGTTCTCGGGTCTCGGTGACCGTGCGAAGGCGACCCGCATCGCGGAACTTCGCGCCGAGATCCAGAATGCCGAAGCGATCGAGAATGCGATCGGTAGCGACCTCTCTGAGTTGCGCAAGTCGCTCGACGAGGCGGCTCGCATCCTGGAGGCGGGCGAAGACGTGACGATCCTCCTCGGCGCTGACGACCTGGAGGACATGCTTTAGGCGAGGGGCGGGCGGGATGGTCACGCGTAGCTCGAATGGCAATGGGCTACGACCAGAAGGCAGATGAATAAGACCTGAACCCGCCTGTTAAACCACAACGCCGGTCCCAAGTCCGGTTCGTGCTGTATAGACAGAGGATGTTCGTGCCCCCCTCCTCGGGTGCGCGCCCCGAAGGTCCAGGAGGAACGGTTCACCGCCGAATCGCGGACGACCAGCATTCGAGGCAGCCCCCCCAACCTGGTACCGACCTGACCAACCTGTGCAAGATCCTAACTGCGAGTAGCAAGAGATAGATTCATGAAAGAGCATCCGGCATACGAGCGAACTAGGTACGACGGGCAAGCGTTGGTCGGTATCATGCGAGGCAACACGCATCCTATCTGGGCTCTCTCTCCGATCTTGATCGTCGTGTATGACGATCATGTATACGTCGAGTTCGACTACTATGGTTGTCTCCCCGGAGAGGGCGTGGGAGTCTACGCACAGATAAAGAACTGGAGAGTATGCGGCTCGCTACCTAAACTGGACGATGTTCCGATCGTTCCGGGAAAGACGTACCGCGTGATCGACCAGTTCGGGACGACAGAGGAGTACGACTCCAACGCCTTTGCCGACTTACTGCTCGGTGAGGATAACATTCCATTCGAGGACGAATAGATGGTCAAGTACCTTCCGTATGTATGGGCGATCGTGATCCTGCTGATCGCTTTGGGGATGGGAACGTGTCTGGTGATCGCCGGTATGCACGCCGTCGATCGTGCGCACGAGAATCGGGGAATCGGTGATCATGTCAGGATCCATTGACTACACGACCAGTAGTCTCGGAGAGATTAGACATGAACTCCGCTGTTCAAAGCGCATTGTGAACATCGTGATTGTCTGCTTAGGGTCAGGTCAATACTCGGTGTCTATCACAATCGAGTCGAACGGTGAACGCGATCCGCTTCGTGTCACGTTCTTGGGCGTCAAGTCGGATCTGTATGCTATTCCTCTTAGACAGGTACGCAAGCAGATAGTACCAACGATGATCGTTCATATTGATGGCATTGCTGACTGCATACAGATCGACACGGATTCGTGGTCGACGCTAATCGAGGAGTTATAATGGCCGGGCATGTCGCATGGATCGATGGTGCAAAGACAACGTATCGAACCATTCCCGACCTACTCGGTGCAGTTCAGACGCTCGTGTGTAGCAGTGGTGATCGACGGACGCTGCATACCAATAGGCACTGGCAACGCGAGATTGAGTTCCTCGGCTCTATTCAAGTGGCGGTCGTAGACGAGTTCGGGAGTGACCTGCTGTGAGTGTACACCTGAAAATCTATGCCGATGGATCCTGGCGACAGAATGCCGGCGGGTGGGGCGCCCTGGTCATTCCCGCTGGAACGGGCGACCCTCTGCTCGATGGGTTCGGCCCGTTGAATACGACCGGGAACACGATGGCCGAACTTCTGGCGCAGTACAACGGGTTGGTACTCGCACTCAAGTCGTACCCCAGCCCGGATTCGATCGAATCCTTCTGTGATAACTTCCGCGTTGTAGGTTCCGTGTCTCACCGGCGTAACCCGAGACCGACCATACCGGATCGGGCTAAAGAGATCCTTCTCCGCATGGATAGAATGGTCGGAGATATCCCCTACCGAATGCGTCATTACAAGGATCATGATACCGCCATTAACGGTGGACCTGAGATGCTCATGAAGGTCGCGGACAGACTATCGTTTGCCGGACGACTGATCAGTGAGGGTCGAATCGTGAAGGTGAGAGAATGAATGGTTGGTATGACATAGCGGGTAACTACCATTCGGTAAACAATCTATCCTGGATCCGGCGGTACAGCGCAGAGGTCAGGTCTATCGAGATTCTACTTAATGCTGGCCCGGGTGCAATCGCCGTATTCCATATGGATGGGAGCAATCACAGGCAGTTCGTGACTGAGTTCATGGACGCTACCGTACTATTCGAGTGGTTGGCGAGGCCGATATTCTCGGATGTACCGATGACGGTCATAGACCCTCTCGGTGCGGTCGAGGAATCTACTCCTGGTCAGCGAAGAAGACCTCGATGAGTAGGTGCAGAAGCCGACCCAGATTGCATATCCTCGGACCGATCACGGTCGAAGACTTCGAGGATTACTGCGCCGAGACTCTTCGAGAGCCTATTCGGAGTCAGGAGAGAGTAGGCAGCGAGGCGCGGATATCTTGGTCGGACGCAATGCTCATGGCCGCTTGGTATGGAATGCGGTTGCCCGACCAACGCGAAGTGGAAAAGTGGTCCGGCGCGTTCCGTCACCACTCGGGCGCATACCGGCCCATGTGGATTGCCGATAGAGAAAGGAAGTCGGTTTCATTCAGCAACGGGGATAAGATATCTACCTGGTACGAAGAAGAAGAACAAAGAGACACACTGACCATTCTGGTCAAAGACAAGGGGAAGTAGGATGAACAAGCGTGAAGCAATCAACCTCTGGTGGACGGACTATCTCGAAACCTTCCGTGAGATCGAGAACGGAACTCCCGACTACCCGATGCGGTCAGAGTCGTGGAACAACTTCGTCGATGACTGCATCTCTGATCATATCCTGTCCGGACGCGCTCGGGAATGGACGGCACCTCAACAGTGCTCACCGAAGTCGGAGAGGGACTGGATCCAGTAGGCGGTCGAGGAACGGGGCAGCAAGGCCGGCTGCGTCTGAAGTTCGTATCGAGTACCTGCGTGGTCGATACTCGCCATCGAAGGTCAGGAGCGTTTCATGTTATCGCCATATCTGGTCACAGTAGAAGAGTACGAATACTTCCTGACGTGGGCAGGATTGGAGACGCCTGACGACCACGGACACCACCCGCGTTGTCCGGTCGTCAACGTGTCTTGGAACGACTCGATGCTGTACGCAGCATTCGTAAACGGCCGGCTCCCCTCAGAGGAGGAGCTGATCAAGCATGAAGTGTGGAGTAGAGAACCCAACTTCTCGACTTGGCCCCTTGATATTCTACCGGAAGTCGACTCTCACGAGGAGATCGTGACCGCGGATGGAATATACGGACTGATCGGTTTCGTGCATCAGTGGACGAGTACCACTTCAGGTACCGACCGCGTCTGCCGCGGCGGCGGCTGGAACAGCGACCCGTCGTGGGTGCGGGTCGCCCTCCGCAACTGGATCGATCCTTCCCGCCGCGACTTCTTCCTGGGTTTCCGCCTTGCGTTCGACAGGTAGTGCAATGCCAACACAGTATACATTGAGGAAACTGCTTTCATACAGAAGGAACAGTCATTGCTGGACGCCATGAAGTTCGTGGCAGGTGCACTGCCGTATCAGAACAAGGTCGCAATCGTCGATGCGAACGCAGATTACTTGGAGTTCCGTACAGGAACGGTCGAGTTTGATCGCTATATTGATCACTTACGGAGGACAGGTGAATGAAAGACACGGATGAGCGTCGAGCGCGACTGCTTCCGAACGGGTGCCCTCGATGGGTACGCGTGTACCGAAACGACCATTGTTACACAGTGGTCTATACCGGAGCGTACAAGAAAGATAGGATGCGGAATGACTATTCTTTCGGTGTGGAAGTCCCACACACGAGGTACGACCAGTATTCTTTAGATGCGACTTGCGCGTCTAAACTGTATCACGGTGCAGTCTCGATTGATACTGATGTCTATAGGGGCAACTGTGGAAGGCGATGGCCCCCGGCGTATGGAAGGATGCACGCCATTCTCGGTCGTCGCATCATGTTCGACGAGCTTCCCGAGTCGCTGCAACGCGCCGTACTGTACAACTACTGTATACTCTGGAGGGTAGACGCGCGCGACTATGAGGACGCCTGGAATGACCTCGTGGCAGTGTAGTGTAGTGTAGCCGTCTGGTATTGTTTAATAGATCGGATCAGAGTATATACTGAAGGACTCCTCTCTCGGTGGCTACATACGGGTACATTCTTCGAGTATGCGGCATTCAACGCTCGCTTTCGACGATCGCACGGCTACATCTCGGCTACACTGGCCGTCCATTCAACGCCGTGTTACAGTACCCAACGGGAGATAGCAATGTCTAACAGTGAAGAAGTCAGAGACAAGCAGGCTACAGTCAGACTGTCTCGAACTGCCATGGAAACACTAGACGTGATCCAACGTGCATTCGGGATCGACCGGTCTCAAGCGATCGATACGCTCGTGCGCGCCGTGGGGGTCAAGTACCAAAGCGCCTTCATGCGCATCTACACTGAGCCCGAAGAACTGTACAACATCATCGCGGAGTAGTCATGCTCCGCGCTGCATTGGCCCTCGCCAAGGCTGGAGTTGCAGTCGTTCCGCTATTCGAGTGGAAAGGCGACCGCTGCGCTTGCGCGGCCGGCAAAGACTGTGGGCACGCAGCCAAGCATCCGCGCGTGCAGGGCGGGTGGAAATCGGCAACACGTGACGAGGCGACTATCCGTGATTGGTGGCGGTCGTTTCCCAATGCGGGGATCGGCGTTGCTCCAGGAAAGGACAGTCGAATCGTCGTGCTGGATGTTGACAAGAAGTCGGGGGGGTTCAAGTCGCTTCGAGAACTCACTGATCAGTATGGGAAGTTCCCCCCCACCCACCTGGTACAAACCGGAGGGGGCGGCGCACACTTCTGGTTCAACGTACCGAACGGCATGGAGATGCCTCGGGCGTGCAAACCATGGTCGGGAATCGAGTTCCTCTCGACCGGCAACATCGCGGTCGCGCCCCCGACGCTTCATCGTAGCGGGCAGAAGTACACGACCCTTCGAGGAGATCCGACCCAACTCGCGGACATTCCGCAGTGGCTCCTCGACGCGCTGTCTCGCAAGGCGAGAGAGGATGTCTATCTCGACGCGACGACCGACCTATCCGAGATCATTCCCTCCGGCGCTCGCAACAGCGAACTTGCCAAGATAGGCGGTTGGCTCCGCGGGCGCGGTGCCGGACCTGAGCTGATCGAGGAGGTGCTACTCGCGGTCAATACGCGGTTGTGTGACCCCCCCTTGGCAGAGGATGAAATCGTAGCCATCGCGCAGTCGATGGCTGGATACGATGCGAACTTCGCGCCGCTCAGTGACCTCGGCAATGCGCGCCGCTTGGTCCGTGTGTTCGGCGGTCGCATTCGATTCAACGTGTCTGCTCAGCGTTGGCTGATCTGGGACGGTACCAGGTGGGTGGGGGACGAAGACGGAGAGATCCATCGCTTCGCCAAGACCGTTCCGGGTATGATCAAAGATCATGCTGCACACGTGACCGACACCGATCTTGCCAAGGCCATGCGTAAGTGGGCTTCTAAGTCGGAGTCCGCCGGCGCTCTGTCCGCGATGGTGCGAGTGGCCGAGACCGAAGTGGGTGTGCCGGTCGTGGCCAGCGATCTCGACCAAGACTTGCATCTGTTCGGTTGTAGCAACGGGCTCGTCGATCTGCGAAACGGGAAGTTGTACCCTCACAATCGCGACCTCCTGATCACGAATCAGTCCCCGGTCGCCTACAACCCACAAGCCAAGTGTCCACTGTGGGGAAAGTTCCTGAGCGAGATTCTGAATGGCGACAAGGAGTACGCGCGCTTCCTTCAAGTCGCGCTCGGGTACAGCCTGACAGGTGAGACATCCGAACAGGTCATGTTTCTCATGCATGGAACAGGCCAGAACGGAAAGAGCACGTTCCTCGAAGTCGTACGCCATGTCATGGCCGACTACGCCCGACAGGCGGACTTCAACTCGTTCATGGAAACACGCAACGATGGACCGCGCAACGACCTGGCGAGGTTGGTCGGTGCGCGGTTCGTCGTTGCGTCTGAGGGCAAAGCTAGAGGACGCCTCGACGAGCAGGTCGTGAAGCAGCTCACCGGACAGGACACGGTACCCGCTCGGTTCCTATACAAGGAGTTCTTTGAGTTCCGCCCGACTGGTAAGATATGGCTCTCGTCCAATCATCGCCCGGAGATCATGGGGACGGACCTGGCGATCTGGCGTCGGATCAAGTTGCTTCCCTTCACGGTCACGATTCCTCCCGAGAAGAAGGACGATGACCTACAGGCCAAGCTGCTTGCGGAGGGTCAAGGTATCCTCGCCTGGATGGTTCGCGGCGCGGTGGCATGGTATGCGAGCAGGTTGCCCAAGTTCGACTTGGTCGACGCCGCGACCTTAGCGTACCGTGAATCGCAAGACATCATCGGATCCTTCATTTCCGATTGTTGCCGTCTCGGTGGCGACCAGAAGTGCAAGGCCGCTGAGATATACGATGCGTACAAGGAGTGGGCGACCAACCGAAGGGAGAATCCGTGGTCGAACCGGCGCTTCAAGGAAGCCCTATCCGACCGTGGTGTGACTCAACTTCCTCGAAAGGCAGACGGGATCTGGTGGTCCGGGATTGCGATCGGACGGAGATCGAGAGAGTGACCGTTCTGCACTACGTTGGGTCGTATGTGAAGATCGTAACACACACGTATACGGTGAGATGATGCACCCATTCTTCAGCTACTATGGGGGGAAGCGCCGAAGCGCTCTGGACAAACGACAACGCGTAGGGTAGATTTCGAGAAAGGAGGTACCGATGAGTCAAGACTACAAAGCACTGAAGGAGGCCGCCGTGCGAGCCCGCAACGAGGGGAAGATCCGCCGGTCGGGAGGATCTCGTCCGTTCGATCTCGACACCACCCGGGTCAAACCGGCCGTGCAGGAGGTCGAGAAACAGCGGGCAGCCTGGGGGGACGGTGAGGAGCCCCCCACCCCTGGTACCGACGACTCGTCTCCCGAACCTCGTGGGTATGAGACTCCCGAGGGATATCAGACGAAGAAGGGATTCGGCGGCTATGAGTACGCGTACAACGGTGACAAGATCATCATCATCAAGGACCCGACCGGGCGTACGCACGCCGGTTACAGGCCGAAGAAGGGAACGACCGCGTACAACGCCATCGTCAAGGAACTCAGGATCGAACCGGCAGTCACGCGCGAGACGCTGGCAGCCGATCGGCGCAAGGCCGCCGAGAACGCCCTGAAGCCGACCGACTCAGACAAGTCGGACGGTGCGCCTGAAGAACTCGGAGAGTCCATTCAAGCTCCGGGTTCGAGAGAAGCAAGGATGATCCAGTCGTTCAGGCCGCCCGCCGACGAGTCAGGGTTGGAGGAGTCGGATTCCACCATCGACCTGTCCGCCGGGCAGACGCCTGAAGCCAAGAAGGCGGTCGAGTTCCTGACTAGCCGGCCGTTCTTTCGGCGGACGGGGATTCACACCAAGGATCCCACTGTCGTCAATCGAGCGGTGGCCGATGTGTTCAAGGCCGCTCCCGGCCTGACCGTCGAGGGGGTCGGGTACCTGCGGGACACCAGCATGATTGCCGATTGGCTGGCCGAAGCCCTGATGAAGCGAGTCGGATCCGAAGGACCCGCCAGGAAGTCGGCCCCGAAATCCTGAGAGGTCTGCATGCCGATCAAAGTCCCTTTCGAGGGACCAGAAGACAGAAGAAACTGGAACTTCCTTCGAGAACTGGACGCTCGGTTTCAGTCGATTCCGGGCGTCCGTAAGTGGGGGAGAATCTGGAAAGTACCAAAGAACCTTTCCGGTGTAGTACCAGGGGTGGGGGGTTGGAGACCACCGGCTTTCGATCGTGACCGACTGCGCCGCATGTTGGATAAGTCGGCACACTGGTCCGCGCCGTGGGAACTGAAGGACTACCAGGCAGACATCGTTGCCGGTATGTCTTCGGTTCCGTCGTGGGCAACTTGGATCAAACCTGGCGGTGGAAAGACTGTCGTCGCGCTTGTGCAGCTTCTCCGTTTGTGGATGAGCGGACGACGGATGGTAGTCGCCGTCCCGGGCGGTGCAATCGACACTTGGCGGGAGGAGATACGTCAGTGCACTGCGTTCGATACCGTCGTACTCGAAGGCGTTCGAGGCGCGGTGCGAAAGCGGTCAGGCGCATGGCTCCCGAATGTAGAAGTACGCCCGGTTGAGCATCCGACTGTGTATCTCGTCGGTTGGGAGACATTACATCCTGGCAGTCGTGGCGATTTCTATCTGGGGTGGTGGGCGTGGATCAGTGAGAATCTCGCGCCCTTCGCCATCACATTCGACGAAACGCATTACGCGAAGAACCCGTCACGGTGGACGGAGGTAGTCGATGAGGACGGAGAAACCGACTACCGTCTGAAAGAGACACGCACGGCGGCGACTATGGTGCTTGCGCGCAATGCAAGCAACCGGCTTGAACTCACGGCTACTCCGATCAGCAACCTGCTGATCGATCTCTTCGCTCAGCTTGACCTGCTCGAACCGATGGCTTGGGGGAACAAGCACGGATTCGGTCTGCATTACTGCGCGGGAGAGCATGACGGTTACGGGTTCCGCTATGAGGGACGATCGAACACGCGGCAACTGAACAAGCGATTGGCTACGCTGGTCAAGACGGTTCCCGCTTCGGTCATCAACGCCGCGCTACCTCCAAAGCGCCGGCAGTTGATCTGGTTGTCCCCCGTCGAGTTGAACGGGGCGAGTCGGGAGGCTACACAGGCTCGCCGTGCCGCTGTGCGCTCTGGAGACGAGCAGTCCATTACAGAGGCCGCCGTCTGCGAGACGGCCAGCCGTAAGCGAAGCTGGACGGTGCAAAACGCGGTGCGCGATGCCCTCGGAGGAGCAAAGGTGCTGGTGTTCACCGGGCGGGTGGAAGACTGCGAACGCCTGGGGGAAGAGATTGCAAAGAAGGTCAGCGCGGTAAGCTCTCAGGTTCCAGTCTGGATGGCTCATGGGTCTACACCGAGTCAGGAACGTACAAGGATTCGACACGCCTATATGGATCACAGAGGGGGATGTATTCTCGTGGGGACCGGGTACGCTTGGGGTGAGTATCTGAACTTGCAGGACACTGATATTCTTTACGTCGTCATGTTGCCATGGACGCCCCGGCATATTATTCAATGGGAAGGACGTGTAAGCAGGCTCGGACAAACCCGCCCGGTACTCGTGCGGTATCCGCTCATTCGAGGCAGCGTGGAAGAGATCATTCACGAGTCGCTGCTGGACAAGCTACCGACTGTCGCAGAGGTGGTCGGTGATGAAGAGGCCGCAGCGATCGAGCAGGCTCTTTCAGGTACTCGGAGTCAGTCCGACATGCTGAGGCGACTCGTCGAAACGGCAAGGAGAGCAGTGTGAGAAGGGTCCTGGCCATCGACTTCGACGGCGTGATCTACGGCGGGGAATGGCTTGGAGTCACGACACTGGAGGGCTCGCCCGTTCTCGGTGTAATCAACTTCCTCGCGAAGGCGGTCATCCATTACGACGTGATCGTACACACAGCACGACTTCAGCAAGGCACGTTCGAGGGTGTGCGTACCCCCAATCCGTTCGTGATCATCGGTGCTCTCCGGCAGTGGATGATCAGTAACGGATTCTCCTACCAAGTCGTGAATCAACTCGACTGGTGGACCGGCGCCGGCAAACCGTACGCGCATCTTTATATCGACGACCGCGGCTTCAGGTTCGAGGGAATATTCCCTACGTTTGAAGAGATTGACTCTCTCATTCCTTAGAGCAGATGATGAGTCAGAACACGCGGGAAACGTGACTACTTGAGTGGAAGGCAGTTCATCCTGGACGACTACGCACAACTCATGAGAGGAAAGAAGTCATGACATCCGAAATGCACGAATACCGTAGCTGGACGATCAAGTGCTTCCTCACCGAGAGTGGCCGCGTGTCGTACACGGCGAGCAAGGACGGAGAAGAGATCCAGACCTCGCGAAGCTACGCGAACGTGAGGAATGCCCTCGCCGCAGCGAAGGGCAAAATCCGACACGTTGAGAAGACGGGCGCATCCAACTGGTCGGAAGTAAAGGCCCCCCGTGCATGGAATCCGCGCACATCGGGGGAATGCCTGACTGGTGTGTTCGGAGGGCTTCGCGTAGCCGAGGGCATGTACGGAGAGTATTCCCGTGTGCTCCTACATGTCGAGGAAGAAACTTTCTACGTCACGGGAACGCAACTGATCGATACGGTCGAGACCTCCGAGATCAATATCGGAGAGACTCTCCGCATCGAGTTCACGGGGCTGTACGATACGGCGATGGGACATACCATGAAGACCTTCAAGGTCTACAGAAAGAATGGAAAACACTGAGCGCAACTCATGAGAGGAAAGAAGTCATGACATCCGAAATGGAAACTCTACACTGGCGCGATATCTCCTGGGCCATTCGGCGCCTCCCTCGCGCCGTCCGACTGGCTCTCGAATCCCGCCCGAGTCGCACGTTCATCGCAGGTGGATTCATCCGGTGTGCGATCACGAACGAGTCGGTCAACGACATCGACATCTTGGTCGCATCAGAAGAAGACGCACACGCGCTGGTGAACGAACTGGCCGCGGGGAAGCGCGTTTACAAGACCGCGAACGCCTCTACGATCGATTTCCGTCCGCCGGTTCAGGTCATCCACAGGTGGACGTTCGACACGCCGTACCAGGCGGTCGAATCATTCGACTTCACCATCGCCAAGGCGGCGATCTGGTTCAACGGTGACAAGTGGATCGGGATCTGCGATCCCACCTACTACGCCGACCTCGCCGCGAAGCGCCTGATCTACACGAGTCCCGCTCGCAACGAGGATGCCGGTGGGTCGATGCTTCGTGTACTCAAGTTCTACCAACGCGGCTACCGGATCCCTCTCGACTCGCTCGGTGCGGTCATCGCGCGCTTGTGCAACGGTGTGCGGGACATCGGAGAGCATGGCGAAGAGGACCTCGCGCGACTTCTGACCGGTCTTCTGGTTGAAGTCGATCCGCTTCTCGACCTGGAACACGTAGCGCATCTCGCCACGAAGGAACCGGAGGTGCAAGGTGACACGAGCAATCCGTGATCCGTGGGCCGAACGGCCCCCCACCCCCCTGGTACTGTTCGTGGTCGGCTGCATCGTTGTCGGCATGACGGCTGATTTACCGACCGGTACGAGAAGAGACGACGAGATGTCGCAGGATTTCACTCGTCGGCTTTCAGAGAGGGCGATGGATTCTCATCCGATTCTCGACCTACTCATGCGGAAAGCTGACTTCAAGAAGTAATCCGTACGCACTTGACAGCAGTGGGCCATCCGGCTAAACTGCTTACAGTTAAACGGTTAGGTGAAATGGGTAAAGTGCACTGCGAGGTAACAGTCGGGCCGAACGGGTTGATCGACCCGGGGCCATCCGAACGGGGAAGTCACGGCTACGCTATGGATATGCTGTGCCTTCGGAAGGCTGCCGCAGCACGCGCAGGTGTGATCACGATTTCAGCACAGGCGCTGTACGCGGGTGGCCTGTTCCATCTCGGCATTGCGCACGACCTGGCTCGCCTCGCCGGCGTAGATGTCATGCCCGGTCAAGAGGCGATGCGGCTGAAAGCTCACCTCTCGATCGAAGAGGTGGGGAAGCGACCCGCGCAGAAGGGCTATGACGACTGCCGTCGATGGCTTGGATTCTACCTACCAGCATGGCAGGACTACTACGGCAAGTGGACGATCATAGCAATCGAGAAGGAGTACCGGTTCAAGGTCAAGTCGCATGGAAAGGCGCGGCTACTTACCGGACGCGCGGATCTCGTAATGCGTGATCCATACGGTCGGTACTGGATTCTCGATCACAAGACAGCTTTCGAGATTAGTGGGCAGACTCTCGATCAGTACGTGGCAGATATTCAGATGATTCTGTACCGGCTGTTCGGAAAGATACTCTGGAAAGAGAACTTCGGCGGCGTCATCATCGGGCGAGTGAACAAACGGTATACCGGAAATAATCGGGAGAGGGCCACTGCATTCGACCCGCTTCCCGATGCTGACCAAGCCGTAGAAGATGCGATCGCAACACTCTCGTTCTGGGACGACCTGCGCGATTCTCTCGCGCATCTACCCTGGCAGAAACAGCCGGCGTCGTTCACACAGCACACGTGTCGCGATCGGTATCGTCCGTGTGATCTTGTCGGGTACTGCCTGACCGGGATGCTTCCATTTCGAGGTGACAAGTGAAGGGCAAGACGATCTGTTTGTACTCTCCCCCGGGTAGCGGGAAGACAACTGCGGGAGCAACCCTGGTCGGGTCAGGAGGGGTTGCCTTTCTCTACAATGAAGATGGTGCGGACCCCGCTCGTCGGATCTTCGGGTTCGACGCACGAAGGGCGGTCGTACATTCAGCTCGAAAGGTCACGGCTGCGCTGAAGCCCGGAGTGCCCTTCTACCTGATCGACGACCTGAACTACATGATCGACGACGATACCTCGGGAGTCATAGGGTACACGAAGCTGAACAAGATCGCTGACATCGTGGGCGCGCTCGGGCGCGCGTGCGTGAAGGTCAACGAAGCCGGAGGGCACGTCGTAATCATCGTTCACGAACGCGCGATGAAGTTCCAGGACGATCCCGAGAAGCCCAACTTCGGAATCCGACTCCGGCGGGGAGGCCCCAAGATCAGCGGAAACTCTGCGGAGGATTTCGCGGGGTTGATGCAAGCGATCGGGCGAATGGTTCCGGTCGAGGGCAAACTGTTCTGGAAATACTGGATCGACTTCGGAACCAGCGACGACTTCATTGCACGGGACCGCGGTGCAGTTGGAACTCCTGTATGCCCCGGACACCTGGGAGAACTCCTACGTGCTCAGGGCTACGAGATCGCTTGGCCGGCAGACCTGACCTGGATCGACAAGGTTGCGGATCAGATCATGCAGGACTTGAATGAGAATCCTGAACAGGAGGACGTGTTCAAGTCGTGGGCCGCTAAGCTCGCGAAGGATCACAAAGGAGCGCGCGGCCGAATCGGGTACGCTCTCTTCACCGGGTACGCGCGCACGTACTTTGCGAGCGACGCCGACAACTGGGTCAACCGACTGATCGGTGGGTTGGCCGACATCTGATTTCAGTACACCTCCGACTCCCCCCGGTTGGAAGGTCAAAAGTCAAAGGGGGAACAACCAACAAGGAGGATGGGTCATGCCCACCGTCGATTTCACCAACACCGAGCCCGCGCAGGGCTACGTCGTTCTGACCAAGGGTCCGAAGAAGGGGATCATGGTCGGGTGTACCTACAAGGCCGAGAAGGATCGCTACCAGTTCTCGATCTCGACCCCTGAGGGTCTGGTTGGAGAGGGCTTCTCGATGCCCTCTGGAGCGCCGTACCTGATGGCGATGTTCGTCAGCGGCGGCTATCCCAAGGAGGCACTGAAGAAGCGGGTCGATCCCGAAAAGCTCGCGAAGAAGCTGATCGATGCCAAGCGCTCCGTGTACTTCGACTATGCCCCGCCGAGCGAGGAGGGAGGGTTCCCCCACTTCTCGTGGCTGACCAAGTCGCAGTACGAGAAGGCGATCTCCAACAGCGACAACACCGACGACGACGACATCGAGGTCACGCCGGAAGAGAAGCCGGTCAAGCCGACCAAGACGGCGACGAAAACGAAGACCCCGGAGCCCGACCCCGACGCCGAGATCGAACCGGAGGTCGAGTCCACCGACGACACCGACTCCGACGATGACGCCGACGACAACGCCCTGGCGTTCCTGGACACTTAGTCGGTACCGGGGGTGGGGGGTGCCGACCGATTCCATCATCACGGTCGGTACTCCCCATCTCTCCCCCGCAATCCGTCCGGCAATAGGCAACCGGGCGGTTTGCACCCCGGAGTGAAGAAGATGAGGGTGACTCCACCCGGTTACATCGCAGACTGAACAGCACTCGGCTCGACCGAGAAGAATAACGGGGCAACCGATATAATCGGAATCGAAGGTAGACAGCTAACTCGATGCCCCGACCCATCAGGGAGAAATAAGATGAACTACTATCGACATGCAAACAGGCTACTTCAAGACATCGCGGACGGCCTTCGTGGGTACGAAGACGGCGAGGTCAAACTCTCTTCACTGGAAGTCACACTCTACCACAACGAGAGGAAGCTCCTCAGTCTGAGTGTAGGTCAGGCGATCGACTGGATCGTCAACGACGTGACCTGGGACGAACGCGGAGACTTCAGTGCAGCCAACTCGGCTGAAGTGGTGGTGCTGTGATGCGTGTCAAGAACGAAGACGGCCGCCCGATCATGACCATCGAGATCCGTGGAGCACCGGGGAGCGGCAAGTCGCATCTCGCACGCCTGATCGTCCAGGCCGTGCTGTTCCCGTCCGGGTACTTCTTCCGTCTCGAACACATCGCACAGTACGACAAGATCGTCATCCTGTCTCGTCCCTCTACAGGCGCGAGGGGGTAAGTCATGCCTACCGATCCGTACGTCCTGGGGCAGGTGCTATACCGTGTAGTCGATGCGGCGGTCTACCGAGGGGAGTTCGACCTTTCTGGAGAATGGATGGGGCGGAGATACTCCCACGCGAATGTTCGATGCGAGGAATGGACTGTGACGCGAGTCACTTCGGCAGGCGCTTGGATTCAGCGGTACCCCGGCGGTCATGTGCAGGACCCGCCGAAATGGGTCAGGCTGGTATCCAGGTTCGCACAGCGCACGAAAGAATCTGCCGTGCAGCGAGCTATCGCGAAGCGTGCATACCACGTCAAGATGCTGCGGAAACGCCTCAAAATCGCGGAGAGACGACTGCATCAGCTCCAACAGATCGCAATCGGAGGGGAATAGTGCCTACCGACTCCGAGCGCATCGCTGAGTTAGAACGCCGGCGGGTCGGTCCCCCGGTGTACTACAATGGTTTGTCCTACGACGATCGAACTCTCGGGGCGAGTAAGCCGTAATGTTCCAACCCCCAACTGGTGCCGACTGTGAACATTGCGCCTTGCGCGCGTGGTACAACAAGGTTGAGGAGCGTGAGCCTATCCCTGTGTTGGTTACGTGTCACATAGACGACAAGATCGCACTGTTGGGGGAAACTCCTGGTCGTACGGAGACAATCGAGGGTCGGAACTTCTGTGGCAAGTGCGGGCAGGAGGTACTTCAGCCCGCATTAGAGGCAGCACACGTCAAGCGGAAGAACGTGCGTATCTTAAATGCGGCAGCGTGCCGACCACCCGAAGACCAGTTGGGTATCATCCGCACATGGGCAAAGGGCAGGGGTCTGCGCGATCCGATTGATGCCTGTCGCGGTCGGATGCTTCGGGATCTGGAAGGATTCCGGCATGTGTTGGTCATGGGGGGGGAGGCTGCATCGGCTGTTCGCGGAAAGCAAACGTCGATCATGGCAATGCACGGATGCGGGGAGGAACGGAACGGAGTCAAGTATTTCTATTCCGTGCATCCTGCGTTCGTGTTGCGCACTCCTGAATGGCCGGAGGTGTTTCGAGATGGAATACAGAAGGGAATCGACTGGTTCACCAAGAAGCTCCAACCGCTGAAGCCAAAGAAGCTGATAGTCAAGAATGTGCGTAGCTTCGACTACGCCTGTGCTCAGTGGGATCCTGACGAGGAACTGGAACTTGATGTAGAAACAGACGGTAAGGATCCAATGACTTGCCGACTGCGTTGCATCGGTATCGGCAACGAGAAGTTCGCTGCCATTATTCCATACCGATCGGTGAAGGGTCATGCACTATGGGGACTGAATGACAAGGCACTGTTCGATGCAGTCTGCACGTGGATTCTGAAGAATGCTCATCGTCTGATTGGGCACAACGCAAACCATTACGACCGTCAGGTTCTCCTACGATACGGAATGGATTTCCTATTCAAACATGACACACTGATCGAGCATCTCCTTCTTGGGGATGGTTTACGTCATCGTTTAGGTTTCCTAGCAGCATGGCGTACTCCAATGCTAGATGCCTGGAAGGCGGATCACGTTGCGCTGAATACACAATCCGACATTGAGCTTTGGTCGTACAATGGAGACGACATTGCGACCGGCATCTCAGTACACAAGAGTCTTCGCGAGTCGCTAAAGACGCGGGGGTCGCCTCACCTTGAACCGCAAGAAAACTGGTTGCATCAGTTCGGTGTTAGTATGCAACAGTTGGGGATCAGGGTAGACATCGACGAAGCGCGGAAGCTGGACAGGGAGCTTGCGGCGTCTGAGGCGTTGGCACTCGCCAATGTTCACAAGGTACGACCGGGATTGAATCCCAACAGTCACCCGCAGCTACAGAAGCTATTCTTTGATCAATGGAATCTCCCGGCGGTCAGTTTCAGTGCAAAGACGGGGAATGAATCCGCCGACGAGAAGTCGCTTCGGACGTGGTTGGTCTCCGACATATTGGATGCGGATCAAGAGATGCTGATTCGCGGCGTCCTCGACTGTCGAGAGTATGGCAAGCTGCGCGGAACCTACTTGAAGGGGATTCTTGATGGTACGCTGGTCGGACGTGATGGCAGGGTGCATGCTTCTTACAATCGCCTACCATCATCAGGGAGATACAACTCCAGTGATCCCAACTTCCAGAACCAACCCTATTTCGTACGACGTATATATGTCCCGGAGGAAGGACATTGCTTCGTCTACGCCGATGAGTCGCAACTGGAGTTGCGTCTGATCAGTGAGGAAGCTGGTGAAGACATTGTAATCCAGATGGTCCTAGACGGGTTGGATCTTCACAACGAGTCCATGGAACTCACATACGGACCCGAGGTGTGGGACCTATCCGGTGCGCCATCCGACCGGAGGGGGAAAGCGACGGAGGGCTCCGACTTCGATGATGCACGTGGGATCGTCAAGAACGTGGGGTATGCCTGGCAGTACGGAGCCGGGCTGAAGACCGTACGCGACCAAGTGTCACGCGTATCCGTCAGGGATAATAATACGGGAATCGTCTCTTATCCCTATGCAACACGTCCGATCGATGTTATACGTGATGCAATGAGAGCCAGAGCGAAGGCATTCCCTCACATACCGCGATGGTGGGATCATATTGAAGACTTCTACAACGATCACGGGTACGTCGAGGATCCACTGTGGGGGCGCAAGCGGTATTATCCCGGTGGTGCAGAGCGGTCGAAGCTGGTCAATCCTCCGATTCAAGCTGGCGGCTCCGCTCTCGTCCACGAGGCCACGATGGATCTCATGGGGGCGCAGCGGTACATCTTTGCAACAGAACGCCTGGACAAGTCTACGATCGTTCGTCCGTTTGCTTTCGACTTCCAAGAGCGAGTTGGTGTCGTCAACCAAGCACACGACGCCCTACTCTTAGAGGTTTCAGTCTTCGAGATCGAGGAGTGGATCGAAGCACTTACCGTGTGCATGTCTCGCCGTCGACTCAACGGACGGGGGATGCCGTACAATGCAGATGCCAAGTCTCAACTTCGTTGGGGCGTGAAGTGGGCGCGATAGTCAGGTGGTGATCTTCGATCGAATGTCGAAACCGTTAGATCCTACAAGGAGGCGAACCGTGTTGCACCTGACCGACTTCGTAACGTGTGAGCAGTGGGAAGCGTTCTGCCGAACCACCAACCGCAACGACCTGCGCACGGTCAAGGGACGCCCGCAACAACCCGTTGTGACCGTAGACTGGTACGACGCAGACGCCTACTGCCGATGGGTCGGCGGCCACCTACCTACCGAGGCTGACCTGATCGCGGTAGAGAAGTCAGTACCCGCACACGACTTCCACGAGTGGCCACTGGTAGAGCTGCCGGACGTGGGCACCTCGCCGTGCCCGCCCAACGCGGACGGTGTGCGCGATCTGTTCGGTGTTGCGTACTGCTGGATCGCAGATATCGCGAGTCCCCTTCGGGTCTTCCGCGGCGGCGGTTGGTACGACGACCCGTCGCTTGTGCGGGTCGCCCTCCGCGACAGGGACGTTCCTTCCCTCCGCGGCGACGACCTGAGTTTCCGTCTCGCATTCGACACGCCTTCGACACAACCGGTCGTCGAGCCAGTGACTGACCTGACCATCGAGAGGCTTCAGAGTCTACTCGCCCTCAACTGGACCGTCGAGGATCGCGGCGACTACTCACCTCCAGAAGAGGCAAGTCGGGTCGAGTGGATGCTCGGTGCTCTCGGACACTACGAGGCTGAAGTTCTCGACCAAAACGGCGAAGGGACTGTGGCACGGGTCACGTGCCGCGAGGATGCACACGTGATGGTGCTGGTACCTACGCTTGCGCGTGAGGTGCTGCGACTTCGGATCGTGATCGACGAGATGTCGGTCGAGATGCGACACCTGTCCATTGCCGTTGACACTGCCGATCAGGCTGAGGCTCGGATCATGACGTGGCTACGCGCATGTCCTGGGTTCCAGATCCCGAAGGACCAGATGCGCGTGACCGCCGCTGACATCGCCGGCGCAATCGAGCGCGGCGAGCACGACCCCAACCGGAGCGAGGAGTAGGCCATGAGCAGCGAGATCAGTTGGCACGTGGGTCAGGAGGTCGTCATACTGATCGACGGGCACCTGGATGCCCTCATCACCGTCGATCGGGTCACGTCGGGCGGGCTGCCGGTTGTCCGAGGTACCGCATGGCGTGCGGACGGGAGGGAGCGTGGAGCTATCACCTCATGGCGTTCACGGTGCATCCGCCCGGCGACCGACGAAGACCGATCGGAGATGACGCGCCGGAGACTGGCGCTCCGGGCGGTGCAGGTGGTCAACGCCGTGAGAGACCGGCTCACCGCAGAGCAGTCGAGAGTCATCATCGCGACGCTCGGAATGGGTAAGGAATAGTCGATGACGAGAATAGCGGCAGACATCTACAACACCCCCCCGAAACTGGCTGCAACGCTGGTCAGCCTCCTCCCTATCGAGAGGGGACAAGTCACCCTCGAACCGTCATGTGGATCCGGATCGTTCGTTCGTCCACTCTTGAAGAAGACGGAGCATGTATGGGCGCTCGACACCGATCCCGGCGCGGCGGGACTGAAACTGGTCAAAGCCTCGCGGAATGCCGACTTCCTGCGAGCGAGTTTCCCCGACGCGCACCGTCCACACTGGATCGTTGGGAACCCGCCGTACACCGATGTACAAGATCACATTCAGCACGCACTCGACATTGCAACGGTAGGGGTCGCCTACCTACTCAGGATCAACCTGCTCGCCGCGAGAAAACGGGTCGATTTCTGGAATGAGAACAACCCACACACCATCTACATTGTAACCCCTCGCCCCTCGTTCACTCACGGGGGAAACGACATGACAGAATACGGATTCTACGTGTGGAGGAGGGATCTCCCCCCACCCCCTGGTACCAAGCTGATCTGGATTACTGGACCGCGAGCATGGAAATGACTCGTTTGGGTCCTCACGCTGCACGTGGAAAGATCGGTACATTAGCTGCCGACCTCGTGCAGAGCGTACTTCCAAACTCTCGTCGGTGGCCCCGCACGCATCCCATACCCTGTCCATTCGATGATCAAGATGGATACGTGTACCCCGACCTGTTCTGGAAAGACCAGACAGCAATGGTCGAGGTGAAGGCCGGGATCAAACGCTTCTACGTGAGAGTAACACAGCATCGGTCGTACGACTGGATTCGTGACAATGGAACACTGCCCGTGTACCGACCGCGCCTGTTCTACGCGTTTGTGCACTACAAACCCGCTGGTCGCGTCGGAGACATGCAAGAGAAGGATCTTACTTACAAGTTCGAGTCGATGGTTAAGTCCATTCTCATTCTCGACTCCCGTATTGTAGACTATCTGGCAATCGACTTCGGGGACTACGGCAAGGATTGGAGCACTCCACTCTCCGAACGCATGGGCGGGGCCTGGACGAACTTGTATCGGATAACTCCTGCACGGCTACGTCCGTTCCTCGACTGTCCGGTCGAGGATGTACCGAGCACGGTCGGTACCAGGGTGGTGGGGTGGCCAGAGTTCTCACGCTTTCCAACACGGGTGCTCACGCACCAACGCCGTCCTAGACGTTGGCACGGAGCCCTGCCCTTCGAGCAGATGAACCTACTCGACTGGACACCATCATCTAATGGAGATACGGTATGGTAGTCGGAACGCTCTTTCTCGTCGAAGTCCTGCGCCTCTCTATGAAAGAGGAGGGGGAGACGATTCGGAAGATCAAGCACGACCTCCGTGCAATGATCAAGGGTACCCCCACCATATTCGTCACGCCTCTCTGGTCAGAGCATCATCGTCATTGGGATCCGATCCCAGAGACATTCGCACGTGACACGATTCGTCGCAACTCGCAGTTCGGTTCCGGTCGGAAGTACCGGATCTATGTCGTTCCGCCGCCTCCCTGGAGCAGAGTAGAAGTCGCTGTTCTTCGAGAGGCAGTCGGCGCAACAGCATCTTACATATTCTCCTTCAGTGAAGGGGAACTAACCCGGGGCCTTATTTGGTCCCTACCACCCAAGAGGAGGATCAAATGTACCGTATGACCACCAACGCGAAGGGACTGACCGAGGAGTACGTGATCGGGCGAAACACCCTGATCTGGGGGGACAACGCGACCGGAAAGACCGCAATCGTGAACTCCGTACTCTCTGGACTGTGCAAGGCGATCGCTGACGAGATGTGGCGATCGCGGGTCAAGGACGCTAGGATTCACCTGATCGGTCCGCAAGAGGGTCTGCGCGTCGAAATCGCGGAGGAGGATTCCGGGGTGGTCGTCGCTACGGTTGGCGGCGAGCCGGGGAAGAAGCCGAAGTTCGAGCAGTCACGCGTGTACGTGGACGCGTACGGAGAGGTCAGTGAGGCCCTGTCCGGGCGGTCCAAGCTGATCGATTGGCTCGGACCGATGATCGCGGAGGGGCCGCACAAGGAGTTGACTGCCAAGAAGGCAGCTCTCAAGAAGCTCCACGAGAACGCACCGAGCGCCCTTCCCATTCTCGGTGCGGACGTGTCCTCTGAACTGCTCAAGTACGACGCGGAGTTTCGTGCGCGGATCGTGACCCGTGACGTGAACGGAGCGATCGAAGCCTATGAGGCTGCGATGAAGCTCGCGAAGCGGTACGGGATCTTTCAGTTCACGTCCAAGCGAGCGCAGGAAGTCCAGAACTACGCCCCGGAGATCGATCGCGCCAAGGAGGCGGTCGCTGCGGCCGATGCCGCGCTGGTGGCGAGGATTGAAGCAGAACTCCCGCGCTACCTGTCCCTGGCCAGTCGCTTCCTCGCGACGGGCGATCGCCTGGGAATCGACATGAACGATGGAGCGACCTACATCCAGCGCGGCGACTTGAAGCTGTACCCGTCCTGCGGGATGGAGCGCGTCTCGATCGCTTACGGGTTGGTCAGCTCGCTGATCCGCCGTCCGTTCGTGTTCACCGTGCCGGACATCCAGTGGGGAGAGCGCGGACTGAAGGACTTCATGTCCCGAGTCGAGCGCGACGACGTTCCCGACCGGCTGGTCCTGATTCAGGTCGCGGGTACTCGCGTGCCTAAGAGGGGGCCGTGGACCTACATTGCTTTGAAGTAGCCTCCCGGAGGTAGGAGACTTGTCGCTCCTATCTCCTCGTGCTACGCTTCTGGTGTCCAATGCAGGGCAACTGCTCCACAGGGAGATGACCTATGGCCGGCAACAGGATTCACCAAGAACAGGTTCTCTCGGGCGTGACTTCACTGCTCGGGAATCGAATCGGCGTCGTCAACACCAGCAACGTGACCCGAGGGCAGATCCTCGCAATCACCGGGCAGGCGTCCGCCGGGGGATTCCTGCGGGTCGTACCCTTCGACCCGGCAGTGCACGGGAAGGAAGTCCGCCTGATCGCGAGTCGTACGCAGGCGGCCGACAGTCGAGCGCACGATCTGGGACTGACCGACTTCGTGGTCCTGTCCGGTGTGGACACCAGCGGTGCTCCGGCTCAGGGCTCTCCGGTTTGGGCGGACCCCGCCGTGCCTGGAGGGTGGACTACGACCAACCCCGGTGCCAGCGGAATCCTCGTCGGCATGGTCGCAGTCAAGCACGCCTCCTCGGGTGCCGTGTTCCTGACCACGCGTCCGGACCCGACCCCCTTCATTCTGATCCTGCTCGCTGCTACCACAGCGTCCAAGGGCGCTTCCATGATCGGTGTGGAGGATTCACATACGGTCTTCACCGGAACCGACCTGGAGACGGTACTGTACGAACTGTATCTCGCCGCGACGACCGCGGGGTCGGATACCTTCACCGACACCACGGGGCGGTACGCGGTGGATCAGGTCGGGAGCGCGTTCGCGGAGATCGCCGTCGATCTCACACTTATGGACGCGGGGTCTCCGGCCTCCTGGTTGGCGCTGTTCCCCAACCAGCCGGCCGATGGTAACACCATGACTGTCGGGGCTGATGTCTACGAGTTCGTAGACCCCGCGATCAACACCGTGGTCAACGACGACGCGCACATCGCAGTCGTGATCGGTGCGGCTGCTGCGGACACGCGGACGAACTGGATCGACGCCATCAACGGTGTTGGAACCGCGGATGCGACCATCACCCTGGCCGATGGTCTGACCCCCGCATTGGCAGACGGTACACTCGATCTGCTCGCGGATCCGCTCGGTCCCTTCATTCGGTTCCGTACCGCGAACGCTCCGGGCGGGAACGTCGTCCCGGGTGACCCGTCGATCGTCCTTGCCGAGAACGTGACCGACCCCGGCGATATCTGGGGCTGCGGGAACGTGAACGTCAACACGCTTCAGGGTTCGACCAATGGAACCCGCCCGCGCGGGATCGCGGAGGTGACGGTCACTGCCGCGATGATCACGAACACGTTCCGATTCGACTTCGTGTTCACCGTGACCGACTTCCACCTGGAAGTCTACAGCGCTGCCGGTATCCCTCGGTACCAGAACGGTGTGGTCACTGATGCCTACACGATCGACAACGGAGGGATCCTCGCTACCTTCGGCGGTGGCGTCGCGCCCAACGTGCAGGCAAACGACATCATCCGCGTGATCGCGTGGGGTGCTCCTGCGTAGTACCCGGCACTGCCGGTAAAGAAGTAAGATGACGACCAATAGTGACCAACAGGGTCAATGGTGGGAGGGCTCCTACTACAGTGAGCCCTTCCTGTCCTATTTGATCAAGAGCGAGTTCCCCGGTCGGCGCATGATTCTGGAACCGTCCATCGGCTCCGGGAACTTAGTCGAAGTCTGGGAGGGTACGGATGCGACTGTAGCCGGGATGGATACTGACCCGGATGCAATCGATCGTGTGAAGCAGCATCGCCCGTGGATTCGATCAGCGCGGAAAGATTTCCTCCGGGTGGAACCCCGTCGTCTCTTCGATCTGATCGTGACGAATCCGCCGTATGTCAAACGCAGTCGAGTCGGGAAGACTACCATGGACCGTATGGTCCAGATCGAACGGGAACTTGGATTCAAGTTCGCGTTCCCCTCGATCTGGATGACGTTCCTCGCTCAGTCTACGCGATGGTTACAACCAGGCGGTGGGATTGCGGCGGTCGTTCCGCGTTCCATGACGTTCACACAAGCGGGGAGGAAGTTCACCCGCTGGTTGCAAGAACGGTTCGGTTCGTTCAAGATTGTGGCTTTTCGAGAGAAGGTCACGCAAGGGACTAACCTATGCTACCTCCTTCTCTTGGATCGGTACCAGGGTGGGGGGGGGCCTTCCCGAATCGAGTACATCGTTCCTGACTCGATCTCCGCTGTGTACGACGCAATGGTCGCCGGTGGTTCCATGCTCACGGTCGATCAGATGGATTGGTGCCGCGGGCTGGAGGTCGGGGGCGGGGCGCGAGCGGTTGAGGTGCTATCGCATCTTCACGAGGCGAAGGCTGCTCATCCACTGCGCAAGCTGGCAACTGTATCGTCCAATCCGAAGGTTGGAGGCAACCTCCCGACCGGACGTGCGGTTCTGCTCGACTCGCCGGCTCCGATGCGCTCTACTCTGCTCCTCGGTTCGGCCGAGGCACTCCCCGGCTCCTCTTGGCTCTCCGCGCCTGGACCCCGTGTCGGCTGGTGGTGGACGTGGTTGGAACGCCCCCTCCTCGTGGCGCTCGGACCGTGCGTCCGTCCAGAGCGGTCGTTTGAGATCACACCGCAAAGCCATGACTCGGTGAAGGCACTTCTGATTCGCCTCCACTCCTCGATCACCATGGCCGACGTGGAGATCCGCGCGCGAATGGTGCAGGGGGCGGCGCTATCCTTCACGATTGGGGACGTAAAGCGTTTCCTGGTTCCGACACTGCTACGTCCAGCGGTCGACATGAACGCCACCATTCAAGAGATGCAAAAGTACGCAGCAATCGACGATTGGAAGTCGGTCATGACGATTGCAGACTCTACACTGCTTGCAGTCGACCGAGTAGCTACCGCTATCCTGCGTACTTTCGTCATGACCGCGCGCAAGCGGCGTATGCGTGAGCATACAGGGAGATGATGAGATGAACATCGACAAGATCGTGAACCTGACCCCCCATGACGTGACCGTCCAGACCACTGACGGTCGGGAAGTCGTCATCCCTCGCAGCGGACTTCAGGCGTACGGAGTCGATCAGCCGTCTGTCCGATCACAGGTCATCTTCGGAAAGGACGAGATCGCGGTCGAGTCCTCCCACGTCTTTTCTCATGTGCTCGGCCTCCCAGAAGACAAGGAGACAGTGATCCTCGTCTCCTCCGCGATCGGAGAGTGGATCCAGACGCGCGATCCAGACAGGAAGAACGTGTACTCCCCCGACACCTCACGGAACCGAACCATTCGCGAGAACGGACGGATCCGCGCCGTGATCAATCTCGTACGCTGGGCGTAACTGGTATCGAGGAAGTCATGACCACCCGGATTGAGACTTTCCGGCCGATTCCCTCCGCGGTTGTACTCTGCTTGCTAGTCATCAACTGCGGCGATTTCGGTCAAGATGACACCGGTGACGGCTATCTTCACGCAGGAGACGAAGATGTACGCTGGTCGTGTTCAGGAGGTGAGCCGACCTGCGAACATGCGTTCTTCGTCTTTGGAGACATCGAGGCGCCTCCGTGTTTGATCGTGACCTGTTACAACAGTGACGGGTACGGAACGATCAATCCCACCAACGTATGGATGCAGCACGCGGCTTCCCGGTGGGAAGTTCACGCGACCTGCGGATACGGAGGGCGTGTCATCGTTCGTTGACGGTCAGGAGCCCCTTGGGCTTCTTCGTTCGGCTCCGTCCCACGGACAGTTCATCAACGGCTTGCCATCCCACTTGTGGACAACCTCCAGTTTCAGCGTGAGCCCGGACACAGAACTGGCAAGCAGACGCACCGCTGCGCCGAGTTTAAGCCCGACGACCAGGATCGCGACTGGCCAGGAGATGGATTCGATGGGTAGGCGCACTGCCGTACCCGCGCCAAGGTCGAGGTCGGCTGCTCCGGTAGCTTGGGCAGCACTGCAAGCGATCAAGAGAAGAATGACGAGAATCCACCACGGTCTGGTCATCTGGGCACCAGCTTGGAGATGCAAGTCTCCTGCATCTCTTGTGTGGTTTGCATTTCGCAGCGAGTGACCGAATCGGCCAGGTCGCGAATCTTGCCACACGTTTCCGACGCGTTCTGCCCCTGGGCGCTCTGCTGCTGCCAGCAGTCGGCTGCAAGGCACCATAGATACTGCGCGTCGATGGTACCTGCCGTAGGCTTGGTGCAGTGCTTGTCGAGACGATCCGAATCGAGTACAGTCGAGATGTTCCCGAGTTCCGCGAGAAGTGGTGCGTTTGCCGAGTCGATGCTTGCAGCTACCTGTTCGACAACCTCGCCTGTGTTGTCCTTCTTGACCGCGACTACCACGAGGCCGCCGGCGACGAGCCATCCGGCACAAGCGGCAACGATGAGTGCGACCATACGTGGCTCCACGTCACGCTCCACCGAGACCACGGTGAGCGCGGTACATCTGAAACGCTGATTCATCTCGTTGGATCAGGATCGTCACGGGCTTCCCGTCAGCTTCCATCTTCTCGATCTGCGTGTACAACCAGTCACACGCCGGGCGGGAGTGTGTAATTACCATGCGAGAGATGTCCCTACGGGTGCCGGGGAGTAGACAGCCGTCCGTATCACCCGCGGTGTTTCCGGGATGGATCTGTATGTACTGGAAGCCCGGTACGTTCAGAATCCATGGAACCTCACGTCCATGCTTGACGCTCGGGTGCATCTGTACGCGGTACAGTCCGGTCGGGATGCACGTCAGATGCGGAATCTTGATCCGACGTATCTCCTCAATCGGCATGGTCGACTGCAATCCGCGGTCTTCGTCCTCGCACGAATAGCCGAAGGGTAATCCCTCCCATGCGACGATCCCGAGGGTCGTTTGTACCCCCGAAGGGTTCGAGCCGAACTGATCACGAACTACGTGAATGGTGGGGTTCATGCGAACACCCCGGTTCGACCGACCGACTGTACAGCTCGCGACCTACTACTGTCGAGATTGATCTGCTTGATCCACAGTGAGTCGGAGATCGAAGCAAGAGCGGCAGTCGGTGCAGCAGCCGTAATGGCTACAGACGTGAGAACCCCCCCGACCCACCGATAGATGGACATCAGGACACCATGATGGCGAGGCCCCTACGGGCGCGGAATCGCAGGACAGCTACTCCGTTGTTGTCCGCCCCGGCGTCGAATCTCGGAGCGAAGTACAGCTTACCCCCCGGGGTGACCGCGAAAGGAGTCGGTGGGTCGAACTGGTCGCGCGTGATCGTCGCTACCGCGATGGGTGCCGCGTAGTTCAGACGGCACTCCTCGTCGGTCGCTGCCGGAGGGTTCGTTTCACTGACCTTCGGATCGTACGTCACTCCCGTACCACCGGCGGCAACCTCCATTCCGAAGTAGATCAGGTCCCACAGGTCACGGGACACGTTGTTCGCTCCGGTCAGCCGTGAACCGAAGTCGAGTTCGTAGACCTTCGTGTTGTCGATGTTGGCCATGAGCACGATGAAGTGCCGCTCGACTTCATTGGGAGGGTTCATACGCACCTCTGAAACAGCGTAGCTTGTGCGCTTCTCACTGTCAAGGCTTCAGGTTGTAGTAGTCTGGAAGGTCTTCCGCTCCGGGAACAGCCCGCGCTCGGGCGCGATCGACCGCTGACTTGATTCCTCGATTGATCTGCTTCTCTCTGTTGACAAGCTCTGTAGCGGGGTCGAAGTAGTATTCACGCCCGATCCCAGCGAACTGACGAGCGAAGTACAGGAGTCCAGCCGACATGGACTCGGCCGAGTCGGGGTTCTGATACTTCCAGTATTTCACAAGCTGAGACAGTCGGCCGATCACGAGGGGGAACATTCTCGTCGCGACTATCGCTGATTGAGTTGCGTAGAACTCCCCAAGCCCCTCTCCCTTTCGCGTGAACTCCTTGATGAACGGAAGAGAAGACATGACCTTGTATTCTTCGGGTCTGATGCGCCACTCACCCTTCCCCCCCGATCCCCCCTCACCGGTCATCTTGTCGATGATCGACTTGTACATTTCTCTGTAGTGAGGAGACAGCATTCCTCCAATCGGATCGAGGAGCTGTCCGCGCCACACGTCAGCGACTTGATCCTCTCCGAGTGCGCGCAGACCGAGGAGCGTCATCACCTTGATTGGAGTCAGTGCGAGTTCCAACCCGTCCACGGCCAATGCTGGTGGGAGGATCGTGTACTTCGCAGTCGGAGTCTTATCCCCGTAGAACTTCCACATGTAATCGACTGTCTTCGGATCGATCGGTCCCATCCCTGCCGCCGGCCATTGGCGTGACCAGATCGGACGCATTGCCTCCGCGAACTGCCGCCTTGCAGCCTGCTCGTCGGAAGCACTATCATCCGACCGAATCGAGTTCCACAATCCCGGAACGCCATCTCGAAGGAATACCGCCTGACGCCGCAGTCGAGAGAACTTCGTTCTTCCCATGAGGATGTCAGACATCTTCACGAGATCGGGACGCGTGATCGATTCGAGCATTGCATCTGACACCTGACCGAGATACAGTCGCATGAACCGATAGAACGCGAAGTTATTACCGATCCCCCAGAGTTCGTCCTTCGCGACTCCATGTCCCCAGTCGTAAAGCGCATTGCGTACGTGCTTTGCAGCCTCCTCCGGGGTTTCCCCTCGGGACATGAGGTGCATCCACATTGCAGATCGCTGGCGCTGTTGAAGGGCAACTCCGAACTCATTGATATGCGACTGCCAGTTTGCAAGGAGGTCGGCGTACATCTGTGGAGAGGTCAGCCTGTATCGATCTCGAACGGACCGCATGGTGTTGCGGAGTGCGTCCTGCAACTCCTCTGAGATGAACGTGTCCGCAACTCCAGTTTCGATCATCTGCCGACGAAGAGTTCCAAGCATCGTCGTGTTCTGACCGAGTCGGATCACTTCGTCATCTGCACCCGACCAGAGACGGCCAACTGCTGGGTTGAGGAAGGATTCGATCACGCCTGGAAGTCCGGGCTTACCACCTACAGCCTTTCCGACCGTACGACCGATCAGGTCCTGAATCGGCCGACCGATCCCGGGGATCAGTGCCCACACGTTGCTGATCTGTACGGTGGTTGCCGGAATGAATCCGATCTCCACCGCCATCTGCGTCCAGTCCCCCCAGAAGTTCCAGAGGAAGTATTTCGGTTGAGGTAACAGAAGACCGGTCGTGGCCTCCGTTTTCCACAAACGAATCATCCACTGATAGCCCCTATGAATCTTCTCGGCGGTCGCATTGGGAGCCGCAGCGTAGTAGGTATCAAGTTCCTTGATAATGCCGCCGAGTTTCCGATCGACTTCTCTACGAACGACCGATGGGAGGAAGATCGATTCGTACGATGCCTTACCGGTAAGAACGGTCCCCGCCTCTACCATCCGAAGAGTATCGGTCATTGCGCCACCCGCAAGGCGCGCTGCTGCACTACGAGAAGCCTGTCGAACGACCGACTGTCCGGGGGAGATGCCGAGTTCTACCATCGCATTGACCGCTCGCGCAACATCGCGAGCATCACGAAGACCGGAACCTACCCCCAAGAAATGATTGATCGCGTTCGCCGTTTTCTCATCGAGAACTCCGAAGAGTTCCCGTCCGGTAATGTACGCAAGGTCATCGAACATCGCGGCATGTGCCATCGCGCGGGCGCCCAACGCGTACGCATGGACCGATCGCTGATCGATCCCCTCAAATCCACGACCGACTACACCGATCGTCGCCGCGCGCATCTTCCCCGAGAACTCCTGCCAGGAACCCGACTTACTGAGCAAGTCGTACGCACGGGCGTACAGGATCTTCGACTGAGCATCGGTCGCACCGCGAATCCACATTCGCGCAAGACCGAGCAGAGGAAGATTGAAGTTCCCACCAGCGGACAATGCCTGTTCGGACGTACCGACCGTCACACCTTCACCAAGACCGGTCGCCGTTCGAGGGTCAGATAGGATCGCTCGCTTCCCCCGCTCCCAGATTGTCTTGCTCCCAAGGGAGTTCAGGATCGAGGATCCGTTATTCAACTTAACCGGCGCGACGCGGTCGATGTACGCCGTCATCGCGTCAATGGGATTCTTCCCACTCCGCGCGGCACGGTTTGCGACTTCGATCAGTTCGTCCTGGTATCGATCGGAGAGATTCTCAGTGTACCGAAGGGTGTCCCGCATCTTCTCCGCGACGTTTCCGATACGGCCCCCGATGTTTCCGAACTGCTTCCACCAGTTCTCGACCAGCCTTCGAGCATTGGAGAGGATACGAACGGATCCGCGCGCTCCTCCATAAGGAATATCGTGATTGCCCTGCAATACGACCATCACCAACCGGAACTGATCCTCATTTGCACGAAGACGCCGAGCGGTAACTCCAAACGATCGCTCGAAGGATGTCAACTGATCGAGCTGTGAACCGGTCAGTTCAACGGTGGTACCAGAGGTGGGGGGGTTCACCGCCCGGAGGAAGATGAACGACGCCGGTTCTGCCTCACGCGCGCCCACTACGCCCTTCAGTTGGCGCGCGAGCCGCTTGCCCTCCTCATCAACGGTAAGGATTGCCTCGCGCGCCTCAGCCGCGCCCTGGTGCTCTATCGCGCTCGCCAGTGACTCAGCGAATACACCCTCTCCGTATTCGGTCAGGAGTGCAGCCTTGTACTTCTCCGGGTCGAGTAGGAACTTCCCCCCATCGTGCTTGACCAGTTTCTGCGCGATCGGAGTAACCCGACTGAACTCGTCAGGGGGGAGCCCTTTCTTGATCCCGGCGAAGGGGATTCCCAAGAACATGGGGGGGATCGTACGCTTCGTGATCTCAGTCGCGCCGGCTACGAGATCCGCGGCAAGTCGTTTCATCTGATCGGCCGCGATGCCGAGCGCCTTCCCCTCCGCTGCCTTCTTCGCTGCTTGTGCCATCTTGCGAAGGGGACCCTTCCCCCCCGCGCTGAATAGCGCAGCCACATGGGGATCCATCTCGTCGAGATGCGTAGCGACCCACTTAGCATCGACGATGACCAACCTCCGCGCCATGCTATGCGCGCGGATGGAGTGCATCTTCGCCATGTTGTCGAGAGATTCCACCTCAGCGGTCAGACGAGTGACCAGCGCGGGATCGACTGCCGCAGGTGCGTATCCAAGCTCGCGAGCGAGACGTTCATTGGTCGTCATCGCGGACTTCCATTGACGCATCCGATCCGCGTAGAGCTTGCCAGCATCCTCCCCCGCGGAGTCGATTGCGATCTTGTACTTGTCCTCCCACGTCTTGAGGTCACCCCGAAGCTGCTTGGTCATCCGCTTGTGCGCGTCGATCTGCGTCTGCACTGCGGACTTTGTAGAGTCTGGGACCTTTCCCAGAGCTTGTTCCAAGCTCGCCTGCTCGACCGCACGGGCACGAATCTCTGACCGGATGGCCGTTCGTGCAACATCGGCCTGGAATGCGTCTGCTACACGAGGATTCGCATGTGCAAGATCCTGTACAGCCTGATTGGCCTCAGCGATCTTCTTTGCACTAGCAGCACGCTTCACGGTCTGCGCCGTGTGCTTCTTGTTCAACTCACGCGCTGCGTTCAGTTGCGCCTCCTTCGCGGAAAGCTGCGCCTCTACCACAAGCGCGCGACCAGCCTCTTCGGACACCTTCGGAATCGCCTGTTCGACTCCGCTCGCCTTCAGATCGGTAACGGAATCGAAATCGAGAATGGAGGAGTCATCCGACTTCCTCCCCAGAGATTTCCCGAGCAGCCCCGACTGTTCCTCCAGTTCCCTCTCTGCATCTGCGACATTCCCGACGATGTGTTGATAGTGCGACGGGGAGAATGTCTTTCCTACTTCTTCAGCGGTCGCTTCGTTGATCCGAGCTTCGAGGATTTTCGCTGAAGTGAAATCCTCCTTTTCCAGAGTGGTCAGCACCTTCGCCAGATCCTCCGGGCGGGCTGCTGCTTCGATCAGGTGCTCCGAGGTCTTGTAGAGATTGCGTACTGCCAGTGCGCGCTGACCTACCCGAATGCCCTTGCTCAGTCCGGCGGTGGCAAGATCGACGAGGGAGACATTGAACATCTCCGGCACGAATCCGACTACGTACGCCTGCCAGGACTCAGCGGAGTCATTCGCGATTCGCGCGGCCTCCTCGGGGCTGGCTCCGAAAGCCTCCGCGACCGAACCGTGAATCGTTCCGTACACCCTACGCGACTCATCGTAGGCGACCTGGTTCTCCAAGTAGTCGTGGACAACACGGTTCCGAAAATCCTGGTATCCCGGGTCCATTCCAGCAAAGGTACTCGCAGACAGAGCGGCGGCGACGTTTCGATCCTCCCCGGTCACGGCACCGCCGAGTTGAATCCGCAACTGCCGTTCCCACGGAGCGACAAGATCGAGGAGACCCGTCGTGGCGACTCTGGCGACTGCCGTCTGCGCGTTCTCCTGCGCCATCTCGTGTGCAGTCGGCGTGAACGCACTGGAAGTCGTGTGCTTCGAGAGGGTCGATCGGAGCACCGCGTAAGGTAGCCACTCGTCCTGAAGATCCCTTTCCAGCTTTCCTCGATCTTCCAAGAGAGGAACGCCCTGCGCGTTTGCGGCGACCTTCCACAAGTCAGCGCGGGCCTTCTCTTCCGCCTGCCGTCGAAGTTCCGTACGCGTGTTCGGAGGCAGCATGTCGAAGCTGGCGTACCCTGCTTCGCGCGCTAACGCCGAGAACCATTCATTCTGTAGGTCGCGCTCTGCGGTGACAAGGTCGACGGCAACTCTACCCGTATTGGGATCTCGCGTCAGAGGAACCGTGAAGGAACCTCCATTCGGGCCGAACGACTCTTCCTGCGTGGCGATCACGGCACGGATGGCATCGGCAGCATCCCGTTTCGTTCCGAGAGGAAGTTGCCGGGCAATCGCGATTGCCGCATCGACTCTCTCCTGCGCGCGGGGGGCCTTCGGTTGGGAATCGATCTTCGCAATGAACTCGTTCATTGCGTCGTCATCACCCTGCGCGCGGAGATGCACCGCAAGGTTGATCACGAGATCCCGATCGTCTGGAGGAACCGCCTTGATATTCGCGTAGCGACGGCGTACTTCAGTCACGTCGTCGTTCGGACCGATCAGTGCGGAGGGAACTTCGGGTAGGTCAGCTTCAGGAATCTCCACCCCACCCCCGGTACCGACCTGATCAGTACCAGGGGTGGGGGGGAGCGGAGATCCGACCGGCTGCCCGTCTGCACCGACGCCGAGGGCTTCCTGTCCCGCTTCGGTCGGTGCCCCGAGTGCCGGGAAGTTGGCTGGGATGTTCGGATCTTGTCGGAGGAATCGAGTAGACTCCAAACCCTCTCGGGCAACGTCTGCTGCCTTCTCACCCTCCTCGACTCGACGAATGCTCTCTTCGTACGCGAGTTCTGCTGGCGACTTTGCGGTCAAGCCACGTCTTCCTTCTGTGGAAGTGCTGCACCCTCGCTACCGGAACCCTCAGCGAACTTCTTCAAGAACGCACGGATCCTTGCGCCTGCCAGATTCTGTGTCTTCTCTGCGGCGGCAGTCGGGTTGTTGTAACCCGGAGTATCTGACCTTCCTTCTTGAGGTTCCCCTTCCGCCTGACCGAGATCCCCTTCGGCCGAGGAGGCCGGTCGCTCGTGCACGGGCGCCTGCTGCTGCGGGATGTACACGGGCGCGCTCGATGGCACCGAACTCTCAGGAAGCTCAGCGGGAATCTGCTCTTCGATTGGGGGATCCTCGAACTCGCCTCGTACATCGTTCGCGTTGCGTACGGTTTCGAGAAGTCGGGGATCCTGACCACCCAGCACAGATCCTGATTGCAGCTTGCGCTGTTCGCGAATCAGGTTCTGGATCAACTGATCCTCACTGACTCCTTGATCGAGCGCCTTGGCTGCCAGATTCTGAAATCCGGTGGAGCCACGTAGCTTCCGACGTGCGTCTTCCTCTGACCGGATCGGTCGATTCGGCGTTGCGAGTCGCGCGAGTTCATCTCGTGCGCTCTGGTCCAGGCCGGCGAGGTAGGCGAGTTCTGCTTGCCCTGCGGTCTTGTCGTCACCCTCACCGGTCTTGTACGTCGGGTGGGCGATCTCCTCCGGATCCCACAGGCCGGCGGCCCGCATCTTTTCGACCGACGTGATCACGTCGCGCGTCGCCTTGGGAAGACCGGCGACTCCCCCTTCCTTCTTGATATCATCGCGGAGCTGCTCGAAGGTCAGATTGCTTCTAGCTTCGAGTGCGGCCAACCGTGCCGACCGATCTCCCAGCGTAGGGAGGAACCGTGCCAGTTCGGTGGCGGTCCCCGTCTGCTTAGTTTCGATCACGGTCGGGTCGTCCATGGAGTCAGCCGTGAGTTCCGCCAGAGACTTCCCGTACCGACTGAGCACTTCGGCGTTCATGTTCTCCAAGTAGGCGTATTGGTCATCCCCTGCCAGTGCCTGTGTGTGCTCCAGGATCTGCGCGAGGAAATCCTGCGTGTCCTTGATGGGAAGACCACGAGCGGGAATCTTGGTCAGATCCTCCTGGTAGAACTTCCCTGCGGTCGTGTCGTTCGTGATGGTGATTCGCTGGAGGTCGTCACCGTACGACTTTTCCAGGCTCCCGAGGGTATCGAGACGCTGAGCGAGTACCTGTGCATAATCGGTTCCCGAGGCCCGAAGGTTGTTCGCAGCCTCCTGGAACATGGTCTTCAGGAGGTCGGATTGCGCCTTGGCCAACTCGAATCGCCCCTTGGCAGTATCGGCGTCGGCATTCTTGATCGAATCCATGAGCTTCGCGATTTCGATCCGGCGGTCTTCGACCTTTCCACGCGCGTTCGCATAGTCCAGGGGATCGACCGTTGGCGGTGGGGCGAAAACACGACTGCCACCGAGGGCAATGGAGGCGATGTTCGCTCGACGACCACGGCGGTACTTCCTGATCAGTTCGACCAGCTCGTTTGCGTTCGGATCCTGCGTGATGGTCGTCTGAACGTCCGGGCGGATTGCTTCGCGTTGTGCCTTCGATGCGGGCATGTCCTCTCCTACACGGCAGCGGTTCCGACTGCTGTGCCGACGGCCCTTCCGGCACTGCCGGCGGCGTTATTGGCGAAGGTCTGTACCGGTTGGGTCCAGTATTTCGTACGTTTCCAGTCGGCTGCCCCTCTCTGTGCAAGACGGGCCAGGAACTCCTGACGGCGAGCCTCTACGAGTTGTCGATTCAGGTCGAGGGCTTCCTTGCGCCCTCGCGCGGCGACTTCACCAGTCTGCCGGTTGATCTGCTGGAGGGCTTCGCCCCCCTGACCTTGTACGAGTGCCGATGCCCCGCCACCGGATCCGAGCACCCGTCGAGCTACGTCGGAGTACAACGATCTCCCCTGAGCAGCAGCACCCTGCGCCTGTTCGCGACCGTACGCCTCCCGCTCGGTGCGACTCAGGACATCCTGACCCAACGACTGAGCATCCTGCTTCAGGAGCCGCTTTTCCTCTTTCCGAGCGAAACCCATAGCTTACCTCACTGCTGCTGAGCATCCCACCGCATCACCATAACACGGAAGCTGCGTCTCTGCACCCGTACAACGTAGCGGCTCGCGGTGTTCCGGTCGCCAAAGACCCGAATCCCCGCCGAGTTCCAACCGGCACTACCTACGAACCAGTAGTGCCCGCAATACCAGCGGTACATTGAGAGGTGCCACGCGTTCCCAACTGCTACGTCTTCCAATCCCGATGGGATCCGATGTACCGTCCCACCCTTCAAAGCGGATCCGATGAACAGACCGAGCCAGGCTGAGTCATCATCCTGTACGTCGGTGGCGTATTCCGTGGTCCAAGACAGTCTGACGAGAGCTTGCCTTTCAAGGAAGAACTCCATTCCGTTGTCCGAAATGGGAATATACGATTCCGAAGCTGCCGCGGATCCTCCCTCTCGGAACGTATCGCTCAGAAAGTGCAGGTGGTGCCGTGATCCAACCTGGTATGGTCTGAACAGCTCGAAGATGCGGATCTTATTGTAGACGACCTTGTAGCCCGCGACCAACTCACTCTTGTCGAGTCGGGAGTTCACCGCAGCGAGACTCCCTTTCGCGATAGACGGAGCATATACGTTCGTATTCACCGACGCGGCGGTGGCGACAGACCCATCGGTGAAAGTAGTCGTTACAGTTACCGCCATTATACACTCGCTCCGCGGAAGGGAACCGCACTCAGTACCGTACCGCGCAACCTAACGACTGGAGATTTCGGAGCGCCGCCATCTCGATCGACGAGAGCGACCGCACCACGCACATAGCGTACAGGATTCGTTTGCAGCAAGTCCCCGGTGATCAATCCTCGTAGGGCGACCGGAATGTAAGGGTTACGACTCTGTATAGAGACGGAGCCGACGAATGTTACTCCACGTTCGACTCCGTACGAGTGCTTCACCGAAGTCCAGGTAACGGCATCTGGACTTGTCAGGATGACGAACGCTGCAAGGAAGTCAGAAGCGGGGTCAGGGGCTCCAGCCTCGTCGCGAAGCATCGCGATCGAAGTGTCCAACTCGATCAGGACACCGGCGAGTTCTGGAGTCGTATTGTCGTAGATAGCGCCGAGATCGAGAGTGAGCGGAGTCCCACAACCGCCACCGGCGGGGTCAATATGTGTATTCGCACCCCATGTATTCATGTCTACGTACAGAGCCGTATAGGCGTGCATCACGGTATCGGCGATCTCCTTCTGACTACTCCCGGAATCGAAGTGAACTACTTGCGACTCGAACTGATCCATGTTCAGAGATCGAGCACGGATCATGTCCTCCCCCACGTGAGAAAGGTCATACGTCGTACCGGAAAACGCATTGTTCAGCGTGCTCGCGATGAGCGCATTTCCAGGTTCCAGCGGGGGAAGGGCCATTATGCGCGAAACTCCAACAATCCGAGCATGGTACCGTAATAGTGAGCCTTCGAGTTGTTCGGAGTCTGTAGCACGATTGAATAGACGTGCTCACCCGGAGTCGGGAAGAAGATCCACTCCATCGTGACGTGCGCGACTCCATCTGAGTACACCTTCGACGGGCCGGATCCCTTTTCGGGATTCCCGTCGATCGCGAGAAGGACATCCACCTTGTCCATCTCGATTCCCAGCACGTCGATCCCGAACTGAACCTGCCCGATACAGAGTACGTGCCCTCCACGACTCGTGTATGACTTTGATGCGATGGACTTCCAGTACGCGATTCCGTCACAGCGAGTTCCGTTCGCCCCAATGAAATCCGACGTAGCGGTTATCCCCGGATCCACGATGGTTTCGGTCAGCGTCGCGACTACGATCGACGGGTGTGTCGTAGTGTTGTCGAAGGCAGACGAGTTGAAGTTGTGCTCCGTGAGATTTAATCCCACGTCCAGAAAGTCGCAGAGGATCTCGTAGAACTCCCACGGGTCCATCACATCGTCCGCCTGCAACAGTTCTGGCATCCAAGCCCACATTACGCCCCCTCCCCCCGACCACGGTGAGAATGCGCCGCAATGTCATAGGAGATCGCGATCGGCTCGTATGGAACACTGCTCGCCATGCGGATCTTGAACACCTCACACCCGGGAATGCCGATAGACACCTTCGTCTTGAACACACCGCGCCGCATCCATCTTGCACTCGAACCGAGTGTGGTTCTGCTCCACGATGATGGGGGGCGTGCCGTCGCCTGATTCGCCATTACAGGATTGGATACGACTTCACCGTAGCGGTAGTCACGAAACGCATCGATCTGAATGCTACCTGCGGTACGTTCGCGCAGCCAGATATGAACGACCAATCCTGTCGTGAACGAAAGTTGAGAGGATCCGATCCAACTTGTTTCGATAACGTACTGCCGCGACGGTTGGGTGTACGTCGGGTCTGCGTGATCGACAACCCAAACGCCCTCAGTTGAGTTGATCTTGCCTCCAGCGATCATCCTATTCGGACGTGTGTTAGTAACACAGATGGATCGGTATATCTCCCCGTCACGCTCTCGCCAGTTCTGCCCGTCGAAAACGAGACAGAGGTCGTTATCAGTAGAGCCTTGCGACGGAACCCAACAGCGATACTCTCCCGTTCGAGGATCCACGGCCGCCACTGCCTGTGATAGGCGAGAGTGATTCAACCGGCGGAACCTACCCTCGATCTGCCGGCTGATCGGCACGGCCTTCTGACCGTCGAACAGCATGAATCCCCGAGAGGACAACCAGATCGGTTCGCCGGTCGGGAGTGACGCAAACGTCGATGGAGAGTCACTTCCCGCATCGGATTGAATGGGCTCTACACGATACCCCCCACCCTGATCCCCCTCCGAAGCAAGGAATAGAGCGTTGGGGGACGTGATGAGCATACCGACTGGATGCCTCCAGATCCCGGTAATCTGCCCACCTGACGCATCGGGGTAGAACTTCATCGACTTCGCGAAGGTGCCGTATCTACCCACCTCCGACGCAGCGAGAAGACCCGGTTCGTCCCGACTGTTTGCAAGCCACAAGCGACCGTTCCCTAATCGTGCGAGACGCGCTTGCGGAACGGAGATGTACTCGGGAGCTTCCGCTCCCAACTCTCCGTTGTCGATGGCGTCCGTCCACGCTGAGGATACATTATCGCTGATCGTAGCCTCGGGAGATCCTGCCTTGATGATCTCGAATAGCTTCAGGGTTCCTTGATTGATCACATCCAGAGAGCGGTATACCTGCCGCCCTCGCGTTGGCTTCCTCCCAACGGCGACCCCCCCGAGTCCAACTTCGGAGAGTGTACGATCCGGATCGTTGGGGTCCGTATCGTAGGGAAGTCGCACGACCAACGGTGAACTGAGCGGCGAGCTGTTCCCCCACTCATCGATCCACGCGTACTTGTACAGGATCGACCCCGCACGACGGCGGTATTTACTTCCATCTCCAGATGTCGAAGTCTCTACGGTACCGAGTACACCATTGCCGAAGTACGTCAGGGACGCACCCCCCCGAGACTTATTCAAACCGAGAAGATTGTGTCTGTAGAGTTGCGTCGGTGCCGGTGGCACCATGTTGTACCCGAGACTGGATACAATACGACCGTCATAGAACAGAGGAAAGTGCCCCTTCGGACAGATCACGACTCCACTGTCTACGACCTCAAACTGTGTCGGGAACTGCGCGTCTGCTGTATCAGGAAGGGCATCCCCGAGTTGCCCCCCTGATCCTATGACCGTACGCCAGATCCTCTTGTGCGGAAGGAACTCCCACAGTTCCGACCCGACATGCGCGAGGATCAGTTCCCTACGTCCGTCTGGAGGGCCGAACTCCCCCTGAAACACACCATGTACCGTATCGTACGTGGGCAGACCTGCACCATAACTTGGAACGTACGGCGCCGGCCCGGAAACCGGAACAAGACTGTTCTCTGGTCCGATCTTGAAGTTGGAAACCCGTTCGGCAATATCGATCACCGAGATCAGGCTGTCCGCCTCACCTCTATAGACGACCGGTCCGAACTCCAACCTCGCCATCAGTCACCAAACAGCGCGTCGACCGCCTTCTGTCGCAAGAGAATCCGCCGCTGCTTGTACTCCGTGAACACCGCTGGATCGATCTCCTCGTAGTCCCCGAACGGGAACGTGCGACTGTCCAGCACGGTCATGCCGAGTCGGGGAGTGAAGATCGACGCACGCCAGGAACCCTTCTTGGATCCGGCGATCGAGATCACGGTGAAGACCTCATCCTCTCCGTTCGTGTCCGGCGTCTTGCGCTGCCACACTGAGAGGGGGGTCGGACGGTTGGAAACCTCATCCCCATCACCGTACATGCGCCAGTCCTGATTGGGATTGGTCGGCTTCGCGCTCATGTTGTTCCTCCTTTCTTATCTTCTAGGGAATCTTCGACGTGGATTTTCTTTTCTACGGATGCCGTCCACAAGCGTTCCGAAGGTTTGACTGATCACGTCGGATGCTGCGCGGGCGTCTTCCTTCGCATCATTCACGAGATCCCGATCGCCAATGTGCGCCGCCCAATACCTGAGGCACTTCGCGACCAGCAAGGGCATTGCTTCGATTGGGATCTCAGCAACATCCGTGTCGTGTACCAGGGGTGGGGGGGCGACGATGCCTACGACTTCGATCCGAAGATCATCGGCAACCGGCTGAGTCAGAAGGATGCTTCTATACGACTGGTGCGGCTTCAGGCGAACGGTCTTGTCGGTAATGTCGTGTCCCTGGTCGTAGAACACGGTCTCGTGCGTTTGCACTTCGGCAAGAAGTTCAAACGCGTCCGGCGTGAACACCATCGTTGGCAGTACGAGATTCGTCGGTGGATTGTCAATGGTCGCGGTCTTTCTTCGACGGTAGATCCGCCAGAAGGTCCCCGCTCGTGTGTCACGATCTGGTGCGAAGATCGTCGGAAGTCCGGGGTAGAAGTTCAGCATCCAATCCATGTTGGGCAGATTGATCTGAACTCCCGGGCCCCCGAACGCGACGACGATTGAGGTCGAAGCAGGCGATGGATGCGACTCGAACAGGGGCTCTCTGAATCCCTTCCCCGAGTATGTATCGACGGGACGCCGACCCATACAGAGAGTTAGGATGTACTCAAGCTCACCAGCGGGATCCGGTCCATCCCACGGATGCCCTCCCTGTTCCCCGACCAGTTGCACGTCTGGTGCGTTCTCGGGAGGAGGGGGAGTGAACGTCGGTCCGATCTGAAAGTCGATTCCGTACTCGTTGAATACGTCCGCGCGCCCTACCGCCGTCCAGCGACCGGCCATGAACTCAGCGGGGCCGTATCCGGCCCAAGAGGCGACTCCCGTTCCTGACGGCCACGCAAACGCACTCTCGATCTGCACGAGATCGGGCGGGAGCCAGATGAACGGTTGGTAAATCTTGTATTCAAGATTAGTCTCGTCCACTTTCGGCCAGGGCGCCGAAAGTGACAGGCGAATCTTCCCCCCGACCGTCCACATCTCACGGATCAGCCTTTCATGCACCTGACCGTCGTACGCGGAAGTTGCCTGGACCTTCATGTTCCAGGACCACTCATCGGTACCGGTCGGCCAAACGGGCTGAACCGCAGCCTGTAGCTCCCAGATGTACCCGAGTTGCTCCAACGCAGTATTCACCACGTTCATGCGGTCAGTCGGGTCTTCTACATCCCCCTCAATCGGCGCGAAGGGGAATACAGTCGTTCTCTTTCGGAAGAGGTGCGGCTGCTCCAGCACGATCTCTTCCAGAGACTGATTGATCATCCCGTTCGCTCGGGTAACCTCCTCGTCCGAGGCGGTTGGAGCGTAGTCGGACTGTGCGAACATGCGAGCGCGAAGCTGTAGCCTGTTCATGTTGCACGTCCGAAGGGGGGGCACCGGAGAAGATCAGGATTGCAGCGGTCCTGACTCTTTGAACGGAGTTCTCCTTCGGTACCAGGGGGGTGGGGGATGGATCAGATGTCGATGTGAACCGGAACGGCCACTGCCGCACCACCGTCCGACGCGAACGCCCAGCCGAGGACCCGCCCGGCGACCATCACGCCAGCAGCAGCATCACACTCACCGGCCGCATTGCACATGACACCCGAGTTGACCTGATCGTTCCCCGCGTCACCAATCCAGTACGCCGGACCCTTCTTCTGAACGAAGCCGTACTTCAGATCCGCAATGTCGCACATGGGGATTCCGAGGAACCCTTCACGCTCGGTCGTTGCGTCCCCGATCAGCGCGCGAGCCCTAGCCTCTCCGGCCTTCCGGCGCATCATGTAGCGCGCGGCCAGCGTCGCTCCAGAGTCGTTGTAGACGTAGACGAACGTCCGCGCGCCCCGATCGACGATCGGGTAGGTGGTCGTGTCCTCATCCACGAGCGCGAAGTCGGCTGGGAACGTGATCTCGAACCCGAGTGGGAACTTCTGCGTGTCATCCTGCGCGAGCAGACCGGTTTCGGGGAAGGTCAGGACGCTCATGGATCCTCCAGGTTGATCTCAGAAGATGGTTGGGTCGCATAGCGACCTGTATGGATCAGGAGGCGGAACGCTTACGCGTTCTGCATCCCGGTCACGAGGAAGTTGGCCGGTAGGAAGGTGCAGAAGACCTGCCCGTCGAACACGTACTCCCACGCGTACTTGTCCTGGTTGGGGACACGGATCGGACCGCGCAGGGTGAACAGCTTGCCCTTGTTCTGCTGCTTGATGTTGCCGTCGACCGAGGGTTCCGCCCTGCGCCAGAAGTGCCACGTCTCGGTCTTGAGCCCATAGCACATGCCGGCGTTGGCGACGACGGTCGCGTTGGCGCTGTCAAGGAAGAGGTCAGCGTAGAGGGTCGCGCCCTGGTACTTGATCCCATCGCGGGCGAGGTTCTCCGAACCCCCGGAGCCCTTCAGAGTTCCCTGCTGAATGACCTCGGTGCCCTTGATCGCGATGTAGGTCAGCACGCTGAGCAGATCCGCGACCATGATGTCGACCGGACCCATCATCGGCTGACCCTTGGCCGAGGCGATCGTGTACGGCTCCAGGATCTTGAACTCGCCGTCGGTCAGCGACGACATGGACGTGACGTGTCCATACTGGTGGTACCAGTTCGTCTTCGGATTGATCGTCGCGGAGGGCTTCCCGACTCCGAACACGGTGTTGTTCTGAGACGGACCTGCCAGAGCCTCGAACACCCCGTCCACGGCGGTACCGTTCGGGTTGTAGGTCGCGGATCCGTCGAGTGTGCAGAATCCGGGCATCTCGCCGGACGCGATCAGGAACTGGCGGATCAGCTTCTGCGTGAAGTGCATGAAGTTGATCTCGGGGTACATCTTGTGCAGGTGTTCAATCCCCTCCGGCGTGTTCGCCTGGATCATCTCGGGGATCGGAACCGACCAGGTGTACAGATCACGGGTCGCAAAGGTGTACCCCTTGTCCGCAATCTCGGCCTGAGTGTACGGGAACACCTCGTTGGTCGTGACGATCTGCACGACCTGCCCCGATCCCTTCTCATCGACGATCCGGAACTCCATGTACGGAGTCTTGTCGGTGTGATCCTTGACGTTCCCGCCGGTCAGGATCTTTCCGAGAACTGGACTGTGCTGCGCGAACAGCACCTCATACTTGGGCAGCATGGTCGACATGCTGTCGGTCAGGATCTGCTGTGGGGTCTTGCCGGTATCGACGGCCATGGAAGCCTCCTACTCTGTGAAGCTACTACGTAGGGAGGTCCGCGTCAAGCCCGTATGTTGACACGACCCTACGTTTTCACCCACCCAGCGCCTCGATAGCAGCCCTGTGCCTCGCGTCCGCCAGTGGGAGCTTCTCAATTGCAGGCTTCTGCCCCTTCCCGGCCATTCCGGGCGACGGGGTATCATCCACACCAGACGCGATCTCGTCGGCCGGGTTCGCTCCGGTCGCGGTCTGCTCGGTCGAATCGGCGATGGCGAGTCGTACCGCTGAGCTTGAAGCGACTCCGTTCTTGACGTGCCAGATCGCCAGGGCTGCGACTTCCTTCGGGTAGTTCACGAGATCGAGTGCGTCGTACGGATCGATGTTCCCTTCGGTGCAGTACATCAGTACCGCCTTCTTCTCCGGATCCTTCAAGACATCCGCATTCGTGCGCGCGAAGCGTTCGGCTTCGTCTTGAAGGTACCGTTCGATGATCGCCTCCGCGTCGCCCCGACCGGCGGTCGCTTCGGCCAACTTCTGCTCCCACGACTTGATCTGCTCCGCGTGGTCAGAAGTCTTCGCCGCGTACTCGGAACGAATGGCGTCGATCTTCGCCTGCGTGTTCGCAGCCTCATCACCGCTCCCGAGAGCCTTCCACACGTCCAGTTCCGACTGGAGTTGACGTAGTTCCTCGGAGTGCTGTGAAGTCAGGTGGCCGTACAACCGGTCGTATACCGGATGATGCACTGCGGGGAGGGATTCCTTGGACAAATCCCATTGCTCGAAGTCGAACGCGTCCTCCGTTCCGACCGAAGACCCCCCGTTCGGTTCACCGAGGGGCATCCCGCCGGATCCTCCAGTGTCACCACCAGGAGTTCCACCCCCCGAACCTGTACTGGCACCACCACCACCGGATCCACCGGCATCACTACCGCCAGTCGCACCGCTGGTGCCGCTGGTCGTTCCTCCGGCAGAAGTCTCACTGTGAGGCATTGTTTCGGGGGTCATCTGTGATCTCCTATCCGTTCAGTGCTTGCTGAATAGCCGACGCTCGATCGGCGTCGAATCCTTCTCTGGGGGACATGGGCAGCGGACCACTCTCGGCAGGGGCGGGAACGATCTCGTACCCCGCACTCCGAATTGCTGCGATCAGGTCCGAAGCGGACTGCACGCCACCGATCAGAGCCTCGTCGATCACCTTCTCTACGTCACGACCCGCCGGGCCACCCGCGGTCGGTGTACCCGCCCCATCATCCGTGTCGGACGGTGGGGACACTCCACCGTCTGCGGGAACCGGAAGGGGAGTCGAAGACCCGGGGTGCAGCTTCTTTCCGATCTCGTCGAGGCCGGAATCGATCATTCCCTGAAGGTCATCACTTTTCGTATCGGTCGCGGTAGCCACGTGCTTGCTCCTTCAGTCGGCCCCGTTGGAACCGCTGGTAATCTTCGATGTTGTTGAATCCGATCCTACGCGCGATGGTGTCGGACTCATCCCGCGCGTACTCCTGAACTTCCTTCATCTTCTGCGTTCCGGGGAAGATCAGGGGTTCGGGGTTTACCTTCTGCCAGCGTTTGAAGTCGGATTCGCTATCGAATCGAACTCCACGAGACTTGATCTCTAGCGGCTTCGACGGAGTGATCCCGATGACGGTCAGCCCGCCGAGGACCTTGAATGCAGAGGAATTGCACTTCGGACAGTGCAGATCGACTACTGCATGATGCTCGAACGTCTCATCGAACTCCTCACACGTAGGGCAATAGTAGTCGTACATCGGCATCTACTTCTGCGCTCCCTGTTCGATCGCGATCAGGCAGACAAGCCGAGCCTTGATCATCTCCTGCTTTGCGATGTCGATCAGCAGGAGCGCACGCATCGTCGTATCGCTCACCTCAACCCTCGGGGAATAGTCGGTGTACTCGACGAGCGCGATCCCGGCCGTGCGGGCGTGCAGTACCGCTTCATCACGGATCCAGATCGCCGGAGTGAACGCCTGGATCATCGAGACGAAGTGGAAGACGAAGGCACGAACATCCAGCGAAGTCGGTGCTCCCGGAGCGCGCTGAGAGATACGATCGATGAGGTCGGACCACCCCAGATCCACTTCGAGGAGTCGTTCTTCCACCGAAGCCTGCACTTCTCGTGCGACCTCTGTACTGACCGCCGGAGGGACGATGAGTCTGCCCGGACCCGTAAGTTTGGGACGTTCCAGAACGATCACCTTATCTTCTTTCATCTTATACTCCAGGACCGCCTGCAACACCAGGGGGCATTGAGTTTCCAGTCGGAATCCCGGGAACTTCTCCACCGGGACCGGGGAGAACTCCGTAGTCAGGGTTGATCTGATCGGCACCAGGGGGTGGGGGGGCACCCGCGCCCGGTTGCCCACCGCCAGCCGCTACCGCCGCTGCCTGAGCGGCCTGCGCCATTTCCTCGGGAGACATGACGAACTTAGACGGATCGAAGCCGAGTAGGTCGAACATCTCGACGAAGAGTTCCCGCACCTTGATCACGTCTCCCCGTTGGAGAGCACGGTCAAGAATCTTCTCGGCGTTTCGGAGCTTCGTCGCGACTGAATCCTCCGGGGGGGAGAACGGAGTCACGTCGTAGTCATAGATGTCCTCGTCCCTGTTCATGGGGACCTTGCCCATGACTCTGGGCTCGATCGCCAGGGGCTTGCCATCCGAGTCACGCACGTACTTGGTACTGGTGAACCGATACGCAGCGATCGTTCCAGACACCCTCCCCATCCAGCGTACCGAGTTGTTGACCGTGACGTAACGGCGACCGTTGCGTGTCTTGACCCCTTCTTGCGCCAGAGCGACTTCGGTCGCAATGTCGGCCTGCCCGACAACTCCGCGTTCGTATAGCGGAAGGGCGAGAATGAAGTGAATCGCCCGCTCGAATGTGTCCCGAATCCGCTGCATGTCCAGCGAGATCGGAGGGGACTTCGAGTAGGTCAGTACGTCGGCGAGAGTCTTCGCCCCCTTGATCTGCGCGGGGATCACATCCCGCGGTGATGTTGCCCTCGCGTAGTTCTTGATAAAGTCGTCTGGATTGTCCAGACCCTTCGTATCCACCACCGGGATGGGAATGGAAGATTGCGCGTGCTGAAGGGCGACCGTATCGAGTTCGTTCAGGTACGTTTGGAGCCGTTCGATCAGCTTGATATCGCTGATCCCGGCGAGAGCATCGATCGCGTCGTTGAAGATGATGGGGAAGAACCTGTTCCCGATCTCTTCGAGGGGGAACCGGTCGTGCTCGAACAGTGGCTTCTCCACGTCTTCCAGTACGTGGTAATACTTGTGATCTACGAAGTCGTAGACCTCATAGATCACAACCCACTCCACGGCGGTCATCGCCGCGTCGATCTCCTCCTGTACGACCGGTAGGAGCCAGTCCGGGTACTGCATCTGCGATGCCGGACTTGCGTCCTTCCTATACCCGTTCTTCTTCTCCTGTCGCTGCCTGAACTGACTTGCGTAGATCGGAACAACCTCGATCAGATAGCGAATCTGATCCCAGGAGTCGGCCTGCTGGTCGTGCCACACGTGCTGGGGACCGCGCACGGAGAAGCGAATGCGTTCCTGCTTCCGACTGAAGTCGGCGCGTAGGAAGGACGATCCGCGTACGCCCGTCTGCGTTGCCGCACGCCAGAGGAGACGGGTCGCGTCGGTCTGTCGCAGGGTCGCATTCGCAACCGCCTGTCGCATCTTCGCAGCTTTCTCGTTCTTCCCAACGAGGTCCGTGATCGTCACCCTCGGGTTGGTCGGGACGATGCCAGCGACCATGGAGTCGAGAAATGCGTACGAATAGTTGGTGTCGGCAAGACCTTCTGCTTCCGGGTCGGCTGGGTCGTCCGCCCAGAAGTCACCATGCAGCCACTGCATGTACCGGCGGTATCGTACTTCGATCCGCTCGACACGTTGCTTGTGCCCTTTCAGTAGCTCCTGTATGACTATCGGGTGCATTCAGTCCTACAGCCTACCATCGGCGTTTCGTGTGGGGGACATTCACACCATAGCGCGCGCGCCCGCGGGAAGCAACCTCCTCGGCCTGCTCGCGCTGCAACTTTTCCCAATGCTCCCATGTCATCCCGGGGAAGAGAACGGCATTGTCAGACTCGATTCGACGAAAACCAGATCGGATTCTCGTCGGAGCGTACTTGACTGTCTCCACGGCCATCATGAGCGCGGAGACTTTATCCCAATGGTGCCGGTCTCTCCGACCGCCGCGAGCGATTCTCCCGAGCATTTCTGCCCGGGCAGTCTGCTCCGTCGCCTTGTCACCCTTGTACGTTCCGAGCTGATCCACCAGATCGGAGTCGTATAGGATCAGTCTGTCCATGAGAGCATCGATCAACTGCGCGGTTAACTGTTCGATGTTGTGCGGTCCGACCGCGATGCCCGGATTCCCCACCTTCAGTTCCAGGACGTTAGGGTATTCCTGACTGTCAGCGAGAGTCAAGATACCCTGACCTACACCGTTGGATTCTATTCCGAGGAGTGCCTTGTTGTATCGGTACCCCGCATGTTGAATGCTCCTCCATGCATCAATCGGATTCCGGTGTGCAGCGAACGTCGCGGCTTGAATGATCGCATCGGACCAGACTTCGAGGACCTGGAAGGCCACATGATCGCGAGCCGCGTACCCGGATGGATCAACGCCGATTACATAGGTAGCATTCGGGTTGGGTGACAGATACTCCACGTAGTCATCGCCGTACTTCCATTCAACCAGGTCACCTTTAAGGTGTCTATCCAATGCGTGTGATGGAATCGCGCTAGATCCCTGCGACACCCAGCAGGTCACGTCATCGAAGGGGTAGTACATCCCGAAGAGTTCGGGGCGTCGGCGGATCTCCGTGTCCGAACTGAGCATGAGCCGGCGGAATGCAAGGTTGTCGAGAGACAGCCCCTTCCGACCATACTTCTCGATCAGACGCAACTCCTCATTGGTCGGCACCTCCCCCTCCGGCCAGGGCCGGGTGTTCAATACGCCGTCCCAGAATGGGAAGAATACCGAGCGAAAGCGATCGGTGTGCCATTTCCCCGCTCTGTAGTGGTCGTGCCAATCGCTCCCGGCATTTCCTGGAGTTGATTCAGTCAGCCACAGGGCATGATCTCGATTGATCATCGAAGGGAGAAGGAAGGAATAGCTGGTCGCCATATCCTTCCATACGAAGACTTCCGACGCGTGCAAACTGTCAGGACTCTGACCAACACCCTCAAAGCCCTTATCCGCAGAGAGGACACGCATCTTGCCACCGATGCGGCGATCGAATGTGAGCTGCAACGACTCGCGCGTGTGCATTGTGGGGGAACGTACCGCTTCCGGCCACCGAGCGTGCAGGTGATGCACGCGACCGTGAAGGTATTCGGCACGTGGGCGTACGTCGGCGTAGCATACATGATCCCACCCGGGATTATACGCTGTCTTCACATATCCAGCGTACTCACCGCATACCGACTTTCCCCCCTGTCTGTATCCGAGTACATTCAGGAAGATCGTCTGGTCGTCGGAGGTGACCGGCGGGTGGGAGTAGTACGCTACGATCGTACTCTGCAACTGGTGGGTCAGGCGGTAAGGATCATAGGGAACGAACTTCCCTGTCTTCTGATCGATCACCTGCCCGAACTTCTGCAATGCCAAGTCAGGCTGACGCAGAAGTTGAATCGCACTAGCAATCGCCTTGTTCATTCCCAAACCAACTTTGGCAAGTCAGTCGGGCGGAAATCCAATCCCCACCGATCTTTGTCGCCCCCAACCCAATCCTCACGGTCGGGCCGGTTGGCCCAAGTTCGCTCCGGCGTACGATGAGTTCGAGCCTGGTGCTCCCAGCCGGCCGCACGCAGCGAGGCTCCCCCCTCCTCGGGTAGGGTGTACGTCACCACCCGGAGACGCAGCACGCGGCACAGGCGCGCACAGGCCCCCAGAAGCGCACTGCACGCATTGGGCGTACCGTCTGTCGCGAGGCGAACCACCTCCCACGTGTAGCCATCATCCAACCCACGAGCGATCGGACGCCCGAGCATTGCGACCCCACAGACTCTACCGGTCGCCTCTTCCAGGCAAGCTAAGGCCAACTTGAATCCTTGTGGTCGGCCGTGATGTCGATGCACCTTACGCAGGTACACGAGTGCGGGATCCCGACTACACGGGACTACGGTGAGTCGGACCTGACCATCCTGCTTCATAGCATCAACGCGAGATGATTGATCAGCAGATGGAAGCTGTTGTCGATGATGATCGTGACCCACACTGCGATCCAGGCTGGCGCCGAGGAGAACTCCCGCATGGATCCCGACCACAGTCGTTCATACCGAGCTTTCAGGCGGCTCGCGATCCGCCAGTGATCGATCACGACATGAGTCAAGAAGATCACAGAGAGAGCGACTACACTCTGCGTGAGCAGGAGGAAGGGAATCGTGTAGAACGCTCCATGGATGACCGCCCACGTCGCGGAGTCGACCTTCCTCACTGCCATGCGATGCGCCTGAAGGACGTAATCCCCGAACAGGTGAGCGATCAGTTCTTCCACGGAGACCTCCGATTGGTCTATTCGCTCGGCTCGCTCAGCACGCCGGCGATAGCGACGGAGCGACTCGCGCACAGGCGAGCCAGAAGGAGCTGATCGTGCGCGAGTTGGAAGTTGTGCCCACTCCAGGTCGCGACTCCCTCGTTGGCCAGCATCCGAGCGTTGCACACGTGCTCGAACGCCATGGTCGTAGAAGAAAAGTCCGCGCATTTCGTCAAGATCACGCGGGCGAACTCGCGGCATACCCCGTTGATTCGATCGAAGACGGTCGGGGCTTCGGAACTGAGGGTCTCCCCTGCACGGATGGTCAGCCAGATCCGCTCGAACTCACTGTGCGCGATCTCCTCCTGTATGCGGATCCTGCTGTAGAGATCAGACTGCGCCGCGTTCTTCGGTCGGTGGTAGGTGAAGAACAGGGTGAGCGTGTCTTCGATCAGATCACGAGAGGCTTCCTTCGGTTCCTCTACCGGCTGCGCGGCCGGTTCCTCGATGACCATTTCCTTGATCAGTTCGGTGGGGGTCATGCTCGCAGTGTTCTTCCTACCCTTGCGCTTTTCCATGATTTCCTCTATGCGCTCTCGCGCTCGAACATCCTTGAATCGAACGGGATCTCCTTGATCTGCCGTTCACGCAGTTCGGAAGAGGATGCACGCTCGATCTTCTCGGGGCGTTTGACCTCTTCTTCCGGCTCATCAAGATTCACATCGTACACGCCGACTCGCTTCGCTCCACTGTCCTGACTCATCGAAAACAGCGTGTTCAGAATGACGTTCGGGCTATCGCTCCCCGTCTTCGTCATGAGCGAGTCACGCATCATTGCCATCATTTCTCTAATGAATCCTGTACGACTCGAAGGGATGGCACCCAACAGCGCGGCCTCCATCAGAGCGGAAGCCAGGTCGCGGTAGCGTTGAGGGTCGGTGATCTGACCCTCTGCGAGGAGAGCGAGCAGACGATCCGGCAGCGCAACTACAATCGGCTCCGGCTTTGGCTCTCTGTTCTTGGCCACGGACAATCCCTTTCATCCAGTGTAGCACGATCAACCGACAAGTACAAGGGGGGCACCGGGTTGGGGGGGTGGCGTCAGCCCGAGACTCGCGCGCTCCGGGGTGGCCGTTCCGGTGTGTAGTCCAGTGTAGTCATCTCCGGATCTCTAAATCGGACTCTTCATGCATGTAGTGTAGTGTAGCCGCCAGCTATTGTTTAATATACTGGAAAATAGTTGTAGTAGTATAGTCCTCTCCTGGTGACTACACACCCCTACATTCTGGGCGAAAAGCCAGGTTCTAATAGGGAATAATGGCTACACTAACGACTACATTTTGGCTACATCGAGGATCAACCTGGCTTTTCGGGGGGTGCATTCGGGCTACATCTCGGGATATTCCGCTTTGATCCTCACGAAGTTGAGAATCGAAACAGTTACCCGGAGGGTACACTACACTAGGCTACATCCCGGCTACATCTCGCAGGAGGCTACACTCGGCTACATCATCGGCTGAGTTTGGCCTTCATCGCCTCGATTAGAGGTCGTAAATCCATGCTCTTTCCGATCCGTTCTATCCGTGGAATATCGGTGGGGGGTAGGATCGCTGCGATGGTCGGTGCAGTTTCGGAGAAGAGATCGGTCATTCGAGTGCGATAGTCGCTGGCTTCCCGTGGGTATTCCTCGGTGTACTGTCTGAGCCACCTGTCCGTTTCGACTCCCGCGATGTTCCAGGTTGTCACTCTCGTAATGATTCCTTCGACGGTCGTTAAGAGTTCCCGAGCCTTCGGATGGAAGATGGACATGCGGTCGAACTTCGCTAGTTTCGCTCCTACGGTTGGAACGAATGGGATGCGCTTTAGAAGCCACCGTCCGTCGCCTGCGATTCCACTACGTACGGCTTCGATGATGTTCGGGTGTGTAATGGTGCGGAGCCAGAATGCGATCTGTCCTCTCGTCCGTTCGAGATCGTATTCCGGCCAGGTCAGGACTTTTGCGAGGATGGTCGAGCTTACACCGAGGAGCCACCATTCCGCGATCGGTGCAGACTGCACGTTCACTTTGTACTTGCTTGCGTTCGCACGGACGTAACGAGACGCGAGTAGCATTTCGTAGACGTTGGTGTCTACGACTTGCCTGATCCTCTGTGTGCCGTCATCTCTGGACCGATAGTAGTCCTCGACACGCCCGAGGGGTAAGCCGATTGGTTGCATCCAGTCGGGAATGAAATGACGTTCGACCCCAAGATAGGGGTTGAGTTCGATCATCTGTAGAGATAGGTCCGTGTGGATCCCGACCTGCGCTGTGTCTTCCGGGAGGAATATGCGCACTCTCCGGTCGGGGAAATGTCTTAGGGGCGGGGACCATTCACGTTCCGGGAGCATATTCGTAATCGAGTACAGTCCGGTATAGTTCCGTCGAAGATCCCGACCGCGTTCCCAGGGCTTATCCATTCCTTCTCCAAGAAAGAACCCCCCCGATCTTGTGATCGGGGGGGTAGGGTGGTCATGGCCGCATCGAACGGCTACCACTCGTAGGTGTCTACTCGACGAACGGGATGTCATCCGGGTCGGCGGTCGTCTTCTCAGACTCGTCCTCGCTCGTCTCGGCGTCGTAGTCGCTGTTGTCGGTGCAGTCCTGGTCGACCTCATCAGAGGACTCGCTGGTCGGGGCGTTGTGCTCCGTAGCTTCGACCTCGCAGTAGATGTCGGAGAGATCGTCGGACTGGAGAGCGAGCACCTTGATCTTGTTCTTGCCGTAAGTGACCTCACGGATTTCGAGCATCTGGTAGGCGGTGCTGTTGTCTCCGTAGAAGCCCTTCTTGGCCGACCACTTCAGTCCGCGGTTGGCAGCGATCTGGCTGGCGATGGCAGTGGTGGTCGCAGTGAGCACGTTCTCGCTCAGTCCGGTCGGCATCTTGGCCATGGCTTCGGCCAGTTCGGTCATGGCCGAAGAACCAGCATCCGCGATCAGAGCGTTGGCCGCGGTCTCGATCGAGCGCCCGCTGGACCGCATCAGCGGTTCCCAGGCCAGGTTCAGGTTGTCTTGGAGGAACGATCGGAACTCCCGACCGCGCATCAGGTTCACGGCCTCGACGCGAGCCAGAGCGAGGTTCTGGGGGGCGATCTCATCTCGCGTCCCCTTGGTGACGGCGCGCTGACAGACGACGAACAGAGCCCCCTCGTGCTTCGCGTAGACCATCGCGCGGTAGGTGTTGGCGGCGACCCGCCCTTCGATGACGAGCAGTTCCATCGTAGTTTCCTCTTGCTGGTTGTGTTTGCGTTTGGGAATCATTCCCTTCTGGCCTTCTATATATAAGCGGTGGCTCCATTTCGGGCAATGCCGCCGGGTGCTTTTCTCTATGTATTATCAGCGGGGTCCCCTTTGGGGTAGGTCAAATCTATACACGGAGCCGACTCTTCTCGACCGCCCATTACATTCTTTCCTTATGAGTCCTTAGGGTCCCCTTAAGATCAGCGTTGGATCCTTCAAGGGGGGATGGGTCGTAGACCCATCCCCAGCTGACCTCGCCGGAGGCGCACCGGGACGGGGCCTGGGGTACCAGGCACCCTCCCAGCCCGAGCACCTTGACCGGCCGAAGCACGCGCCCGAGCGAGGTAGGGGAGGGGGGTACTCGGAGAGCCGAAGCACCTGCTGGACATCCTCGGAATTGCGCTCCGCTCCGTCGAGTTCATCGGGATGTCCGGCCGACCCTCGCGCGCGCATAGATGACCCGTAGCTGAGCATTCTACCTCCGCTGGTTAGTATCCGATCGGATGGGGCGCAACGCAGAAACCCCCGGACCTTACGGTCCGGGGGTTGGGTACGATCGTTGAGTTGGGTACGATACAGGGCTCACTTCATGGCGAGCATCAGGAGCCAGCGCCAGCTGACCTCACCTCGGCAGAATCCACGCAGGCGCCCGTAGCACCTTGCGCAGGTATTCAACCCGTTCGGACATCCGTCGTAGAATGACGACCGAAGGGTTGCGAGAGAGGAGGTCACTTGCCCTCCCCGGCAGCGGCCTTCGCCACCATCGCGGCATGTTCGAACGCCGTCATGATCATGCCGGACGTGGCGGTGAGCAGCTGCAAAGGCAGCGGCTCCGCTTCCGGACCGATCCAGCCTTCCCCGTCCCAGGTGCACCCATTGTGCTCGGTTCCACGAAACGTCGCGAGAGCCGTCGCGATCGCCTTTTCAGGCACGGAGTATGCCCTCAGCATTACGATCATGGACCCCTCCTCCTCCTGAGTCTGCCGCAGAGGGTCCACGGGGTTGTCGAACACACTCGGCGGAATCGCCGCCTTCACAGCCTCGACCCCACCACGCGCGAGGGGGCACCACGTACCCCCGTTCGCCGCACGGAACGCCTTCCTGTACACCTTCTGATCGATGCGGTTGTAGTCGTCGATCGGCAGGAACCCGAGGTCCGTGATCGCGCGCTCCTGCCGAGTGCTCCCCGTCGCACTCGGGATCCCACGCTCACAGACCACGTAGGGGACGCCCTTGATCAGGGAGATGCAGGTTGCAGAGTACGTCCCGGCCCCGTTCCTGGGACCCTCAACGATGATGATGCTGTCGGTTTCCATCTCTACTCCTTCTTACTTCTACCCCGGAATGGGGCGAGATGTCCGGGACCGTCCCGGACAGGATGATCATATGCCAGGGCCGATCGGACGTCAAGCGGAATCTGCTCCGTCGGGACGATTCCGTCGGACGTTGCCTGACGTTGCCTGACGATCCGTCTCGCTATTGGTCAGTGCCGATAGATCAAGCTATCGGTTGATACTGCACGTTTCCGAATGACCCGCCTACCTGGAAAGCGTAGCAGGAACGGTGCGAGATCATTTATCGCAAAGCCATGGAGTCCGCGATAGTCGGTCATAAGCGAGAGGCAAGAATCGCGGGAGGAACTAGGTCGTAAATGGGGGGCTATCCGGTCAGACAAGCGAGAGAATACGACCGATTACACGTAGCTCGCTGCTAAGCATTGCTACCCCGTGGTATTGCGCGCCGGCCGCTGCCGGGATAAGGGAAGAGCGTAGCATCCAGCTACACCGACGACGCGGCCGGAATCCCTACCGCGAGAGTCGGACCCCCGGACGCCGACTAAGGCGTCCATCCACCGAACCCGGCCGGTAGCCGGGTAGAAAGGAGAGGCTATGCGCGACGAGTACATCTACCTCGCCGATCTCGGCGAGCGTTGGAGCGTCAACATGCCGGAAGCGCAGAAGCGCCTGCCGGAAGGGTACGAGTATACCTGGCTCGGGTCCGACGGGGCCTGGGCGAGTCCGACCGAAGAGTTCTTCTCCGCCTCCGACGCGTACTGGTTCCGCGCGCAACGCGCGCGGGCGGAACGAGAATCGGAAGAGCGGGCGGAAGCCGCCGGCGCCGACTGGCGCCGGCAACATGATCTCCCGGAGTAGCGGATGGTCGTGGAGGCATGAAGCCTCCACGCGACTGACACGTTTAGAAGCCCCGCTGAGAACGAGTCGGAGCCGGATTCCCAAACACCGAGCCCGACCGGTCTGTCGGGTAGAAGGGAGCAATCATGCGTGTATGCCTAAGGGCGTTCAGCGGTCAGGTTCTCGGACGCGTCGCGGCGGAGGACTTCGCCGCGACTCGGACGGAAGCGCTGGGAGACGAGGGGGTGAGAGAATTGTTGGATCGGGCCGCCGAATGGCGGCTCGAAGGCGACCATATGGTCGCCGGGGATCTCGAAAGAGATGCAGCGTCCGCATTCCGGGCGGTGCACCAAAGACTGGCCGAGGAGCACGCAGCACGACGGCTGGGCCTCACGGCGGACCCCAAGTGGGGTCTGCCATTCTACAGTCACGAATTCCAACCCGAGCCCGACCGGTCTGTCGGGTAGAAGGGAGAGACCATGAGAGGGACCTGCGAGTGCTCCTGTGGGGGGCACTACGGTTTCGTCAACGGGCATGGAGACCACGTCTCCGCGCTCAGCGCGGATCGAATGAGGCGGTTCTTGGGCCGCCAGGGAGAAACCGGTGTCGTCCGAGTGGGCGACAGGGATTGGCGGCGCTACTGCGCCGCCATTCGGCGGGCAGAGGCGCAAGTCGTCATCCCGGACGGGATGGCGGCAACGCCGGTCCGAGTAGCAGCCCTGACCAGGGCTGCCCTGGAAGAAGAAGAAGAAGAGGAGGAGGAGGAGCGGGCTGCCTCGCCGAACGGTTGGTAGCCTTTCTGGCTCGCCCGGGGCGTTCCGGATGAGGATGGCGGCGAGGAGTAACTACTCGCCGCGCCCCATCGCCCGAGCTGCGGCCGTCTGGTGGGCCTCGTGTTCGGCGACGGTGCACACGGGGCGGAGCACTACCCGGTCCCGGGACGCCTCGATCACGAGGCACATCATCGCGCCCACATCGGGCAGGTCCACTCGGCACGACGTGCCGACCAGCAGGCCGGCGACCAGCTCCGAGTAGCCCCGCAGCCCCCGCCCGACCACCACGATGGGTATCGGCGGGTGCCCCACCTCGCGGCGGTCCAGCCGTCGGGCGACCTCGACCAGGGCCTGAGCCTGCGCGCCGACTTCCACCGCCAGGGCCAGCACATCATGTTCCATTGAGCACCCGCCCGATGAGCCATGTGACCACGGCTCCAACGACGAGACCCCCTCCAGCAGTGAACACGGCCAGCCTCACGCCGACTTGTCCGGACGACACCTCCAGCGTGCGAATCCGGCCATCCAGGCCCTGGAGAGTCAGCTCGTGCCGCCCTGTGTCCTGGCGCAGGCTCTCCAGCACCGCCAGCCTCTCGCGCACCTCGCCGATAGACTCGGCGATGTGCTGGAGCTGTGCGAGAATCGTCGCCTCGCGGGTGATCGATACAGTCTGGGTCGCGATGGGATCTGGAGTCACGCTTCTCTTTCCCCCGCCCCAAGGAGCAGAACCGCCGCCTCGACCTGGTCCGGGGTCACCGTCAGCGCGGTGCGCAGCTCCTCATCGGCGCGCAGCGCTGCGATCACCAAGGCCCGGCGCAGGCCACCTGGAAGGGCCGCGCCTCCAGCCCGGGCCCGGAGCAGCGCCAGAACTCGAACGCGCGGGGGTTCCGGCGTGACCTCCGACCGGCCCGCCAAGGCCCGGTCCACCTCCACCTCCAGCCACGCTCTCGCCCGGGCGAGCTGGCGATCGGAGAGCCCCTCCAGCCATCGGCCGGCAGCCGGAGCGGCGGCGTCCACTGCTCGGTCAGCCAGCGGGCCCAGCAGGACGCCGGCGGGTCCGGTCGTCGCGCGGACCAGCTCATCAAGCAGATCGCCGGCCACATCGAGCCCATGGGCCGCGATGGCCGACCCGTCGATGCGGTCGTCGCACCACTCGGCAGCCGCGTCGAGCACTTCCTCGCGCGTGGCGGTGGGGAGCTGGGTGAGCAGGCGGCGGAGGTAATCGTCCAGGCCGGCGAGTCGGCGGCGGATGGCGGGGGGCAGGCGGTTCACGTTTCACCTCGGATCCAGTCGTCGTTGAAGAATTTCATGGCGTCCGTCCGCGGATGATCAGGTCCACCGTGGTGCGAAGCTCGTCAAGGTCGACGAGCGCTCCAGGGCACTCTGTCGGCGTGGTCGCCGGCTCGTTTTCCCGGTGACCCTCGACCGCGCTTGCTTCGATGAGGTATCGCCGGCAGACATCGGACACCGTGGCGCAGAGCACCCACCACGCTTCCGACGACATCGGCCGCGACGAGTAGTTCCCCGCTACCGCGACGCCGATCGAATCGGCGTTTTGCCCGGCGTCGTGGGCGCCGACGACAGCTTCAGCCCGCCCGGGCGAGACCGTCCACGGGCCGCCTGGGATGCGGTGGACGAGCCAGTGATAGCCGATTCCCGACCACCCGCGCTCCCGGTGCCACGCGTCGACCTGAGCGACGGTCGTCTCCTCGGCACTGGCTGTGTGGTGAACGATTACTCGCCGGATTGGTCTCATGCGACGTGCTCGATGACGTAGACGTTGATCTCGGCCATAATCTGCGCTCCTGCGAAGGCGCCGCCCCCATCATATCACCCGACCTGCTGGGTGTAATGGGGACGGCGCCAAAAGTGTTCACAGCCACCGGTCCGCCACGTTGATGCCGAGGATGGAGCCGCGGATTCGGACGACTCCAGAGAGCCAGTCGGGCGCTACGTCGGTGAGCATGATCGGCCGATCAGCGTACCCGGTGCATGTCGACTTGAAGCCACCACGCAACCGGTCCGAGGTGAGTAGCGGCACATCACCGACGCAGAGGGCCGCCCAGTGCAGGCCAGCGAGAGATACCGACACCATCTCTGGCACGGTGATCCGCCATTGCGCGAGGCGGGCGGCATCGAGGGTGCATATCGGTATGACGTTCGACCATAAGCGATCCGTTAGGATTGCCGACGATACATCACCCGCCGGGAAGGTGGCATATCCAGCACTGAATTCAACTGCGTTTCCGCCGTTGCCCATGACGTTGACGCTCTGACTCTCGAATGACACCGCTGAATCGAACCAGCCGACTTCCGGCTCTTGCTCGTCGTCGAACTCCCCGAGCATGTCGGAATCCCTGATCGTCGCTCCGTGGGCCAGCGTGAGGAATCCGGATCGGGCGTCTTGCGCCATTCGGATCGTCAGCAGGCCCATTCGCGTTGTGATCCACATGCCAACATCGGACAGCAAGCCTTCGAGCCACGCAAGTCCATCGGTGATTGGTGCGTCTACCACGATCTCCCACAAATAGGAGCCCGACGACGGCACAAGCAAGGCGTTGCCCCAGGTGGTCACAATGTCCGCGGTGTTCACCATCTCGGCAGGCACAGCGAGGCCCCACATCTCCGGCAACATATCATAGGTGCCATTCGTGCCAAGTCCGGTGCTCGTCAGGATGCGCGCGACCAACACGTCAGGGCGTCCGCGCAGGTAGGCCGAATTGTAGACGGGCAACCCAGTTGCAGCGGCGGCGGCAGTCGTGCCGAATTGCCCGGTGGTCGACAGTCCGGTCAGCATGTTCGCAGCCGCGCCTGTGTAGGTCAGGTAGAAATCCGATCCGCTGGTCGGCGTGACCCGCACCACCCCGGTCTCACCGGTCGCGCGCTCGTAGGTGGTGTGATCGGTGACGAACAGTGTGCCGTCCCCGGGCGTGTAGGCTGCCGTCAACAACTGGACGTAGCCGGCGCGGGCGAAAAGTGCCGTCTCACCGAGGGTTTGATCTATTCGCCCGTTGAGCGAAACGGTTGGACCCCATACCTCAACCCGAAGACGACCGCGAGCCCACGACACCGATTGCACGGACCCGGACTCGATGATCTGCCATTGCGACCATGGCGCCCCGTTGAGGCCCGCCCGGAGCCGTACCCGAGTGCCACGACGCAGCACCCCGGCGACGGCCGCGAGGCTGGACGGCGCGACGGCGAGGTCAAACCGCCACGCGCCCTCGGAGTGTGACCACGATGCCACGTCCACCCCTCGCGCTCCAGTGACGACGCTTGTTGGATCCAGCCATTGGTACGCCCCGGACAGCGCAACCGATGAGAACACCTCGCCCGACCCGCCCACGCCGTGCCCGAGCGCATCACGATAGATTTCGACCGCGAACGCGAGTTGGACCCGGCTCCCCTGGAGAGCCGCGAGGAAGGATGCCGACCAAGACATTTACCACCGCCCAAGGAGCATCGCTCGAGTGCCTTTGTGCTCTGATTGGCCGGTAGTGAATCGCCCGATCTTGTGGGCCGCCGACAGAGCAGATTCAATCGTTCCCGTGTCTCCTGCCTGTGGGTGATCGGTCGCCAGCAGCGTTTCAGCCTGTTCAGCGAGTGCTTCGATGACTGCCGGGTGTTCAGTCGCGACGATTGACCAGGTCCAAGATAGCCGCCTGTCCGAAGTCGGGATCGACGATTCCAGCGACTTGGGATCGATGTACAGCGCCGGGTAGAAGTCGGCGTAGCGGACAAATACGGGCCCGGTGTCGTAGTCCTGAATCACCGTCGGCGACACGTTGATCGACATGCTGGAAGCGGAATTGACAACCGCCCACTCCCGACGGTACTCGGGGTTGGGCGATTCGATTGTGATCTCGTCGCCGTTGACCAGAGTGCCCGAAGCGTATGCCCCGAAAACGTGGCCGGTGTCCACCAGGAGCGTGGTGTCACCAGCCGCCGGAAGCGTGGTTCTGCACCACCCGCCCCACAGTTTCGAGGGGTCCAGGCAGAATGCCACGTAGCCGCCCGCTTGAAGGAAATTGCACAGGGTCCGAAGCTCTCGGATCAGGCTCGATGTTACGCGCCGCTCCACCGTGATCGTGACCTGACGAGTGCCGCCGAGATCGTGATGGACGGGCACTGATCCAAGCGGCGCCACCGTTTGCCGGTCGCGACGATCGGAGACCTGGAGATCGGAGACCCTCGCTCCCAATGACAGCGACCGCGCCACGATCGCGCCGGCCGGGTACCAGTAGAGGGTAGGGTCGCTCACGACAGCACCGACGAGGTCCTGAGCCCACGGCCCGAGTAGAGCCGCTCCAGCTCGCGCACGAGCGGGCGCACAGCATCGGGCGTGAGAACGGGTGCGTTGATCGTGGGGGCGAAGGTGGAGCCACCAAGGGCCCCGCCCCACCGCTGCATGTCCTGCGAGTTGGGGCCAGCGCGCACGATCCGCTCTCCAGCATGAACCATCGCAACTCGCGTCGACGGGACATAGCCTCCTTTGTCAAACCCCTCGCTGGGCTTTATGAAACCGATGATAGCATCACCAATCGTTTTGGCGGTCTGCTTGAACCAGCCGTCTTCGCCGAACAGGTCGATGTCGAATATCTCAGCAAAGAACCCGGTGATCGCTGACCACGCTTCCACCCACCACGTAGCGAGACCTTCGACGAACGCCGTCGGCATGTCTACCAGCAGCGCCTTGACCAGGTCCGGGATCGCGCGGACCAACGCGGTTGGCAATTCCGTCATCAAGAACGTCACCAACTCGGGGAGGGCGTCAATGATGCCCTCGAGCATCACGTCGAGCTCATCGCCGAGGGCTTCGGCGCCACCTTCCCCCGCCAGCGTCTGGAGCATCCCTGCTGCCTGCTGACCTACCGCCGCACCCACCGGGCCTGCGACCGCCGCGCCAGCGGCGGTCGCCCCTACGCTCAGGAGTTGCCCGGCGTTGCCGCCTGCCGCCGCAGTGATTGCGCCTACCACGGTGGGGTTGATACCCGCACTCGCGGCATTGTCCTTGGATGCCGCCACAGCATCAAGGGCGGCGGCGTATTGCTCCGCTTCGATGGCGCCGCGGTCGAACGCGATTGTAAGATCCGCCTCCAGCATTTTCAGTTCCTCGGCAGGCGAGAGCACCGCGTCAAGGGTCACCCCAAGCGTTTTCATGCGTTGCTCGAACTCGCCGAACGAGTCGATCACTTTTGCGAGCGGACTGTGCATGTCATCGAAAACGATAGACAGCGCCTCGAAATCCGCCGCCGCAGCCTTCGCCGCAAGCGATGCGTCGAGGATCGTGGAGAGCCGCGCGAACTCGTCATAGGTGATCTTGCCGGCGTACTGGAGATCAGACAGCCGCTGGCTCAACTCGTCGACCTGCCCACCGGTCGGGGCCAGCTTTTCGATCGCGGCGGTGAGCGAATCTATCTCCCTTGCCGCTGCCGTTGCTGCTGCCTTCGATCCGTCCAGTCCCACTTTCAGCGCCTCGGTCCCGCCGACCGTGCGCTTGACCTCGGCGCCGAAGCCCTGGAAGAATTTGGCCGTACCGCCAATCGCCTTGCCGGCGTTTTCAACCTCTTCGATTGCCGCGGCAACTCCAGTTGGCCCGGTGAACGCATCGAGCAGCGCGCCACCGAGCGACTTGAACCCACCCACAACGTAGTCGGCAAGAGTAATCTTTCCAATTACGTCGCCCAGCTCACGGCCAACGCTGATCACCTTCCCGGCCGTGATGACGAAATCGCTCAGCGCCGCGACGGTCTCGATGACTTGCGGCGTGAACTCCTGGCCGAGACCCATCTTTACCGCATCCACCGTGATGCCAAGCTTCGTCAAGGCAACATCGAAATCATTTGACGCGGCAATGGCGCTCTCGTTTATCACGAGGCCCGCTCGCTGGGCCTCGTCGCCCCACATCCGGATCGAATCCGAGGACCCACCGAGGGCGGCTACCAACTCCGCCCCACGCCCCCCGAACATCTCGATCGCCGCCGCAGCCTGCTCCGTTGGCGTCGACAACATCCCGATTCTGTCGATAGCTTCAAGGAGCACGTCGTTCACATCGCGCAGTCGGCCGCCGCTGTCGGTGACCTCGATCCCGAGGTCCCCGAACTTGTCAGTCGCTTCCTTGCTGCCCTGTGACGCCTCGTTCATGCTGGCGACGAACGACTTAAGCCCGAATCCAACAGAATCGATCGACGAGCCGGACGATTGCAACGCTCGATCCAGCGCAATCACCGTCTCTTCGGAGAGCCCAACCGTGCGCGCGGTGAGGGTCGTACTGTCGATGAAATCACTGTTGAATTTCGCCAGATCGTAGACGGTTTTCCCGTAGGCAGTGAGAGCCGCGACGGCCGCGAGCACCGGACCTTTGAGCGCGGTGATCGATTCACCAAATGAATCCCCGGACTTGGATGCGCCGTCCAGCGCGTCGTCGGTCCCGTGGGCCGCCTTCTCGACATCGCCGAGCGGCCTGGACGCTTCGTCGCGCAGTTTGAGGACCATCTCGACCGTCTTGTCAGCCATTTTACGCCCCTCCCATCGCGAGGAGCGCCATCAGCGGATTGACCCGCCCGAGCTGCTGGAGGCGATCGCCGGCCTGCTCCTCGGCGTACACCGCAACGGCGGTGTCTACCAGCACGCGATCCCACTCGTCCGTGAGGCCGAGGTGGTCACTCGGCGTCACGTTCGACCGCCTGGCCACCACCGACAGCAGACCCATCCACTCCAGGGTTGCGAAAGGTGGCGACACGCGCCTGCGCCTCCCTTGCGCGGCCGAGGGCGTGCATCAGGATCTGTCCCTGGACCGACGCGGGAAGGCAGGAGATATGCAGGCGCCCAGCGTCAGCATCCTCATCGGTGAATTCCGCAACGATGTGGACGGTCTGCCACCCCTCGCCATCGCCACCAAGGACGGCCTCCACCGCCATGCAGGTCACCCGCTCGGCCAAGTCCACCAGGCGGGCGGCGTTCTCGCCCTGCCGTTCGCGCTGAGCCTGGGCGATGGCCTCCTCCTCGTCAGGGGATACCTCCGGCCGGACGGCCGCGGCGAGCAGCGCGGCAGGACCGACGATCGAGCCCAACTCGCGAGGCGAAAGCGCGCGGACGCGCCACCGAATCACCTCGCCGGATGGAGTCGTGTGATCGACGATCGTGGAACGTGCCGTGATGGCAAGGGCGTGCAGGTCGGACATCCTGGCTTCCTCAGTCGTAGTAGTTGGCGTTCGAGTTGACGATCTCGATCGTCAGCGCGTCGGTGATGCCGGAAGAGCGCGGCCGGAACGTCACATCCTGGACCACGTGCCCAGCCGAGTTGAGCGGCCGACCATGCGTGACCACCTGGCAGTTGACGCCAGAAATCGTGATGGAGTCGGTGCCAGAAGTGAACACCAGCGACAGCGCGGCCGAGGTTTCGGCGAGATGCGCGGTGTACAGCAGATCCGATCGGTAGGCGATGCGCGCGGAAATCTCCCATTGCCGGAAATTCGAGATCGGCGGCTCGCTCGTGAACCGCGACCCGACTTCCTGGAGCCGCGCGAGCTGGTTGTTCAGGCGCAGCGATGCAGAGAGCACCTTGTACGGAGCGGAGTTGAAGTTGAGCGTCCCGGCATGATGGGCCAGGACGATCGCGTCAGTCGGCGCGGTCGCGGTACCCATCGCGCCGATCGCCGAGCCCGTCTCCGCGATCAGCGTGAACCGCTGAATCAGCGGGCGTCCAGCCTCAATTGACAGCTCCATCTCGCCGACCGTGCATCCCTCGAAAACTTCCGAGTTGCCGGTATCGCCGAGGATCTGTTCCACCGTGTTGGAGGGAAGGCTGGCGCTCGTCGAAAACGTGTGGGTGTACGGCGCGACGGATCCGGTCGTCGCAGCCGCTCCCATCGCGGCGTCGAGCCAGTACCCGAACTGCCCGTATCGACCGACGAACTCGACCTGTCCTCCCGCCTCTTCCATGCTGACGTAAGAGTCAGCGATCACCGCGTCATCGCCTTGCACGAGGTGGGGGAGGTCTTCGTGTCGCAGGGCTCGGGCGAGTGTCGAGGACACGGCCTGCGCCCAGTGGGTGCGCGCTACCGCCGTGCCGTAGACCGTCTCTCGACCCCAGCCGATCCAGGTCCCGCGCCCGCTGTTAGGAGGTGCCATGTCTCATTCCCCTTCATCGATGTTGCGCACGCTCAAAAGCGCGCGGGCGTCGAGGATGCGTCCCTCGGTCGTGCCGACCAGGAGACGCAGAGTGTAATTGTTGCCGACGGTCAGGATCGAATCATGGACGTGGGCGCGGATCGCGCCACGTCCGGAGAGTCGGATCTTCGTCTCATCGTACCGGGCCGGATCGTCTGCGTCCGTCCGAAAAATCGCTTCCTGAATCCAGGCGATCTCCTCTCCCCAGTATCGCCCCTCGTGCTTCCCGTTCAG